>Ga0136614_10001587_pt1 | contig 13487 bp, 15 predicted proteins | sample AntDrymUQ2792106_2_FD_106643 | JGI IMG/M metagenome (GOLD analysis project Ga0136614, IMG submission 106643) | Polar desert sand microbial communities from Dry Valleys, Antarctica - metaG UQ279 (21.06) | ecosystem: Environmental > Terrestrial > Soil > Desert | place: Antarctica: Dry Valley...
CCCGCCCGTGCATCCTTCGTGGCGGCTGGTGACCGCCGCTGTCACAGGACTTTGAAGCAGGAACCCAGCCCATTTGCAGGGACTCGCGCGGACTCGAGCCGCGGACCCCTTCATTCCCGGTGATGTGCTCTCCGCGCCTTCCGAGACAACACAAAAGCCGTTATGCAGGGATTTCCTCGACCCGAGAAGCCGACGCGCGGACTCGAACCGCGGACCCCTTCATTACGAGAGATGGGAGACGACAGCCGGCCTCGTCTCGGCCACGCATGAGAGAGACGTGCACGTCCTCCGGCGGCGCCAACTTGCCAAACGACTTGCCAAGGAGTCCTCTCCCGGCAATGAAGCCGGTGGGAAATGGCGAATCTATTGGATGGAGCTAGCCGGGCTCGAACCGGCGACCTCCTGGGTGCGATCCAGGCGCTCTCCCAACTGAGCTATAGCCCCGAGCGCGTTTCAGTCTAGCCCGGCTCCTCTGTGATTGACCGTGCGGCTGGCCGTAGGCTTCGGCCGTGCGGGCGGTGGTCGTGGGTGGCGACGGGGTGCCCCGGCTCGAGGAGGTGCCCGACCCGAGCGCGGGCTCGTTCCGCGTGCTCGCCTGCGGCCTGTGCGGGAGCGACGTGGAGAAGCTCGCGGCTCCCACGGCCGGTTCGGTGCTGGGCCACGAGGTGGTGGCCGAGACGGACGATGGCCGCGCGGTGCTCGTCCACCACCTGCCGTGCGGCGAGTGCGACCGCTGCCGCGGGGGGCACGAGTCGACTTGCGAGCGGTTCCGGGCGGAGACGATCGTGCCGGGCGGGTTCTCGGAACGGGTCGCAGCGACCGGCGGGTGGGTCCGCCTCCCTGATCGGGTCGAAGCCGCGACCGGTACATACGCCGAACCGCTCGCGTGCGTCCTGCGCGGGGCCGAGCGCGTTCCCGCCGGCGACGTGCTCGTCCTGGGCGGAGGGTTCGTCGGGAGGCTCTTCGCGGCCGTCCTGCGCCGGCGCGGTGATGACGTCCACGTTTTCGACTCGGATCCCGCGCGGAGCGAAGGCGTGCCGGGGCAACGCTTCCCGGCCGTCGTCACGACGGCCCCCGCCGATCCCGTCGCGCACGTCTCTCCTGGAGGCACGGTGCTGGTGTTCGCGTCCGCGCCGCCGCTCGACGTCGAACGGGTCTACCGGGAGGAGTTGACCGTCACCGGGGCGCGCTCTGCGACCCCGCGGCACCTCGAGGCGGCCGTCGCGCTCCTGCCCGAGCTCGACCTGCCCGAGCCGGTCGTCCTTCCGCTCGAGCGGTTCGAGGAAGGGCTCGAGCTCTACCGCGAGCGGCGGGCCCTCAAGGTCGTCTTCACGCCGTGAGGGCGCTTGTCTTCCACGGCCCGGGTGACGTCCGGCTGGACGACGTGCCCCGTCCGGAGCCGGGGCCGGGCGACGTGCTCGTGCAGGTGGAGGTGGCTCTCACGGACGGGACCGACCTGAAGGCGTACCGTCGCGGCCACCCGGTTCTCCTCGGGCCTCCGCCGAGCCCGTTCGGACATGAGTTCGCCGGGGTCGACGTCGAGACCGGCCGACGGATCGTCGCGCCGAACTCGGCTCCGTGCGGGGCCTGCCCCCCGTGCAGGCGCGGTCAGGAGACCTTGTGCGAGTACCTCTTCCCGCTTCTGAACGGCGCATACGCCGAGTTCATCCTCGTGCCGGAGCGGATCGCCTCCAGGAACCTCCTCCCCGTCCCGGACGGCCTCCCGGCGGAGCTCGCGGCGATGGTCGAGCCGCTCGCCTGCGCGCTTCACGGCATTGAGCGCGCCGGCGTCGAGTCGGGCCAGACCGTCGCGGTCCTCGGCGTCGGCCCGATCGGGCTCATGCTCTGCGCGGCTGCCCGTGATGCGGGCGCGCAGGTCGTGGCTGTCGGCGGACGGCCCGAGCGGCGTGAGCTCGCCCGCGAGTTCGGGGCCGAGACGGGTGACGGCAGCGGCGCCGACGTCGTCATCGAGGCCGCAGGGACGGAAGAAGCCTGGCGCCAGGCGGTCGAGCTCGTGCGCCCGGGAGGGACCGTCCTCTTCTTCGGGGGCCTGCCACGTTCGACCGCGGTGACGGTCGACGCCTACCGCCTCCACTACGAGGAGCTGACGCTGCGCGGCGCCTTCCACCACGCGCCGCGCCACGTACACGCCGCCCTCGTCTTCCTCGCGAGCGGCGCCGCCCCCTGGGAGCGCCTGGTCACCCACCGGGTCGGCCTCGAGGGGGTCGTGCCCCTCTTCGAGGATCCGCCACGCGATCTCCTGAAGGCCGCGGTGCTTCCGTAACGACCGGCGTGGGTACGATCGCCCGGAACCCGAAGAAGGAGATGTCTTGGCCGGTCTAATGTCCCGCACGTCTGCCGTCGTGAAGGCGTGGTACTCGAAGCTCCTCGGGAGCGCCGAGGACCCCTCCGTCACTCTCGACTACTCGTACGAGCGCCAGCGCGAGATGCTGCAGAACGTCAAGCGCGGCGTCGCTGACGTCGTCACCGCGAAGAAGCGCCTCGAGCTCCAGACCACCAAGTTGGAGCAGGAGGTGGTCAAGCTCGAAGACCAGGCGCGGAAGGCGCTCGCCGCCGGCCGCGAAGATCTCGCGCGTGCCGCGCTCGAGCGCAAGGCGCTCGCGCAGCAGCAGCTCCAGGGACTGGACGAGCAGGCCGCCGCACTCGAGCGCCAGCAGCACCAGCTGGTCGACTCCGAGCGCCGTCTCTCCACCAAGGTCGAAGCCTTCCGGAGCCAGAAAGAGGTCATCAAGGCGCAGTACTCCGCGGCAGAGGCCTCGGCCCGGATCGGCGAAGCGGCCTCCGGCATCGGGGAGGAGATGGCCGACACCGGCCTCGCGATCGAGCGCGCCCGGGACAAGACCGAGCAGATGCAGGCACGGGCGGGCGCCATCGAAGAGCTGACGGCCGCGGGAACGCTCGAGGACTTCTCGGCTCCGGGCGGCAGTCAGCTCGACCGCGAACTGGCTCAGATCAGCGCCTCGCACCAGGTCGACGACGAGCTCGCGAAGCTCAAGGGTGAGGTCGGCTCCGGCGAGAAGCAGAAGGAGCTCGGGGGATGATCGTCCGACTGATGGGCGAGGGTCAGTACCGGGTCGACGAGTCGCTCCAGGAGCGGCTGAACGAGCTCGACGACCAGGCGATGGCCGCTCTCGAAGCGTCGAACGAGATCGAGCTCGACCAGCGGCTGGACGAGATGTTCACGCTCGTGCGAAACGAGGGCGAGCGGCTCCCGGACGAGGATCTTTCGGCGTCCGACGCAGTCATCCCGCCGAGCGATCTCACCCTGGAAGAGACGCGTGAGCTCATGTCGCAGGAGGGGTTCATCCCCGACCTGCCGTCGGAGTAGAGGCTTCCCCGGCTAGTCGCTTAGCGGCGGCAGTCGGGGCAGTCGCACTCGTCGCACCAGCCCATGCCGCCGAGGGTAGCTCGGCCGCCGGACACGTCCGGTGGCCGCTAGTCGCCGAGCGGCGCGCCGAAGAGGCCGAGCCAGCGCTCGAGGTCTGGCTCGATCGGGAGCTCGCTCTCGAGCTCGTTCTTCAGCCGTAGCTCTTCGGCGTTGTCCCGCACCTGATCCTGCCCAGTCGGGATGAAGGGCCAGAACGTGCCGCGCTTGAAGCCGTAGACCAGGTGCGTGGGGCGCTCCCGCCCGTCGAAACGAAAGAGCGCCGCCAGAAGCTGGGCCCCGAAACCTCGCGCCTCGAGCTCGGAGCTGACCAGGTGGACGGCGGTGACGAGATCCTCGAAGTCCGGGTCGCGGACGACGAGCCACTCGAAGCCGAACGTGTCGGAGCGCCGGCGCACTGTCGCCCCGCAGCTCTCGGCGACCGCACCGAGGAGCTCGTCGATCTCCTGCTCGGCCCGGGCGCACTCGCCGGCCGAGAGCGGCTTGAAGACGACGGCGGCGACGCCGGCGGAGCGAAGGCCGAGCTCTGCCTCGAGCGCCACGTGCGCCGACGAGAGCGCAAAGAGCTTCTCGAGCTTCGGCGCGGCAAGCTTCTTACGCCCGAAGAGCACGTTTCCGAGACCCACCCCCCAAGCGTACCCAGGCGCGCGAGAACCCCTGGTCGTACGCCGCCGCGGCGGGCTCGGCCCGACGCGGCTCGCTACGGCGTCCAGGTGAGGAGAGATCCGGTTTGAGTCGTCATGGTCGCCGCGAAGCGGCGGCCGGACTCAAACCGGGCGACCCATCTCGGCCGAGATGGCGGCGAGGCGGGCGATGCGCTTCTCGAGCGGCGGGTGCGTCAGGAAGAGCGCTCCGGCCGACCGCTTCCAGTTGGTCGGGACGATGTAGAAGGCGTTCAGGTTCTCCATCTGGCGCAGGTCGCGCTGAGGGATGCGCGTCATCTGACTCGCAATCTTTTGGAGCGCGCTCATGAGCTGCTCGGGCGCGCCCGTGAGGAGCGCGGCGCCGCGGTCAGCGGAGAACTCCCGGTAACGCGAGAGCGCAAGGATCAGGACGTACGAGATCACGTAGGTCAGCATCGAGACGAGCATGATGATCAGGAACACCGGGGCCCCGCCCTCACGGTTTCGGTCGCCGCCCGAGAACATTCCGCTCCACATCGCCATCTGCGTGATGTAGGAGGCGACCATCGAGAAGAAGCTTGCGATGGTCATGATCGCGACGTCGCGGTTTCCGATGTGCGAGAGCTCGTGCGCGAGGACGCCCTCGATCTCGCGCGGCTCGAGGCGATCCAAGAGTCCGCGAGTGACGGCCACCGCCGAGTGCTTGGGGCTGCGGCCCGTGGCAAAGGCGTTCGGTACGTCCGACGGGATGACGGCCACCGTCGGCTTCGGCAGGTCGGACATGGCGCAGAGGCGGTCGATCATCGCGTGCAGCTCGGGTGCCTGCTCGGGCGTGACTTTCTTCGCGCCGGACGCCTTCAGGGCGATCTTGTCCGAGGTGAAGTACTGGAAGAACGCAAGCGCTCCGATGAGGACGAGCGCAAAGATGAACCCAACGTTGATCAGGCTCGTCAGGACGACGAAGAAGGCGACGTAGAGCGCCCCCAGGAGGAACATCGTCGTGAACATGCGGGTGGAAAGGCCCCGATCCCGCCCGAACGCCTTGCGCTTCATCTTGCGATCAACTCCTTCGAAGAGTCGCGATTCGTACTCCGGATGGTACCGGCGGGACGTCGAGCCGAGCTTCGGTTCGACGGCGGCGACCGTGGGTAAGATCGCCCCCGTGCGCCGCCTCGTGATCCTCCTGCTCGTCCTCGCGCTGCCTTTCTTCGTCGTCGCCTGCGGCTCCAGCTCGTCCGAGAACACGGCGCCGGAAACCGTGGAGGGAACGCTCCCGCAGGAGGAGGACACGGGCGGGAACGCACCGGCCGAAGGGGACGCAGCCGCAGGCAAGGAAGTGTTCGCGTCGGCCGGATGCGCGGGCTGCCACACACTGGAAGCCGCCGGCTCCAGCGGCACCACCGGCCCGAACCTCGACGAATCGGGGACCGGCTACGAGGAAGCGTTCGAGCAGATCTCGAACGGTGGTGGCGGCATGCCGGCATACAAGGATCAGCTCGAAGAGAAGGAAATCGCGGACGTCGCGGCGTTCGTCGCCGAGTCCGCGGGCGGCCGGCGTTAGCACCTTCGAGCTGCCGCTCGGCTTCCCGCGCGAGGTCGAGGCGTTCGCCTGCGACCTCGACCGGACGCTGATCGCCGAAGACCTCGTTCTCAGGCCTCGTACCAAGGACGCGCTTCGGGGGGCCCGCGCCGCGGGGATCCCGGTGTTCGTCGTGACCGGCCGCATGTACCGCTCCGTGCGCCGGTACCTGGCCGACGCCGGCCTGACAGACCTGGTCGTCTGCTATCAGGGAGCAGTCGTCGCCGACCCGGAGAGCGGCGAGTTCCTCCGCCACGAGCCGATCCCCCTCGAGCTCGCGCGCGAGGCGATCGCAGCGGTCGAGGCGGCGGGCTTCGGACTCAACTGCTACGTCGACGACGAGCTCTACGTCGCGAGCGCGACGCCCGAGGCACGGCGCTACGCCGAGTTCCAGCACATCCCGATCCACACCGTCGGCCCGCTGCTCGAGTGGCTCGACGAGCCGCCGACGAAACTCGTCACGATCGGTGAGCCGCGGCTCCTCGATGACCTGGAGGTTCGCCTGAAGGCCGCCTTCGGCGGGCGGCTCTTCATCGCCAAGTCCTTGCCCTACTTCCTGGAGCTCGCGAGCCCGGACGTGACCAAGGGATCCGGCATGGAGTTCGTCGCAAAAAGCCTCGGGCTCGCCCGCGAACGGATCGTCGCGTTCGGGGACGGCGAGAACGACATCGAGCTCCTCGAGTGGGCCGGCTACGGCGTCGCGGTCGCAAACGCGCACGACCGCGTTCTAGCCCTGGCCGACTTCGTCTGCCCGCCCGTGACGGAGGAGGGCGTCGCACAAGTGGTCGAAGCCTTCCTGAAACGCGCCTAAACTCGATGCATGATCGACGTGCGCGCGGCTCGCGCGGAACCGGATCGCTGGCGGGAGGCGCTCGCGCGTAAGGGCGCAGCCGACGCCTTCGACGCCCTCCTCGAGGCCGACCGCGCCTGGCTCTCCCTCGTCCCGCAGGTGGACGAGCTGCGTGCCCGCACGAAGCTCAAGGGTAAGCCGACCCCCGAGGAGCTCGAGGTGTTGAAGGGCGTCAAGGCAGACCTGGGACGGCTCGAAGGCGAGCTCGCAGCGGCGGAGCGGCGTCGCGAGGAGCTTCTCGTGGGCGTGCCGAACCCACCTGACCCGACGGCGCCCGACGGCTCCACCGACGAGGAGGCCGAGGAGCTCCGCAAGGTCGGCGAGCCGCCGTCCTTCTCGTTCGTGGCACGCGACCATCTCGAGCTTGCGCCGATCGAGATGGAGCGGGCCGCCCGCCTCTCGGGCACGCGCTTCGCCTACCGCATGGGTGCTGCCGCCCTCCTCGAGCTCTCCATCTACCGCTTCGCGCTCGACCGACTCGTCTCGCACGGCTTCGTCCCGGTCCTACCGCCCGTGCTCGTCCGCGAGGAGGCCATGTACGGAACGGGCTTCCTCCCGACGGAGGAGGTCAACATCTATCGCGTCGAGCCTGGGCGCGACGACCTCTACCTGGTCGGCACGTCCGAGGTTCCGCTCGCCGGCTTGCACATGGGAGAGGTTCTCGAAGCCGAGGCGCTCCCGCTCCACTACGCGGGCTATTCGAGCTGCTTCCGTCGCGAGGCAGGCGCGGCCGGAAAGGACACCCGCGGGATGTTCCGCGTCCATCAGTTCGACAAGGTTGAGATGTTCGTCTTCTGCCGCCCGGAGGCCTCGGCCGGCGAGCACGAGCGGCTGCTCGCGATCGAGGAGGAGCTCGTGCAGGCGCTCGGCCTGCCTTACCGCGTGATGAACGTCGCCGCAGGCGACCTCGGTGCCTCCGCGACGAAGAAGTACGACATCGAGGCCTGGTTCCCGTCGCAGGGGCGCTATCGCGAGGTGACCTCGACGTCGAACACCACCGATTTCCAGGCTCGCCGTCTCGACGTCCGCTTCCGCGGCGTGCACGGGCTCGAGCCCGTGCACACGCTGAACGGGACAGCGGCGACCGGGCGCCACATGCTGGCCGTCCTCGAGAACTACCAGCAGGAGGACGGATCGGTGGCCGTCCCCGAGACCCTTCTCCCCTACGGCGCTCCCGCCCGGGTCGAGCGATGAAGGGCGTGCTCGCCGTCCTCGTGCTGGCGCTCGTCTGCGCGGCGCCGGCCGCCGCGCAGGAGCCACCCGTTCTGCTCGCGGCCGGCGATATCGCGGGGTGCAGCTCTCCGGGCGACGAGGCAACGGCAGCTCTCCTCGACGCGCGGCCCGGAGTCATCGCGGTGCTCGGTGACACCGCCTATCCCGACGGATCGGCAGCCGCCTTCGCGTCCTGCTACGAGCCGAGCTGGGGGCGCCACAAGGCGCGCACGCGGCCCGCGGTCGGAAACCACGAGTACCGGACGCCCGGCGCGGCGGCCTACTTCGCGTACTTCGGCCCGGCGGCGGGAGACCCGTCGACCGGGTACTACAGCTACGACCTCGGCTCGTGGCACGTGGTCGTGCTCAACTCGAACTGCGGGTTCGTCGCCTGCTACCCGGGCTCGCCGCAGGAGACCTGGCTGCGCGAAGACCTCGCGGCGAGCGGAGCCGACTGCACGATTGCGTACTGGCATCACGCGCGCTTCAGCTCGGGACGCTTCCCGCAGCTGGATGTGACCGAGCCCTTCTGGAAGGCGCTCTTCGAACACGGCGCCGACGTCGTCCTCTCAGGTCACGACCACATCTATGACCGCCACACCCCGCAGACGCCGAGCGGCGATCCCGACCCCGGCCACGGGATCCGTCAGTTCGTCGTGGGAACAGGAGGCCACAGCCATTCGAACCTGCGCTGGCCGACGGCGACGAGCGAGGTGTCGAACAACGACACCTTCGGGATCCTGGAGGTCCGGCTGCGCGAGGGCGCGTACGACTGGACCTTCCTCCCGGAGGCGGGTGGGACGTTCACCGACTCCGGCTCCGGCTCGTGCCACGGTGCGCCGCCGGACGTCACGTCTCCCACGGTCTCGCTCGACGCGCCGGCCTCCGGCGCGGTGCTGCGCGGGCCGGTCGAGCTCGTCGCCTCGGCGACCGACGATCGCCGGCTCGCGCGGGTCGAGTTCGTCATCGACGTCACGCCCGTCGCCTCCGACACGTCGGCGCCCTACACCATGACCTGGGACTCGACCGGCATTCCGGACGGAGTGCGCTGGCTTCACGCCCGAGCGGTCGACGGGGCGGGAAACCCGACGAACTCCGAGAGCCGCCTCGTCGTGATCGACAACGCCCTGCCCGAGACGACGATCGTGCGCGGGCCGGAGGGGCCGGTCTCGGCCGAGACGGCAACGTTCACCTTCAGGAGTGAGCCAGGGGCGAGCTTCGAGTGCTCGCTCGATCGTCGGCCACTCGCGCCGTGCGCATCACCCGTCCGCTACGAAAAGCTCGCCGCGGGGCCGCACAGGTTTCGCGTGCGCGCGCGAGACGCGGCCGGGAACCTCGAAGCCGTCACGCTCACTCGCTCGTGGACGGTCGATGTCAAGGCTCCGGCCACGCGGATCGAGTACACCGAGCTGCGGGCCGGCTCGGCTCGCTTCCGGTTCGCGGCGAGCGAAGAGGAGGTCACGTTCGCGTGCTCGGTCGACGAGGGAGCCTGGGGCCCGTGTGTCTCCCCGCTCCGCCTTGGGGCGCTGAAGCCGGGCCGCCACGAGCTCCGCGTCCGGGCGACGGACGCCGCTGCGAACACCGACTGGACGGCGGTCACCCGCGCGTGGTCCGTGCGGGTGACCGCCGGGCGAACGTGGATCACCGGCGGCGAGACCTCCGAGGTGCTCGTCGGCGCGCCCGGACCCGACACATTGCGCGGGCTCGGCGGCAACGACCGCCTGGTCGGAGGGGAAGGCGCCGACACGCTTGTCGGCGGGACGGGAACCGACGTTCTCGACGGCGGCGCCGGACCTGACTGGCTCTATGCGCGCGACCGGTCGCTCGACGACGTACGGGGAGGGCCAGGCCGCGACCGTGCCTGGCTCGACCGCGGTCTCGACCGACACCGAGGCGTCGAGAAGCGGATCTACTAGCTAGGGCTTCCTAAATCGGTACACGTGCACGTCCCAGCGGGCGAACGTGTCCGTGAGCGCTCCCTTGGCCACCGAGATCTTGCGGCCCTCCCGGTAGACCCACCCACCGCGAAGGGACTGCGGCAAGCCGCGGATCTTCACCTCCTTCGTCCCGCGCGTGTGGCGGGCCGCGAGGACCCAGATCTCGTTTCCGACGCGCCGTGAGAGGAGTTGAGTGCCCCAGTCGTCCGCCCGGACCCGCGGGCCCGGCTCCCAGCGGACGAGGGCCGGGTGAAGGCGCCCGGTCGGGCCCACCTCGCGCACGAGGCGGCGCAGGACAGACGACCAGTACGTCCAGTTCCAGCCGAGCGCCCGGTCGGCCGGCTCGAGACAGGCCGGGTTCGAGCCTCCGAAGAAGATGAGCCCGCGAGCGCCGTTCAGAATCGCGTCGTAGGCCATGTAGCGCATCTGCTCGGGGCTCGGCACGACGTACGCCCCGCTCCCTGAGGGGTCGAAGCTTCCGCTGAAGCAGATCCCGAGCGTCGTCGTGACCGCGCGGCTCGGGGTCGCCTCACGCAGGAGCGACGTCCAGCGGCCGACCCCGTGCAGATTGGGGTCGGCCGACTTGAGCCGCACGGGGTAGACGTCGACGCTCATCAGCTCGCCCACGGCGTTGTAGGGCCTTAGGTCGTTCGCGGTTCCGCGGGCAGCCTGGATGAGGAGCGAGAGCCGGCTCGGGTCGAGCGTGCGCTGCGTCGCGTGCGCGTGCGCGAGGAACGAGGGAGACCAGCGGGAGAGCCACGGCTCGTCCGCGCCCTTCCAGAGCGCCAGCGCCGAGTCGTCGGCGAGCGTCCGAACGACCTGCTCCAGGCGTGCGTCCTGTGGCGTCCCGGGTTGCGCGCGGGCGAGCTCGCGGAGATTGACCCACGTGTGCACGCCCCGCGCGGCCGCCGCCTCGTTCCACCGCCCGGCTTCGACCAGCGCATCGTCAGTCCAGTCCGCACCGTACGGCCCCGCAGCGAAGAGGGTGATGCCCGCGGCGGCAAGCTCGTCCCAGGCGTTGGCGCCCCAGGGCGCCGCTGCGCCGGGAGCCGGCGGGCGCAGAAGCGCGAGGGGGAAGACTGGCTCCCCATCCACATGGAGGACGCCGCGCTCGCCGATCGAGGTCGTCGCGGCCGAGGCGCTGCCCGCCAGGAGCAGCGCGAGCCCGGCAACACCGTTTACGACAAGCCTTCGCACGGCGCCAATGGTCGCAGAGATGCGGGCGCTACACTCGCCCGCGGGCGGGGTGCCTGAGCGGTCGAAAGGGGCGGTCTTGAAAACCGCTAGGCGCGGAGACGTGCCTCGTGGGTTCGAATCCCACCCCCGCCGCTTTTCGGCTCAACCAAACGCTTGCAGCGGCGCGTACATCGGTTCAGCCAGTCCACGGAAGTCCACCAAAGTCCCGCGGTTTACGTCCGCACTGGCGAACAACTGGCGAACGAGCCGGAGGCTTCGACGCTGCCGCTAGACCCATCTCGTCTAAGACGGCTAGTAGCGACAACAACTGCCGTTCCCCACTCGCGGGGCCTGCGCTCTAGGAGGGATTGGTGATTCGATTGGCGAAACGCCTCCTTTGGCGTGCTCTCTCGTATATTCGGCCGACGAAGCTGCGGATCATCACGTCCTACGGAAAGGAATACACCCTCCCTGGGCGTGATAATCGCTCCGCCATGGACGAACTCGACCTCTTTCAACAACGTGAGGCCGAATACGTCGCGGAGTGGCTAGAGACGACGGAAGGGACGTACGTCAACTACGCCGCTATCGCGGCCGTCAAGCCTTCCCGTCGCGATTAGGCGGCGAGCGGAACTGCTCGCGCCCTAGCAAGGGCGAGGCTGAGGCGGGCGAGCATCGTCAGGTCGGCGTGGAGCGCGACCTTCTCCAGCCCGCGCACGCGAAGTGGTGCGAGGCCGTACTCGTGCTTCAAGCGCCCGAACTCCCGCTCGACGGCGGCGCGTCCCCGGTAGAGGTCGCGCCAGCGCTTCGTCTCGCGGGGGATGAGCGGGTGCAGGCGGTCGGCCTTCACCCAGCGTGACTTCGGCTCGCACTCGCCGGAAGGACAGCGCCACTTTGTCCGCTTGCGCTTGAAGTCGGCCCCGGCGAACGTCCAGCGGCCATGCTCGCACTCGGGCGCGAGATGCTCGCCGCGCTGCACCTGCGAGGTCTGGCGGAGCGGGATCACGGCGGCGATCCCACGCTCGGCGCACTCACGGTAGATGGAACCGAGGTCATAGCCCTTATCGAAGGCTGCCGTCTCGACCGCCAGGCCGCGAGCCTGCGCCCGCTCGATCAGCCCGAGCGCGAGCGTGCATTCCTGCCTCCGCGCCGTGGCGATTTCCCACGCGACGGGGAGGCCCGTGCGCGAGCAGACGGCGGCGTGAATCTTGTAGCCGTAGAACCCGCCGCCCTTGCGGGTCGAGACGGCGGAGCGGTGGCCCCAGGAAGCGTCGGCGTCGCTGAACCGCTCACGCTCGGGGCCGTTCTTCGAGACGTAGCGCTGGCCGTTGGCGTAGCCCGGAAGGTCGGAGCCGTCCACGGTAAGGTCGCGCCCGTACTCGGGAAGCTCCGATGCCAGCGAAGCGGTCACGCTGTCGAGCGCGGCGGATAGGAGCGGCGCGTTCTCGCGCAGCTTGACCGTGAAGCGGTAGAGCGCCCACTGCGAGGGAGCGCCGCCGCAGACCACGCGCAGCTGGTCATGCTCCGCGATCAGGCCCGCGACCTTCGTCCATGTGGGCATCGCGTAGATCGACTTAACGAGGCAGGCCGCTACGAGCGTGCGAGCGCCGTAGCCCTTGCGACCCGTCCACCGGAGCGCGTCAAGCTCGTCTACGAGCGAAGCGACTTCGGGAGAGTCGAGAATCCCGGCGATCGCCGTCGAGGTTGGTACCGTGGGGACTGCCAAGCGAGCGACACCTCGTTTGGACACGGCCCCGGAAGTTGCTGCTTCGCGGGGCCTCTTTTCGTCTATTTCTCCTGCAAATCCTAGTGATCGCGTCGGACGGCATAGCCGCGTGCGATGATTCTGGAGTGGCATCTCCCGAGCCAGCCGAGCAACAGCCGCCGCAGATCATGCTGCCGCCGGAAATGCTCGGCGGCGTCTGGGCGAACTGGGCACAGGTAAGCCACAGCCTCCACGAGTTCACGCTTGACTTCGTGCGGGTTGACGGCACGCAGCAGCCCCCGATCGGGATCGTCGTCGCGCGGGTATCAGTTTCCCCTCTTTTCATCACTCAGCTGATCGACGCGCTGACCGATAACTGGCAGAAGTACGCGGCCAAAGCACTGCCCCAGGAAATGGAGGATCATGACGCAGATGACGAATGAGGAGCGGCCCGGCGTGGTGCTTTTCGAGGCCGTGCGACCGGACGAATACCGCGGCGAGGTCACCCGGTTCAACAACGACGACGCCGAAGCAGCTTGGGTGCGCGTGCGACCCATCGTCAGCGTCCTGCACAAGCGGGCACGCGACCAAGCGGAAGAGCAGCTGATGATCGAGGGCTACCGCGAGATGGGCGACGAGATGCTTGAGATCACGCAGGGCGCGCGGGCGGCGCAGCTTCGCGCATATCGCTCGGAGTGAACGAGTCCGCGGAAATTCGGCCCTCCCGGTTTCCGCGCACCTTCCCGCGGCGAGGCGAGATTTATGACGTGGATTTCGGCGAGCCTCGCGGCTCTTCGCAAGCTGGGACACGGCCCGCGCTCGTCGTCTCAAACGACGTGAACAACCAGCATGGCCCGGTTGTCACCGTGGCCGCGATCACGAAGACGATCCCGGCCAAGCGCTATCCCTACAACGTGCATCTCCCCGCGGGTGTCCTGCGTCTCGCCGGGACGATCATGGGAAACCAGCTATTCACCTTCGATAAGCAAGACCTCAAAC
>Ga0136614_10001589_pt1 | contig 13478 bp, 11 predicted proteins | sample AntDrymUQ2792106_2_FD_106643 | JGI IMG/M metagenome (GOLD analysis project Ga0136614, IMG submission 106643) | Polar desert sand microbial communities from Dry Valleys, Antarctica - metaG UQ279 (21.06) | ecosystem: Environmental > Terrestrial > Soil > Desert | place: Antarctica: Dry Valley...
CACCCACGGCGCGTTCAAGGCCAAGCGGCCCCTCAAGGTCGCCCTCGCCGTGCTCGGCAGCACCGCGATGCAGGGCCCGCTGCTGCACTGGGTCGCCGACCACCGCCGCCACCACGCGTTCTCGGACAAGGAGGGCGACCCGCACTCGCCGTGGCTGTTCGGCACCTCGCCGGCCGCGGTTGCGAAGGGCTTCTGGCACGCGCACATGGGTTGGCTGTTCGACCGCGAGATGACCAACCCACGCCGCTACATCCCCGATCTGCTGCGCGACCGCACCCTGGCGCGGGTGAGTAACCTGTTCTGGCTGTGGACCGGCATCCTGCTGCTGCTGCCAGCCCTCGTGGGGGGCCTCGTGACGATGTCGTGGTGGGGCGCGCTCACCGCGTTCTTCTGGGCAGGCCTGGTCCGGGTCGCGTTCCTGCACCACATCACGTGGGCGGTGAACTCGGTGTGCCACATCGTGGGCAAGCGCCCGTTCGCGTCGCGGGACAAGGCCGCGAACTTCTGGCCGATGGCGATCCTGTCCATGGGCGAGTCGTGGCACAACATGCACCACGCCGACCCGACGTCCGCGCGCCACGGCGTGCTCCGCGGTCAGATCGACATCTCCGCGCGGGTGATCTGGGCCTTCGAGAAGCTCGGCTGGGCGTGGGACGTGCGGTGGCCGACGTCGCAGCGCCTCGCCAAGCTGAGCGCGCGGAGCTGACGCCGGTGCCCGGCTCAGCAGCGACCCGAAGCGCCGGGCGGGGGGCATGAGCGGGTGACGACGAGTCCCCGCGTGCGCATGACCGGGCAGGCACGCCGCGAGCAACTGATGGACGTCGGGCGCGTGCTGTTCGCCGAGAAGGGCTACGAGGGGGCGTCGATCGAGGAGGTCGCGCACCGCGCCGGGGTCAGCAAGCCCGTCGTGTACGAGCACTTCGGCGGCAAGGATCGGCTCTACGCCGTCGTGGTCGACCGTGAGATGCGGGAGCTGCTGGAGCACATGACATCTGCCCTCGCCGGCGCGGAGCACCCGCGGGAGCTGCTCGAGCGGGCCGCGCTCGCGCTGCTCGACTACATCCAGGACTCCACCGACGGGTTCCGCATCCTCGTGCGGGACTCCCCGGTGGCCAGCAAGGGCGGCACGTTCTCGAGCCTGCTCAACGACATCGCGCGGCGGGTGGAGCACATCCTCGGCCGGGAGTTCGCCGCGCGGGGCTACGACACCGCCCTCGCGGGGCTGTTCAGCCAGGCCCTGGTCGGGATGGTCGCGCTCACCGGCCAGTGGTGGCTCGACGTCCGCAGCCCCGGCAAGGACGAGGTTGCCGCGCACCTGGTGAACCTCGCGTGGAACGGTCTGTCGCATCTGGAGCACAAGCCGCAGTTGCGCACCGCCGTCGTTCGCCAGGAGTGAGCTCGGCCGCACGTCGGTCGACCGTGCGGGAGCAGCCGTCCACCCCGGAGCCTCGTCGGTTACTTGACTCCTGCCGTGCCCACCGGTTCCGGGGCGTGGGGCCGCGGCAGACCGCCCGCCATGGTCATCGACACTGCTGTCGATGACCACTGCGGGCATCGGGGCATACCCGGAACTTCACCCGACCAGCCCTGGAAGCGCTCTCACCGGCAGTCGTCACGGCCCACGACGCAGCTCGCCCCGCTACAACACGACCTGCTCGTCCGGAATTTCTCGGCAACGGGCGGCTACCCGGTATCGTACCGGTAACGGCCTGGTAGTGGCGTCCGATGTAGGGAGCGAACGCGACCGAGCCGGGGTCGCGCCGCACCACGGGGTGCGGCGGCCGTCGGGACGAGAGCTGCGCTAGCCCTCGAGCGGTCACCGCCACGAAGGGGTGTGTGGGCGATGACGGTCCTCGTCGGGAGACGCCCGGCCGGCACGGAGGCGCCGGCGCCCAGCACGGCTTGCCGGCTCTGCGGATCGCGGGAGCTGCGGACGGTGCTCGACCTCGGCGCGACACCGCCGTGCGAGCGCTTCCTCACGCCGGCGCAACTGGAGGAGCCCGAACTCACCTATCCGCTGCACCTGCGCGTCTGCACCAGCTGCCTGCTCGCGCAGCTTCCGCCGCTCATCACGCCCGAGGACACGTTCACCGATTACGCGTACTCGTCGTCGTTCTCCCGTTCTTGGGTGGCGCACGCCGAGCGTTTCGTCGACGCCACCGTGCGCCGGCTGGGCTTGGGACCGGAGTCGTTCCTCGTCGAGGTCGCCAGCAACGACGGGTATCTCCTGCAGCACGTCGTCGCACGTGGCATCCCGTGCCTCGGCGTCGAGCCGTCGGTCAACGTCGGGGGACAGGCCCGCGCACGCGGGGTCCCCACGCACACGGCGTTCCTGACCACGGCCATCGGGCAGCAGGTGCGCGACGAGCACGGCCCCGCGGACCTCGTGGTCGCCAACAACGTCTACGCGCACGTGCCCGACGTCGTCGGGTTCACCCGCGGCCTACGGGCGCTCGTCGCGGACGACGGCTGGGTCTCGATCGAGGTGCAGCACCTGCTCACGCTCATCGAGCGGACCCAGTTCGACACGATCTACCACGAGCACTTCCAGTACTACACGGTCGGCACCGCGACGAGGGCGCTGGCGTCGGGCGGGCTGGCGCTCGTCGACGTGGAGCTGCTGGAAACCCACGGCGGGTCGATCCGCCTCTGGGCGCGGCCGGTCGAGGTCGCCGGGGCGCCCACCGCCGCCGTCGCCGCGGTACTCGCCCGCGAGGAGGCGGCCGGGCTCACGACTGCGGGCGGCCACGACGGCTTCGCGCCCGCGGTCGCCAAGGTGCGCGCTGCCCTGCTGCGGTTCCTCCTCGACGCCGCGGCGCGGGGCGAGACCGTCGTCGGCTACGGCGCCCCCGGCAAGGGCAACACGCTGCTCAACCACTGCGGGATCCGCACCGATCTGCTGGCGTACACAGTGGACCGCAACCCGTACAAGCACGGCCGGTTCACCCCTGGCACCCGGATCCCCGTTCACCCTCCGGAGCGGATCACCGCCGACCGCCCCGACTTCGTGCTGCTGCTGCCCTGGAACCTGCGTGACGAGCTCACGGCGGAACTGTCCTACGTCCGCGACTGGGGCGGCAGGCTCGTCCTCGCGATCCCGACCCTGGAGGTGGTGTCCCCGTGAAGGTTGTGCTGTTCTGCGGTGGCTACGGCATGCGGATGAGGGACGGGGTCAGCGACGTTCCGAAACCGATGGCCCGGGTCGGCCCGCGGCCCCTGCTCTGGCACGTGATGCGCTACTACGCGCATTTCGGCCACACCGACTTCGTGCTGTGCCTCGGTTACGGCGCGCACCACATCAAGGATTTCTTCCTCACCTACTCCGAGACCGCGTCGAACGACTTCGTGCTGCGTCGCGGCGAGGTGGAGATGCTGACCTCGGACATCAGCGACTGGACCATCCGGTTCGTCCACACTGGCGTCGACTCCCCGATCGGCGAGCGTCTGCGCCGGGTGCGGCACCTGGTCGCCGACGACGAGATGTTCCTCGCGAACTACGCCGACGTGCTCACCGACGCGCCGCTGGACGACATGGTCGCCCGCTTCGCCGCCTCGGACGCGGCGGCGTCGTTGCTCGCGGTCCCGCCGCAGTCGGCGTTCCACTGCGTGCAGCTCGGCGAGGCCTCCCGCGTCGACGGCATCGTCGCGGTGAACACGATGCCGTTGTGGGAGAATGGCGGCTACTTCGTGCTGCGTCAGGAGGTGTTCGACCACCTTCCCGAGAACGGCGACCTCGTCGGCGACGCGTGCACCGAACTCGCCAAGCGCGGGCGGATGCTGGCCTACCCGTACCGCGGCTATTGGCAGCCGGCCGACACCGTGAAGGAGCGGGTGGCGCTGGAGACCGCCTATGAGTGCGGGCGCCGGCCGTGGATGCTCTGGGAGCCCGCGGGCGTGCCCCGGTGATGCGCGCACTGCTGCCCGAGCGGGTGGAGCACGTCACGGTGCTGGGTGCGCACTGCGACGACATCGCCATCGGGGCGGGCGGTTCGCTCCTCACGCTGTGCCGCGCCCACCGCGGCCTGCAGGTCAGCGCGCTGGTCCTGGCCGGCGGCGGGACGCACCGCGAGGCCGAGGAGCGCATGGCACTCGCCGCGCTGTGCCCCAAGGCCGAGCTGTCGCTGACCATCCTCGACCTTCCCGACGGTCGGGTGCCCGCGCACTGGGAGCGCGCGAAGGACGCGGTGGAGGAGCTGCGCGCGACGTGCGACCCCGACCTCGTGCTCGCCCCGTCGCCGCACGACGCCCACCAGGACCATCGCGAGCTCTCCCGGCTCGTGCCCACCGCGTTCCGCGACCACCTCGTCCTGGGCTACGAGATCCTCAAGTGGGACGGCGACCTCGCCCAGCCGCAGGCCTACCTGCCGCTGGACGCCGAGGTGCTCGCTGAGAAGGTCGCGCTGTTGCTCGAGCACTACCCCTCGCAGCGGCAGCGCAGCTGGTTCGACGTCGAGACGTTCTACGGCCTCGCGCGGGTGCGTGGGGTCCAGTGCCAACAGCGCTACGCCGAGGCGTTCCACGTCGGCAAGCTCGTCCTGGGACCCGGAAGGGGATGACGGATGCGGATCCTGTTGACAGGGCACCAGGGCTACCTCGGCACCGTGATGGCGCCGGTGCTCACCGCTGCCGGGCACGACGTCGTCGGCCTGGACTCCGGGCTGTTCGCCGACTGCGTGCTCGGGCCGGCGCCCGCCGACCCGCCGGGGACCACCGTGGACCTGCGAGACGTGACGGAGGCGCACGTCGCGGGCGTCGACGCGGTGGTGCACCTCGCCGCCTTGTCCAACGACCCGCTCGGCTCGTTGGCTCCGCAGATCACCTACGACATCAACCAGCACGCCGCGACCCGGCTCGCGGTCCTCGCCCGCGACGCCGGCGTCCGCCGGTTCCTCTACGCCTCCACCTGCTCGGTCTACGGCGCCGCGGGCGGTGGCGACCTGGTCGGCGAGGACGCGCCGCTGCGGCCCGTCACGCCGTACGCGGAGTCGAAGGTCCGGGTCGAGGACCAGATCTTCGCGCTCGCTGACGGCGACTTCTGCCCGGTCTCGCTGCGCAACGCGACGGCGTTCGGGTTCTCACCGCGGCTGCGCGCGGACATCGTGCTGAACAACCTGGTGGGCCACGCCGTCCTCTCGGGCGAGGTGCGGGTGCTCTCGGACGGCACGCCGTGGCGCCCGCTGGTCCACGCGCGGGACATCGCGGACGCGTTCCTCGCCGCGCTCACCGCACCGCGGGAGGCCGTGTGCTCGAAGGCGTTCAACGTCGGCAGCGAGGCGAACAACGTGACCGTGGCGCAGATCGCCGACACGGTGGCGGCCACGGTGGCCGGGTCCCGGCTCGTGATCACGGGGGAGAACGGCCCGGACCCACGCTCCTACCGCGTCGACTTCTCCGCGGCGCGGGCCGCGCTGGGGTTCAGCGCACGGTGGGGAATCGACGACGGCGCGCGGGAGCTGCACCGGGCGTACACGCTGCACGGCCTATCCCGCGGCGGCTTCGAGCGGCGCTTCACCCGGCTCGCGCGGCTCTCGGACCGGCAGGCGCACGGTGAGCTCGACGGGGACCTGCGGCTCACTGCGGCAAAGGCTCTCTCGTGAGTGGCGTTGGTCGCTATGGCGACCAACGCCACTCACGAGAGAGCCGTCCAGGAGCCTGCGGATGCATCGCGCGCGGAGATCGCCGTGACGGGCAGGGGCCACGCGATGGCGAGGTCCGGGTCATCGTAGCGCACCGCGAGGTCCTCGACCGGGTCGTGCTCGCGGTCGATGCGGTAACAGACATCCGCGACGTCGGTCAGCGCCTGGAACCCGTGCAGCAGCCCCGCGGGCACGTACAGGTGCGCAAAGTCGACGTCGTCGAGGCGGAAGGCGGCGTGCGCGCCGAACGTCGGCGACGACGGGCGCGCGTCGACGAGCACGTCGTGCACCGCACCGTGCGCACACCGCACCAGCTTGGCCTCGCCCTGCCCGGACCGCCCGTGCAGCCCCCGCAGCACCCCCCGGCGCGACCGGGACTGGGAGTCTTGCACGAACGACGCGGGGTCCAGCCCCGCCTCCGCGGCCACCGCCGCGTCGAATGTGCGGGTGAACAGCCCGCGGTCGTCGCGGTGGGGCTCGGGAAGCAGCAGGAGCACCCCGGCCAGGTCGGTTGTCCGTACGCGCATCCGCCCATCCTGGCGGGAGCCGAAAAATGAGCGCCCCGCGGTGCCGCTCCTGCCGTGGTGACGACGGCGACATCGTGCTGGACCTGGGCTCCCAGCCCGCGTGCGACCACTTCCCCCCGGCAGGGCCGGGGGGTTCCGACCCGACGTACCCGCTGCGGCTCTGGCTGTGCGCCGCGTGCGGCCTCGCGCAGCTCGCCGAGGACGGCACCGCGCCGGAGGAACCGCGTGGGGTCGAGCCCGAGTCGCTGCTCCGGCAGGCCGCGGACGCCGTCCGCCGGGTCACGGCGGCGCGCCTGCTGCCCCGCGGCGGCACCGTCGCCGAGTACGGCAGCCCGCACGGTGGCTCGTGGCTGGGGCTGCTCGCCGCGGCGGGGTTGTGCGATGTGACCGACGATCCGCAGGCGTGCGCCGACGTCGTCATCGACTGCTTCGGGCTCATGCACGCCGCCGACCAGGCCGCCGCGCTGCGGGAGCGGGTGTCGCGGCTCGCCGAAGGGGGCCTGCTGCTGCTGCAGTTCCACAGCTTCTCGACCATCCTGCGGCTCGGGCAGTGGAACGCGCTGCGCCACGGCCACTTCGCCTACTACTCGACCCCGGCGCTGGTGAGGATGCTGCGCGCTGCGGGGCTCGTCGCCACCACGGCGTGGCGCTTCGACCTCTACGGCGGGACGGTCCTGCTCGCCGCCGCGCGCACCGGCAGGCCGGACGCCGCACTGTGCGCGCTGCTGGCGGAGGAGTGCGCGGCCGGGGTCCGGCGGCCGGGTTCCTGCCGGGAGCTGCAGCGCACCGCCACCACCAGCGCCGCGGCGCTGCGTACGTTCCTGCAGGCCGCACGGGCCGGGGGTGAGCGGGTCGTCGGCTACGGCGCGGCGTCGCGCGCGGTGCCGCTGCTGAATTGGGCCGGCGTTGGACCGGACCTGCTCCCGGCCGTCGCGGACGCCTCGACGGCCAAGCACGGCCGTGCGCTGCCGGGCGTCGGCATCCCGGTGATCTCCCCGGACAACATCGCCGCGAACCCGCCGGACCGGGTGCTGCTCCTCGTCCCGGACCTGCTCGACGAGGTGCGGCGCGCCCTGCCCGAGGTCGAGCGCAGCGGCGGGCGCTGGTTCCTCGCCGAACCGGTGCCGACTCCCGTCGGGGGCGACGACGCCGCACCGACCCGGCGGTTCGGAACCTCCACCGTGTTGCAGCATCGCCTCGACGACGTCGTCCCCGGCGGCGCGCACACCTACTCCCGCGGCCCCGACCAGTACCCCGAGGGCATGGCCCCGGTGCTCGTTCGTGGCAGCGGCGCGCGCGTCTGGGATGCCGACGGCAACTGGTTCGTCGAGTACGGCATGGGCCTGCGGTCCGTGACGCTCGGCCACGGCTACCGCCCGGTGGTCGACGCCGTGCGGGCAGTGCTGGACGACGGCATCAGCTTCACCCGCCCCATCGTGCTCGAGCTGGCCGCGGCCGAGGAATTCCTCGCCTTGGTCCCCGGCGCGGACATGGTGAAGTTCGCGAAGAACGGCTCGGATGCGACCACCGCGGCCGTCCGGCTAGCCCGTGCGGCGACGGGCCGCGACGTCGTCGCGATCTGCTCCGACCAGCCGTTCTTCTCCATCGACGACTGCTTCATCGGCACGGTGCCGATGCGGGCCGGGGTGCCCGCAGCCGCCCGCGACCTGACCGTGGGCTTCCCCTACAACGACCTCGACGTGCTGGGTGAGATCCTCGCCCGGCACCGCGTCGCGGCTGTGGTGCTCGAGGCGGCCACAACCTTCGCCGAGCCGGCGCCCGGGTACCTGCAAGGGGTTCGCGACCTCTGCGACGCTCACGGCACCGTGCTCGTGTTCGACGAGATGATCACCGGCTTCCGCTGGGCAGCAGGAGGCGCGCAGGCGGTCTACGGCGTCACCCCGGACCTGTCGGCCTGGGGCAAGGCGATGGGCAACGGCTTCCCGATCTCGGCACTGGCGGGACGGCGAGACCTGATGGACCTCGGAGGGCTGCGGACCGACGATCCCCGGGTGTTCCTGCTGTCCACCACCCACGGGCCCGAGGCGGCGTCGCTCGCCGCGTTCCGCGCCGTGGCGGCCGCCTACCGGGAGACGGACCCGGTGGCGACCATGGAGCGGCAGGGCCGGTCGTTGGCGGCGGCGGTCACCGAGGCCGCCTCCGACGCGGGGGTGGCCGCCCACGTCGGCGTGCTCGGCAGGCCCTCGTGCCTCGTGTTCACGACCCGGGGGCCCGACGGCGAGCCGTCGCAGGAGTTCCGCACGCTGTTCCTCGCCGAGCTCCTGCGCCGGGGCGTGCTGGGACAGTCCTTCGTGATATCGGCCGCGCATACCGACGCCGACGTGGCGCACACGCGCGACGCGGTCGTGGGAGCGCTGGCCGTGTACCGGCGCGCGCTGGACGCCGGGAGCACGCGTGGCCTGCTCAGCGGGCCCCCGGTGGCTCCGGCGCTGCGGGCCTTCGCCGCGCCGCGCCGGCTGCCGGACCGCGGCGCAGGCCGGTGAGAACGTCATCGAGTCGACCTGGCTCCGCACCTGCAGATCCTCGGCGAGCCGGACAGACTGTCGCGGTCGTACCGGGCCGAGCTGCGGCTGCTGTACCCGCCCAACGACCTGTGGGCGCTCCTCGCGTTGCCTTCGCCCCCGTGGGGGGCGGGCTTGAGCGGAGTGCGGTGTCGATCGCCCTCAGGGCTCGACGGCGTACAGGCGGGTGGTGCCCCTGCTGCCGAGCGCCGTACGGACCAGCCGCACCCGGCCCGTGCCCAGCAGCGCCTGCTCCTCGCAGGGATTGACGTAGACGATCCGCATCCGGCGGGGGTTGCGGTCGACCGAGGCGAGCACCGCGTCGACGGCCTGGGCGAACGTCTCGCCACGGAAGGGGTTGTAGAGGAACACCACGGTGACGTCGTCGGGCACCGGGTAGTCCATGACGTCGGACCGGACGAGGACGACATCCCGGCACCGCAGCTTTTCCCGGCTCCTCGCGACGTTCTCCCGTGCGGCCTCATGCAGGTCCACGGAGACCTCGACTCCGATCACCCGGCGGAACGGGTAGCGCGCCGCCTGGAGGACCACCCGACCCATCCCTGACCCGAGGTCCAGGAAGATGTCACCCTCGTCGACCTCGCGCGGCGAGAGGATCCGCCGCAGATTCAACCACCCCGCGGGTTCGTACCCGACGCGATCCCCGATCGTGGGCGCGCCGCGCCGGGACTCGCCCAAGGCCCGCGTCCGCACGCCGTACCAGTGGTCGAACGTCGCATCGCTGAACCACCGGACGCCTCGGTAGGCCGCCTTGGCGACCGCGACCACCCGGTCACCGGTCATGGGCGAGCTCGCCTGCGCTGCTCGCTAGGCGAGCCAGTTCGGTGATCCGCGCGTCGATTGCCGCCGACGACGGCAGGCCGGCGACCGCGGCGATGTCCTTCCAGCGGTGGGCCATGTCGAGGTGGCGCAGCGCGAGCGCGCGGGCGGCCCGGCCGCGGCGCTGCTGCTCGGCCGGATCCGCGAGCACGGCGAGCAGCTCTTCGGGCAGCGACGGAGCGCCGGTGGTGAACGGGATCGGGTCGGCGGGGGCGATGAGCGCCTGATACGTCCTCGACGCCGTGGGCAGATCTCCCGCGAGGACACAGCCCGCCGCCATGGCCTCGTAGAAGCGCAATCCGACCTCGCCCGCGGGAAACCCGCGCCGAGGGTCGCCCACGGCCGCGTAGTTCGTGATGAACACCCGCGACCGGCTGGTGACGCCCGTGTAGAGACGCCGGTGCTCGGGCAGCGAGTGCAGCGACCCGAGGTAGCCGGTGTCATACAGATAGAAGCCGTCGGTCTCGTCGACCCACCGCTGCAGCAGGACGTGCTGCTGTCGGCTGCGCCTGCCGAGGTTCACGACGTCGATTGGCCGTCCGGCCGCGTCCGGCCGGGATGGGAACGCGAGCACGTCGAGCAGGCCCCCGATCACCTCGATCGTGCGCAACCGCGGCGACCGCAGCCGCTGCAGCGGGGTGCTCTCGATGCAGGTGAGCAGCACGTCGACGTGCCGGCGGAGGTGGTGCACCACGTCGGGGTACAGCTGCAGGTCGCGCTCGTTGACGTCCGCGGCGTGAACGATCACGGTGTCAGCACCGGCGTCCCACCCAGGCAGCCCTGGCAGGACGGCGAGGTCGTGCAGGTCGTTCGCCAGCACGACGAGGAGGTCCGGTGCAACCGGCGGGCGGACGATCCGGTGCGGTCGCGCGAGGCGGGCGGCGGCGAGCAGCCGGTGCAGGTGCGCGGAGGCGAGCGGCGGGCGCGCCCACCGGGCCGCGGCCAGGTCGACCTCGTGCAGCTGCGCTCCGAGGCACTCCACGAGGACGTCCTCCGCGTCGACGAGCGCGCCGAACCAGGGAACCGGACGGATCCGTCGGAGGCTCAGCAGGGCCGTCTGCACGGTCGCTCCCGTCCTCGTCCGGAACCGGTCGATGTCACTGTGTGTAGTCAATCACACCCGGCAGGGCAATTTTGACCATTCCAACGTGACTCTCTCCCAAGACTTTAGCCTGATCGTGTAACAGGTGGACACGGCCAGGCGATGGCTGAGTCAAGAGCTGGGACTCAGTGGCCCGAGTCGGGCCGGCGAAGGGGTTGGCATGACTGTTGCTGAGCAGACGCGGGTGGCCGTGGTCGGGTACGGGTACTGGGGATCGAAGCACGTCAGGGTTCTCGCCGGCATCCCGGGTGTCGAAGTCATCGTCGTCGACGGGATTGAGGAGCGGATCGCGGAGGCGCGCACGACGTTCCCGTGGGTCCGCGCCGTCCCCAGGCTCGACGCCGTGCTCGACGACGTCGACGCGGTCGTGGTCGCGACACCCCCGGCGAGCCACGCGGCCGTGGCGATGCAGAGCCTGTGCGCCGGCAAGCACGTCCTCGTCGAGAAGCCGCTCGCCACGACGGTGCCGGACGCGCAGGCGATGGTGCGCACGGCGGCCCGCTGCGGTGTGCACCTGATGGTCGGCCACACCTTCGAGTACAACGCAGCGGTCTGGAAGCTCAAGCAGATCATCGACTCCGGTGAGCTCGGCCGGATTCTCTACATCGACACGGCGCGGCTGTCGCTGGGGCGTTACCAGCCCGACTGCAACGTGATCTGGGACCTCGCGCCGCACGACATCTCGATCGTCTCCTACCTGCTGGGGGAGTCGCCGACCACGGCGTCGGTGTGGGCGCAGCGCTACATTGGCCACCGCTACGCCGACGTGGCATACCTCCGGCTGGACTTCGAGCAGGCGCGGACCCACGCGTACGTCCACGTGAGCTGGCTCCACCCCCGCAAGGTGCGCACGGTGACGGTGGTCGGCGAGCGGAAGATGGTCGTCTACGACGACCTCTCCGACAACGAGCGTATCCGGGTCTACGACATCGGCGTGGACCCCGCCGAGGTGGACGACCCGACCGAGGCACACGGAATGCCGGTGTCCTACCGCACCGGGGACATCGTGTCGCCGTTCCTGCAGTTCACCGAGCCGCTGCTCGTCCAGGACAGTCACTTCGTCGAGTGCGTGCGCACCGGCGCCGCGCCCAACACCTCCGGCGAGCGGGGCCTCGACGTCGTCCGCGTCCTCGCCGCCACCGACTCCGCGAACGCGAGCGGCCTGCCTGCACTCGTCGGTGGGGACCTGCATGAGTCGGTCGTCCACGTGGTGGGGGTGTGACATGACCGCACCCGTCATCCCGTTCCTCGACCTCGCCGGAGTCACCGCGGGCCTGCGCGAGGAGCTCGACACCGCATGGAAGAGCGTGCTCGCGCACGGCTCCTTCGTCGGCGGGCCCGACTGCGCGACCTTCGAGCAGGACTTCGCCGCGTACTGCGGCGCGGCCCACTGCGTCGGGGTGGCCAACGGCACCGACGCGCTGGAGCTGATCCTCGCCGGGCTCGGCATCGGCGCGGGCGATGAGGTGATCGTCCCGGCCAACACGTTCGTCGCCACGGTCGAGGCGGTGGCCGCGGTGGGGGGACGGCCCCGGTTCGTCGACGTCGACCCCGCAACGCTGCTCGTGGATCCCGACGCGGTCGACGCCGCCGTCACACCCGCCACCGCAGCCGTGATCGGCGTGCACCTCTACGGCCAGATGGTCGACGTCGAGCGGATCACCGCGATCGCCGACCGGCACGGCCTCGCCTTCGTCGAGGACGCGGCGCAGGCTCACGGCGCCCGGTTCGCGGGGCGGCGGGCAGGCAGCGTGGGAGTCGCGGCGAGCTTCAGCTTCTACCCCGGCAAGAACCTCGGCGCGCTGGGTGACGGCGGCGCCGTCGTCACGAGCGACCGGGCACTGGCCGAGCGGATCCGGTCCACAGCGAACCACGGCCGCTCCTCCACCGACCGGTACCGGCACGACCATCGGGGCCGCAACAGCAGGCTCGACACGCTTCAGGCGGCGGTGCTCGCGGCGAAGCTGCCGCGGCTGGACGCGGACAACGCCCGACGCGCGGCCGTGGTGGCGAGCTACCGTGCCCTGCTCCCCGACGGCGCCACGCCCCTCGTGGTGCACCCGTGCGCGGAGCCGGTGCACCACCTCGCCGTCGTGCAGGTCGACGACCGGGCACGGGTGACCGGGGCGCTCACCGCGGGTGGCATCGGCTGGGGCGTGCACTACCCTCTCCCGTGCCACCGGCAGCCGGCGTTCCTCGACCCCGGCGTCCGGCTCCCGGTCGTCGAGCGCGCGGCCGACCGCATCATGTCCCTCCCACTTTCGCCCACGCTGCGCGACGACGAGGTCGCGCGGATCTGCGACGTCCTGCGAGGTGCAGACCTGTGAACAAGAGCCCCGAGATCGACACGGCGGAACGCAACGGGAAGAACGGGAACGGCGGTGCGCCCCCGGTGGGCGACTCGGTGCCGGCGCTCACGGAGCCGGCGCCCCCGCAGGTGCCGACGGCCGACCCGTCCCCCGAGGTCGAGGCGCCTCCTGCAGACGAGCCCCGGGTGCAGACGCTCGTGGTGCTGGCGCTCGTGATCGTCCTGGTGGGGGCGGTGGCCGGGTGGGTGGGTGCCCTGGTTGCGCCCGCGACCTACGTGGCGCGCGCGCAGGTGCTGTACCCGATCACCCAGGAGCAGCCCACCGGCTTCCTGCGCGAGGACCGCAACCTCACCACGCAGCTCGTGTTCCTGCGTAGTCGCGCGGTGCTCGTGCCCGCCGCGGCGGCCGCGGCCTCCCCCGTCGACGAGTTCGAGAAGGACGTGACCATCAGCCTCGTCGACTCGAGCGAGATCATCGAGGTCGAGGTGCGAGACGGCTCGCCCGAGGCGGCGCTGCGCGCGGTGTCCGCGATCGTGTCGACC
>Ga0136614_10001590_pt1 | contig 13472 bp, 11 predicted proteins | sample AntDrymUQ2792106_2_FD_106643 | JGI IMG/M metagenome (GOLD analysis project Ga0136614, IMG submission 106643) | Polar desert sand microbial communities from Dry Valleys, Antarctica - metaG UQ279 (21.06) | ecosystem: Environmental > Terrestrial > Soil > Desert | place: Antarctica: Dry Valley...
CCGCTCGCCGCGCCCTGTTTTCCTGCTCGCGACGCCCGGACCGCGCCCGCGTACCACCACCTGCGTGATTTCAGCGGCCGACCAGCCCGACAGGCACCCACGCGGTGGATTGAGGCTTAGCCTCATGGATCCTGCGAACCAGCATGCGCTTTCCTCGTGCTCGTTGTGGTTGAACTCACACGACCGTGACTGAGCGGTCGCCGTCCGTCAAAAGCGACGCTGGCGCGCCGCGCTCACCCTCGATGCACAGCACAGCGTTGTGGCCGCCGAACCCGAACGAGTTCGAGATCGCGCGCGGCGCGCGGCCGTTTGAGCGCAGCGGACGCGGGCTGTCGGGCACGTAGTCGAGGTCCAGCCCCTCCTCGGGCTCGGCGTAGCCGAGCGTCGGAGGCGCGACGCCGGCGGCCAGGGCGAGCACGGTGGCGATCGCCTCGACCGCGCCCGACGCGCCGAGCAGGTGCCCCGTCGCGGACTTCGTCGACGAGACCGGCACGGTCGCCGCGGACGGCCCCAGCGCCGTCTTCAGCGCCGCGGTCTCGCTGCGGTCGTTGAGCTCTGTCGAGGACCCGTGGGCGTTGACGTAGTCGACCTGGCGGGGTTCCCAGCCGGCGTCGGCGAGCGCCAGCCCGATCGCCCGTGCCGAGCCCTCGCCGGCGGGCCCCGGCGCCGTCAGGTGATGGGCGTCCGCGGTCGCGCCGTATCCGGCCAGCCAACCCAGGACGCGGGCTCCGCGGCGCCGCGCGACGTGCTCGGCCTCCAGCAGCAGCACACCCGCCCCCTCGCCGAGCACGAACCCGTCGCGGCGGCGGTCGAAAGGCCGCGAGATGCCGCTCGCCGACAGCGCCCCCATGCCCGCGAAGGCGCTCGTGATCAGTGGCGTCATCCCCGCCTCCGCCCCGCCGACGAGGCAGGCCGTCGACGTCGCCGTGGCGAACGAGGCGGTAGCCGGTGCCTATCGCATGCGCGCCGGCCGCGCAGGCCGACACGATCCCGTAGCACTCGCCGCGCAGGCCGAGCGCCATGGCGAGCACACCGCTGGCCGCGTTGGCCATCAGCAGCGGGACGGTCAGCGGCGACAGCCCGCCCGCGCCGCGCTCGCGCAGCGCGATGTGCTGGTCCTCGGTGGTTGTGATGCCACCGAACCCGGTGCCGACGACGCAGCCGACCCGCTCGCCGGCGCATGGCAGCCCGGCGTCCCAGCCGGCCGCGCCGGCCGCCTCGCGCGCCGCGACGAGCGCGAGCTGCGTGAAGCGGTCGGCACGTCGCTGCTCCTTGCGGGTGAGCAGTCCCGCGGCCTCGAAACCGACGCACGGCGCGCGCCCATCGACGATGCCGATGACGCCCGCGCACCAGTGCTCCAGCAGCTGGTCGGCCCCGAGGCCGAGCGGACTGACGGCGCCGACGCCGGTGATCGCGACGCGTTCGGCCATGTCGCTGCCTCAGCCGCCGAGGCGGGCGCAGATGAGGTCGACCGCGTCGCCGACCGTCGTCAGCGCGTTGAGGTCCTCGAGCGTGAGCTTGACGCCGTACTCCTCGTCGATGATCTGGGCAAGCTCGACGAGGTCGAGCGAGTCGACGTCGATCTCGTCCCAGCGCGCGTCCGGCCGGCGCCCCTCGGGGTGCACGCCGAAGTCCAGCAGTGCCTCGCCGATTCGGCGCTCCAGCGCCTCGCGGGTGATGAGCGTCTGGGTCATGCCTGGTCTCCTAGGATCGGTGGGTCGCGTGCGCCGGCCGGTGCCGCTTGCGGCGGCTCCCGCTTGGCGCCACGGGAGCAGTTCACTTGATTGCTTCATACCGCCGCGGCGGCGCCGGGTACAAATCCGGCTCAGCCGCCCGCGGCGCCGGGCTCGGGCGCCTGCAGGCCGCGCACGAAGCGACGAAGGTCGCCGACCGGGTCGCGCCGCTCGACGAGCGCCTGCTCGACGCACGCGACGGCCGCGCTGCCGACGATCGCCGCGTCCGCGCCGGCCAGCCGCACGGCCCGCACGTCGGCGCTCGTGCGGATCCCGAAGCCGACCGCGATCGGCACGCTGGTCAACTCGCGCAGTGCACCGACGACCGGCGCCAGGCGGGCGGGATCGGGCCGGCCCGCGGCCACGCCGCGCCCAAGGTGCGCCGCGAGGTACAGGTAGGCGGTGGCGTCGCGGGCGGCCTGCTCCAGCGTCGCCGGCGACGAGCCGGCGAAGCACGTCGCGACGATCGGCACGCCAGCTCGCTGCGCCCGCTCGTAGCAGCCCGGCCGCGCGCGCGGCGGGACGCCGTGCAGCAGCAGGCCGTCGCAGCCCGCGCGCAGAAAGCCGTCGACCTCGATCGCGCGCACGGTGTGGCGCCAGTCAGCCAGCAGGGCCACTCGCAGGTGGGCGAGCCGCGGGCGCAGCTCGGCGACGAGTGCCAGCGTGGCCGCGAGGTCGGTGCCAGCCTGCAGGGCGCGCTGCGCGGAGCGGTGGATGATCGGGCCGTCGGTCACCGAGTCCGGAAACGGGACGGCCAGCTCGAGCCAGTCGATGCCCTCCTCGTCGAGTGCGAGGACCATCCGCCGCGCCACGTCGAGGCTCGGATCGCCCGCGTTCAGGAACAGCACGAGCCCCGACCGGCGCCGGCCACGCGGAGCGCCGCCGCCCGGCGGCTGCGGCCGGGCCGCGGCCGCGTCAGCCATACGGCGCGCCCGCCGGCACGGTCGCTGGCGGCCGGCGCGCGCGGACGGCGGGCGGACGCGCGGCGCCCTCGCGACGCAATCGTTCGAGCAGCGTCAGCGCGGCGCCGCCGCCGACCGCATCCCGGGCCTCGTCGAAGGCCTGCTTCCAGGTCGCGGTCGCATCGCTGGCGACCACCATGCACGCGGCGTTCAGGCAGATGCTGTCGATCGCGGCGGCGGGCCCCTCCCCCGCGAGGAGCGCCGTGAACTGGCGCACCACGCCCTCCGCGTCGGCGGCCGGCCGCAGGTCGGCGACCGATCCGCGGGCCGCACCGAGCCGGCTCGGGTCGAGCCGCAGCCGCGTCCCGTCGTCGCGCTGGACGATGTTCTGCTCGAAGCTGACGAGCTCGTCGATGCCCGCGCCGTTGAAGCACATCCACAGCCGTCGACCGAGGTGGTTGGCCGCCAAGTGCTCGTACAGCGCGAGCAGGCGATGGTCTGCGACGCCGGTCACCTGCGACGTCGCGGGCACCGCGGCCAGGAACGGCCCGAGGGCGTTGATGAACGTCGCGAGCTCGCGCCAATCCCGCGGGAAGATCTGCCGCGCCAGCCGCGCCAGCTCCGGCGGGTGCACGAACGGACCCGCGAAGGCGATGCCGAACCGCTCGAGCGCGTCGGCGACCTCCGCGTCGGAGCCGGCCAGGGGCACGCCCAGCAGCTTGAGCGCATCGATCGACCCGTAGCGGCTCGTGTAGCCGCGCGACCCGCTCTTGACGACGCGGACGCCGACGGCGGCGGCGACGAGCGCCGCCAGGGTCGAGAGGTTGAACGTGCTGGGCCCGCCACCGCTGCCGACGATGTTCACAGCCTCCTGCGGGGGCGGATGCGGACGCCGCTCGGCCAGCGACTGCACGAGCGCACCCGCCGTGTCGTGGTCCGGCGGCCGCTCACGCATGGCCTCCAGCAGCGCGACCGCGTCGCGGCCGACGGCGGCGCTCGCCTCGTCGGCGAGCGGGTCCCACAGCGCGTGCCACATCGGCACGGTGACCGGCCCGTCTCCGGCGATCAGCCCACGGACGGCTTCATGCATGGCGGCGGCGGGTGGGCCCGCGGCTGTCGGGGACGCGGGCAGGCACGCCGTCGAGCGCTAGCCGGGCGCGGGGTCCAGCCGCGCCTCCTCGGAGTGGGCGCGCCCCCCCGCCTGCAGGCGGTCGATGAGCGCGATCAGCGCCCGCACGGAGCACAGATCGTCGGCGCCGATCTCGCCGGCGTCGATCGCCACGCCGAAGCGATCCTCGATCCACGCCACGATGGTCAGCAGCCCCGGGCTGTCGACGATCCCGCCCTCCAACAGGTCGTAGTCGGGATCCAGCCGGCCCGGATCGATGTCGGGCGCGAACTCGTCGACGATGAACTGGGCGACGGTGGTTGCGGTGCTCATGTTCCTCCTCTCTGGCGGTCACGCCGTAGAACCCCCCGATCGACCTTGCCGGTGGCGGTCGCGGGCAGTGGATCGTCCTGCACGTGAATCGATGCCGGCACAGCGGCGCGGCCCAGCTCGCGCGCGCAGCGCGCGCGCAGTGCGATCGTGTCCACGCGTGCGCCGCCGCGGCGTCGCACGACCCCGTGCAGCCGCTTGCCGGCGAGGTCGTCGTCGAGGGCGATGACGGCCGCCTCGGCGACGCTCGGGTCGGCGAGCAGGAGGCGCTCCACGGCTTGGAGGTTCACGCGCTGACCGCGCACCTTCACCCGGGCGTCGGTGCGACCCTCGAGGAACATGCGCCCGCCCTCGTCGCGGCGCACGAGGTCGCCCGAGCGGAAGTGGCCGTAGGCCGGGTGCGTCTGCGGCAGGCGCGCGAAGCCGTCGCCGGGCGACCGGGGCGCGAGGTAGCCGGCCGCCTGAAACGGCGTGCGCACCCACAGCTCGCCGATGCCGGCGCCGTCGAGGACGCGGCCGTCGCGCAGGATCAGCGCGCTGACGCCCGGCAGCGGCCCGCCGAGCGGCAGCGGCGCGCCGTCGAGATCGCGTCGCGGATCGACCTCGTGGATGAAGCTGTCGTTCGTCTCCGTGCAGCCGTAGAGGTTGTAGATCCGGCTGTTGGCCAGCGGGCCCGGCAGCCGCGTCAGCACGCTCGCGGGCGCGGCGTCGCCGGTCAGGATCGTGTGCCGCACGCTCGGCAGGGTCCGCCCGCTCGTCGCGGCCGCGTCGAGCAGCAGGGCGGCGAGCATCGGCACGCCCTGGACGACGCCGACCTCATGGCGGCTGACGAGGTCGAGCAGGTGGTCGGGCCGGGCGACGTCCTCCGGGCCGACGAGCACGGCGCAGCCGCCGTACATGAGCGTCGTCCACAGCTCGAGCAACGACAGGTCGAAATGCAGCCCGCAGTAGCTGAGCACGCGCATGCCGGGCCCGATGTCGAACCGGGCGCTCGCCCAGGCCGATCGCGTCGGGCGCCAGCGGCACGACCTTCGGCGCTCCCGTGGAGCCCGACGTCGTCAGCATGAGCGCGATGTCGCCCGCGCGCGGCGCGGGCGCTGGAGCTCCGGCCGTCCAGCCGCGCGACGGGCACACGACGTCTGCGCCCGGCTGCGGCTCGGCCGCCAGCACGCGCTCGACGCCGGCGCGCTCGGCGATGCCGCGCAGGACGGCAGGACGGTCGGCTTGGGGCGCCAGCAGGACCGGCCGCTCGGTCAGCAGGCACGCGAGCGTCAGCGCGATCGTCTCCGGCGTCTTGGGCCCGACGACCGCCACGCGCGCGTCGGGACCCAGCCCCTGGCGCTCGCATTGCGCCGCGGCGTCGGCGGCCATCGCGAGCAGCTCGCCATAGCCGACCTCCCCGCCGGCGCCGGCCAGCGCCGGGGCCGAGGGCGTCCGCAGGGCGTGCCGGACGAATGCGCTCAGCGGGTGGCGCGCAGCGTCAGCGGCCGGCGCCGGCGATTGGAGCAGTGCGGGCGTCGGCACCATCAGGCGGCCGCGAAGCTGGTCGGGCCGGCGTCGGCGTCGGCGTCGGCGTCGAGCGTCGTGATCGGTCGCGCCTGGACGAGCTGCCAGATGCCTGCCAGCGCCGCCTCGACGTCCACCGGCGTGCCGAGTCGGTGCTCGGTCTCGATCGCCAGCCGGGCGAGCTCGACCAGCTGGTCGTCGCACAGCGCCGGCGCCGTGCTCGCGCTGCGCGAGCGCACGACGCCGCCGGCGGCGCGCGGATCGATCCGCATGTGCTTGTCGCCGACGTCGCGCTTGCGCACCGCGAGGCTGCGCTTGTCGATGATCGCGATGTCGGGTGTGACCTCGTTGTCGACGAGCGTCGGCCCGAGGCCGCAGGTCGCGTGGACGAGCACCTCGTCGTCGGCGCCGGTCAGCGGGTTGACGGTGAAGGCGACGGCGGACACCGACGCAGGCACGAGCGCCTGCACGACGACGGCCATCGACGCCTCGGCGAGCGGGAGCCCGCGCTGCGCGCGGTAGGCGACCGCCTGGCGCGACCACAGCGACGCCCAGCACTTCCTGACCGCCGCGCCCACGCCCTTGAGCGGCACGCCGAGCTGCGTCTCGTGCAGGCCGGCGAAGGAGTGCGAGCCGGCGTCCTCGTCCGCCGCCGACGAGCGCACCGCGAGCAGTCGGACGCCCGCTGCGCGGGCGCGCAGGCGCTCGGTCGCAGCGGCGATCTCCTCGACGAGTTGCGCGGGCAGCTGCGCCTCGAAGGCGATCGTGCGCAGCTCACCGAAGTCGGCGGCGGCGACGAGCGTGGCGAGCCGGCCGCGCAGGCTGGCGTCATCGAGGTAGTGCTCGAGCGCCGCCGTCGTCACGCAGAAGGCCGCGGGGCACGGCAGCGCCGCGGCCATGAGGCGCTCGAGGCCTGCCGCCTTGCCGCCGACGAGCGCGGTGTCCGCGGGTGCGCCCGCGCCGAGGTCGACCGTCAGCGGGGCCGTCGGCGCGGCCGCCGCCCCCCGTCCCCGACCGGCGAGCGGGTGACAGACGATGATCGAGCCGCTCATGACGCGGTCACGCCGCCGACTCGGCCGCAATCGGCGTGCGCTGCTTCTCGACGTCGATGGTCCGCGCCCGGTCGAACAGCTCGCCGACCGTCGCAACCATCCACATGCGCGGATCGTGCAGCAGCTCCAGGTCGAAGCGGTCCTCCAGCGCCACCAGCAGCTCGCTGGCGAACAGCGAGTCGATCGCCAGGTCGTCGTACAGCCGGTCGCCGAGGCGGATGCTTCGTCGCGAGCCGCCGCGCCGGTACTGCTCCTCGAAGAACTCCAGCAGCTCGGCGTTCTGGATCATGCGATCACCTGCACCTCTCCTGTGTTGCCGTTGATCAAGACCTTCTGGCCGGCGCGCAGGCTGTTCGCGAGCGGATGGTTGACCACCGCCGGGATCCCGTACTCCCGCGCGAGGGTGGAGATGTGGGAGAGCATGCTGCCGCGCAATGTGACCAGACCCGCGCTGTGCGGCAGCAGGGTCTGGATGCAGGCGTCGGCCGACTCGCAGACGAGGATCGCCGGCTCGTCGCCGTTGGCGGCTGCCTGCTCGAGCGTCGTCACGACGCCGCTCACGACGCCCGGCGAGACCCCGGTCGGCACGCGCTCCTGCTGGCCGCGCGCGGGCAGCCGGTGCGCGCCCAGGCGGCGCACCCCGCCGGGGTGCGGCACGACGAGCTCGTCGGGCATCGGCTCGCGCAGCGCCTCCTCGCACTCGGCGCGCCGAGCGTCCGCGATCTCGTGCAGCGAGCCATGATCGCGCGGGCCGAGCAACTCGCCAATGCGCAGGTACGACCACGTGTCTGCGCCGGCGCCGACCTCGTCGGCGAGCGTCGGCAGCGCGCGGCGGAAGACGTGCAGGCAGCGCATCGCCAGCGACTTGGTCTCCTCCCGCGCCTGCATGTTGTCGGCAATCGCCCGCGACAGCTGCTCGATGCCGATGCGCCGCACGCCGCGGTGCATCTCCCACACGACCTCGGCGATCTCGTCCTGGTTGGGCCCCGTGACGGTGGTTGCCGGCTGCGGCGTGAACTGCGCGGCGTAGGAGCTCCACGGCTCGAACGCGTCGGCGACCTCGTAGAACGGGGCGCTCAAGAACCGGCTGCCCTCGCCCGCGTCGTTGACGGCGCAGTCAAACAGCCGGTTCCACGGCAGCTCCGGCGGCCGGTTGACGAGCCGCTCGACCTCCTCCCAGCACGGCAGCATGCGCCTGCCCATCTTGCGCTGGATCGCGCCGGCGGGCACGAGCGACGCCGTCGTCGAGTAGTGCAGGTCCCAGCCGCGGTCCACCGTGTCCAGCGCGCGCTCCAGAGCGCCGCCGAGCGCGATCGCCGAGCCGCTGTGCAGCGCGGCCGCGACACGCTCCTCGCACAGCGTCACGTCGGCCTCGAGGTCCGCGAGCCGTGGGCGCAGGCGATGAAACTCGCGCGCCATCCGCGGGACGGCGAGCGCGCGCTGCACGACGGTGCAGTGGTGCCGGAACTCGCGCTCGGGCGGCGGCACGTTCTCGAAGTAGTCGCGTGTGAGGTCGGTCTCCTCGAAGCCGGGGAACTCGTGCGCCATGTGGCACAGGGCGGAGAGGTTGTGATACGGGCGGCACGAGAAGTAGCCCACGAACACGTAGGAGGAGCCGCTCGCCCAGCGCGCCCCCGGCAGCAGCCGCGCGATGAACGCGCGCATGCCGCGCTCGACGGGATCGCCGACGAGCGACCACGCCATCACCGACCAGCGGGCCGGTGCGACCTCGGCGAAGTTGCCGGCGGAGTAGCAGCGAAAATCGGGGTGGGCCGAGGTGTCGATCGAGCGCCGCATCGTCATGCCACCCGCATCGCAGCGTGCGCGCGCCGCAGCGCCTCGCCGGTCGCCTCGATGTAGCCGGGCGGGCAGCGCGGCAGATCCGCCGGCAACAGCGACAGCACCTCGAGCGGGATGTCGGCCCACGGCTTGACGTACTCGAGCGTCTCGCGCGGGATGCCGATGCGCTTGGCCAGCCCCTTGCCGACCGCCCACATGACCGGCATGTCGACGATCTTCGGCACGACGCCCCACGGGCTGCACAAGCGGGTGAAGACCTCAGCCAGCGACGGGTTCGTGTCGTCGAACCACGTCCAGATGTCGCCGGCGCCGTCCTGCAGCGCGGCGCGCATGATCACCTCGCCCGACGTCGCGCCGTCGCACGGATAGCACGGGTAGCTGCCGTGGTTCTCGAGATGCATCGGGTAGCCGCGCAGCAGTGCCGGGATGACGGCCATGATCCCGTGCGACGGACTCGGCAGGACGTCCTCGGTAGCCCCGATGACCGGCCCGACGCGCACGGCGCGCCACGGCAACCGGTCGTTGGCGCGCACCTCGCGCTCGGCGAGGAACTTGCTGTACTCGTACCAGTTGCGAAACGACTGCCCGAGCTCGAGCTCGTCGACGACCCGCCCGGTCGTGCGGCCCAGGACGACAACCGAGGAGAGGTGCACGAAGCGCTCCAGCCGTTCGCAGCGCTCGGCGAACCGCATGGCGGCGCGCGTCCCGAGCTGGTGCAGCTCCGTCGCCATGCGCGGCCCGGAGCCCCAGTCGACCGACCCGAAGCAGCTGACGACGTGCGTCACGGTGGCCTTCAGGTCGGCCGCGACGGCCGGCTCCAAGCCGAGGTCGGGCGCCCGCACGTCGCCGCGCACGCCGGTGCCCGCGAACGCGTGCCCGGACCGCGTGAGCGTCACGACGTCGATGCCACGGCGCTCGAACGCGCGCACGACCGCGGCTCCGATGAAGCCCGTGCCGCCGATGACGAGCGCCCTCATCCCGCGAACCTCGCCAGCGAGGTCCGTGGCGCGGAAGGGATCTCGGACCGCTCGGGGACCTCGAAGGCCGAGCGCACGAGCGCCTCGATCCCGACCGTCGGCAGCGGCCGCCGCACGATCGAGGCCAGGCGTGCGCGCTCGAAGACGCGGTCCAGCGCCAGGTAGCGCAGCCCGATCAGCATGTTGTCCCACTTGCGCGGGACGTCGTGATAGCGGCGCAGCTGCTCGGATGCAGCAAGCACCGCATCGATCGGGACGCGGACGGTGCGGGGCCGGCGGCGCCGGTGCGCGAGGTCGACGGAGGCCAGGACGCGGAAGACGGCCTCCGTCAGCGGGGCCGACTCGCCGGCGCAGACGTGCACGATCTCGGGTTTGTGGGGCGCGGGCGGATCGGCGTGCAGCTGGGCCAGCGCATCGAGCAGCAGCTCCGCCGCGACGTCGCGGTGCAGCATGTCTACGCGGCCGCCGCGGCTGAGCGGCAGGATGCCGAGCCACAGGTCGTCGAGCCGGTCGGCCATCATGTACAACGAGTTGCGGCGGTGGGTCGCGCCGGTCTCGGAGTTGCCGACGAGCCCCCCGACGCGGGCGACGCACAGCGCCGGCCCGTCGCCGTCGTCGCGGGCCGCGCGCTCCAGCAGACTCGTCTCGCCCAGCCATTTGCTGAGCTCGTAGGCCGTGCGATGCTCGTCGCGGCCGAACGGCTGCTCGGGCACGTAGCCCTCCATGCCGCCCGCGGCGTGGATCGAGCTGGCGTAGCAGTACAGCTTCGGCGAGCCGGCGGCCTCGCCGAGTGCCCGGGCGAGCTCATAGCCGTGCATCGCACCGATGTAGTTGACGGCGTTCAGCTGGCGCCGCTCGCCCGCCCAGTTCGTCGCTCCGGCCACGTTGAGCAAACCGTCGACCTCGACCGCGAGGCGCCGCACAGCCGCCTCATCGAGGCCCCAGTTGGGGCGCGTCACGTCGCCCTCGACGGCGTTCTCGACGAGCTCGGGCCGGCCTGGATAGGCGGCGCTGAGGCGCGCTCCGACCCCGCGCGACGCGAGCGGCCGCGCGAGCGGCACGATGTCGACCAGCGCACGGTCGCACGTTTCGACGATGCCTGCCCCGAGCTGACCGGTGATGCCAGCGACGAGCAGCCTCACGGCTCTGCGCTCACGAAGCGGTCGTACAGCTCGTCGCTGCCGTGCAGGCCGCCGGCGACGAGCTCCCACATCATGTCGTCGGTCCCGCCGCCGATCCGGGCCAGCCGCACGTCGCGCCACAGCCGCGCGAGCGGCGTCGCGTCCTCGAGGTATCCGCGCCCGCCGAGCACCTGCATGCAGTCGCTGACGATCCGCTCGCCGAGGTTGGCCACGGTCACCTTGGCGGCGGCGACGGTACGCGGGGTATCCGGCCGGGCCTGGTCCAGCGATCCGGTCAGCGCGTACACACCGGCCCGCGCGAGCAGCAGCTCGGAGGCCAGCTGTCCCAGGCGCATGCGGACTGCTTGGTGGCGCATCAGCGGCAATCCGAACTGCACGCGCCGCCGGGCGTGCGCGGTCGCCAGCTCGAGCGCCAGCGCGGCGATGCCCATCGTGTTCGCGGCCGTGGCCAACCGCTCGTGCGTCAGGCCCCAAGTGATCGCGTGCAGCCCGCGCCCCGAGCGGCTCACCTTGTAGCCGTCGGGCACGTGCGCGTCGATGTCGAGCGTGACCGTCTCGAGGCTGCGGTTGCCGACGCTCGGCAGGCGCGCCGTCACCTTGTAGCCGCTGCTGGGCACGACGAACAGCGTCAGCCCCGGGGCCAGCGCCCGCGTCACGGGATCTCGCTCGCGCGTCAGCACGAGCGCGAAGTCGGCCGCGGCGCCGAGCGAGACGTAGCGCTTCTCGCCCGCGATGCGCCAGCCGTCGCCCTCGCGCTCGGCCGCCGTCTCGATGCCCCCGAGGTCGGAGCCGTGGGCCCGCTCGGAGGTCGCGATGCAACCGAGCCGACGGCCGTCGAGCGCCTGCTCGCACAACTCCCGCAGCGCCGCGGAATCGCCGAAGCGGCGCAGAACCGAGACGACGGCCTCCGCGTGCACGCCGACGCCGATCCCGACACCGCCGGTGCCGGCGCGGCCGAGCTCCTCGCTGAGCAGGACCGCCTTGCCGGCGTCGCCGTGGTCGCCGCCGGTCCAGCGCTGCCGCAGCAGGCCGGCGCCGCCGAGCTGCTCGACGACGCTGCGCGGGAACCGGCGCTCGCGCTCGGCGGCATCGACGTGCGGTGCGACGTGACGGCCGATGAGATCGCGAACGCGGTCGCGAAAGGCTTCGACGCCGGGGTCGAACATCCCGCGCGCGAGGACTGGCTCACCGTTCGTGCGGTCGTCGGCGTGTCCGTTGGTCGTCGCGAACACGACCTCGCCGGAGATGTCTCCGTTGATGAGGTCCTGCCACATGACGCGGCGGCGAGGCTTGCCGCTCGAGGTCAGCTGGATCGTGCGCGGCGGGCTGGCGAGGACCTTGACGTTCGCGTCGCCGCCGGCCTCGGCCTCGAGGATGCGCGCCACCGCCTCGACCCACGCTCCGCGCTTGGCCTCGACGACCGCCGCGATCGTGTTGCGCTCGCCGTCCGCGCCGGCGAGGACGACGGCCTTGCGGCGGGCGATCCCGTCCGTCGCGGCGACCTGCGCCTCGACGTCCTCGACGAACACCGTGCGACCGCGGACCTTCATGCTGTCGCCGATCCGCCCGAGGACGTACAGGTCGCCGTCGTAGATCAGCCCGGCGTCGCCTGTGAGGAGCCCGTCCGGCGTGAAGGTCGAGCCACCGTCCTCGTCGCCGGTGTAGCCGAGCGCGACGTTCGGGCCGCGCAGCTTCACCTCGCCGAGGTGCCCGTCGGGCAACTCGATGCCGTCCTCGTCGACGATCGCGACCGACATCTCGTTGAGCGGGCGCCCGCAGCTGACCAGCCAGCCGGCTCCCGACCCGAACGCGTCGCCATCCCCGACGAGCGCTTGCCGCTCGATGGTGACACGCTCCCCGAACTGCATGCTGGCCCAGCGCGGGCTGACGGCTCGCGCCTGCTCGCGCGGCGGGACGCCGGTCACCGCCAGCGTCCCCTCGGCCAGCCCGTAGGCAGGCGTGAGCGCGCTGCGCCGGAAGCCATAGGGCTCGAGGCGCCGGGCGAAGCTCGTCAGGACCGCCGGGTCCAGGCGCTCGGCGGCGGCGATGGCGGCGTGCCAGGTGCCGAAGTCCAGCTCCGCGAGCTCGTCCTCGGAGATGCGCTGATGCGCGTAGGCATAGCCGAAGTTCGGCGCCACGCTGATCTCCACGCCGTGGCGGCCGAACAGCTCCAGCCAGCGCAGCGGCCGGCGGATGAACTGGTCGGGCCGCATGATCCAGACGTCGCTCTGCGTGACGATCGGGCCGAGCAGCGCGCTGATCAGGCCCATGTCGTGATAGAGCGGAACCCAGCTGCCCCACGAGCGGTCCGGCCCCATCCCGCGCCAGTCGCGCATCTGAGCGATGTTCGCCTCGAGGTTGTCCCAGGAGACGCGCACACCACGCGGGCGCCCGGACGAGCCCGACGTGAACTGCAGCAGCGCGGCCTCGGCCCGCGGGGCGCGGCTCAGCGCGACGTGCCGGTCGCCGGTCACGTCGAGTGACACCGGCGCTCCCTTCAGGCCCGCGCGGGCCATCGCGCTCGTGAGCGGCGCGCACAGCCCGGGGTCGCCGACGATCAGCGCCGGGGCGGCGATCTCGAGGATCTTGGAGACCTGGCGCACGTAGGCGTCGGGGTCGCGCAGGAACACGGGCAGCGCAAGCGGGCTGGGGGTGTGGCCGGCGACGAGGCTGCCCAGCAGCGCCGCGACGAACTGCGGCCCGGCCGGCACGGCGATCGAGACCGGTCCGCAGTCGCGGGTGCGCTCGCACGTGATCCGCTCGGCCGCCTCGGCGACGAGGGCGGCGAGCCGCGGATAATCGGGGCTCCGGGGGTGATCGTAGGTGATCTCGGACCTGCTTTCTGTCCGTCTGCAGGGCTTTTGCACGGTGGATCGGCCCGCGGAAGTCGTGCGCAGCTTGCGGCAGGCTCGCAGCACGGCA
>Ga0136614_10001592_pt1 | contig 13466 bp, 12 predicted proteins | sample AntDrymUQ2792106_2_FD_106643 | JGI IMG/M metagenome (GOLD analysis project Ga0136614, IMG submission 106643) | Polar desert sand microbial communities from Dry Valleys, Antarctica - metaG UQ279 (21.06) | ecosystem: Environmental > Terrestrial > Soil > Desert | place: Antarctica: Dry Valley...
CGGTCGGATTCATCGAGCGGCTGCCGCACTCGCTCGTCGCAGCCTTCCGCGCGACGCTCGAGGAGGTTGCCGCGGCGGACCTGCTGATTCACGTGATCGACGCCGCGAGCCCTGCGCGCGAGCGTCACATGGAGGCGGTGAGGAGCGTGCTGCTCGAAGTGGGGGCAGCGCCGGTTCCCTCGATCGAAGTGTTCAACAAATGCGATCGGCTGGACGCGGGGGAGCGCGCACGGCTGCAGGCTCTCTATCCCGGCGCCCTGTGCGTCTCGGCGTTGCGCGGAGACGGTCGCGAGGAGCTGATCGCCGCCATGGAGGCCCACCTGGCGCTCGACACCACAATCGCGCGGCTGCGGTTCGAGCCAGGCGACGAACGCATCGCTCTGGTCTACCGGTTTGGCCGGATCTTCAGCCACGTTGCGTCGGATGGCGCCGTCTGGATCGAGGCGGAAGTCCCGCGGCGCGTGCTGCCTCGGCTGCAGTCTCCTGCGCGCATTGAGGCACGCGGGGCATGAGGCACGCGCGCGCGCTGATGATCGTGCTCGTGATGGCACTGGCGGTATCGTGCGCTCCCAGGACGGCGGCTCCGCCTGCCGCTCCAGGGGCGCCGCGCTATCCCGAGTTCGTGTTCCCGAAGGCTGCGCCCGGCATGTTGGGCGATGTGCTCCTGCAGCACGAAACCGCGTGGCGGTATCTCCAGGGGGGCGACGTCAGGGCCGCGGAGCGCGGATTCACGCAGCTCGCCCGCCGCTCACCAGACTTGTACCCCGCGCACACCGGGCTCGGTTACTCAGCGCTCGCCCGGAAAGATCACAGGGCGGCGGTCGAGCACTTCAACCGCGCGCTTGCGGCTGACCCGCAGTACGCACCCGCACTCGTCGGGCGGGGACAGGCGCACCTGGCCATGAACGAGCCCGCCCGTGCGCTCGAAAGCTTCGATGGCGCGCTCGCAGCGGATCCGACGCTTGCCGCGGTCAAGCACAGCGCGGACGTCCTTCGGCTGCAGGTCATGCAAGGGGGCGTGGGGGCCGCGCGCAAAGCGGCGGAAGAAGGACGGCTCGCCGACGCGCGCGCGGCGTACGAGCAGGCGATCATGACCTCGCCGCAGAGTCCGTTTCTGTTCCGCGAGATCGCGCTCGTCGAGCTGAAGGACGGACGCCTGCCCGCGGCGCTGGCGCACGCCCGGAAGGCCGTGGAGCTCGAACCGGGTGATCCTCGCAACCACATCGCGGTCGCCGACGCCCTCGAGGCGCTCGGCGAGACACCGCAGGCGCTGGAGGCGCTGGCCGCCGCCGCGGCGCTCGAGCCGAGCGACGTATTGACCCGGCGGATGGAGGGGCTGCGCGAGAAGTCGGCCCGGGCGGCAATGCCGGAGGCGTATCGCGAGATCGAGAGCTCCCCGGCCATCTCGCGAGCGCAGCTCGCGGCGCTCATCGGCACGCAGCTCGCGGACGTCGTTGCCCGCGCGCCGGAGCGCGGCACGGCCCTGATGACGGACGTGCGCGGCAACTGGGCCGCCGACTGGATCCTCCCGATCACGCGCGTGGGATTCATGGACGTCTTGCCGAACCACACGTTCCAGCCCGATGCGACGGTGTCCCGCGGCGATCTGGCCCTGGCGGTCAGCCGCATGCTCAACGCCATCGCCGTCGCCAAGCCACAGCTCGCGGCACGGCTGCGCAACGCGCGACGCCGGTTCACGGACCTGCCGCAAGGTCACCTCCGCCATCCGGCCGCCTCGGTCGCCGTCGAAGCGGGCGTCATGGCCCCGAACGAGGACGGCAGCTTTCAGCTGACGCGTCCGGTGACGGGAGTGGAGGCGCTTGCCGCCATCGCGAGAGTCCGGGAGCTCGCCGGCACGAAGCCGTGATGAAGTACCTCACGGCGGCCAATCAGCTCACCATCCTTCGGGTGCTCCTGATACCGGCCTTCGTGATCCTGCTGCTGTATGGGTACCGCGGCTGGGCGCTGATCACGTTCTTCACGGCCGGCGCCACCGATATGCTCGACGGCCTGATCGCGCGCACGACAGGGCAGAAGACCGACCTCGGCGCCTGGCTGGATCCGATGGCCGACAAGCTGCTGCTGGTCACGATGTTCATCGTGCTCACGCTGCCTGGCATCGGCGCGAACCGGCTTCCGCTCTGGTTCACGATCCTCGTCATCAGCCGCGACGTTGCCATTGTCGCAACCGTCGCCGTGATCAATCTGGCGGTGGGGCCGCGGACGTTCCGGCCATCGGTGTTTGGCAAGATCGCGACGGCCACCTATATCGTCACCGGGGTGGTGGCGCTCTACTTCAACTATCTTGACCGCCCGTCCGGGCTGGTGACGATCCTGATCTACGCGTCGCTCGTGATCACCGTGATCTCAGCGGCTCACTACCTCACGCAGGTGTTCCCGGTCAGGCAGGTTGGACCTTCGTCCTGAAGTAGTCGAGCGTCTTCAGCAGACCTTCCTCGAGCGGCACCTTCGGCTCCCACCCGAGCAGCGTTCTCGCGCGGGTGATGTCGGGGCGTCGCACCTTCGGATCGTCCTCCGGCAGGGGACGGTAGACGATGCGGCTGCTCGACCCAGAAATGCGGATGATGTGCCTGGCGATCTCTTCGATCGTCATTTCGTGCGGGTTGCCGATGTTCACCGGATCGTGGACGTCGGACTCCATCAAGCGGATGATCCCGTCGACGAGGTCGCTCACGTAGCAGAAGCTGCGCGTCTGATCCCCGCTTCCGAAGATGGTCACATCTTCGCCGCGCAGGGCCTGGCTCATGAACGCCGGAACCGCACGCCCGTCCTTCACGCGCATCCGGGGGCCATAAGTGTTGAAGATGCGAACGATCTTCGCGTCCAAGCCGTGGAACCGGCGATACGCCGTCGTCATCGCCTCGGCGAACCGCTTCGCTTCGTCGTACACGCCGCGCGGTCCGATGGGATTCACGTTGCCCCAGTAGGTTTCCTTCTGCGGATGTTCGAGCGGATCGCCGTACACCTCGGAGGTCGAGGCAAGCACGAAGCGCGCTCCCTTGACCTTGGCCAGGCCGAGCGCCTTGTGCGTGCCGAGCGCGCCGACTTTCAGCGTCGGAATCGGCAGCTCGAGGTAATCGATCGGGCTGGCCGGGCTGGCCCAGTGGAGCACCGCGTCGACCGGACCCTCCACGTTGATGTAGTTGGTGACGTCGTGCTTCACGAACACGAAGTCGCGGTTCACGAGGTGCGCGATGTTCGCCGTGTCGCCCGTCAGCAGGTTGTCGATGCCGAGGACGGAATGGCCGCGGTCGAGCAGCGCTTCCGAGAGATGCGAGCCGATGAAGCCTGCGGCCCCTGTGATGACGATCCGCTTAGAAGGCATGGCGATGGAGACCTCGGACGAGTGTGAGCCAGAGGATCTTGATGTCGAGACCGACCGACCAGTTTTCGATGTAGTAGAGGTCGTACTCAATGCGCTTTTCGAGCGACGTGTTGCCTCGCCAGCCGTTCACCTGCGCCCAGCCCGTGATGCCCGCCTTCACCTTGTGACGGAGCATGTATTGCGGGAAACGGTGCTTGAACTGCTCGACGAAATACGGCCTTTCGGGCCGCGGCCCGACGAGCGACATGTCGCCGCGGAAGACGTTCCAGAGCTGCGGCAGCTCGTCGAAGTCCACCTTCCGGAGCCAGCGGCCCATCGGCGTGCACCTGGGATCGTCGTCGCGCGCCCAGACCGGTCCGCTATCGTCTTCGGCTCCTTCGTACATCGAGCGGAACTTGAAAACGCGGAACGCCTTGCCGTCGAGCCCCATCCGCTCCTGCGTGTAGAAGACCGGCCCTCTCGACGTTCGCTTGATGATGAACGCGATCAGCGCGATGAGCGGCGAGAGCAGCAACAGCGCGGCGCCTGAGATCGCCGCGTCGATCGCACGCTTCAGGACGGAGTTGAAGCCGCGCAGCGGAACGTCGTTGAGGCTGATGATGGGGACGCCGTCGAGGTTTTCGAGGCGCGCGCGCAGCGCGATGAACTGGAGCAGGTCGGGCACGACGTGCACGTCCACGCCTTCGCGGTTGGTCGCTTCGACGACGCCGAGCATCTTGACGTGCTCCTCGAGCGGCAGGGCGACGTAGACGTGATCGATGCGCTCACTCCGGATGATGTCGTTCGCGTCGGCCAGCGTCCCCAGGAAGGGAAGTCCGCGGTAACCGATGTGGTCGCCGGACGCGCGATCGTCGATGAAGCCTACGACCTTGAAGCCAAGCTCGCGATGCTGGAGCACCTTGTCAGCCACCATCCGGCCGAGGTCCCCGGCGCCGGCCACGAGCACGCGCTTGAGGCCGATGCCCGCTTTCCAGCGTCGCTCGAGCGCTTCGCGGACGACTTCGCGAGACAGGTACGTGAGGGCGATGTTGGTCAGCAGGAAGAACGCCCAGACCCACTGCGAGATCTCGTAGGCGCCCGCATCCTTCAGGTCGTCGGGGAGGAAGTACGTGCGGTAGTACAACGTGCCGCCGACGCTCAATACGACCGCCAGCGTGGTGCCGACGAAGACGGCAAAGAAATCGTCGACCCGGGAGCGCCCGCGCCGCAGCCGGTAGATCCCCTGGATATGGAATGCGGCCGGCACGAGCAGTGCGACAAACGGCAGCATGTCGAGGTATTCGTCGAACGGCGGGATACCCTTCGGCGCCGGCAGCGCGGCAAAGCGTACCCAATACGCAAGCGCAAAGGATGCCGCCGCCAATACCGCGTCGCTGACGACGTAGAACGCGACGAGCAGCCGGTTGTACCGGCGCATCATGACGGCGTCCCCTGCGCGTCGGCGACTGATGCTATGAACCGGTCCCGGAACACTTCGCGTGAGAACCGCTCGGCATTCGCGCGAATGGCCTCCGATTCGAGCCGGCCATCCACCACCCGCCTCATGCCGTCCGCGAGCGTCGCGGCCCCTTCCGGAACGAGGGCTCCGGTGACCCCCTCGACGATGGTTTCGCGGGTGCCTCCTTCATCGATCGCCACGACCGGCGTTCCGCAGGCCTGGGCTTCGACCGCGACGATCCCGAAATCTTCGACGCCGGGGATGAGGACCATCGATGACGACTGGTACAGCGACCGGATCTCGTCGGTCGTCCGCCAGCCGAGAAATTCAACCGGGGCGTCCCCGGCTGCCTTGCGGAGCCGCGGCTCGTCCGGTCCACGACCGACGATGCGCAGGGGGATGCCTGTCAGTCTCGCTGCCTCGATGGCGACTTCGATGCGCTTATAGGGGACCAGAGCTGACACCACGAGCGCCGACCGCTCTCGTGTCGTATGTTGGGGCGGTGGCTGGAAGTAATTGGTGTCTACTGGAGGATACACAACGGTCGACCCGCGATTATAGTATCGGCGTATCCTGCCCGCAACATACTGAGAATTAGCGAGAAAGCAGTCCACGCGCCCCGCGGTGGCTGCATCCCAGCGAGCCAGCCCAGCCATGACCGGTCTCAACAGCGCGCTGGCCACCGTTCCCACCCGTTCGGGCCCGAAATAGGCCGGGAACTGATCCCAGGCGTAGCGCATCGGGGAGTGGCAGTAGCAGACATGGGTCGCACCCCCAGCCCGGATGACAGACTTGACGGCGCAATGGCTGCTGCTGATGACCAGATCGTAGCCGTCCAGGTCGAACGACTCGACCGCAAAGGGGTAAAGAAGCAGGTAGTGCCGGTACCATCGCCCGGCGCGTGGCAGCCGCTGCACCCATGACGTCCTGATGCGGTGGCGCTCGATGGCCGGTGACACCGACCCCTTCACCCGCACGAACGTGAAAAGCGTCGCGTCCGGATAAAGAAGGCAGATTTCCTCGAGGACCTTTTCGCCCCCCCTCATGCCGGTCAGCCAATCGTGGATGATCGCGACCCGCGCGCCGCGCGCCGCGTCAGTCACCCGCGAGCACCTCGTCGTAGATCTGTCGAATGCGCCGGACGGAGCGGTCCCACGAGAAATGCGTGACGCGTTCGAGACCGCGCGCCCGCATGTCCGCGGCCAGGGCAGGCTCGGTGAGCACGCGCCGCATCGCGGCCGCGATCGCCCCCGCGTCGTACGGATCGATCAGCAGCGCCGCGTCGCCGACGACTTCCGGCAACGACGAGACGTTCGATGTGATAACGGGCGTTCCGCTCGCCATCGCCTCGAGCGGGGGGAGCCCGAAGCCTTCATACAGCGAGGGGAACACGAACACGCCGGCGAGGCGATAGAGGCAGGCGAGGGTCTTCTCCGACACGAACCCGAGGAACCTGACGTGCTTGTGCAGCTTGTGCCGGTGGACCGCGCGGCGCAGCGTGGCGTACTTCGAGATCTCATCGCCGATAATCAGCAGCTTCACGTGCTCGAGGCCGTCGCGGCGTAAGGCGTGGAACGCCTCGATCAGCCGCTCGAGATTCTTGTGCGGCTTGATGTTGCCGGCGTAGAGGACGAACGGATCGTTCAGCTGATACCGCTCGCGCACGTTCTGCATCTCTTCGTCGGTCGGCGCTTCCTCCAGGCGCTCGTCCATGGCGTTGTAGATCACGTCGACTTTCGACGCGGGTACGTTGAAGTACTTGAGAATGTCGCGCTTGGACGCCTCCGACACCGTCAGCACGCGGCTCGCGCGATGCGTGGCGACCCAGAGCGAAGAACGCGCATACGCATGCGCGAACTGGTTCGGCAGGTACTGCGGGAACCGCAGGTGGATGCAGTCGTGGATGGTGACGACGGACTTGCACGGCACCAGCGGAGGCAGCACGTAGTGCGGTGCGTGGAACAGATCGATCCGCTCGCGTCGAAGATCGAGGGGAACGCTGATCTGCTCACGGAACGAGTAACTGCCGGCGCGCTCGGGCACGGTGCGGAAGTTCTCTCCAAGACCCTCGAGCAGGGCCACGTCGGGCGGCTGGCAGAGCAGCACGTACTCCGTCGTCTTGTCGATCCTGGCAAGGTTCCGCAGCACGTTCCGGACATAGGTCCCGATTCCGTAGTCGCGCAGTTTCCGTGCATCGATCGCAATGCGCACGACTCAGCGCTCCTTTCCTTTCATCCTCAAGTACGACCGCAGGAATGGGAACCACCGCGGGTGATGTTTGGCATAGAACGCCAGATGGCTTCGTCGATAGGCCTGGTTGGCGGCGTCCGGTACCGTGGCACGGGAGCGGCCGCGCAGGTGAACGATCTCCGCGGCGGGCGTAAAGAGAATCCGCCAGCCGCGCGCGCGCACCGACGCGCAGAAATCGACGTCCTCGGTGTAGAGGAAGAACCGCTCGTCGAGCAGACCGGCCGCCTCGGCGACGTCACGACGCACCAGCAGGCAGGCGCCCGACACCCAGTCTACGTACCGTTCACTGGCAGTCGCGCTTTCCACCCATCGCGTGATCGAAGCCACACCCCGCGCGTGCAGCGCCATCACCATTTTCTGCCGCAATTCCGCGAGCGGCGAAATCATCGGACCGAACGACAGCTCCGCGCGTCCACTCCCGTCAACCAGGCGGGGCCCGGCAACGCCGGCGCGTGGATCCGATTCCAGCTTCGACACCAGCGTGTCGAGCGCACCCGTGCCGATCAGCGTGTCGTTGTTCAGCAGCAGGACGAGCGGTCCAGTCGTCGACCTGATCCCGACGTTGTTGGCCGCCGAGAAGCCGGAATTTCCCGGCAGCACGATGACCTGAACACCGGGGCGGCCGCGAGCTGCCGTGAGGCTGTCATCGGTGGACGCATTGTCGACGACGACGATCTCGTGGGCCACCGCCGGCGGATGCGCGGCAAGCGACGCGAGGCAGTCGTCGAGATGCCGTCCTCCGTTGAAGTTCACGATGACGATCGACAGCCGTGGCGTCATGGCCGCGTGATGCTCTCCAGCGACGCCAGCGTCCGGTCGGCGGCGGTGTCCCACGAATAGCGCCCGAGCACCGAGGCAGCGTGTTTCATGTGCGGATCGGGTGAACCGGGCGCGGCCAGACGTGCGGCGATCGCTTTGGCGGTTCCGTCGATGTCGCCGCTCGCCACGTACGTGACCGCATCGCCGTAGACCTCCCGCGCAACGGCCGTGTCGAGCACGATCGTCGGCGTCCCGGCCGCAAGCGCTTCGAGCGGGGTCAAGCCGAACCCCTCGTATTCAGAAAGAAAGGCGAACACCGCCGCCCGTCCGTACAGCGAGGCCAGCTCCTCGTCGCTGATATAGCTGCGCAGCTCCGTTCGCCCCGAGACGCCGTGCGCCGCCGCGAGCGACGGCAGATCCTGCGGAGGCCACGTACGATCCTCACCAACGATGATCAGGCGCGCCGTGCGAATGCCGCGTGACGCAACCGCGAAAGCTGCAATCAGGTCGGGCAGCCGGCGGCGGTTGAAGAGCGAGCCGGCAAACAGCACGATTCGCTCTCGCGGGGCCGGCGGATGCGGGCGGGGAGTGAAACCGGGGTAGATCACTTCGATCCGGAACGCCGGCAGCGAATAGTGCTTCTCGAGCTCGGCGCGCGAAAATTCCGAGTCGGTGAAGACCCGTTGCGCCATGCGTGCAGCCCTGCGCGTCAGCCAGCGACGGCGTATCCCTTCGCGCCGGCGGAACCAGTCCGGGCGCGCGGAAAAGGAGACGTCGTGGATCGTCACCGCATACGGCATCCTCAGGCCGAGTGGAGCGGTGTACGCCGGCGCAAAGAAGATCTCCGGCGCGTCTCGATTGACCGCTGTTCTCAGCGCGAGTTGCTCCCAGCTGGTCCCGCGTCCGCCAGGGATCACGCGCACGTCGGCGCCGGCCGCGACTTCCACCGGCAGCGGTTCCGGCGCGTAGAGCACGAGCTGCCGCGTGCCGGCATCGGGACGGGTCGTCCACCGCGAGAGCAGTTCCCCAAGATACCGGCCCACGCCGGTCGTGGCGCCGAGCAGTTCCCGTGCGTCAATGCCTATGGCTCTCGCCATCAACGCCGCCCCTTTCGGCGGGCTGCTGCGGCTTCGAGCGCCTCGCGCGCGTGTGCGGCCGACACGTCCCAGTCGAAGAGTTTGGAACGGGCGACGCCGCGTTCCGTGAGCGTCCGGCGAAGCGTCGCATTCTCGAGAACCTCGCGCATCGCCGCCGCGAATGCCGACGCATCATCCGGATCGATCAGGACACTGGCGTCGCCCAGGACCTCGGGCAGGGCCCCGCGGTTGGCGGCCACCACCGGAACGCCGAGCGTCATGGCTTCGAGTGCGGGGAGTCCAAAACCCTCGTCCGACGACGCCATCACGAGCATCGATGCTTCCCGGTAGAGCCGGAGACGTTCCTGATCGCTGACGTAACCAAGGGCCCGGATGCGCGTGTTCGTCGCGCCAGTGCCGTCGCTCGTCAGGAGGGCAGCGTCTTCGACGCGCCCTGCGAGCACGAGATCGGGAGTGGCGGGATACTGGCGTGTCAGCTCGGCATAGGCCCTGATCAGGGCCGGGACGTTCTTCCGCGGTTCGACGGTACCGACGTGCAGGATCGGACCGGTGGTCGACGGCTCCGTCCGCAAAGGCCACAGGGGCGCGCCGTTGCGGCACACGGTGATCCTGGAGGACGGCACGCGCCAACGGCGCAACAGACGTTCGCGCGTATCTTCCGATACGACGATGATACCGTCGGCGCGCATCGCGTGCGCTGCGGCCAGCGCTGCGTAATCGCGTCGGACCTCGCGGCTGGTCGACTCCGGATGGTCCCAGAAAAAGAGGTCGTGGATCGTCACCACCTGTGCCGCGGTGTTCGACGGCATCAGCAACGGATGCATCGACCAGACGACGTCCGCGCTGGCGCCGAGGCGCTCGATCGGCGGCCACCCGAGACGGTGCCAGCCGAAATTGAGGAGTCGAACGGGGAGCCGGCGGTCGAGAGTCTCGGCCCCAGGGACGGCGTCTGGCGCCAGACGGTCCTTCCACGAACTCGAGAAAAGGGTGATGCTGTCGTGGGTGCCTTTCTGGCGCGCCAGGGCGGCGGCCATCTGGTGCGCGTACTCGCCGACCCCCGTGCGCTGGCGCAGCGCGGGGCGGTAGTCGAGAAGGATCCGCACGCGGCCGGATCGTACCACAGCCGGCCGACTGCAGAAAGAGCAACAAATCCTTTCCGCTCAATAGATTGACAGCGTTTTTTTGGCTGTGCTAGCGTTAGGGTTTTGTATCCAGCGGAGAATCGCCACGGATGAAAATTGCGGTTGTCGGGTCCGGCTACGTGGGCCTCGTCGCTGGAGCCTGCTTTGCCGAGAATGGTAACGAAGTCGTTTGTATTGATAAGGATCCGGCCAAGGTCCGCCAGCTGCAGCGGGGCCAGATCCCGATCTACGAGCCCGGGCTCGAGGAGATCGTCAAACGCAACCGGACAGAAAAGCGCCTGACGTTCACGACCAATCTGGCGCGCGGCGTCCGCGCGTCGGAAATTATCTTCATCGCCGTCGGCACGCCGACCGGAGAAGACGGCTCGGCGGACCTTCAACACGTCAAGGGCGTCGCGCGCGACATCGCCCGCGCGATGAACGGCTACAAGGTCATCGTCAACAAGAGCACGGTGCCCGTGGGGACCGCGGCCAAAGTGCGCGAGATCGTCCGACAGGAGACCACGCATCCATTCAGCGTCGTGAGCAACCCTGAGTTCCTCAAGCAGGGAGCGGCGATCGACGACTTCATGAAACCGGATCGCGTCGTGATCGGCGCCGAAGACGGCCGCGCCGCCGAGCTGATGAAGGAGCTGTACGCCCCCTTCACACGCACAGGCGCGCCCATCATGAATATGGATTGCGCCAGCGCCGAGCTCTGCAAGTACGCCGCGAACGCCATGCTCGCGACGCGCATCTCGTTTATGAACGAGGTGGCCAACGTCTGCGAGGCCATGGGGGCGGACGTCGACGAGGTGAGACGCGCGGTCGCCGCCGACCGGCGCATCGGGCCTTCCTTCCTTTTCCCGGGCGTCGGGTACGGCGGCAGCTGCTTCCCCAAGGACGTCAAGGCGCTGCTGCGGTTCGCGCAGTCGGCCAATTACGATTTTCAGATCCTGAAGTCGGTCGAGGCGGTGAACGAGAAGCAGAAGCTCCGGCTTCTCGAGAAGCTGAAGGCGCATTTCGATTCGCTCAAGGGGAAGCGGATCGCCGTCTGGGGGCTGGCCTTCAAACCCCGCACCGACGACATGCGGGAAGCGCCAGCGGTGCCGCTCATTCAGGGACTGCTGGAGGCGGGCGCCGTGGTTCATGCCTACGATCCCGAAGCGATGAAGGTCGCAAAAGGGATCTTCGGCTCGAAGGTGCACTACGCCGAGAACAGCTACGCCGCCCTGACCGGCGCCGACGCGCTGGTGCTCGTCACCGAGTGGAACGAGTTCCGCGAGCCTGACTTCGCCCGGATGCGAAAGCTGATGCGCTCGCCGATCATCTTCGACGGACGCAACATCTACAGTCCCGAGCAGATCAAGGCCCAGGGCTTCAGCTACTTCTCGATCGGCCGTCCCGCGTGATGGCCAGGAGCGTCCTCGTCGTCGGCGGAGCCGGCTACATCGGCAGCCATGCCGTCAAGGCACTCCGCACGAGAGGCGATGATGTCGTGGTCTACGACGACCTGTCGGCCGGGCACCGGAGCGCGGCGCGTTTCGCCACCGCCCTCGTCGAAGGGAACATCCACGATCTCGCGCGTCTGCGCAACGCGATGCGGCAGTACGACGTCGACGTCGTCATGCACTTCGCCGCGTGGGCGTCGGTGGGTGAGTCGGTCAGGGATCCCATCGGCTATTACCGGAACAACGTCACCGGCTCCTTGACGGTGCTCGAGGCGATGGCCGGCGAGCGCGTACCCTTCTTCGTGTTCTCATCTACCGCGGCGGTCTTCGGCAACCCCGTGACGACGCCGATCACGGAGGACCATCCGAAGGCGCCGATCAACCCCTACGGGGAGACCAAGCTGGCGGTCGAGCGCGCGCTGCCCCATTACGAGAAGGCCTACGAAATCCGTTCGTCCGTGCTGCGCTACTTCAACGCCGCTGGCGCCGACCCGGACGGCGATCTCGGTGAGGACCACGCGCCGGAACTGCACCTGATCCCGCGGGCCATCGACGCCGCCGCCGGCCGCAGCACCTTCCAGATCTTCGGCAACGACTATCCGACGCCGGACGGCACCTGTCTTCGCGACTACATCCACGTCACAGACCTCGGCGATGCCCACCTGCTGGCGCTGGACGCGTTGCGGGGTGGGGCCGACTCCTCGCACTACAACCTTGGCAACGGCAGGCCGACATCAGTAAGGGAGGTCGTCGATACCATCGAGCGCGTCGTCGGGAAGCCCGTCCCGGCTGCCATCGCCCCCAGGCGGGAAGGGGACCCAGCTGTGCTGTTTGCCTCGAGCGATCGCATCAAGTCGGAACTCGGGTGGCGCCCCAGGTTCGAGGACGTCGACACGATCGTCTCGACCGCCTGGCGCTGGCGCGAGGCCCATCCGTCCGGGTACGGCGACGGAGCCCGTGGCTGATGTCGCGCCTCAAAGGTCAGCTCCGCGACCCGCTTCTCTCCGTCGTCATGCCTGTCTACAACGAGAAGACGACGATCGAGGAAATCATCCGCCGGGTGCTCGCCGTCCCGGTGCGCAGCGAGTTGATCGTGGTGGACGACGGGTCCAGCGATGGGACTCGTGACATCCTCACGGAGCTCGAACGCGAGTTAAAGTTCACGCTCATCTTTCAGCCGAAGAACGGCGGGAAGGGGGCGGCGCTGCGGCGCGGTTTCGAGGAGGTCACCGGCGACCTGGTCGTCATTCAGGATGCGGACCTCGAATACTCGCCGGAAGAATTCCCGGAGCTGATCGAATTGATCTGCGAGGGGCGCGCCGACGTCGTGTACGGCTCACGGTTCCTGGGACGCCACCGGGTGTTTCTCTTTACGCACTACGCCGGCAACCGGCTCCTCACGCTCGTCACCAACGTGCTCTACAACACGATGCTGAGCGACATGGAGACGTGCTACAAGGTGATGCGCACGGAGGTGCTCCGGTCGATGAAGCTCGAGTCGGACGGGTTCGGCATCGAGCCGGAGATGACCGCGAAGATCTTCAAGCGCCACTATCGGGTCTACGAAGTCCCGATCACCTACGACGGCCGGGGATACGAGGAAGGCAAGAAGATCACCTGGCGTGATGGCGTCGTCGCGTTGTGGGTGCTCGTGAAATACCGCTTTACCGAGTGAATCCACTTTACCGTCTGATCGCGTATGCCCGGCCGTACCGCGGGCGCTTTGCCGCGGCGATCGTGGCGATGCTCATCTATGCGGCGGCGAACGCCGCCGTGACGTACCAGATCAAGTTCATGATCGACGGGGTGCTGACCGGCACCTTCGCCTTTGCGCTCTTCGCGGCGGCGGTGATGGGCGGCTACCTCCTGAAGGGCATCGGCGCCTACTTCGCGACCTTCCTGATGACCGACATCGGCCAGAAGGTCGTCCGCGACGTCCGCAATCAGCTGTTCCGGCACATCATCGACCAATCCGCGAGCTTCTTCTCCCGCCGGTCGACCGGC
>Ga0136614_10001594_pt1 | contig 13462 bp, 13 predicted proteins | sample AntDrymUQ2792106_2_FD_106643 | JGI IMG/M metagenome (GOLD analysis project Ga0136614, IMG submission 106643) | Polar desert sand microbial communities from Dry Valleys, Antarctica - metaG UQ279 (21.06) | ecosystem: Environmental > Terrestrial > Soil > Desert | place: Antarctica: Dry Valley...
CGCTGAACACCGAGAAGGCGCACAACCTGCGGGAGAAGTCGCTCGAGGTCGTGCGCATGGCGCGGGAGCTCGCGGGGCGCGACCCGCGGCCCGAGAAGGACTTCGCGCTGGAGTTCGAGGAGGCCCCGTTCCTGACGCTGGGCGTCTGTTACGAGCAGAACGGCCGGTTCGCGGGCGGCGCGTATCACCCCCTGCTCAAGCGCGTCGACGCCTTCCTCGACCTCCCGCTGAAGGCCGCGCTCAAGGAGCGCGAGCGCCGCGCGCGCCGCCTCGAGGAGCTGGACGCGGCGGTCAACCAGGCCATCGCCGCCCTTCAGGAGCGGGGCTTCAAGAGCCCCTACCTTCGCTCCTTCGTCGTGGCGCGCGTCAACCCGCTCCGGTTCCGCAAGAGCGCGACCGCGGACTTCGAAGAGACGATCGAGAAGATGGTCGCAGCGGCCCGCGCGTTCAAGACGGATTCCGTGCGTCCGGACCAGATCGCCCGGACCGGGGGGCCCCCGGAGGACTGAGCGGCGCCGCCGGCTGAGGCAGAGAAGGTGCCTCTTACCCAACATCAGGAGGTGCAAATGCGTTTCCGCCCGATTGCGACTCTTCCTGCCCTGGCGCTCCTCCTCGGGGGTTGCACGGCCGCGCCCCCGGAGGAACGGTCCGCTGACCCCTCCCGGACGGCGGCCACCGTCGCGCCCGACCTGCGCACGGCCCGCCTGGTCGATCTCTCCCATGCCTTCGGGCCGGAGACGCTCTACTGGCCGACTTCCCCCTCGCGGTTCGACCTGACGCGCCTCTCTCACGGCCAGACGGCCGGCGGATTCTTCTACGCGGCCAACGCGTTCTGCGCGCCCGAGCACGGCGGCACGCACCTCGACGCGCCCGTCCACTTCGCGGCGAACGGAGAGACGGTCGAGCGAATCCCTCTTCGGCGCCTGATCGCGCCCGCCGTCGTGATCGACGTGTCAGTCCCCGCGTCGCGGGACCCGGACTACCGGCTCACCGTCGAGGACGTGCACGCGTGGGAGGGCCGGAACGGAACGATTCCCGCCGGAGCCGCGGTCCTCCTCCGCACGGGCTGGGCGTCCCGTTGGCCCGACCGGCGGCGGTACTTCGGCGACGACACGCCCGGAGACGCGTCGCGTCTCCATTTCCCCTCCTTCGGGCCGGAGGCGGCGGACCTCCTCGTTTCGCAGCGGCGCGTCGCGGCGCTCGGGGTGGATACGGCGTCCATCGACGCCGGGCCCTCCACCGACTTCCGCGTGCACCGCCTGACGGCGGCCGCGGGAGTGCCCGGGCTCGAGAACCTCACGGGGCTCGATGCGCTCCCCGATCGGGGCGCCTGGATCTTCGCTCTGCCGATGAAGATCGCGGGCGGCTCCGGAGCGCCCGTCCGGGCCGTCGCGCTCCTCCCCGACTGAGGCTTCCGGGCGGACCCGTAGAATCCGCGGGCTGCGGAGCAGACCCGATGGAAGAGAACCGCGTCATCGACGTCCAGGACCTGACAAAGCGCTTCGGGACGGTGACGGCCGTCGACGGCCTCTCCTTCCACGTGGCGCGCGGCGAGATCCTCGGCCTGCTCGGCCCGAACGGCGCGGGCAAGACGACGACGATCCAGCTGTTGCTCGGCCTGACGACGCCGACGTCCGGGTCGATCCGCGTTTTCGGCCGGGACCTGCAGAAGTCTCGCCATGAGTTCCTCCAGCGCGTCAACTTCTCCTCGGCCTACGTGGCGCTCCCGTCCAACCTCACGGTCCGGGAGAACCTCACCCTCTTCGCGCGCCTCTATGGAATCCGACGCGCCGCGGGGAAGATCGCCGAGATGCTCGAGCTCTTCGGCGTCGGGCAGGCGATCGGGAAGATCACCGGCAGCCTCTCCTCGGGCCAGGTGACGCGCGTGAACCTCGCCAAGGCGTTCCTGAACGACCCGGAGGTCCTCTTCCTCGACGAGCCGACGGCGAGCCTCGACCCGGACATCGCCGACACGGTGCGGACGACGCTGCGGGACATTCAGCGCCGCCGGGGGGTGGCGATGATCTACACGTCGCACAACATGAGGGAGATCGAGATCCTCTGCGACCGGGTGATCTTCCTGGCGCGCGGCGCGAAGGTCGCGGAGGGCTCGCCGGCGGAGGTCCTCGCCCGGGCACAGGCCGCTTCGCTCGAGGAGCTCTTCATCACGATCGCCCGGGACGGGCGCGTCCGGGACACCGCCGGCGCGGCGGGGGACGCCTGATGTGGCTGCGCATCAGCGCCCTGCTCCTGCGCTACCTCTACCTCTACCGCCGCAGCCTCCCGCGGGCGATGGAGCTCTTCTTCTGGCCCGTGATGGAGCTCCTCATCTGGGGATTTCTCACCGTCTACCTCTCCCACGTCGCCGTCCCTCACGCCGTCGTCTTCCTGATCGGCTCGACGATCCTTTGGGAGGTCTTCTACCGCTCCCAGATGGCGATCACGCTCTCCGTGAGCGAAGACATCTGGGTGCGCAACATCATGAACATCTTCATCGCGCCCGTGCGCGTGCCCGAGCTCCTGATCGCCACGTGCCTGCTCGGGCTGATCCGCTCGCTCCTCACGGGCGTCATCCTCGGTGTGCTCGCGCAGGTCTTCTACGCGTTCGACATCCTCGCGGTCGGCCCGGCGCTCGTGCCCTTCTACGTGAGTCTCCTGCTGTTCGGGTGGGCCGTCGGGATGTGCACCGTGGGGGTGATCCTTCGGTTCGGACAGGCGGCGGAGGCCCTCATCTGGGGGGTCCCGTTCCTCCTCCAGCCGCTCTCGGCGGTCTTCTACCCGGTGGGAATCCTCCCCGGATGGCTTCAGGCAGTCGCCCGGGTCTTCCCCTCGACGCACGTCTTCGAGGGGATGCGGATCGCGCTCCTGACGGGGAAAGTCGAGCCGTCGCTCATTGCGACCGCGCTGGGGCTCAACCTCGTCTACCTCGCGGCCGGCGCCGCCTTCTTCGGATGGATGCTGAAGCGCGTCCGCGAGAAGGGGTACCTCTCGCGCCTGGCGATGGAGTGAGCTAGGGGCTTCCGGACTTCGCCGCGCCCATCGCGACCGTCGGCCCGGGGGCGATCGCCGGAGTCCACCAGGAGAGGATTTTCTTCACGTACCCCAGCGTCTCGCGATACGGGGGCACGCCACCGTAACTCTCGACGGCTCCCTCCCCCGCGTTGTAGGCCGCCAGGACGAGCTCCGGGCGGTTCCCGAAGCGTCGGAGGAGCTCCTTGACGTACCGCACGCCGCCGCGCACGTTGGATGCGGGATCGAACGGTCGCCGGACGGCGAGCCGCTTCGCTGTCGCTGGCATGAGCTGCATCAGCCCGCGGGCGCCCTTGCGCGAAACGGCGCGCGGGGCGAAGTTGGACTCGGCCCGGATGATCGCCGAGACGAACGACGCATCGACGTCATGCCGCTTGGCCTCGGCCTCGATCAGGGCGTCGTAGGGCGTGCCGAAGAGGGGCTTTCGTTTTTCGCTGTAGGAGAGGTCGTACGACGCGGCCGCGGCGGCGGGAGGGGGGAGGGTGATCTGCACGTCCGCAAGGACGACCTCGTCCTCGACGATGCGCTCGATCCGGGAGAGCTCGACCCGATAGCTCCCGCCGCCGACGAGGCCGATCTCGAGCTCGCCGTCCTCCCCGTGCACACGATAGGAGTCCGCCTTGACGACGCGCCCGTCGTCGAACACGACGAGCTCCGCCCGGACCGCGGCCGCGGGAAGCGCCGCCGCCAGGAGCCCCGCTGTCAGAGAGATTCGCATGTGCGGCCGAGAACGCGTCGCACGCCTCGAGCATTCCCGCCCAACCGCAGTCATCCCCTTATTTTGCCATGAGTTCCGCGTCGGGCCCGGGGGTGAAACTGGTCATACACGCGGCGGAGCTGGCCCCGCGACACCTTCGTGTAGATCTGGGTGGTGGCAACGTCCGCGTGGCCGAGCATCATCTGCAGCGCCCGCAGGTCCGCCCCGTGCTCGAGGAGGTGCGTCGCGAAGGAGTGACGCAGGACGTGGGGCGTCAGCCTCCTGCGGATCCCCGCCTTGCGCCCGTACGCCCCGATGACCTGCCAGAAGCGCTGCCGGGTCATCGGGCCGCCGCGGGAAGTCAGGAAGAGGCTCGGGGACCCCCGCCGATCGAGCGTCGGGCGCACGTGTGCGAGGTACCGCGCCAGCCACTGCGCCGCGGATCTCCCGAAGGGCACCAGCCTCTCGCGGCCCCCTTTCCCGGAGACGCGGAGGATCCCCGCATCGAGATCGACCCGGTCCCGTGGCACGCCGACGAGCTCGGAGACGCGGAGCCCGGACGCATAGAGGAGCTCGAGCATGGCGCGGTCGCGGAGGCCGAGCGGAGCGGAGACGTCCGGCGCCTCGAGGAGGGACTCGACCTCAGACTCCTCGATCGCCCGGGGGAGCGAAAGCCCCGCGCGCGGGCCGGCGAGGTCCGTCGTGGGGTCGGTCCGGAGAGACAGGTGCCTCGCGGCGTATCCATAGAAGCCGCGCAGCGCCGAGAGCGCGCGAAACGTCGAGCGCGCCGACAGGCCCCTCGCCTTCAATGCGCGGACGTAGCGCGACAGGTCTCCCCGGCTGGCGGCGAGAGCGTCGCGCTTTTCCCCCTCCAGCCACGCGCCGAACGCGGCGAGGTCGCCGCGGTACGCGGAGACGCTGCGCTCGGAGAGTCCCCGCTCGACCGCGAGATGGTCGAGGTACGTGGGGAGGTGCCGGTCGAGGAACTCCGAGGGTCGGGCGGCGGGACGTCGGGGAGCGCTCGATCGGGACGCGGAGCCAGTCTGCCGCGCCGGTCGGACCCGCGGGCCGGGGGTCAAACGGCGGCGGGGGCGAGCCCGTTGACCACGGCGAGGATCTCGTGGTCGGGAAGCACGTGGTCGCTCTCCTTCGCCCGGCGGAAGATCGCATCGACGAGCTCGGCGCGCGGCTCGATTCCGTGGTCTTCCAGCCAGCACTGCACGTTGGAGAGGCCGCTCATCGGGCCCACCTCGATCGTCTGCCGGCGTCCGACCATCTCCGCCGGCACGCCCGAATAGACGCGGTCGGCGAGCCAGTCGTCCCCCTTGCGCCGCGCCTTGATGATGGCCGCGGCGTGGACGCCCGTGCCGGTGCGGAAGGCGTCGCGGCCCACCACGGGATAGTTGTCGGGGATCCGCACGCCCGTCGCCTCGGAAATGATCGAGCAGTACTCGTGGAGTTTCGAGAGGTCCCGGTCGATCCAGCCGAGCAGGCGCAGGTTCACGAGGAGCTGGTCCATCGGGGTGTTGCCGACGCGCTCGCCGATCCCGAGGCCGCAGGCGTGAACGCGGTGCGCGCCCGCCTCCAACGCCCAGAGGGCGTTGGTGACGCCGAGGCCCCGATCCTGGTGCCCGTGCCAGTCGACCTTCACCTCCGGGCTGACTTCCTCGACCAGGTCGCACACGAAGCGGATGAGGTTGCGGACCCCGTTGGGGGTCGCGTGTCCCACCGTGTCGCACACGCAGATGCGCCGGGCGCCCGCCCGGATCGCGGTCGTGTACATCCTGCGGATGTGATCGGGGTGCGCGCGTGTCGTGTCCTCCGTGACGTACATGACGGGCAGTCCCTCGCGCACTGCGAGCGAGACCGCGTCCTCCGTGAGCCGGAGCATGCGGTCGAGGTCCCAGTCCTCCGCGTACTGGCGGATGGGCGAGGAGCCGATGAAGCACGCGACCTCGATCGGCAGCCCCACCTTCTGGGAGACTTCGATGATCGGGAGGATGTCCGCCGCGACCGTCCGCGCGGCGCAGTTGGGGCGGATCTTCATGCCGGAATCGACGATCTCCCGGGCGAGACGGGTCACGGTCGCCACGACGTGAGGCCCCGCTCCCGGGAGGCCCAGGTCGGCCGAGTCGATTCCGAGCGCCTCCATGAGGTGGAGGATCTGGAGCTTGCTTTCGATCGAGGGGCTCTTGACGGATGGGGATTGCAGGCCGTCCCGCAGCGTTTCGTCGTCGAGCTCGACTTTCCCGCGCGCCGGGGACACGACACCGCCCGCGCGGTTCCAGTCGTAGATCAGATCGGATTCCGCAGGGTGCACAGAAGGCCTTTCCCCGGTGAGTCTAGCAGCTAACCGGAGACCCGCGGCATCCGTTCAACCCTCAGCGGCCGTTGAACTTCGCCGGGCGCTTTTCCAGGAAGGCGGCCATGCCCTCCTTCATGTCTTCCGTCGCCGCGCAGAGGCCGAAGAGCGTCGCCTCGAGCACCTGGCCCTCCGCGAGCGGCATCTCGAGCCCGCGGCGGATCGCCTCCATGGCGTACCGGCACGCGACGGGCCCGTTGCCCGCAATCTTGCGCGCGATCTCGCGCGCCCCCGCGAGCGCGCCGCCCGCCGGGACGACCCGGTTGACGAGGCCGATCCGCTCCGCCTCCGCGGCGGTGAGCCCCTTTTCCGAAGTCAAGACGAGCTCGAGGGCGCGCGCCGGGCCGACGAGGCGCGCGAGGCGCTGCGTGCCGCCGTAGCCGGGCAGGATCCCGAGCGAGGTCTCGGGCAGGCCCATGCGCGCGTTCTCCGACGCGACGCGCAGCGTGCACGACATCGCGAGCTCCAGGCCGCCCCCGTACGCGTACCCGTTGATCGCCGCGATGGTCGGCACGGGAAGGTCCGCGAGCCGGTCGAGGAGCCCCTGGCCCCGGCGCGAGTGCTCCCGGCCCTCCTGAGGAGTCAGCCGCGAGAGCTCGCCGATGTCGGCGCCGGCGATGAAGGCCTTCTCCCCCGCTCCCGTCACGATGAGGCAGCGGAGGGCGGTGTCGCGGCCGGCGGCCTCGATGGCCGCCGCCAGCGCGTCGAGCACGCCGGCGTTCAGCGCGTTGAGCTTCTCCGGCCGGTCGACCGTGACGACCGTGACTCCCGCGTCCGACTCGACCCGCAGCGGGGAGGCCGTCACGACCCCTCCCCGTACTCGTAGAACCCGCGACCCGACTTCTTTCCGTAACGGCCCGCCATGACCATGCGCTTCAAGAGCGGAGGCGGCGCGAACCGCTTCTCCCGATATTCCTGGAACATGATCTCGGCGATCGCATACGTCGTATCGAGACCGACGAAGTCGAGCAGGCGCAGCGGTCCCATCGGGTGGCCGCACCCGAGCTCCATGCCGCGATCGATGTCCTCGCGCGTGCCGACTCCCTCCTCGAGCGCCCGCACGGCATCGAGGAGGTAAGGGACGAGCAGCCGGTTCACGATGAACCCCGAGTTGTCGTTGGCGAGGATTGGCTCCTTCCCCAAAGATCGCGCGAACTCCGTGACGGTCGCGACCGTCTCGGGCGACGTGGCGATGGTGCGCACGACCTCCACCAGCTTCATGATGGGCACGGGGTTGAAGAAGTGCAGCCCTGCGAACCGGTCCGGCCGCGCGGTCGCGGCGGACATCTCCGTGATCGTCAGGGACGACGTGTTCGAGCAGAAGATCGCCTGCGCGCCGCAGAGCCCGTCGAGGGCGCGGAACGTCTCCTTCTTCGCCTCCAGGTTCTCGATAATCGCCTCGATCACCAGGTCGCAGTCCGCGAGGTCCTCCAGCCGCGTCGTGACCCGGAGCCGGCCGCGGGCCGCGTCCCGTTCCTCGGGGGACAGCTTCTTTTTTTCGACGGCTCGGGCGAGGGATCCCTCCAGACGGCGCAGCCCCTTGCCGGCGAGGTCCTCGGTGACCTCGCGGATCCGCGTGTCGTACCCGGCCTTCGCGGCGATTTCCGCGATCCCCGCGCCCATCAGCCCCGCGCCGAGGACTCCGACTCTATGAATCGACATTCGCCTCCGTTTCCTCCGGCCGCGGCGGCTCCGGAGCGTTCTGCCCTTCCGGCTCGCCGCAGAAGCTGCGGAGGGACACCTCCCGGGTGAACTGCGGGCCCGCGAGCGCGTGCAGCGGCGTCGACGGCGAGACGACGACCCAGCCCCGTTCGACCCAGTACGCCTGGGCCTCCCTGCAGAGGCTCCCGTCGTTGAACGTCGCCATGACGGCATTCAAGTCGGCGGCCCCCTTGGCGCGCAAATCGCGCAGGAAGTCGTCGACCGCCGCCGTGCGAACCGGGAACTGGAGGATCCGCTCGGTCCAGTCCAGGGCGTTACTCGCCGGGGGCCGCATCCACGACGACGGCGATCCCCTGTCCGCCCCCGATGCAGGCGCCGGCGAGCCCATACCGCGCGCCCCGCCGCCGGAGCTCCTTGAGCAGGGTGAGCGTGCAGCGCGTGCCCGTCGCGGCCAGGGGGTGTCCGAGGGCGATCGCACCGCCGTTGACGTTCAGCTTCTCGCGATCGAGGCCGAGCTCCTTCACGACGCCGAGGATCTGCCCCGCGAACGCCTCGTTGATCTCCCACAGGTCGATCGCGCCGGCGTCGAGCCCGGCGCGCTCGAGCGCCGCGCGGGCCGCGGGGGCCGGCCCGAGGCCCATCAGCTCGGGCTCCACGCCGACGACCGCCCAGGAGAGCAGGCGGCCCAGGGGAACGCGCTCCTTGCTGCGCGCGTTGTCGGCCGACGTGACGACGACCGCCGCGGCGCCGTCGACGATGCCCGAGGCGTTGCCGGCGGTCACCTGCCCATCCTTGCCGAACGAGGGCGGGAGGGCGGCGAGGCCCTCCAGGGTCGTGTCCGGCCGCATGTGGTCGTCCTTCTCCACGGTCACCGCCTTGCGCCCCGCCTTCGTCTCGACGGCCACCACCTCTTCCGACAGGCGGCAGGCCTGCCACGCCGCCGCGGCCCGCTTCTGGGAGGAGAGGGCGTACTCGTCCTGCTCCTCGCGGGTGATCCCGTACCGTGCGGCGACGCGGTCCGAGGTCTGGGCCATGTACAGGCCGCAAAAGGAGTCCAGCAGCGCGACCATCAGGGAGTCCTCGAGCTGACCCTGCCCCAGGCGCAGGCCCTTGCGGGCTCCCCGGACGACGTGCGGCGCCTGGCTCATGTTCTCCATGCCGCCGGCGAGCACGGTCGTCGCCTCGCCGAGCTGGATCCGGTGCGCCGCCTGGATGATCGACTCGAACCCCGACCCGCAGAGACGGTTGACGGTCAGGGCGGGTATCTCCTTGGGCACGCCGGCCTTGAGGCCGACGTGCCGGGCGCCGTAAATGGCGTCCCCGGACGTCTGCAGAGCGTTTCCGAAGATGACGTGGTCGATTTCCTCGGGGGCGGTCCCGGCCCGCCGGAGGGCCTCCCGGGCCGCGTGGACGCCCAGGTCGATGGCGGAGACGTCGGAAAAGGCGCCGTTGTAGTCGGCCATTGGCGTGCGGGCGCCTTCGAGAATGACGATGTCTTCCATGTGTTCGAAATACTCCTGTCCGAGAAAAACTTATATCAATTCTGCGGGCTTTCGGCGGCGCCCGCCACCCCGGGGCGATTCGGGCCCGCAGACCCCCGGGATTTGGAACGGAAGTTGAAGGGACCGCCAGGCGGGGGTGGGGGATGACCGAACCAATCGGCAAGTACGACACCGGGAAGTACGAAACCCTCGGGAAGTACGAAATCATCCGCCGCATCGGCTCGGGCGGCTTCGGGGCCGTCTACCAGGCGCGGGACGCCTTCCTCAAGCGTTCGGTGGCCATCAAAACGTGCCAGATCGACGACGAGGAAGTCCGCGCGCGGTTCTTCCGCGAGGCCGAGCTGGCGGGAAGCCTCCACCACCGCAACATCACGACCATCTTCGACTCGGGGATCGAGCGGGGCATGCCCTTCCTCGTGCAGGAGTTCCTGTCGGGCGAGGACCTCGATCGTCTCATCGCCCGCGCTGAGCCGCTCTCCGTGGCACGGAAGCTGGAGATCCTGATCGGAGTCGCATACGGCCTGGAGCATGCCCATGCGGAGGGCATCATTCATCGCGACATCAAGCCCGCGAACGTGCGCGTCCTGGACGACGGGACCGTCAAGATCATGGACTTCGGGATCGCCAAGTCCCTGAGGGCCGATCGGAACCTCACGGACACCGGCGCGACGCTCGGGACCTCTGCGTACCTCGCCCCCGAGCAGATCCGCGGACTGAAGGCCGACCGGCGGACCGACGTTTTCGCCTTCGGCGTCCTTGCCTACGAGCTGCTGACCGGCCGCAAGCCATTCCACGGCGACAGCCTCCCCGTCCTCTTCGACGAGATCCTGAAAGGAAGCCCTGTTCCCATCCCCGACCTGGCCCCCGAGGTGCCGCGCTCTCTGGTCGCCCTGGTGCAGCGGACCATGAGGATCATGCCCGAGGAGCGCTCCCGGTCCTTCACCGACGTTCGGGAAGACCTCCTCGGAATCCAGAGGGATCTCAAAGCGGCGGCGGAGCGCGCCGGGGAAGCGTTTCCCCCCGAGGCGCCAGGCGAGAGGAGTCCCTGGCTCGCCCCTGTGGCGTCCTTCCCTGCGTCCCTCCCCTCCTCCGCCCAGACGGCGGAGGTTCTGCAGTTCCCGGCGCCGTTCCCCACGCCCGCCGCGTCGACCGGGTCGATCGGGACGGCAACGCTGCGGAGGGAGTCGCGCCGCACGGTCCGCGCGGCGTCGATCGCGGCGCTCGTTTTCCTTGGCCTCTCGGGCGCCCTCGTGCTGCTGTGGCCCTCCCGCCCTGCGAGGGTCGCTCGAGAGGACCCGGCTCCCCGCGATCTCCCGGCGGCCGCCCCGACCGAGGTGGTTCGGCCGGCCGGCGAGAGTCCTTTCGTCGTCGCCGACGCGGCGCCGCCCGAGGCGGCGGATTCCACGGAACCGGACGAGAATCCGGACGCTCGACGCGCGGCCCGGAGCGAACGGGCGTCTGGCGGCGCGGACGACGCGGGTGCCCCCCGCATATCCGTCCAACCCTCCCGGCCCGGGCGGGCCCTGCGGGCGCTCGAGGCGGAGCCGCTCCCGAGCGACCGCTATACCCGCGCGGCGTCCGCGCCCGGCCTTTCCGATGAGACGCGGGCCCACATCCTGTTGCAGAGCGCTCTCGCCCAGCACGCGGCGGGCGAAGACGAGCGGGCGCAGGCGAGCCTCCGGGCGGCCTTCTCCCTGAGCCCCGATCTGCCCGTAGCGGCCGACGTGTACGGGGCCCGTTTCGCGCGCCTCGCCAACGGCGTCCGAGGCGGCGGGGGCGACTGAGCGTCCCGCCGCCAACTTCCCCGGGCCCTCAGAAGAGGCCGTAGACGAGGCGGTGGAATCGCCTCCGGACCGCATTGAAGTCGCCGGCGGCGACGGGGTGGATCCGGTTGGTCAGCAGCACGAAGATCCGGTCCCGTCGGGGATCGATCCACAGAGACGTGCCCGTAAACCCGGTGTGACCGAACGCATTGTCCGGCATGGGCTCGTCCGCTGAGGCCGCCCCGCGCCGGCCCTGCCAGGCGAGTCCCCTCGCCTCCGCCAGACCGGGCGTCCGATCGAGGGTCCAGGCACGCCGCGCGGGATCCATCCACGGCCGGGCGAGCGCCCAGACGTCGCGGGCCGTGCCAAAGAGCCCCGCGTGGCCGGCGACCCCTCCCCTCCGGATGGCGTTGCCGTCGTGGACTTCCCCCCGGACGACGCCGTCGCGGAAGCGCGGATAGGTGAGGCCCAGGGCCGCCGCCATCGCGCGCTCTGTCGCGTCCCCCCGCTCGGTGGCCGCGGTCTCCTCCGGTCGTGACGGAAGGAAACGCGCGCCCGTTCCGGCGGGGCGGCTCACGAGCTCCGCGTAGGCGGAATCGATCGGCGCCGCGAAATACGTCTCCGCAATCTCGCCGAGGACCAGGAAGTTCAGGTCGCTGTAGATGACCCGGGAACCCGGAAGCGCCTCCGGCTCCATCTCCGCCAGCGTCCGGCGGTATGCCGCCGCACCCTCGCCCCGGGCGTAGAGCGGATACCAGGCGGGAAGGCCGGAGGTGTGTGTCAGGAGCGACTCGATCGTGATCCCGTCGAAGCGGGTCCTCTTCATTCCGGGGAGAAACCGCCCGGGCGGCGCCGCGAGGTCCAGCCCCGCGTCGGCCGCGAAGAGCGCACCCGTGCAGAGCGGCTTCGTCAGGCTCGCGAGGTCGAACTGCGTGTCCGGGCCAAGCACGTCGCTCGCCGGCTCGACCGCGGACGCCCCCGCGATTGCCGTCGCGACGACGGCGTCGGACGATCCGACGAGCACGGATCCGCCCGGAAAGGATCCGGCCTCGATCTCGGCGGACAGGAACTCGGGGAGGCTCACGGACCGTCCGGTCAGCGCGGAGAGACGGCCTCGATTTCGCTCCGGCGAGGAGCGACGCGCCGCGCGTTCCCCGCGACGCGCGGCGGCAGTGGCTCCGCCCGCCGCAGCAGAGCCCGCTCGCGCTCCAGCTGCGCGATGCGGGCGTCCATCGACCGCGAGGTCGCGGCGTCGGTGAGCCTGCGCCGGGTCTCCCGCAGCGACGCGAGCGTGCGTCCGTATGTCTCCGCGGCATCGTCCCGCACGCGCCGGCCGTCCAGTGCGACGAGGGCCTCGACGATCCGCGCCTGGATCCAGGCGAACCGCTCCGGGTCCACGCCCACCGCAGACGCCGCCCCGGCCTCCGTCCGGCCCTTCGCGGCGCGTCGCACCTTCACGTACACGTCGAGATCGGCCTCCGTCAGGATGCCGTCCGCCGACGGCCGGAAGCCGCTCGCCCGCACGGGGCCCGCGCCACCGCCCGCGGGGGTATCCCGCGCGACGATTCGCCGGCAGGCGGCGCCAGCGGCCAGGAGGACGGCGGCCGCGAGCACGGCGGGCGCAGCGGGGCGGCGCATCGTTCGAGTGTAGCTCGAAGGGCCGCCCGTCCCGAGCGGCCGCGGCGCCGGCCGCTCCCACTCCGCGGCCGCTCGATTCGATTAAACTTCGGAGGCCCTTGGCGCCCATGGTCGACAAGATCGGAAAGTACGAGATCGCCGAGCAGATCGGCGTCGGCGGTTTCGGAGCCGTCTACCGCGGCCGGGATCCGTTCATCAAACGGACGGTCGCCGTGAAGACCTGTCAGGTCGACGATCACGAGATCAAGAGCCGGTTCTTCCGCGAGGCGGAGCTCGCAGGGAACCTCCATCACCGGAACATCACCACGATCTTCGACTTCGGCGTCGAGAACGGCATCCCATACATCGTCCAGGAGTTCCTGTCCGGGGAGGACCTGGACAAAAAGATCAAGCGCAAAGAGCCGCTTCCGATCCACGGGAAGGTCGAGATTCTGATCGCGATCGCCGAGGGTCTCGAGTACGCGCACAACGCGTCGATCATCCACCGCGACATCAAGCCCGCGAACATCCGGATCCTCGAGAACGGCAGCGTGAAGATCATGGACTTCGGCATCGCGAAGTCCCTCGAGGCCGCCACGAACCTGACGCAGACGGGGATCACGCTCGGCACGTCCGCCTACCTCGCGCCGGAGCAGATCCGGGGAGAGCCCGTCGACCGGCGCACGGACATCTTCGCGTTGGGGATCCTGGGGTTCGAGCTCCTGACCTACCGCAAGCCGTTCCGGGGGGAGCATCTCTCCACGGTCCTCTACAAGGTCCTCAACGAGAAGCCGGAGGCGATCACCGGGATCGCCCCCGACGTCCCGCC
>Ga0136614_10001595_pt1 | contig 13458 bp, 11 predicted proteins | sample AntDrymUQ2792106_2_FD_106643 | JGI IMG/M metagenome (GOLD analysis project Ga0136614, IMG submission 106643) | Polar desert sand microbial communities from Dry Valleys, Antarctica - metaG UQ279 (21.06) | ecosystem: Environmental > Terrestrial > Soil > Desert | place: Antarctica: Dry Valley...
GAGCGTCCCGGCCGCCGCGACCGGCCGGATAGAGGCCGTCCTGGTGCAGCGAGATGGTCAGCACGGACGGGTCGTCGAGGAAGATCTCCTCGCTCCCGTTGCCGTGGTGCACGTCCCAGTCGAGTATGGCGACGCGCTCCAGCCCGTGCACGCGCTGCGCCCAGCGCGCCGCGATCGCCGTGTTGTTGAACAGGCAGAAGCCCATCGCCGTCTCGCGCCCGGCATGGTGGCCGGGCGGGCGCAGCAGCGCGAACGCGTTGTCCACGCTCCCGTCGAGCACCGCCTCGACGGCGGCGAGCAGCCCGCCGGCGGCCAGCAGGATCGCGTCATGCGTGCCCGGGCCGGTCCACGCGTCGGGGCCGAGCTCGACCCGCTCGCCGCTCGCGGCCGCCTCCATGACCCGCCGGACGTGCGCCTCGGTGTGTACCAGCCGCAGCTCCGCCGCGGTCGCGAACCGCGGCGCGAGCTCGGTCAGCTCGGCCAGGACGCCGCTGCGCTCCAGCGCCTGCCACGTGAGGCCGAGCCGCTCGGGACGCTCGAACGCCGGCACCGCCGCCCAGCCCGGCAGCGCCCTGCCCCGCGCCCCGCCGGGCGGGCGATGGCCCAGGCAGCGCTCGTCGTAGACGACGCCCGTCCGGCGCTCAGGCAACGTCGCTCCCAGCGCTGCCCTGCGTGCGCACCGCGCGCCGCAGGATGAGAGCCGAAGCCCCGAGCCCGACCAGCGTGACCCCGAGCATCATCGTCGCCGCGGCGTTGAGATCGGGCCCGAGGCCGAAGCGCAGACCCGCGAGGATCCGCAGCGGCCAGGTGTCGTTGCCGGCGCCCGCGGTGAAGTTGGAGATCACCACGTCGTCGAAGGAGAACGTGAACGACAGCATCGCGCCGGCGACGATCGCGGGCGCGAGCCGCGGCAGCGTGACCTGCCGGAACGTGGCGATCGCGGAGGCGCCGAGGTCGCGGCTCGCCTCCTCCAGCGACGAGCCCATCGAGACGAAGCGGGCACGCACGACGAGCAGCACCAGCGAGGCGTTGAACGTCGTGTGGGCCAGGAACATCGTCACGAGGCCCAGGTCGAACCCGACGTTGACGAAGAAGATCAGCGACGAGACGGCGATCACCAGCTCGGGCACCACGAGCGTGAGGAAGACCAGCACGTCGAACGGGTTGCGCACCCGGCGGCTGACGCGGGAGAGCGCGAGCGCCGCGGCCGTGCCGAACACGGTCGCGACCGCCGCGGACGCGGCTGCGATCTGCAGCGAGCGGCCGATCGCCGACGTGATCGTGTCGTCCTCGAGCGCGCGCTGAAACCAGCGGGTGGAGAAACCCTCGAAGCCGGCGACGCTCGTGCCGGAGTTGAAGGCGTAGACGACCACCACGACGATCGGCGCGAACAGGAACGCGTAGACGAGCGCGCTGTAGCCGCCGAGCAGCGACGGGATCGAGACCAGCCGCGGCACGAGCACCACCGCGGCCGCCCCGAGCACCAGCGCCACGGCGCTGCGGCCCGAGACGTTCCCTGCGCTCAGCGAGATCGGGAACGCGGCGACGGCGATCAGCCCGCATACGAGACCCAGCGCGCCCGCGAACGCGCCGAGCCGGCGCAGCGCGTCAGGCACCGTACTCCTGCTCGGTCCGCGTGGAGAGGTAGAGGTAGAGCGCGACGAAGAACGAGAGCGCGCCCATCACGAGCAGCGCGAGCGCCGAGCCGAGCGCGTAGTCCTGCGCCTCCAGGAACAACCGCTGGATCACGTTCCCGATGAGGTCGACGCGCCCGCCGCCGAGCACGAGCGGGATCACGTACTCACCCATCATCGGGATCAACACGAGCAGGGTGCCGGTGACGAGGCCCGGCGCGGTCAGCCGTAGGGTGATCTGCCGGAACGCCGCCCACTGGCTCGCCCCGAGATCGGTGGCGGCCTCCACGAGCCGCCAGTCCATCCGCTCGAGCGTCGCGTAGAGCGGCAGCACGAACAGCGGCAGGTAGTTGTAGACGAGCCCGATCTGGATCGCCGCCGTGGTGTTGAGCAGCGCGAGCGGGGCGTCGGTGAGCTGGAGCGACTGCAGCCAGTCCGAGAGGAAGAACTCGGGCGAGAGCACGATCAGGAACGAGTAGGTGCGGATCAGGAACGACGTCCAGAACGGGACGATGATCAGCGCCAGCAACAGGCCGCGGCGCTGCTCGGGCGCGTAGCGCGCGATCCAGTACGCGAGCGGATAGCCGCCCAGCACGATCAGCAGCGTCCCGATCGCCGCGGTGCGCAGCGTGCGCAGGAACACCTCGACGTACAGCGGGTCAAGCCCGGCCTCGAAGTTCCCGAGGTCGAACCCGTACTGCACCCCGCCGAACCCGAGCGGCGTCGCCACCGCGAACAGGGCGAGGAAGGCCAGCGGGATGATGAAGAACGCACAGTAGAACGCCAGCGAGGGGTAGGCGAGCTGGAACGGATAGCCCGTGTGGTCGACGGTCTCGGTGCGCGTGGCCCGGCGGATCGCGGCGCCCGTCACGACGAACGCCGGGACGGCGACGAGCAGCAGCACGACGCTCGGCGCGAGCCCGAGCCCGAGCGTCCCGATCTGCGTGTAGATCCCGATCGCCGCCGCGAGCACGAGCAGGCCGGCGATCGCACCGGCCACGCGACCGCGAGGACGCGCGGTCGCCGGCGGCGCCGCGGTGGTGGCGCCGGCCACCGCCATCGTCAGGCGGCCTTGAACTCCGTGTAGGCCCGGTTGCGCTGCTGGAGGCCCTTCGCCGTCTCGATCTGGGACTCGTAGCCCTGGATCCTGGCGTCGGGGACGTTGATCACCGGGTCGTCGGCGAGCTCCTCCTCGACCCCCTTGATCCCCTGCACCGGCACCGGGTACTGGTGGTAGTTCATCTCCTTGCCGGCGTTGACCGGGTCGAGCACGAAGTCGATCCACTTGTGCGCGGCGACGGGGTGCGCGGACGCGGTCGGGATGGCCCAGCTGTCGACCCAGTACTCCGTCTTGCCCTCCGGGATCAGGTAGACCATCTCGCGGTCCTTCTCGGCCAGGGCGACGATCGCGCGCCGGACGTCGCCGTTCCAGCCCATGCCGAAGTCGATCTCGCCGCGCTGGGCGCGCGGGATGAACGTGGAGTTGATCGCGTCGACGTTCGGCTTGACGTCGATCAGCAGCTGCTTGGCCGCCTCGATCTCGCCCTCGTCCTCGGAGTTGATCGAGAAGCCGAGCGCCGCGAGCGCCATCGCCATGACCTGCGTTCCGCCCTCGAGGAAGTTGACGCGCAGGTCCTTGAACCGGGGCGTCTTGAGCAGGTCGAAGCACTCCTTGATCGTCGCCGGCTGCTCGGAGACCGTGTCTGTCAGCCAGTAGAAGCTCGTGACACCGTAGTTCTTCGCGACGGAGTAGACGTTGCCCGGATCGAAGTCGGTCTTCGTGAACGCGGGCGAGAGGTTCCCGAGGTTCGGGATCAGCTCGTGCGTGAGCGGGATGATCAGGTCGAGGTCGGCCATCGTCTTGACCGCATAGCCCGACGGCGCCACGACGTCGAACTTCGAGCCGCCGGCCCGCAGCTTGGCGAGCAGCTCCTCGTTGGACCCGTAGCCGGACACCGAGACCTTCGGGCCGTGCTGGGCCTTGTAGGCCTTGTAGTTGGCGGGATCGGAGTAGTCCACCCAGTTGGCCATCAGCAGGTCGCCGTCCTCGACCTGGCCGTCGGCCGGCGTCGGGGGCCGCTCGGCGGACTCCTCGCCTGCGCCGCCGCCGCCGCCACCGCCGCTGCTCGACGTCGAGCCGCCGCAGCCGGCGAGGTAGGCGGCCGCCGCCACGCCACCGCCGGCGAGCAGCGCCTGGCGGCGGGTCACGACGCGCTCCACGCGCCCGCGGTCGGACTCGGGTACCAGGATGCGGAACTCGTCGGGACGGTCGGGGGGCATGCGCTGCGTTCCTTTCGTTCAGGCCTGGACTTCGACGGGTTCGGCCGGCCGGGCGTCGCTCGCGCCGTCGGCGGGACCCAGCAGCAGCGCGGCGGTCGGGCTCCAGGCCAGCCAGAGCTCGTCGCCGGCGCCGATGCCGTCGAGACGCTCGTCGCCGGCGCGGCGCTGGACGGCGACGATCTCCTCGCCGGTCTCGAGCTCGGCCACGACCTGCAGGTCGTGGCCGAGCACCATCGCCGTCCGGCAGGTGGCCGGGGCGCCCTCGCCGCGGGCGTTGGCGTGCACCTCTTCGGGTCGCAGGCCCAGGCGCACGCGCTCGCCGACCTGCGCCTCGCGGACGACGCGCCCGATCCCGAAGCGGGCGGCGCCGACCGCGGCGACGAGCGCGTCGCCGTCGCGCTCGAGCGTGCCCTCCAGGTGGTTCATCTCGCCGATGAAGTCGGCCACGAACGGTGTCAAGGGGCGGTCGTAGATCTCCGAGGGAGCGGCGAGCTGGTCGATGTGACCGGCGTTCATGACGGCGATCCGGTCGGCCATCGCCATCGCCTCCTCCTGGTCGTGCGTGACGACGATGAAGGTGATGCCGACGTCGCGCTGGATCCGCTTGAGCTCGACCTGCATCGCCTTGCGCAGCTTGAGGTCGAGCGCGCCGAGCGGCTCGTCGAGCAGCAGCACCTTCGGGTCCATCACGAGCGCACGGGCGAGCGCGACGCGCTGCTGCATGCCGCCGGAGAGCTCGGCGGGCTTCGCCTGCTCGCGCCCCGTCAGGCGGACCAGCTCGAGCGCCTCGCCGGCCTGCGCGTGGCGCTCCGCCTTGCCGACCTTGCGCTGCTTGAGGCCGTAGGCGACGTTGTCGAGCACGGTCATGTGCGGGAACAGCGCGTAGGCCTGGAAGACCGTGTTGACGTCGCGCTTCTCGGGCGGGACGCCGACGGCCGAGCGCCCCCCGATCTCGATCTCGCCGTCGCTCGGCTCGTCGAAGCCGGCGATCATCCGCAGCGTGGTCGTCTTGCCGCAGCCCGAGGGGCCCAGCAGCGCGAGGAACTCGCCGGGCTGCACCTCGAGGTCGACGTCGTCGACCGCGATCAGATCCGCGAACCGCTTGGTGACGCCACGCAGCACGACGTCTGGAGTGACCCCTCGCTCCATGTCCGGCGGACCTTACAGACCGCACAGCGCGGGTGTCCCAGGCGGACAAAAGGCCTAGACCCTCTGGCCAAGCGGTCGAGCGGTCGATACTGTGGGCGGCGATGGCGCTCCGTCTTCACCTCGCCCTCCTTCTCCTCCCCCCTCGGGGGGAATAGCGCGTGGCGGCCGCGTAGCCGCAAACCCAACTGGAGAAGGGACCGAGGTGAACCACCAAGGATTGGAGCAACCATGCAGCAGCCCGACCGGGTCATCATCTTCGACACCACCCTGCGCGACGGCGAGCAGTCGCCCGGGATCTCGCTGAACACGGGCGAGAAGCTCGAGATCGCGCACCAGCTGGCGCGGCTGGGCGTCGACGTCATCGAGGCCGGCTTCCCGATCGCCTCGCCGGGCGACTTCGAGGCGGTGCAGGCGATCGCCCGCGACGTGAGCGGACCGGTGATCGCCGGGCTCGCGCGCGCTCATGCGGCGGACATCGAGCGCGCCGCCGACGCGGTTCGCGACGCGCAGCGACCTCGCATCCACACGTTCATCTCGACGTCGGACATCCACATCGAGCACCAGCTGCAGTCGACGCGCGAGGACGTCAAGGGCCACGCGCGCGCGGCCGTGGCGCACGCGCGCTCGTTCGTCGAGGACGTCGAGTTCTCGCCGATGGACGCGACGCGCGCCGACGTCGAGTTCACCGCCGAGGTGCTGCAGATCGCGCTCGACGAGGGCGCGACGACGATCAACGTCCCCGACACCGTCGGCTACGCGACGCCGCAGGAGTACGCCGCCTTCCTGGCCCGGCTCTACGAGCTGGTGCCAGGGCTGCGCGAGGTCGTGCTCTCCGTGCACTGCCACGACGACCTGGGCCTCGCCGTCGCCAACTCGCTGGCCGGCGTACAGGCGGGCGCGCGCCAGGTCGAGTGCGCGATCAACGGCATCGGCGAGCGGGCCGGCAACGCGTCGCTCGAGGAGGTGGTGATGCTGCTGCACACCCGGGCGGCCGACCTCGGCTTCACCACCGGCGTGAACACGCGCGAGATCGCGCGCACCAGCCGCATGGTCTCGCGCCTGACCGGCTACCCCGTGCAGCCCAACAAGGCCATCGTCGGCCGCAACGCGTTCGCGCACGAGTCCGGGATCCACCAGGACGGCATCCTGAAGGACCGCTCGACGTACGAGATCATGGACGCCACCACGGTCGGGCTCGAGGGCAACGACCTCGTGCTCGGCAAGCACTCCGGCCGCCACGCGCTCAAGAGCGCGCTGCAAGAGCTGGGCTTCCAGGTCGACGGCCAGGCGCTCAACACCGCGTTCAAGCGCTTCAAGGAGATTGCGGACCGCAAGAAGACCGTGTCGGCGATGGACCTCGAGGCGCTCGTCACCGACGAGCTCCGCGACCAGCTTCGCTCCTACACGCTGGAGTGGTTCGACGTCGACGTCTCCAACCGGCGCCCGCCGCACGCCCGCGTCGCGGTGCGCACGCCGGACGGCGAGGAGGTGCTCGGCGACTTCACCGGCGACGGTCCGGTCGACGCCATCTTCCGGGCGATCAACACGGCGACCAGGCGCGAGGCGCGGCTGCGGGAGTTCCGCATCGACGCGGTCACCGGCGGCCAGGACGCGCTCGGCGAGGCGAGCGTCGTGCTCGAGCTGGCCGGCCAGTCCGCAGCCGGCCAGGGCGTCTCGACCGACATCATCGAGGCGGCGGCCCAGGCCTACGTGCGCGCGCTCTCCAACGTGGAGCGCAAGGTGCAGGCCGCGGTGACCGAGGTCGAGCTCACGCCGGCGCCGTAGGTGGCTCGTCGTCCAGAACGCGCGGTTGGCCCCGACGCTCGCGCGGTCGGCTTCCCGACGACCTGGCCTTGACATGCGAGCTGCTGCTGCGGTCACGGCCGGAGGGTGGCCGCGTGATGCTCGGCGATCACCGGACACAGCTTCCGCGCAAGGTCGATGAACGCGCGGACCGCGGGCTGACGGTGGCGGTCGCGGTGCCAGCCGATCCCGAGCGAGCGGGGAGCGAAGAGACCGTCGAGCGCGACGGCGTGGACGCGAGCGTCCGCCAGGTCGACGGTGAGCCGAGGCATGAGCGCGGCCCCGTAGTCCGCCGCGACGAGGGCTTGGATGGTCGCGTTGTCGTCGGAGCGGAACACGATGTCGGGCTCCAGGCCGCGTGCGCGAAGCTGCGCCTCGATCCGGTGCTCGTTGCGGCAGCTCCGGAAGCAGACCAGCGGCAGCGCGGCGAGCTCGTCGACGGACGGCGTCCCGGCGCGCGCGGCGAGCGGGGAGGCGGCGGCGACGAGCAGGACGTAGGGATCGCTCAACACCTCGACCGCCTCGACGCCGTCCTCGTCGACCGGCAGCATCGTGAAGCTGACGTCGGCGGCGCCGCAGGCCAGCAGCTGCCACGCCTCCCGGTCGCTGACGGCCTCCCGAAGGCGGATCTCGACATCGGGATGACGGCGGCCGAACTCCCGCATCAGGTCCGGCAGGAGCCGAGCTCCCACGCTCTGGTAGACGCCAACCGTCAGCGGCCCTGAGCCGCCGGCTTCCAGCGCTGCGAAGTCGGCTTGCGCCGCTTGGACGCGAGCGAGCATGGCGTCTCCATGGCGGACGAGCAGGGACCCATGGTCGGTCAGGCGCACGGCGCGGCGCCCGCCGAGGCGGTCGAACAGGGGCGCGCCGACGATTCGCTCCAGCGTGGCGACCTGCTGGCTGACTGCGGATTGCGAGTAGCCGAGCGCGCCCGCGGCGGCCCCGAACGAGCCGTGCTCGGCGATGGCACGCAGCGTCACCAGGTGCCTGATCTCCAGCCCGTGCCATCCATCAGCGTTCACGGTCGATACCCACAGTAGCTCGACTGGTACTTATCGCGAAGCCCCGGGACACTTGGCCGGAATGCAAGCCGACGGCGAGATTCTCGGAGCGTGCCCGCTGGACTGTCCGGATGGCTGCGCCTGGGTCGTCGGGGTCAAGGACGGACGTGCGGTCTCGCTCCGCGGCAGCCGGGAACATCCGTTCACGCGGGGCGCGCTGTGCGTGAAGGTCAGCCGCTACCTCGAGCACGCGCAGGCGTCCGACCGGCTGCTGCACCCGTTGCGCCGGGTCGGCGAGAAGGGCGAGGGCAGGTTCGAGCGCATCGGCTGGGATGACGCGCTCGGCGAGATCGCCGAACGGCTGCAGGCGATCTCGGCGCAGTGGGGCGGCGAGGCCGTCTGGCCGTACCAGGGAACCGGGACGATGGGCTACCTGCAGGGTCTCGAAGGGCGCTGCGGCTCGCGGCTGTGGAACGTCCTCGGCGCCTCGGAGCACGTCCCGTCGATCTGCTCGATCGCCGGCTCCTACGGCCTGCGGTACGCGACGGGGACGAACTGCGGGATCGATCCGGAGAGCTTCGCGCTGTCGAAGCTGATCCTGCTCTGGGGCACCAACACGCTCACCAGCCATCACCACATGTGGAAGTTCATGCAGACGGCGCGCAAGCGCGGCGCCCATCTCGTCGCGATCGATCCGCTGCGCACCCGCACGGCCGAGCAGGCCGATGAGCACATCGCGCCGATCCCCGGCACGGACGCGGCGCTGGCGCTCGGGCTGCTCAACGTCGTGCTCGATCGGGGCGCCGAGGACCGCGGGTATCTCGAGCGCCACACGCTCGGCTGGGAGCAGTTTCGCGCGCGCATCGAGCAGTTCCCGCCTGAGCGCTGCGCGCAGATCACCGGCCTCCACGTGCGGCAGATCGTCGACCTGGGCGAACGGCTCGCCTCGACGCGACCGACCGGGATCCGCGCGTCGATGGGCCTGCAGCGGCATGCCGGCGGGGGGATGACGCTCCGCACGCTGGCGTCGCTGTGCGCGGTGACCGGGGACTGGCAGTATCCGGGCGGAGGGCTGGTCTACTCGACGTCGGGCTACTTCCGCGGCAACCGGGAGGCCTTGTGGCGCGACGACCTCCGCAGCAGGCCGGTGCGAGAACTGCTCATGACCCGCCTCGGAGACGGCCTGCTCCGGGTCGACGACCCACCCGTCAAGGCGCTGTTCGTCTACGGCGCGAACCCGATGGCGAGCAATCCCCACACCGAGAAGGTGCGGCGGGGTCTCAGCCGGACCGATCTGTTCACCGTCGTCGTCGAGCAGTTTCCGACCGACACGGTGGACTACGCGGACATCGTCCTGCCGTCGACGATGCAGACCGAGCATCTCGACATCCACGACGGCTACGGGCACCTCTATCTCGCGTGGAACGAGCCGGCGGTCGCGGCGGCGGGAGAGTGCCTGCCCCATACCGAGATCTTCCGCCGCCTCGCGCGGCACATGGGGCTCACCGAGCCGTGCTTGTTCGATTCGGACGAGCAGCTCGCGCATCAGCTGCTCGACGTGGACGATCCGACGCTGGCCGGCGTGACTCCCGAGCGCCTCCGGCGCGACGGATGGGTGCGGCTCGGCTACCCGCAGCCCTTCGTTCCGTTCGCCACCGGCTTCCCCACGCCCTCCGGCAAGTTGGAGTTCTATTCCGAGACGGCCGCACGCGACGGCCTGGACCCGCTGGCCGGCTACACGCCGCCGCTCGAGGTCGTCGACTCAGGCGACCGGCGTCACCCGTTGTCGCTGATCGCCCCCGCGTCGCACTTCTTCATGAACTCGATGTTCGCCAACAAACCCGATCTGCTCGCCCGGGCCGGCAACCCACAGCTGACGTTGCACCCAGACGACGCCGCGCGGCGACATCTGTGCGAAGGACAGCGCGTTCGCATCGGCAACGACCGCGGGAGCTTCGAGGCGGTGCTGGCGGTGGACGACCGCGTGCGCCCCGGCGTGGCGGCCACGGTCAAGGGCTACTGGCCGAAGCTCCACGGGATGCGTGCGAACGCCAACGCCACGGTCGACGAACGCGACTCCGACATGGGCGGCGGCGCCGTCTACCACGACAACCGCGTCGAGGTCGAGGCCGTGACCGACGGAGGCGCGGGATGAGTCACGTCACCGCCGGCACACCCCGCGCGGAGGCGATCGAGCTGCGCGGTCCCCACCGCGCCCGGCCGGTCCGGTTCGCCGGGCTGCATCGACTCGACGAGTGGCGCGTCAAGCTCTACGGCATCGCCACGCCCGGCCGGCGGCCCCGGCCGGCGCTGCTGGACGCGGCGCTCGAGACCGCGCGCCGGGTGCTGCCCCGACCGGCCCGCGCGGCCGACCGCTACGGCGTCGGCTTCGTGATCGTCCACGACGCGGCCGACCTCGGCTTCGTGCTCGTCGACTGGTGGCACGGCGAGAACGAGATCCACCAGAAGCTCTTCTCGGCCGACCTGAGCGACCCCACCGATCTCAAGCCGCACTTCAACGACGCGGTCGGGTGCATCTGGGAGCTGAGCGTGACCGACTTCGAGCGTCGGGCGTGGATCGACGACGTACTCGCGAACGCCTCCGGACCGGACATCGAGCGCTATCTCACCCGCCGGTTCGACGCCGACATCTGAGAGGACCCCGTGAACCCGGCCGACACGAGCACGAAGCGAATCACCGACCGCCTCGCCGCGTTTGGCGCAGCCTGGCATCGCAAGGACGTGGAGCAGCTGCTGGAGTGCGTCACCGACGACTGCGTGTACAGCGCGTCGGTCGGGCCCGAGCCGGGCGCGACGTTTCGCGGCAAGGGCGAGCTGCGCGAAGGATTCGTGCGCATGCTGGCCCACGACTCGGCGGCCGAGCGCCGCGAAGGGCAGAGCTGGGTCTTCGGAGATCACGTCGTGAGCTTGTGGTCGTTCGTCTACTGCGACGAGCAGGGTCGCGCGTCTGAGGTCAAGGGCATCGATCTGTTCGAGTTCGCGGGCGACAAGATCCGCCTGAAGGACGCGTACCGTAAGACGTTCCCAGCAGACCGCCTCGTGAAGTCGCTCCCGCAGGCCGGTCGCAGCGGATGACCGAATCGAGCGGGCTGCCGGTCAGCGCAGCGCCACCAGTGAGCGCTGCTGGCGGCCGTCGGCGTCGAAGTTCTCCGGCGCCAGCCAAGCCTCGAAGGCGGCGCGGGCCGCCGGCCACTCTCGGTCGAGCAGCGAGAACCAGGCGGTGTCGCGGTTGCGGCCCTTGACGATCAGGTTCTGGCGGAACACGCCCTCGAAGCTGAAGCCGAAGCGCTCGGCGGCCGCGCGGGAGCGGGCGTTCGCGGCGTCGCATTTCCATTCGAGGCGACGGTTGCCGAGGTCGTCGAAGGCGTGGCGCGCGAGCAGGTAGATCGCCTCGGTCGCCTGCGGCGTGCGCTGCAGGTCGGCGCCGAACCAGATGTGGCCGATCTCGATGCAGCCGTGGGCGGGCTCGATGCGCAGGAAGGAGACGACGCCGCCCGCGCGGCCGGTCGCCGTGTCCACGACCGCGCGAAAGAGCGGGTCGGTGCAGGCGGCGCGCGCGGTGAGCCAGGCGCGCAGCTCGCCGGCGTCGGCGAACGGCCCGTAGGGCAGGTAGCGCCACAGGTGCGGGTCTCCGCCCGGGTCGTGCCCGGCGGCGAACAGGTCGTCGCCGTGGCGGTCGGGGTCGAGCGGCTCGAGCCGAACGCGGGCGCCGTGCAAGGGGCGTTGCGCCGGCCGGGGCACCGGCCTCCAGTCGGCGAGGTCATCGGTGAGCGGCTCGGTGCGGTCCGTGTCCATCGCCGTGCATCCTGCCGCGCATTCGGCCGCGGTTCCAGTGCCAAGCCCGCTGGTCAGCGGCGAAGCGCGGTGCCCAGCCGGCGGATCACGTCGGCATCGCCGGCATCGTCGGCGTCGCCGGACGGCGCATGCTCCGTGATGCTCGCTCCGACGACGTCGTCGACGCAGGAGACCAGATCGATCAGTCGTTGCAGTGGCACCCCGTCCGGTTCGGGATAGCAGGTGGAGGCGAAGTCCGTGGGGTCGAGGACGTCGAGGTCGACGTGCACGTACACCGGACCGGTGAGACCGTCGAGCGCTCTTTCGAGGTCCTCGACGCCGTAGCACCGGATCCCGGCCTGCTCGATGTACTCACGTTGCCCCAGTTCGAACGCCCGGACTCCCGCGAGCATCACCTGCTCCGGCGCCAGCGGCTTCTCCGGAGTGAGAGGCACCGGGCCTTCGCCGAGCAGCGTACGCAGCACCATCCCGTGGAACGAGCCCGACGGCAACGTCTGCGGAGTGCTCACGTCCGGGTGCGCGTCGATCCACAGCACCGTCAGCCGGTCGCCGTGCCGGGCGCGGGCGGCGGCGACCGGTGCGAGCTCGACGCCGCAGTCGCCGCCGGCGGTCACCACCAGATCGTCGATGCCGGCCAGGGTGTCCTGGGTCAGCCGCAGGTTCTCCACGAGCACGTCGAGCGCGCGTACCCCGGCAGCGGATTGACCGTCCGCATCGAGTACCGGCACCATGACCCGGGCGTCGGCCGGAACCAGCTCGGCGGTACGCCGAGCGCCCGCCATGAGCCGCGGCGCCTGGCCTGAACCTGATCCTTGCCACTGTGGTACGCAGAGCACCGTCGTCATGGCGCGAGCATAGTGCCGCAGGTGTCACATGACGAGCCGAGCGAGGCGCAGCAATGCAGATCATTCTCGGCGACTTCACGACCCTGGACGGCGTCGTGCAGGCACCGGGCGGGCGCGACGAGGACACCGACGGCGTCCCGCACGCTCAGCCAGGACGACCTCACCTGGTCGGGCTCCACCTTGCTGCGCGCCGACGACGCGATCGGCGCGGTGCGGGAGCTGCGGGCACGCGGCGTACGTGATAGCGTACGATCGTATGACGGAGCCCGCAATCGTCGTGGTCGGCCCGCGCGTGAAGGCACTGCGGGAGGCTGAGGGCATGTCGCTGCGCGACCTGGCCGAGCGCTCGGGCGTGTCGGCGCCGATGCTGTCGCAGGTCGAGCGCGGCGAGACGAGCCCGACGCTGCACGTCGCGGCCCGGATCGCGTCCGGGCTGCGGCTGCGGCTCTCGCAGCTGCTGCGGCTCGACGAGGCGGGATCGGTGAGCATCGTGCGCGTCGCCGAGCGGCGCGCCGGCGGCTCCGGCGGGCACCGCTACGAGGTCCTCACGCCGCCGTTGCCCGGCCAGCGCGCCGAGGTCTCGCGCCACGTGCTCACGCCCGGCGCCGTCACCGGGGGGCCCGGCGACCCGCCGATGCACGAGCCCGGCGCGCGCGAGACCGCGGTCGTCGAGCGCGGCACGCTGCGGCTGGCGATCGACGGCGCCGAGCACGCGCTCGCGTCCGGCGACTGCGTGACCTTCGACGCCGACCTGCCGCACCACTTCGCAAACGCCGGAAAGGAGGAGGCAGTGCTGCTGGCGATCGTGTCGGCGTCGTATCGCCAGACGATCAAGGCGTACCCCCAGGGTGGCGGATCGTACATCGGCTCCAAGAATCACCTCGGGAACGGGGTGGCGCTGGTTGCCGCGGCCTCGCTGCTGGTGGACTA
>Ga0136614_10001598_pt1 | contig 13452 bp, 11 predicted proteins | sample AntDrymUQ2792106_2_FD_106643 | JGI IMG/M metagenome (GOLD analysis project Ga0136614, IMG submission 106643) | Polar desert sand microbial communities from Dry Valleys, Antarctica - metaG UQ279 (21.06) | ecosystem: Environmental > Terrestrial > Soil > Desert | place: Antarctica: Dry Valley...
CCGCCGCCCGCTCTTCCATTTCCACACCACGCCGAAGTCGAGCAGCACGGGGCGACCGCCGCGCATGATGATGTTTGACGGCTTCAAATCGCGGTGGAGGTAACCTCGTTCATGCGCGTAAGCGATGGCCGCGCCGACGTGCTGCACGATGATGATTGCCTCTTCAACGCCGAAACGTCCTTCCGCCTTCAATCTGTCGCGCAGAGTTTGCGAGCCGACGTGTTCAAGCAAAAGGTAGGGGAGCCGCGCGCGATTATTGTGCGCGATCAGACGCACAATGCCGGGATGGCACAGACGAGCGAGCGCGCGGCCTTCGTCGCGCAGCAATCGCCGCCACTTCGCGTCGCGCTCATCTTCGGGGCGAAGGCGCTTACAAACGAGCGGGGTACACAATTCGTGATGCCACACCGCGAACACGTCGGCGTTCATGCCGCGCGCGATACGGTAAGCAATCGTGAAGTTATCAATGCGGGTGCCGGGTTGCGGTTCGACCGCAACGACCGGCGCGTATTCGTGCGCTCTCATGGCGCGCAAGGGTACACGATAATTGCGATGAGCGAAGTGGACGAAGAAGTTTACGGGGAAAAAGTAAACGCAGGGCAGTGATCCAAAAGCTTTCAGCCTTCGGGTCACTACTCCGCGTTTCGTGTCTTGAATTTACCCAGTTACTTGACTACTTGTTGCCGGAACCTGTTTGGCCGGCGCCCGAACCGCCCTGCCCGCCGCCGGCAGTGCCCTGACCTTGCTTCTGCTGTGAATCGCCCATTTGGCCCGTACCTTGTCCGGCCACTCCTTCCTGAGTCTGGCGCTCGCCGGGACGCGGCGGATGACCGTCGCCGGTTGTCGAATGTGTGTCTTGGCCGGTTGATTGGTTCTGCGGGAAACCGCCTTGATTACCTTTCTGGTCTGCCATTGTCCTGTTCTCCTCTCAAGTGAATCTCGTTATGTACGGGATGAGTCCATCGCTAAAGGCTCTTCCGTACTTGAAAGGCTTAATCGGCAAGACGCATGCCCTCAACTACTGAAACAGGAGTAAGCACAGAAAAGTTAAAATCATGTGAGACTCGCATGAAGGACGAAAGAGAACGGAAAGGGGTAAAGGGTATTTGAGGCGAGACGACGACTGCTCATTTCCTTTTCCCCTTTAATCTCACATCGAAGAGAGGCGACCTTTTCTGTGCATGCTAAAGTCGGGGTCGTTGTTACAACCCCATCAATTCTTTCACATACTTCGGCGCAGGTGAGCCGAAGGAAAGCATCTGGTCGTGCATACGTTTCATGTCCATCACCTTACCGTGCTTCCGCTCATACGCCTGACGGATGTCGTTGACTTCGAGGCTGCCCACGTAGTAAGTCGAGAGTTGCGTTGACGAGAGATTGGCACGACGCCATTTGCCCGCCGCTTCGCCTTCTTCCTGAAAGCCTTCTTCCATCATCAAGCGCATCGCTTCTTGTTCGGTCATACCGGCGGTGTGTATGCCTTGATCGAGCATCGCGTTAATGATGAGCCGCAGGCGCATCTTGAGTTGCTGCATCTTCACTTCCGCGCCGCCGTAACCGTTCTCCGCCATAACCTGCTCGGCATAGACCGCCCAGCCTTCGACGAACGTGCCCGAAGAGAAGATCGCACGCACGAGTGTCGGCGCGCGGAAGCGATTTGAGTGGGCGAGTTGCAGGTAGTGTCCCGGCATCGCTTCGTGGATCGTTAAATCCTGCAACATGAAATCGTTGTATTCGCGGAAGAACGATTCGGCGCGTGCGGGCGTCCAATCGGCGGGCGTCGGGCTTATTGCGTAAAAGGTCGTACCGTTCTTCTCCAAAGGTCCCGCCGAATCGCAATAAGCGACGGCGACGCCGCGTTGAAACTCCGGCATGACGATGATGTTCACAGGTTCATCAGGGATTGTGATGAAGTTCTTCGCACGCACGAAGTCAGTGGTTTCTTTCAGCGTATCTTTCGCGCGCGGCACAATCGTTTCGTTCGTCGGTCGTTGCTCGGCGAGTTTCGCGAGCACAATTTTGATGACGCCTTTGGGGTCGCGGAGCTTCGCGCCGTTCGCCTCGGCGGGAAAAAACTTGCGATGAAGCGGAAGCGCAATCTGGTACATCTCATCTTGTGTGCGCTTCAAATCCCCTTGCGCGCGGCGCATGATTTCTTCTTTCGAGAGGTCTGAAGCGAGCGAGTAGCGCAGCTTCTGACGAAACTTCGCGTGGCCGATACGGAAGTCGCCGGTCGAGCGCGGCAACAACTCCTTTTCGAGAAACTGCCCGTAATCTTCGAGCGCGCGCTTTGCTTTATCCTGAGATGGGGCGAGCGTGGCGCGCATCTGCGGAGCTTGCAGGATGAACCTTTCGAGTTCCGTCGTGATGAGAGCGATGTTGCCTTTGTTCTGAATGATCGCGGTCTCTGTATGAACGCGCGGCGGATTTTTCAGATTCGCACGCGCCGCCGCGACGACCGCTGGTATCCCTTCGAGCCGCCCTTTGACGCTCGCGAGGCGTTCGCTCAGCGGCGCGAAGTCGCGCGCAACGAGCGCATAGATGGCGCTGCCCATGTTGTAAGCGAGCGGGTTCCATTCGTGCTCGCGCAAAGTGTCAATCGCGAAAAGACGTCTCTCCAACTGTTCGCGCAGGATGCGATAGTCAACGCTATTCTGCGCCCCAAGTTTGCGCGCTTCGATCTTCTTCAGTTCGTCGAGATACTTCGCCGTGACTTCGCGCGCACGGCTGACGCCTGCGATGCTGTAATCGCCGAGGCGCGCATCATAGCGGTGATCGCCAAGCGCGGTCGAAGTCTCTGGACTGAGGCGCAAGAGTTCTTCGATATAACTGTGCGCGAGCGTCTCGAAGCGGCTGTCGTCAGCGCGTCCGCGCCCGTTTGCGATTGTCAGGGAGGAGAAGAGGAGCGCGACGGTCACGGCTAAAATGATGGCAGTTCGCATCAAGATTGTTCCTTTCGGGATCGTGTTTAAGAGACTTCGTAGAGAGTCGCCGGAGGCGGTATTCATGTACTCCGCTGTGATGGCAGTCTCAACGAGACGGCAACACGCTCGGCAGCCCTTTAATCTCACATCTGCGAAATCAGTTCATAGCGGCGCGCTTTCGGCTGCGCGGCGGCGCGCTGTTGGCGGACGAGTTCTGTTTCGAGATCGTCTAACGCCTTCATCGCGTTTTTGGCTTCAGGTGTAAGGATGTCCTGCAAGGGAACATGAACCTGCCGCCAACTCGCAAAATGGACGGTGTTGTGCTTTAACGTGAGCGCGTGAACCGCCGCCGCTTGCTTCGTCATCGGCGTCTGGAGTGTTGCCAGATTGATGCCTTCGCCTAGTTGCTCTTTTGTAAAGCTTCCGACTTCTTCATTGTCAATCTTAAGTGTGTAGCGTGGCGCGCTGAGTCCGGCCACGCGAAGCATTTGCCGGTTCAAATTACTGACTACATCCGATGAGCGGACGGCGAGCGCGAGCGCGGCGTCTTTCATGTCGAGTGGGAGCGGCAGCGCATTATCTTCCTGTGTCCAGCGCAACCCGTCTTGACTCAAGCCCGTTACCTTCGAGTTGTCCGCGCGCACTAACTTTCGTGTGGCGGCGTCAATCTCGATTGATGACACAATTGCCGGCGCGTTCCATGCTCTGAGTAGCGCCTCGGCCATCAGCAGATGCCCGCCCGGCCCCGGATGCACGCGGTCGGGGACGATCCTCTGCGCGAGGCTCGCGTCCGTATCATTCGCCTTACGGAGCGCGCCGACCACCGACGTGTTCAAATCGGCGACGTGATGCCCCTCCTTCTGCGCCAACTCTTTGATGAATCCGCCGTAGCGAACGAGCACCGCGTTGTAACCTCCGTCGAACGTCGGCGCGCGCGTCACGTCGTCGTAGGGCGAGGGCTGGATGAGCGTCAGGCGCGCGCCCGGCAGCGCGCTTTTGAGCGTCCGCGTAATATGCTGATAGCCGGTCGTGAAAGTGTCGAAGATGGCCGCGTCGTGCGCTTTGTAGCTGGCGTCGTTCATGCCGAGCATAATGGTGACGACGGTCGGCTTGTAGGCGATCACGTCGCGCCGGAGCCGCTCGTCAATCTTCCCGCCGCCGCCGCCGGTCACGCGGTCGCCGCCCCAGCCCGAATGAACGAAACCGACGTTCATTTTAGGGAAGCGCGTCACGACATAAGTCTCGACGAACGTCGTGTAAAGTCTTTGGTCGGTGATGCTGTCGCCATAGAAAACCACGCGGTCTCCGTCCTTCAGGTAAAAGCCGGATTGGGCGTATGCCGCGCTCGCAACCAACAAAAGCAGGATCAGCACTGACGCGAAGCGATGGACTTTTTTCATCAATTCCTCCGTGGCGAAAAGAATGTGTGTCGAGTGAAGTGTCCGCTTCAATATGCGGCGGGAGCGCTCCCCACCGGAGATTGACGCACCACACAAAAAGTATTGAGCGCATTGTTCTATGCCAGATGTCGCAACCGTTAGTCAACGATTCCTGAAGCGCGGATGATTCTCAAGACAAGTGTCTGCTACGAAGGCAGTCCCGATTAGTTGTCGTTCGTCGCGTACACATCGTATGCTCGCGGACGTTCATCGCAAAAGATTTCGGATGAGAGAGTCCGCGCGCATCGCATGACGGAACAAAATTATTACTCGCAGGTGATCGAACTTCTCCGCATGGAGGCGGACGCCATCGCGTGTGCCGCCGGGCGACTCCGGCGCGACGAGGTGGAGCGCGCCATCAAACTTCTCGATTCCTGCGCGGGGAAAGTGGTCGTCGTCGGCGTCGGCAAGTCGGGCAACATCGCGGGGAAGATCGCCGCGACGCTAACCAGCACGGGCACGCCGTCAGTTTATCTGCACCCTTCGGACGCGCTGCACGGCGGCATCGGGGTCGTTAAATCCGAGGACGTGGTGATCGCGCTCAGTAACAGCGGCGAGACTTACGAGTTGCTCGAAATACTGCCGTACCTGAAATACCGGCAGACCGCGATTATCGCCATCGTCGGCAACCTTCAGTCAACGCTGGCGCGGCGCGCGGATGTTGTCCTCGACGCCTCAGTGGATGGGGAAGCCTGCCCGCTCAATCTCGCGCCGACGACGAGCACGACCGTCGCGCTCGCCATCGGCGACGCGCTGGCGATGACGCTCATGAGGGTAAAAGGTTTTCAGGCGGAAGACTTCGCGCTCAACCATCCGGCGGGACGTCTCGGCAAGCGTTTGACGCTCAGGGTCAGCGACCTGATGCACGCGCAGGAGTGTGGCCCCGTCGTGAGCCGCGACGCCACACTCCTCGAAGTCGTGGGTGCGATTAGCGGCGGCGGCCTCGGCGCGGTCAACGTCGTGGACGAAACCGGGCGTCTGATCGGAATCATCACCGACGGCGACGTGCGGCGGGCGCTGCAAAAAGGAAAACTCGCCGACCTCGAAAGCCTCCGCAGCGCAGATGTGATGACTCCGAATCCCGTGCTCGTCACACCGGACGCGATGGCTTACGCGGCGCTACGACTGATGGAAGATCGCCCGTCGCAAATCTCCGTTCTCCCGGTCGTGGACGGCGAGGGGAGCTGTGTCGGTCTGCTCAGGCTGCACGACATCATCCGCAGTGGATTATGAGCAGCGAGGCAAAAGTAAAAAGGCAAAAGGTAAAAGTACGATCACTACTCAGCCGCGTGAGCGGCTTGATGAATTTAGCCGTGTCCTTCAGTGTACGGAACGAAACGCATAAAGATTTTAACGTCGCGTGAGCGATGGTTGAATCCTTTCTGACAGAATGAACAAGAAACTTTTGACCACAACTCAATTCTTAATACTGACGGGGACATTGTGTCTATTACTCGTCATTGTGCCGGCGCACGCTCCGGCACAGATCAGCGTAATGCAGGATGGCCGCGCGCGGCAGGCGCGGACGTTCCCGGCGGGCGAAGTGCTCGTCACGCTCAACGAGGAGTTGTTCAACGCCCTGCTGAACGCGATGCTTTCGGGGGAAAAGCCTTTGACGTTTCCGCTAACGCGCAACGCGCAACGCACGGGGGGCGGGGAACCGAAAACTTCCGGGGCCTATTGCGCGAGCGAGGTCACGTTACTGCGGGAGAGCGGCGGGGTGCGGACGGCGGTCGTGTTCCGCGACGGAAAGATTACCGCGCCAATCGCCTTTCGCGGCTCATACGAAGCGCCGCTCCTCGGCTGCTTGAAGTTTGAAGGCTCGTCGGCAACCACGTTTAATCTTGTGTTCGACGCGACGCGGCAGGCATTGACCGGGCGCGTCACCGTGCAAAGTATCAGCCTCACGGACACGCCGGCGATGTTGAGTAGTACGCTCACCGGCTTGGTGCAGACGGCGATTGACAATCGCATCAATCCAATCGAGATTCTGCGCGCCGACCAACTCGGCGCAAAACTACCCGTTGCGCCGGACACCGTGCTGCGCCTCCGCGCCAAAGAAATACGAAATGAGGTTGTGGGGAAGGAATTGCGTCTGCGCATTTTTTATGAAGTCGTGCGCGATGACTAACGCCAGTTGTGGAAGGAATCGCCCGGAGGTGAGCGCGTAAACCGAAAAGCTTGACGCTCAAGTTTGCGCGACCTTACAATCCACGTCGCGCCCCCGTTAAGGGCAAATCTCTCATGCCCTGTTAGTATTGACGACAGGAGAACTGGAACACACAAATGCAAGCCCGCACGCAACGCCAGAAGGAAGTTCTCGAATACATCACTCGTTTCATCGAGCGGCACGGCTACGAGCCGTCGTATGCGCAGATCGCGCGCCATTTCGGCGTGTCGTCGAAGGCGACCATTGCGAAACACATCGAGGCGCTCGAACGGCGCGGGCTAATCGCGCGCCGCCGCGCTGACGGCGCGTTCGGCCTCAGCGTGCAGGTGGAGGAGACCGCCGGCGACGCGACGTGTGAGGTTGCGCTTTTGGGGCGCATCGCGGCGGGCACGCCGATTGACACCATTGAAGACCGGGAGACGATCACCGTGCCGCGCTTCCTTTTGGGTCGCGTGCGCCCTAACCAAGTCTACGCGCTGCGCGTCGCGGGCGATTCGATGATTGACGAGCACATCTGCGACGGCGACATCGCGCTGATTGAGAATCGCACCGAGGCGCGCGACGGCGAGATCGTTGTCGCACTCGTCGAAGGCAACCGTGCGACGCTCAAGCGCCTTCATCGCTTCGGGGCCGAAGTCGAACTCAGACCGGCCAACTCACAACTCAATCCAATCCGTTTACACGCCTCGCAGGTCGCCGTGCAGGGCATCTTTCGCGGACTGCTCCGACCCGCTACATGAATCAGTCGAGAGTCTGGAATCTGAAGTCTGGAGTCAAAATCCCAATGCCTTCGACTCCAGACTTCAGACTCTCGACTCCAGACTCTTTTTTACAAGTAGCGTAAGCGAACATTTCAGCGTTCGGTCTGTACGGCTTTTGCGCAAATTGAATCAGCGCAATGGCCGTTTTTGTTGTCGCCCTGTTCTCCGGCTGCTGGCACAGTGCTTGCCGCTTTTGTTTCAAACCAACAACAATTGAAACGCGGATGACCGCTTTCGCAGCGGTTGCCCAAATCAAAATTTCTTACGGCAAGGAGCTAATTGTATGACTGAGAAAGTTCAATCCGACACAAAGAAGGTAGCGATTCTTATTGAGCAGAATGTCGAGGATGTCGAGTTTCAGATTCCTTACAACGCGCTGCAAAAAGCGGGCGCCGAAGTGACGGTGCTCGGCTCGCGCGTTAACGAGAAGTACGCGGGCAAGGGGGGACTGTTGTCAATTCAGGCTGACGCGACGACAACCGACGCGCGCGCCGAAGATTTCGACGCCGTGGTGATTCCCGGCGGAATGGCACCTGACAAGATGCGGACCAACATGAAGACCGTGCGTTTCGTTCAGAACGCTCTCAACGGCGGCAAACTCGTCGCCGCAGTTTGTCACGGCCCGCAGGTCTTGATCGAAGGAGACTTGTTGAAGGGTAAACGCGCGACCGGCTTTCGCGCGATTCGGAAAGACATGCAGAACGCCGGCGCGAATTACGAAAATTCTCCGCTTGTCGCCGACGGCAATTTGATTACGTCGCGCCGCCCGGCTGATCTGGCCGTGTTCACCGCCGCGATCATTCGCCGCCTCGGTTTGAGCATCAAGAATACGGAACTGCCTGACGAGAACAACGCGAATGCCGAATGGTGGCAGTCGGCGGAAGAATGGGGCGGCTCCACTAAGAGCGAGATTGTTGACGGCATCAACACTGCGATTCGCGGCGAGCGTTACGCCCTCACTGCGTTCGAGAAATACGCCGAGAAAGCGACCGCGCAGGACTTGCGCGACCTCTTTAACGAAATCGTTGTGAGCAAGCGCCGCCACGTCGAGCGTCTCGAAGCGCGTCTCGCGGCATTCGGAGAGACGGAGACGTTTCAGGCGGCGGGCAGCGGCGCGTGGGCGACGTTGAAGAGTTGGATACAATCGAGCGACGACACGGCGCTGATGGGGCGCGCCATCGGCGACTTGCAGACCGGCGTTGTTGACTCCTTTAACATGACGACGAAGTACACCGACCCCGTGACGACCGCGATTTACGACGAGATCGAAATAGACCTTGCGAAGCACGAGCAACGCGTGGCCGATCTTTACCACTCGCGTCTCGGCTCGTCGGGCGAAACACAACCTGCGAAGCCGACCACCGGCGCTGCCGTTACCGCGTAGGGTGCTTCAGAGGTTTTGCTCAGGTACTTAAAAGTGAAAGCGCTCCGATGCTTATTGCACCGGGGCGCTTTTCTTTGCGCTTAAATCTACAGCCTCATTCTTACCATCGCACATCGTAACGAGCGAACCCGACGCGCCATAAGCCTTCACCGAGGACGGGAATCTCGCCGTCGAGGGTGAGCGGCGACGCGGGCGGGCGGTGGACGCGGTAGGTGCGGCCTGAAGGCGCTCCGATTGAGAGCGTGACGCTATCGGGGGTGACGGCGATCACCGTCGCGTCGCGCCAATCTTTACGGCAGCGCAGGATTATGTGAGCGCCGATAGGGAGCGAGCCGAGCGTCGGAATGTTTGCACAGGCAGGCGAAGTGTCGTCGCTACAAGACGGCGCGAGGTCGCCGGGAACGAGCGCGATGGCTTCGGTCTCCGGCGACCTCGAAATGTTTGTACTCACGTGAAATCCGTTTAGATGTCGAGCGGGTCTTCAAACGGCAGGTCGGGCTGGCTCGGCTGATCCTTACTGACCGCGTAAGCGCGAAGCGCGAGCGACAGGATGGCGAACGCGAGACCGACCCAGATTAGCGCCCAGAAGATTTGAGGAATACCTGTGGCCTGCGCCATGTTCGTCGCGTCGGTGTGTGTGCCGAGTGCAAAAGGCGACGACATGAATAGCACGTTCTTCAAATCGAACAGCGCATTGAGTACACACTGAACCGCGAGAAAGCTGACGAGAAAAGTTGCGACGCGCGGTGTGGCGAATCTCGCCGCCGCGATCAGGCCGGCGGGGAGCGCAACGCCAGCCACGAGCGTGAACAGACTCGGCAGCGACCCGTGCATCAGCGGGCTGAAGAAGCCATAGGCGACGGTCAGGATGAGAATCAGCGCGGCGGAGCCGACGAGGACGAAGCGCGCGGCGACAGTGCGGCGGATCAACATCAGAAGCATCGTGCCGAAGGCCATCGCGCCGAGGTATCCGGCGCTTGAGACGAACATCTGCGAAAATAAACCGCCGGTCGTCGAATAGACCTCTCCGCTTCCGTTCAATGCGACACTCAGACTCTGAACGGTATTTCCCGTCAGAAGCGCGGCGATGGCGTGGCCGCCTTCGTGGATGAAGGTGACGAAGATGCGGAACGGGTAGGTCAGAATCTCGGCGAAGGGAATGAACCACAGGAAAACGGTCAGCGCGGCGGCAAAAAGCAGCGTGCGAACTTGTGGTCGGGCGTCGTGAGCGATGTTAATTCTCATTTTGAAATCTCCGCTTAACAATTAAATTCGGTTTGGACTCTCGCCATGTGATACGTCATTGTACGACGAAGCGTTCGGGAAAAGAAATCAGGGAGATGAGGCAGAAGCCCGCGCGTGAGGGAGGGCGTGACAATCGCGCCCGAAAAGATGCCCTCCCTCACAGTCGAGCTTGCGGCTCTGTCTGACTCCGTTGAGCCGTTTCCAACGAAATGACACGGGGCGTAGGCGACCATCTTACGCCGTGATGATTACGGCACGTGCGCCCATTAGTTCGGAAAAGTCTTTTGAATAGATGGTGCCAACTTTGCGCACGCCGCGAATTGCCTCGACCAACTCCTCGGCGGAGACGAAACCGTTCTCGGTGTGCGCAATCGCCCACATCGGAAAATGCGCGGCGGTGTCGAGCAATTCTTCGACGTGGCGCAGGTACTGTTGTTTGGTCTCGACGCGCGCTCCGAGCCTTCCGGCGCGTGCGCCTTCAAATCCATCCCAGAAATCGTCGCCGCCGCGCAGCCATTCTTCGCGCCACGCCCACGCCGCGTGGGGCGCGTTGCGACGCGCGGGGGCAGGCAAGCGCAGGAACAGAAAATCGGCCTGTTGCGCGGCTAAAAATTCGCGCGCCTCTTTGTTGGAACCGGTATTACAGTGATCGTTATCAACGGGCGGCGGCTCGATCTCCCACAGTCGCCGGAAGACGCGCGAGAGCGGTTGGCGAAGCTCGCGCGTTTCGTCGTCGAATGAAAGCGCGTAGTCGCCGGTCATCAGTCCCAAGTTGAGCGCCAGTGCGCGCTTGATTCCGTCCTCAATCTTTTCCGCCCCGGCGCGCACGTTGTCGAACCACCACGCATCGGTCTCGCCGAACCAGCGGCGCAGTGCCGGATTTTGCAACTTGTGGCGCGGCACGTAAGCGTCTTCGAGAATTATTTCGATTTCCGACTCGCTCAACCGCGTGGAGTTGTTCTCGACGCGCGCCAACGCTTTCGTCCACGCCCAGCGCGCCGCATCATTGGACGCGACGCGCACGCCCCAGCGCTTGAGGTAAACGTCGAGCGTCGGCTCTCCGGAAAACGGGTTGGCCGCCGTGCGAAACTTAAGCCGCCGCAGAACGCTTAACTCAAATGCCGTCCATCCGTCGGGTGCGTTGTGGAATTGATGGTAAGGGGTCATGTCGAAATTTCAGAGTCCGAGGATGGACGGTGTGGCCGAAGCGCGTTGCTCATCCATTTCGGGTCGGCGGGCAATTGCTTCAGCCGCCCCGGCGTAAGAGCGCGGTTCGGGGAGGGCATGGATGGCGAGAAACGCGCGCGTCACGCGCGGATCAAATTCGATGCCGGCCCACTCGGCGAGATGCACGCGCGCTTCCGCCTCAGTCCGCGCGGGACGGAAGGGACGCGCGTCAGTGAGCGACGCATAAGCATCGGCGACGTGCAGAAGCCGCGCCGCCAGCGGAATCTGTTCGCCGCGCAGAGCGTCCGGGTAGCCCGCGCCGTTCCACCATTCGTGATGCCAGCGCACGAGCAACTGCGTGCCGCGACTCGCGCCGGCGCGCGCGACCTCTTGTTCGCCGATGACCGGATGCCGCGCGAGGTCAACTCGCTCCTCTTCGGTTAGCGATCCGTTCCGCTTGATATAGTCACGCTTCATCGTCATCTCGCCGATGTCGTGGCTTAGGGCGGCGAACAAAAGCGCCGAGCGATCCGCACGCGCCAGACGGAAGACTTTCGCCAACTCGTCGGCGAGCCTCGCCACACGCACCGCATGCGGATGAGCATACGCTTCAAACTCGTCGGTCGTTCCGGCGAGGCGAAGAAAGACCTCGCCCGCGACACGTTCGTTTTCCTCAAACTGAATCATATAAGCCGTGAATCGTAAATCGTGAACGGATAATAGCGAAGAAGCGACCTCTAACCACTAATTACCGCTAACGCTTTATCCCTTTTTCAAATCACTAAGCAGGCGGCGCGCGTCCGGGTGTTGCGAATCGGCGGCGAGCGCGCGTTCAAGTTCCACGACGGCTTTACGCTGAAGGCCGATGCTGCGATACAACTCGGCGAGCATTACGCGGTATCCGGCGTTGCGCGGATCGAGCGCGATAGCCGCTTGTAACTCGGCTTCGGCCTGACGGCGCGTCGCTGCGATAGTTGAAAGCGCCTGTCCGTAATGGGCGCGGTAGCGCGGTTGATTCGGCTCCGACTGCGCCGCTTTGCCGAGATGTTCAGCCGCCCGGAGGTGGTCGCCCTGACGCAACGCCGCTAGTCCCCGCTGAAAACTCTCTTCGGCACTTTGTTGCGCGGCGGTAGAAGCGTTTCCGCCACTGCTTTCGCTTCGGTTCACTGAACTCCCGTGAGAAGAGTTGGCGGCGGTCTGAGTCGTTCGGGCGTTGAGCATGAGGTCATACGCGGCGCGCGTGTCCGCGTCAGCCAACACCTCGTAAGCCTGCGAGATTTTCGTGAACGCCTGCTCGATACGCGAGCGCAAACCGTCGTCCACGCCCCGGTGAAAACGATCCGGGTGAAATCTTTTGGCGAGCGCGTGGTATGAATGTTTGATGTCAGCGGGTTCGGCGAGGTGGCCAATGCCGAGCACCTCGTAATGAGTGCCGCCGACGGCGCGGACAAACAGGGCCTTTAATTCTGCCTGCTGATCGTGTGTTGTGTCAGACGATATGTTTTCGCGAGTATCTCCGACTGGTGGCGGTTGCGGCGCAGTCGTCTTCGACTGCGTTGCAGAGTCCACGCGGCGCGGCGTCCGTTCTCCGGCGATGCCTCCGAGCATGAGTACACCCGGCCACTCGGCGCGCGCCAGAAAACCGCCGAGCGTGAGCGCATAGATAATGCGGCGCGCTTCGGATTCAGAGACTCCGCTAATCGCCACCAAGTCGCGGACGGAGAGCGGTGCTTCGACGCGCGACAACACGAACGCCTCCCCCGGCTGAAGCTGTCGCCCGTCAGACGTTTGAGCATTGACGGGTGAGAGCATCTCTTCGGCATCCGTCAATCGCTCGGCGACGAAATTCGCGGGCAGGCGGCGCGCGGCTTCGATCAGAAGTTGCCCGGCGTCGAGTGCCGCATGCGCGTTTCCATCAGTGCGGGAGCGCGGCTCGAAACTCCACTCGCCCTCCGTCCAGAGAAGCGGCGGGCGCAGCACGTCAGCGCTCTGACGCATACGGAGATTGTCCAATTCATCACGGTCAAGCAGGGACGCCGCGATGAGCGCCGCGCCGGCTTCTAGATCCGTCGTTGACTCTGTCAGCAGGGCGTCGAGACGTTGCGGCTCGACGACGTTCCACCGCTTTAAGGAGTCGGCGAAGCGATGGGCGCGAAGGTTGGAGCGCGCGGAAACAAGCGCGCCGGCGTTGAAATAGAGGACAACCTTCACGCGCTCGCGCGCGAGGCGGAGAGCGCCCGACAAGCGTTCGGCGGAAATCTCACGGATTAGTTCGGCGAGCGGATGGTCGTGTAGTTGACCGTTCATGAATGGACAAAGGAATGACTGTTCCTCATTCCTCACGGCATCATAACCCAGCCCC
>Ga0136614_10001600_pt1 | contig 13445 bp, 10 predicted proteins | sample AntDrymUQ2792106_2_FD_106643 | JGI IMG/M metagenome (GOLD analysis project Ga0136614, IMG submission 106643) | Polar desert sand microbial communities from Dry Valleys, Antarctica - metaG UQ279 (21.06) | ecosystem: Environmental > Terrestrial > Soil > Desert | place: Antarctica: Dry Valley...
GGGACGCTCGGCGTGGCGTTGGATACAAGTTTGCGTGCGCCGTTGCAGACGGCTTTTTTTACGACGATTGGATTGAGTGCGACGCTGTCGCTGTTGCGCGGCGGTGGGTGGCGGATGATCTTCTTTTGGCTGATCGCTTCGTTGACAGCGGTGGTGCAAAATGTGGCGGGCATTGGGATCGCGCGTCTAGTCGGCGCTCCGGCGGCTCTCGGAATTATTTGCGGGGCTTTGACGTTGACGGGCGGGCCGGCGACGGGGTTGGCTTTCACGGAACAGTTTCAACAGAAGGGAATCATCGGCGCGGCGGAACTGATCATCGCTTCGGCGACCTTTGGCATTTTCATTTCGAGTCTCGTCGGTAATCCCGTGGCGACGACGCTGATTCGTCGCTTTCGTCTCGCCGGCAAAAGCCGCGAGGCAGAAATTCAGCCACCGGGCGCGGCAGAGTTTTGGGCGATTGGCGCGACGGGACGCATCGAACAGCCTGAAGATGAAGTGAGCGATGATGACGGGCGCGCTCACGAAGTCGAGTCGTTGACGGCGGGCGTGCTGCTCCGGCATCTGTTGTTGATCTTGCTGGTGATGGGCGTCGGCGCATTGCTCAGTTTGGGCATAACGCGGTTGCATCTGACGTTGCCCGGTTATGTCGGAGCAATGATCGTGGCGGCGTTGGTGCGAAACTTCGATGATCGCGCCCGTTGGTTTTGGATCAATCCGCGCGCGGTCGAAGTCTTGGGAACTATCGCGCTCGCCTTGTTTCTCGTGATCGCGTTGATGGATTTGAAGCTCTGGCAGTTGGCCGGCCTCGCCGTGCCGATGCTCTTGATCCTCGCGGCGCAAGTCGTCTTAATGATCTTCTACGCTGTGTTGGTGACGTTCGTGCTGATGGGACGCGACTACGAGGCCGCCGTGATGACGAGCGGGCATATCGGTTTCGGGCTGGGCATCACGCCGAACGCCGTCGCCAACATGGAAGCATTGACCGCGCGCTTCGGCCCAGCGCCGCGCAGTTTCCTGATCGTGCCAATCGTCGGCGCGTTCTTTATCGATTTCACGAACGTTGTGATCATCACGTTCTTTTTGAATTTGGTGTGATGATACAAAGTTGTACGGTGTCCGAAATAGCTGTAGGGGCAGGGCTTGTTCCTGCCTGCCGCGCGTGAGCGCGTTGCTGATTGAGCTTGCGGGTCAACTTCGACCTGCGGTCGGCGGGCAGGGACAAGCCCTGCCCCTACAATTGTTCACGCGAGAATTCACAATAGGTAAGAAAGCAAAGATGACAAAGAGACTCAACAGACTTTCGTTAGCCGTGCTGTCAGCCGCTCTGTGCGTAACGCCCGCATGGACGCAGCCGCGCCTGACGCAGACTACGCCATCGGGCTTGACTGTCACCAACTCACCCGCGTTGCAGGCATTGGTTGATCGCGCAGCTCAAGAGACGCTGGAAAAATTCGCGGGCAAGAATCTGAAGTCGGAGCAGTTTGCGATCACGCTGATCGATTTGAGCGATCCGCAGCATTCAGTCGCGGCCAGCTATCGCGGCGATGAACGCATTTACACGGCGAGCGTCGTCAAGTTGTTTTACCTCGTGGCCGCGCATCGTTGGCTGGAAGACGGAAAACTCAAAGACACAGAGGAGTTGCGGCGCGCGCTCGGTGATATGATCGTGGATTCGTCGAATGACGCGACCAGTTATGTGCTGGACGTGCTGACAGAGACGACGAGCGGCGTCGAACTTCCGCCCGGCGAGATGAAAGAATGGCAAACCAAGCGTGATGCAGTGAATCGTTATTTCTCATCGCTCGGCTACCGCAACATCAACATCAATCAGAAAACTTTCTGCGAGGACGCTTACGGGCGCGAGCGGTTTTCGCGCGGGCCGAAGGGTGAGAACCGCAACAAGCTGACGACGAGCGCGACGGCGCGGCTGCTTGCCGAGATTACTTTGAACCGCGCCGTCACGCCGGAGCGCAGCCGCCAAATGATGGAACTCTTAAAGCGCGACTTCGCCGGCCAGTCGAAAGACCCGGACGATCAAGCGCACGGCTTTACCGGCATCGCTCTCACGCCCGGAATGCGTCTCTGGTCGAAAGCCGGCTGGACCAGCACGACTCGCCACGACGCGGCTTATGTCGAACTGCCCGACGGCAAGCGTTTCGTCCTCGTCACTTTCACCGAGAACCACAGCAACGACCGCGACATTATCCCGACCGTCGCGCGGATAGTCATTGATGGATTGCAAAAGGTGGGACGAGCGAAAAATTGATTGCGGAATGCGGATTGCGGATAATAAAGACAGATTTCAGATTTGGATTTCCAATCCGCATTCCGCATTCCGCAATCCCGTCTCCTGACCTGTGAACGCTCGACACGTCGTTTGAAAACGGTATAATGCGCGCGTCACGCTTTACACTTTTTTCCGCGAGAGTTTGCGCCCGTCTCCCTGCCGGGCGGTGTGAGACGAAAATTTCCGCGCCGTCTGCTCTCGTGGAGCAGTGATCAGCTTTAGAACTCTTTCACACAGCGAGGAAAATTTATGAAACGTCTGTTATTGACTCTGGGCTTAATTCTGAGTCTGCTGGCGGCGGTCGCCTGCGAACGCAAAGGCGGGGAAACGGGCAGCGGCAATACCGGCCCCATCAAAGTCGGCGTCTATGGCGATCTATCAGGGCAGACTTCGAGCTTCGGGCAATCGACCGAGAACGGTATCGCGATGGCCGTCGATGAGATCAACAAGGCGGGGGGCGTCAACGGTCGGCAAGTCGATTTTATCTATGAAGACGATCAGGGACAGCCCGCACAAGCCAAGACGGTCGTCAGCAAGTTAATCAATCAGGACAAGGTTCACGCCGTCCTCGGCGAAGTGGCTTCGTCGAACAGTCTGGCCGCCGCGCCGGTCGCGCAAGAAGCGAAGATTCCGATGATCACGCCGTCCTCGACCAATCCGAAAGTGACGCAGGTCGGCGATTACATTTTCCGCGTCTGCTTCACCGACAATTTTCAAGGCGCGGTGATGGCGAAGTTCGCCGCTAACACTCTCAAGGCTAAGACCGCCGCTGTTCTCGGCGATGTGAACTCGGATTACAGCAAGGGCATGACGCAATTCTTCGAGGAAGAATTCAACCGCCTCGGCGGGCGCATCATCACCAAACAGGCTTACACGCAAACCGACGCCGACTTCAAAGGGCAACTGACCAACATCCGCTCGTCCAACCCGGACGTGATCTTCGTCCCCGGTTATTACGGGCAGGTCGGCGTCATTGCGAAGCAGGCCAAAGAGTTGGGCATCGACGCGCCGCTCCTCGGCGGCGACGGTTGGGACGCGCCGCAGCTTTGGGATTTAGGCGGTACGGCCTTGAACGGAAACTACATGGCGAACCATTACTCGATTGACGATCCTTCGCCGGCAGTGAAAAAGTTCGTCGATAATTACAGTGCGCGTTACAACGTCGCGCCCGACGCCATCGCGGCGCTTGCTTACGACGCGATGTATGTGCTGGCCGACTCGATCAAGCGCGCCGGCACGACTGATCCGGCCAAGCTCCGCGACGCCATCGCACAGACCGACGGCTTTAAGGGTGTTACCGGCTCGATCACGCTCAACGAGAACCGCGATGCCGTGAAGCCGGCAGTCGTCTTTGAGTTGCGCGACAAAAAGTTCGTCTATAAGGAAACGATTCAGCCCGATGGCACGCCAGAGGCGGCGCAGGACGGGCAGTATCCGTCGGCCCCCGCAAATGTCGCCACCACGCCGGGCATTCAAAATCCCGGCCCCGGCGCAACCACCGTGAACGCCGCCGGCACGACGACTGCGCCGGCAGCGAACGCGAACAACTCCAACCGCTAGATCAAAACCGGGCAGTAGAAAAATCTGGGATTCATCACAGAGACCGGAGAGGCACAGAGATAGCGATGAAGGATGAACGCGAAACGATGAATAGTAAGCAATTGTCTTTCATTCATCGTTCATCGTTCCGCCTTCATCATTTGCCTTCTCTGTGCCTCCGTGTCTGCGGTGGTTCAATCTTCCGTCCCCATGTTCGTCGCTTCAATTGAAGCCTCCCATCTCAAAGTATGGACACCTTCGTTCAGCAACTCATCAACGGCCTGACCATCGGTTCGATCTATGCGTTGATCGCGCTCGGTTACACGATGGTCTATGGCATCCTGCGCTTGATCAACTTCGCGCACGGCGATATTTACATGGTCGGGGCCTTCGCCGGTTTTTTCCTCGCGAACTGGCTCGGTCTGGCCGCGACGCCTTCGCTGTTCGGGTTGGGCATCACGCTCATCGGCTCGATGATCGCGGCGGCGCTCATTGGCATGATCATCGAGCGTTTCGCTTATCGCCCCGTCAGAAAATACTCGCGGATGACGACGCTCATCACGGCCATCGGCGTCTCGCTGTTGATCGAGAATCTCGGCGTCGTCCTGTTCGGCAACGCGCCGCGCTCGTTCCCGGAGTTGTTACAGAACGAGAATTACCGGCTCTTCGGTAACGCCGCGATCTCAAAATCGCAACTGCTGATCTTCGGCGTCTCCATCGCCTTGATGCTCTTGCTGCAATGGATCGTCTTTCGGACGAAGATCGGGACGGCGATGCGCGCCGTCTCTTTCAATCTCAACTCGGCGAAGCTGATGGGCATCAACACCGATCTAATCATCGCGTTCACTTTCGCGCTGGGTTCGGCGCTGGCGGCGGCGGCGGGTGTGCTGACGGCGCAATATAACCCGACGATCTATCCGTTGATGGGCATCATCACGGGCTTGAAAGCGTTCGTCGCGGCAGTGTTGGGCGGCATCGGCAACATTCCGGGCGCGGTTTTGGGCGGACTCCTGATCGGCGCGGCGGAAACGTTCGTCGTCGGCTACGGCCAGAATATCGGTATCCCCTCGACCTACCGCGACGCCGTCGCCTTCTCGATCCTGATCCTCGTCCTGCTCTTCCGCCCGGCGGGGCTGCTCGGCACGACTGTTCAAGAAAAGGTTTGAAGCAGCAGTTTCGAGTTTCGAGTTTCGGGTTTCGAGTTAAAGACATTAAACCCGAAACTCGAAACCCGAAACTCGAAACTTATCTTTATGTCTCCTTTCCTAAAACGAATCCTCGTCGCGGTCTTGATCGTCGTGGCGTTGTGGGCGGTGAATGCGGCGTTGAGCGATGAGGGTTTATTTGGCTTTGGCGTGGATGCTTACTCCGGGCGCATTGTGGTGCTGGCGGGCATCAACATCATCCTCGCCGTCTCGCTCAATTTGATCAACGGCTTTACGGGGCAGTTCTCTATCGGTCACGCGGGTTTTATGGCGATTGGCGGTTATGTGTCGGCCTACTTGACCGTGTATCACGCGCAGGCGTGGGAGCGCGCGCTGTCCGGCTCCATCGGCGAGACGGCGGCGAGCATCATCGTCTTTCTCTTGGCGCTCATTGTCGGCGGGCTGGCGGCGGCCATTGCCGGATTGCTCGTTGGTATCCCTTCGCTCAGATTGCGCGGTGATTATCTTGCCATTGTTACTCTCGGCTTCGCGGAGATCATCCGCATCATCATCCTGAACATCGACACGGTCGGCGGCGCGACGGGTTTTACCGTGCCGGGCAACGTCAATTTTCTGTGGGTCGGAGCCTTCGCCGTGATCACGATCTTGGTGGTGCGAAACATCGTCAAATCCGATGTCGGGCGCGCACTCGTCTCGATCCGCGAGGACGAGTTGGCATCGGAAGCGATGGGCATCAACACGACGCGCTACAAGGTGCTGTCGTTTGTGATTAGTTCGATGTTTGCGGGACTGGCGGGCGTGCTGTTCGCGCACTACAACAGGTTCCTGAGTACCGCCGACTTTACGTTTCTCCGCTCGTTCGAGATCATTATCATGATCGTCCTCGGCGGCATGGGATCGATCACCGGCGCGGTGTTGGGCGCGATCCTGATCACGATTTTGCCGGAAGGCTTGCGGCGGTTGCCGGAAGTCGGCGGCTACAATCTCGCAGACCTGCGACTCGTCATCTACGCGGCGCTGCTGATCATCATCATGCTGACGCGGCCACAGGGCATTCTCGGCCATCATGAGTTCGGTTTGAATTGGCTGCGCCGCCCGCAGAAACAACCTGAAGGCGACAAAACGGTGGGCGACGACAGGGGCGTGCCGATTGCACAGCAGACTGAGACGGAAAGGTTGGCCGGCGAGAGTGTGAAAGAAGAGGTGAAGAACAGATGAGCGGAGCGCCAGAGCCGAGCGCCGTCAGCGCGACGAAGGAAGACGGTATCCTGACCGAAGCCGCCCGCACCGCGCGTTCGCACGGAGCCAAAGAAGACGACAGCGGCGCGCTGCTCCGCACTGATCAAGCGACGATCCGTTTTGGCGGTCTCATCGCCGTCAATGAACTCAGTATGGCTGTGCGCGAAGGCGAAATCTTCGGCCTCATTGGTCCCAACGGCGCGGGCAAGACCACGATCTTTAACTTGCTGACCGGCGTGTATCAGCCGACCACTGGCGAGATTTATTTTCAAGGCCAGCGCATCGACGGCCTGCGCTCTTACGAGATTTCCCGGCGCGGCGTCTCGCGCACGTTCCAGAACATTCGCCTCTTTCCCGGCATGAACGTTTTAGAGAACGTCTTAACGGCCTGCCACACGCACACTAAACAATCGCTCGCCGACGCGGTGCTGCGAACGCCCCGCTTCGTGCGCGATGAAAAAGAGCAGCGCGAATACTGCATGGAGTTACTCAGCATCTTCAATCTCGACCGCTTCAAAGACGAAGGCGGGACCAGCTTGCCCTACGGCAATCAACGCCGGCTGGAGATCGTCCGCGCGCTCGCCACGCGCCCAAAACTTCTACTGCTCGACGAGCCAGCGGCGGGCATGAATCCATCTGAACAAGACGATCTGCTCAACCTGATCCGCCAAATCCGCGACCGCTTCGGCCTAACGATCCTACTCGTCGAACACAACATGAAAGTCGTGATGGGCGTCTGCGAACGCATTCAAGTTGTGGACTACGGCAAGTCCATCGCCCTCGGCCTGCCCGAAGAGATCAGGAATGATCCCAAAGTGATCGAAGCGTATCTTGGAGATTAGTCAACAGTTTTCAGTTTTCAGCAAATACTGAAAGCTCAAAACTGAAAACTGAAAACTGTTAATGCTTACTTTAGAAAACATCTCGGTGAACTATGGCGCGATTGAGGCGTTGAGGGGCGTGTCGATGCACGTCGGGCAGGGTGAGGTAATCACTCTGATCGGCGCGAACGGGGCGGGGAAGACGACAACCTTGAGGACGATCACAGGCTTGCTCGCGCCGCGCGTCGGGCGCGTCGTCTATGAAGGCGAGGACATTAGCGGCGCGGCGACACATAAACTCGTCGCGCGCGGCATTGCCATGTCGCCGGAAGGACGCGGCGTCTTTGCGAATTTGACCGTGCGCGAGAATTTGCAGATGGGCGCGTATCTCAAGAACAACAAGCGCGAGATCGCCGAAGACATGGAGCGCGCTTTTACGATGTTCCCGCGCCTCAAAGAGCGCGAAGCGCAGAAGGCTGGAACGCTCTCCGGTGGCGAACAGCAAATGCTCGCGATGGGTCGCGCCCTGATGTCGCGCCCGCGCTTGCTTCTTTTAGACGAACCTTCGCTCGGCCTCGCGCCGCTCGTCGTCCACACGATTTTCGAGTCCATCGACGAGATCAGAAGTCGCGGAACTACCATCCTCCTCGTCGAGCAGAACGCCCACGCTGCGCTCAAACACTCCGACCGCGCATATGTGATGGAGACCGGACGGATCGTGATGGAAGGCGTCTCCAAAGACCTCGCCAACGATCCGCGCATCAAGGAAGCCTACCTCGGCGAGTAAAAGTCGCTCGCTAAATCTCAAGCTCGGCATTGTCTCAAGTCTCGCCAAGCGATTTGCGGGCGGCATTGAGCGCTTCGGCCACGCGCGCCGGCGCAGTGCCGCCGATTTGCGCTTTGGTCGAGAGCGTCTGTTCGAGTGTCAGCGCGGCATAAACATCTTCTCCAATGAGCGGTGATACAGCTTGCATCTCCGCGAGTGGCAATTCGTGCAATTCGATTTTTATTTCGATGGCGCGCAGGACGAGCCGCCCGACCATGTCGTGCGCTTCGCGGAAGGGAAGGCCCTTGCGCGCGAGGTAATCGGCCAACTCGGTCGCGTTCATGTGGCCGCGCGTGGCGGCGTCGCGCGCGCAGTCTTCGCGCAAGCGAACGTTCCGTAGCGCCGTCGCCGTGACTGCGAGCGAAGCCCGCGTGGTATCCGCCGCGTCAAAGACGGCTTCTTTGTCTTCCTGCATGTCTTTGTTATAAGCGAGCGGTAGTCCCTTCAACATTGAAAGCAACGCCGTCGTGTGGCCGAAGACGCGTCCCGCTTTGCCGCGCACGAGTTCCATCGCGTCCGGGTTTTTCTTCTGCGGCATCAGGCTCGATCCAGTCGAGATCGCGTCGCCTAATTCGAGAAAGCCAAACTCGGTCGTCGAATAGAGGATCACATCTTCGGCCATGCGCGAGAGGTGAACCATGACGAGGCCGCACGCGGCGGTGAACTCGACGCAGAAATCACGGTCGCTGACGGCGTCCAGACTGTTCTTAGTCACACTCTCGAAACCGAGCGCGCGCGCCACGCTCTCGCGATCAATCGGATAGCTCGTTCCCGCCAGCGCCGCCGAGCCGAGCGGCGACACGTTCGTGCGCCGCCGCGCATCCGTCAATCGCTCGCGGTCGCGCGCCAGCATCTCGAAATAGGCGAGACACCAATGCGCCCACAATACCGGCTGCGCCCGTTGCAAGTGTGTGTAGCCGGGCAACACCGCGCCCGCGTGCGCTGCGGCGAGATCGAGTAGCGCGGCTTGCGTCTCACGAATGCTGTGTGTCAATCCGTCGATCTCTTCGCGCAGCCAGAGACGAAACGCGGTCGCCACTTGATCGTTGCGGCTGCGTCCCGTGTGGAGTTTGCGCCCCGCATCGCCGGCGAGCGCGACGAGTTCGGATTCGATGAACGAATGCACGTCTTCCGCCGTCGCCGCGTCGAAGTACGTGTCGTTAGCCGCACGCTCAAGCATCTGGCGCAGGCCGTCCGCGATCTGCCGCGCTTCTTCGACGGTCAGCACACCGGCGGCGCGCAAGCCCTCAGCGTGCGCGAGACTGGCGCGCACGTCTGCCGCGAACAGCCGCCGGTCGAAGCCGAACGAGCGATTGAAAGCCGCGAATCCCGGATCGGCCTCGCCGGTGAAGCGACCGCCCCATAAGTTTTTCGTTTCGCTCATAAATGCCCTCACGCAGGAGAAGAAGTCTCACGCAAAGACGCAAAGGGCGCAAAGCAAACGGCCTCCTCTTTGCGCCCTTTGCGTCTTTGCGTGAGATATTGCTTTCCCGCTCCTACAAAAATTAAGCCAGTTGTACCCGGAAAGATTGCTTCGACACAACGAGCATGGTATTTTATGCATCCATGCGGTAGTTATGCAAATTCATTGCATAGAAATGAGATGATTGAGAAAGAAAAACGACAGCACAAGATTTTGAGTTTGATCCGCGCCAAGCCGGTCGGCACGCAGGGCGATCTGGCGGCGCATCTTGAGCATGCCGGATTCGCGGCGACACAATCGAGCGTCTCGCGCGATCTGGAAGAGTTAGGGATCGTAAAGCGGCGCGGACGTTACGTCGAGCCGCAGCAGGCGGCAAGCAACGGCGCGGCGGCGCGCGGGTTGTTGGCGATAGAGCCGGCGGGTGATGCTCTCGTCGTCGCGAAGTGCGAGCCGGGTTCGGCGTCGGCGGTGGCATTGGAAATCGACCGGGCCGCACTGCCGGAGATCGTCGGAACACTGGCGGGCGATGACACAGTATTCATCGCGATTAGAGAGCGCAAACAACAGCGCGCGGCGATCAAGAAGATTTGGAAACTTTTCGGATAAGTGAAAAGAGACGGCATGACGCAAATCAAAAAAGTTGTGTTGGCATATTCCGGCGGGTTGGATACGTCGGTGATGCTGCGGTGGTTGAAGGAGAACTACGGCTGCGAGGTGGTGTGTTATTGCGCGGACGTGGGGCAGGGCGAGGAGTTGGAGGGGCTGGAAGCGAAGGCGAAAGCGACGGGCGCGGCGAAGTTGTACGTCGAAGATTTGCGCGAAGAGTTTGTCCGCGATTTTGTGTGGCCGGCGGTGAAGGCGAACGCGGTCTATGAAGGCGTGTATTTGTTGGGGACCAGTTTGGCGCGGCCCGTGATCGCGAAGCGGCAGATCGAGATCGCGCGGCAGGAAGGCGCGGATGCGGTAGCGCATGGCGCTACCGGCAAGGGCAACGATCAGGTGCGCTTCGAGCTGACCTATTACGCTTTGGAGCCGGAGATCACAGTGATCGCCCCGTGGCGCGAGTGGGAGTTTAAGGGCCGGAGCGATTTGATCGCTTACGCCAAACAACACGATATTCCGGTGACAGCGACTGCGGAGAAGCCGTACTCGACCGACCGCAATTTGATGCATGTCTCTTATGAGGGCGGAATTCTCGAAGACCCGTGGGCCGAGCCGCCGGCTGATATTTTTCAATTGACGAAAGCGCCGGAAGCAGCGCGGGCTGAAGCTGAGTACGTCGTGATCGGCTTCGAGAGTGGCGTCCCTGTCAGCATCGACGGCAAGCGTTTAGGTGCGGTCGAGTTGTTGACGCGGTTGAATGAAATCGGCGGCGCGCACGGCGTCGGGCGTGTGGACTTGGTGGAAAACCGTTTCGTCGGGATGAAATCGCGGGGCGTGTATGAAACGCCGGGCGTCACGATCTTGCAGGCGGCGCATCGCGCGCTCGAATCGCTGACGATGGATCGCGAAGTGATGCGCTTGCGTGATGCGCTCAGTCTGAAATTCGCCGAGAGTGTGTATTACGGTTTCTGGTTCGCGCCGGAGACGGAGTTGTTGCGAAAGACGATTGACGCGACGCAGCAAAACGTGACCGGCGAGGTGCGCGTGAAACTTTATCGCGGCAACGTGATCATCGCGGGCCGACGTGCGCCGCACTCGCTCTACAGTGAGCGGCTGGCGACGTTCGAGGCCGACACAATTTACAACCAGCGCGACGCCGAAGGGTTCATTAAACTTAACGCGCTGCGATTGCGGACACGGGCGCAGTTAGAAAGAGACAAGCGGTAAGCGGCAGTTTGTAAATGCCGCCAGCGCGACTTGCAGATGAGTGCGACCGGCGGAAGAATTTTCACCGCCGCAGGACACAGAGGTTCGCCGCAGGAAAGGCTAGGAAGAAGATGAAGATGCTTGTGATTGAAATGACAGAACCTTTGAACGGCACGGATGTGCGCGTGTCGGTGGTAGAGGCGGACAAGATCGGATCGGCGACGAAGACATTAAATTTGTCGCAGACATTAGCCGTCATCGGTGCGTGCGAGATGCCGCGCGCGGGCGATGTCGTGGTGGTGTGTGCTCTGTCTGACAGTACGACTTACAATCAGTTGGAGTTACCGACGGGCCGGCTCGCGAAGATCAATCCGGGCGATGTGTTAGTGGGCGTACTGGGCTGCCGTCGCGCGTTGAAGGGATTCGTGGGCGACGTGCCGGAAATGATCGAGGCCGGGGATAAGTTGCATCTGCTGAACATGGGCGGCGTGATCGGGCTTTGCACGGGGCATCATTCGAGTTTGAGCGACGCGATTGAGGTCGAAGTGATTGGGCTGGTCGCGGATGAGCAGGGGCGTGTACGAAACATCGCCGATGCCGCATTGCCGTGGCGCGAGACGCTCGCGCCGGAAACAGTCGCGCCCATCGTTTTGATCGCGGGCGCGTGCATGAACAGCGGTAAAACATTCGCGGCGACGGAGTTGATCCGGCAAGCGACGCGCGCCGGGCTGCGCGTGGCGGCAGGCAAACTCTCCGGCGTGGCGTGTCTGCGCGACACGCTCAACATGGCTGATCATGGCGCAATACAGACGGCGAGTTTTCTTGATTGCGGTTTGCCTTCGACCGTCGGCGTCGGCGATCTTGCGCCGGTCGCCAAAGCGATCATCACGGAGTTGCAGGGAAGCGCGCCTGATCTGATCGTGATTGAATTGGGCGATGGTATCTTGGGCGGCTACTCGGTCGAGTCCGTCTTTGCCGACGCGGAGTTGCGCGCGGCGACAGCGGCAGTCATCTATTGCGCTTCAGATTATGTCGGCGCATGGGGCGGCATCGAGTTGTTGCGGCGGCGCGGGATCGAGGTCGATTTAATCGCCGGCTCAGTCACGGATTCACAGATGGGCGAGGATTACATCGAACAAGAGTTCGGCGTGCCGGCGGGGAACGCGCGGCGCGATGGGGCGCGGCTCTTCTCGCTGATCAGCCAGAAGTTGTCGAGTTTCGGGTATCGAGTGTCGGATTCAATTCTCGCCGCCCAAAACTTGGTAGCGAGCGCGGAGTTATAAGTTATGAACTCGAAACTCGAAACTCGAAACTCGAAACTGAAGCTAGGAATCTTCGGTGGATCGGGCTACGGTGGAGCGGAACTGTTGCGAATTCTGCTGATGCACCCGCACGTCGAGATCATGTTGGTGACGGCGAATGAACATGCGGGCAAGGCCGTTGGGGAAGTGCATCGGAATTTGTACGGCTTGACGGAGTTGCGTTTCGCGGCTGCGCCAAAAGAGTTTGAGAGCCTTGCTGATCTGGATTGTTTATTTTTGGCGTTGCCGCACGGTCAGGCCTTGGAGATCGCGCCGCGCGTGCCGGCGCACATCAAGGTTATCGACCTCTCCGGCGACTTTCGCTTAAACAGCGCGGAAGAATTTTTGCAGCATTATGGGCACGAACAAACAGCGGTAGATTTGCAGCGCGAGTTTGTCTATGGCTTGACAGAGACGAATCGCGAGCAGATCAAACGCGCGCGTCTCGTCAGCAATCCCGGTTGCTTCGCGACGGCGACACTGTTGGGCTTGGTCCCATTGGTTCGCGCGGGACTGTTGAGCGGGCGCGTGATCGTGGACGCGAAGACCGGTTCTTCCGGATCGGGCGCGAAAGCGGCGGCGAACACGCATCATCCGCAGCGGATGAATTCGTTTTACGCTTACAAGCCGTTCACGCACCAACACGTGCCGGAGATCGAACAGGAGTTGCGGCGCGTCGGCGATTGGACGGGCGAGTTAGTTTTTATGACTCATTCGCTGCCGGTCGCGCGCGGCATCTTCGCGTCGATCTATGCAGAGACGAAAGACGAGTTGACGGCTGAAGAAGCGCGAGAAATGTTCGCGGAGTTTTACCGCGACAGCTTTTTTATTCGTCTCGTCAACGGCTCGCCCGACATCAATCCGGTGAAGACGACGAATTTTTGCGACCTCGGTTTCGCGGCGCGCGGGCAGCAACTCGTGGTCTTTTCGGCGATTGATAATCTCGTCAAAGGCGCGGCGGGACAGGCCGTGCAAAACATGAACTTAATGTTCGGGCTGGACGAAAAGATAGGACTCATTCTGACCGGGAGCAA
>Ga0136614_10001601_pt1:2500-13441 | contig 13441 bp, 9 predicted proteins | sample AntDrymUQ2792106_2_FD_106643 | JGI IMG/M metagenome (GOLD analysis project Ga0136614, IMG submission 106643) | Polar desert sand microbial communities from Dry Valleys, Antarctica - metaG UQ279 (21.06) | ecosystem: Environmental > Terrestrial > Soil > Desert | place: Antarctica: Dry...
AAGCAGCCACCCTTGAAAGAGTGCGTAACAGCTCACTGGTCGAGTGATTCCGCGCCGACAATGTAACGGGGCTCAAGCACAGAGCCGAAGCTGCGTCATGCGCAAGCATGGGTAGGGGAGCGTCGATCGCTGCAGTGAAGCGGCTGGGTGACCAGACGTTGAGTGCGGTCGAGTGCGAATGCCGGTATGAGTAGCGAACGAGGGGGGAGGAACCCCTCCGCCGAATGCCCAAGGGTTCCTGGGGAAGGCTCATCCGCCCAGGGTTAGTCGGGAGCTAAGGCGAGGCCGAAAGGCGTAGTCGATGCACAACAGGTTGATATTCCTGTACCACCGTGTCCGCGCCCAACCCAATGGTGTGGCGCCCGGGGGCTGTCCTTTCGGGGACGAGCTCGGACCGCGCGCCGGCGGGTAGCGATGGGGGGACGCAGGAGGATAGGTCTACCGGGCGATGGTTGTCCCGGAGCAAGCAGGTAGGGGGCTCGATAGGAAAATCCGTCGGGCAACTCCGAGATGTGATGCCGACCCGTTTCAGGGGAAGTGACCAGTTCCACACTGCCGAGAAAATCCTCTAGTCAGTTGGCACGGTGCCCGTACCCCAAACCGACGCAGGTGGGCACGTAGAGAATACGAAGGCGATCGGGAGAACTCTGGTTAAGGAACTCGGCAAATTGCCCCCGTAACTTCGGAAGAAGGGGGGCCTCAGTAGGGTGAAGGGCTCGCGCCTGGAGCCCGAGGAGGCCGCAGAGACCAGGGCCAAGCGACTGTTTACTAAAAACACAGGTGCGTGCGAAGTCGCAAGACGATGTATACGCACTGACGCCTGCCCGGTGCCGGAAGGTTACGGGGAAGGGTTAGCCGCAAGGCGAAGCTCTGAACCTAAGCCCCGGTAAACGGCGGCCGTAAATACCGTTGCGGCTCGCGGGGGGTAACCCCCGCGAACAAACTCTGCTAAATGCTGGAAACCCCGTGTATCCGGTGGTACTCGCCCGTTGCTGTCACACCCTCTCCGTAGGGTTGGCGGCATGGGCAGTGACAATCCATCCGGTGCGGACAATCAGCAGGAAAGGCCCAGTTCCAAAGCCTGGCTGGATGCAATCCCGCCCGACCTCGGTCATTACGTGGCGGGATTCGTCGACGGAGAGGGGAGCTTCAACGTCCCCATCCGTCGAGAGCGTGACAGAGGTCTGCCGTGGCGGGTCTCGCTGTCGTTCAACGTGTCGCAGATCGGTGCGGAAGCTCCCGAGCTTCTTCGATCGGTCTTCGGCGTGGGAACGGTGCGAGGCCGCGGCGACGGAGTCTTCTACTTCGAGGTCACGAAGCCGACCGACCTCGACGAGCGGGTGTTCCCGTTCTTCGAGCGGTTCCGGTTGCGGGGCCAGAAGGAAGGTGACCTGGCGGTCTTCCGCCGGATCACCGAGCTCGTCCGATCAGGACGGCATCTGACTCCTGAGGGAATCGGAGAGATCCTCGCCTTGCGAGGTCCGATGAACCGAGGGGGAAAGCGCCGGCGCAGCGATGGAGAGATCCTCGCGGCGTTGCGGGACTGGGAATCCTCAGAGGCCATACGCAGAGCTCCCCGCTTGAAGCGCGGGGATGAAGATATGGTCCAGGCCCCATAGCGATATGGGGAACGACCTGAACTATAACGGTCCTAAGGTAATAAGACCCTGACGTGCCAGGGTGTTGCCCCTCAATGCGGCGACGCATTGAGTGCAGCTGGCTATTTGCTGGAAACCCCGAGTATCCGGCGGTACTCGCCTCGAATTTTGAGGCAGTGACAATCCGTCGGTGCGGGCAATCAGCAGGAAAGGCCGGTGGCTCGAGCAGCGGAGTCGGCTCCAATGACGGCGAACCCGTCGGAGGAGAATCCGCTGAGCCACTCGACTTCCGGAATCCTCAGAGGCCATACGCCAGCCAACTCGGTCCGACATCGAGTCGAAGAGATGGTCCTAGCCTCGTGGCGACATGGGGGCTCACTAGAGCGAAATTCCTTGTCGGGTAAGTTCCGACCTGCACGAATGGCGTAACGACTTGGCTACTGTCTCAACCAGAGACCCGGCGAAATTGCACTACGAGTAAAGATGCTCGTTTCCCGCAACAGGACGGAAAGACCCCGTGGACCTTTACTACAATCTGATGTTGGATTTCGATGTTAGTTGTGTAGGATAGGCGGGAGTCTGGGAAGCCGGGGCGTCAGCTTCGGTGGAGACACCCTTGAAATACCGCCCTTCTAATATTGGGATTCTAACCTTGGCCCGTTATCCGGGTCGGGAACAGCGTCAGGTGGGTAGTTTGACTGGGGCGGTCACCTCCCAAAGCGTAACGGAGGTGCCCAAAGGTTCCCTCAGCCTGGTTGGCCATCAGGCGCCGAGTGCAAAGACACAAGGGAGCTTGACTGCGAGACCTACAAGTCGAGCAGGTGCGAAAGCAGGGCTTAGTGACCCGGCCGTGGCGTGTGGAAGCGCGGTCGATCAACGGATAAAAGGTACCCCGGGGATAACAGGCTTATCTTGCCCAAGAGTCCACATCGACGGCAAGGTTTGGCACCTCGATGTCGGCTCGTCGCATCCTGGGGGTGAAGCATCTCCCAAGGGTTGGGCTGTTCGCCCATTAAAGCGGTACGCGAGCTGGGTTTAGAACGTCGCGAGACAGTTCGGTCCCTATCCGTTGTGGGCGTAGGAGATTTGAGAGGAGCTGTCCCTAGTACGAGAGGACCGGGACGGACGCAGCTCTCGTGTGCCAGTTGTTCCGCCAGGAGCATGGCTGGTTGGCGACCTGCGGAATGGATAAGCGCTGAAGGCATCTAAGCGCGAAGCCGTCCTCGAGATGAGATCTCCCACCGGGTTAACCGGGTAAGGCCCCTGGTAGACCACCAGGTTGATAGGCCGGAGGTGTACGCACCGTGAGGTGTTCAGCCGACCGGTACTAATCGGCCGAGGGCTTGGGATCCTTGTTGCTCGTGCTCGCTCTGGAGTTCTCGAAGGCGGGAGCTTTGAAAACTCACGGTTTCCGGTGGCAACAGCGGCGGGGAAACACCCGTTCCCATTCCGAACACGGCAGTGAAGACCGCCCGCGCCGATGGTACTTGGGGGGAGACTCCCCGGGAGAGTAGGTCGCCGCCGGGATTCTCGGTCGAAGCGCCCCGCCGCAGCACCCACAAGGTGTGCGCGGCGCTGGGCGCTTCGTCGCGTCCGGCGCCGCACGCGACCCGCGCCGATACGCTCGCCGCCATGGCCCGCGATCCGGACGAGAAACCCCGCGAACGAGCGCGTCTCCGGATCGTGCGCGGCGGCCAGGCTTCGAAGCCGGCGCGCAAGCCGACGAAAGGGACGGGGAAGCGCCGGGCGCCGGCGCGCCCGAAGCCCGAGCGAGAACGGCGCCGGCGCGCCGCACCGCGCGACGTCGAGGACGAGATCCGGCGACTGGGCGGCCGGAACGGGGTGCGCTACTACCAGCAGCTCACGCGGGCCGCCGACGCCTTCCACCGCGACCACGAGCGCGATGCCATCCGCCAGCTGCGCCCGCTGCGCGACGTACTGCCCGACTCGCCGAGCGTGCGCGAGCTCCTCGGCCTGGCGTACTACCGGGACGGCAAGTTCCCCGCCGCCGCCAAGGAGCTCGAGGAGTTCCTGCGCCTGACCGGCTCGGTCGAACAGCACCCCGTCCTCATGGACTGCTACCGAGCGCAGAAACGGTGGCGGCGGGTCGACGATCTCTGGGCCGAGCTGTCGAGGACGTCGCCCCCGCCGGAGCTCGCCACCGAGGGCCGGATCGTCGCGGCCGGGGCGCTGGCCGACCGGGGCCGGGTGCCCGAGGCGCTCGCGCTGCTGGGCCGGCGCGTCGGCAAGATCACCCGAGCCCACGAGCACCATCTGCGCCTCTGGTACGCGCTCGCCGACCTCGAGGAGCGGGCCGGCAACCTCCCCCGGGCGCGGGCGCTGTTCGACAAGATCCGGTCCCACGACGCCGGCTTCGCCGACGTCGCCGAGCGCCTCGCCGCCCTGGGCCGCTCGGGGTAGATGTCACACTCCCTCGGTACGCTCGATCCACCGCTTCCCACTCCACTTTCCCCACCCGCGAGAAGACCCGCGCGAGAAAGAGTGGAGGAAGTGGCATGAGCGACGAGTCGGAACCGAACCCCGGAATGAACGTGAGCGTGCTGGCGGGACCGTGCTCGGCCCCGCCGGAGGTGCGTGAGCTCGAGTCGGGCCGGCGGCTGGCGACCCTGGCGGTCCGGGTGCCGTCGACCAACGGACGGGCGACTTCCGTGCCGGTCACGGTCTGGGAGCCGCCGGCCTGGGTCGAGACCCTGGGCGCCGGCGACCCTGTGGTCGTGGTGGGGCGGGTGCACCGGCGGTTCTTCCGCACGGCCACCGGCGCGACCGGCGCCCGGGTCGAGGTCGAGTCGGAGGTGATCGCCAAGGGCGGCGACCGCCGACGGCGCGAGGCGCTGCGGCGGCGGGCCGAGGGTGCGCTCGACGCGCTCGAGTAGCTAGGCGGCGCCGTTGTAGACGTCGATGGCCCGGCGGTACTTCTCCGCGATCTGCGCCGCGGCGTCGTCCCGGGACAGGGACCCGTCGAGGTAGCCCTCGAGCTGGTCCCACCAGATGGTGCGGCCGATGGCGAACCCGAGGTAGCCGTCGACGCCCGCGCCCTGGCGGAGCCAGTGCTCCACCTTCTCGGTGTCGGCGCCCCGGCCGAGGACGACGCAGCCGACGCCGTGGCGCCCGCCCGCCTTCGCCTGGGCCGCGATCGTCTCGCAGTCCTCCCGCCGGTCGATGCCCTCGATCTTCCAGATGTCGGGCTCGATGCCGGCGTTCTGCAGCTGCTCCATCGTGGTCCGCATCAGCCGGGGCCGGAGCTCCAGGTCGTAGCGCTCGTCGCTCCCGGCGACCGCCTCGAGCTGAGCAGGCTCGGCCGGGACGAGCAGCTCGAGGAGGAACTTGCGGTCGTGGTCGTGCAGCCAGTCCGACAGGCGCTTGAGCCCGTCGACGGAGCGGCGGTTGAGCTCGGCGTCGCCTTCGGGGTTGTAGCGCAGGAGGATCTTGGCGAACGACGGGTCGAACTCTTCGATGTGCTTGCCGAACTCGTCGCCGTACTCGAAGTCGAAGTAGTCCAGCCCGCTCTTCTCGACCGGCATGGCCGCGATCCATCCGTTGGCACGCGCCTTGCGGGCGACGTCGGCGCCGAACTGCTCGTCGACCAGGATGCCGGCGGCGTCGGCGGGCGCGCCCTCCGACAGGGCGCGGGTGAATCCGTCGAAGATCACCGACTTGGCGTCGACGATCTTGGCCGTCTCCTCGGCCGACGGCTCGCCGGCGATGCCGAACATCTTCTTCTGGAACGACCCCCGGTGGTCGAACGCGAGGATGAACAGCTTCTTGTCGTAGCCGAGCGTCATGGCGCTGCCTCTTCCGATGGGCGATCCGGCCGTTCGAGCACGATCCGGCCGTTCGAGCATAGGCGGGCACCCGTCGGCTGGCCCCGCCCCAGTCGGAGGGAACGACAAGCCGAAACTATGATCGGAGACCGCGCCGATCAACGATGCCCGGCGCCGGAAGTCTGAGGTCGCGTGACTGCAGAGGCCCCTTCGACGAGACGCCCGGAGACCCTTGACCGGGTGGTGATCCGCTTCGCCGGCGACTCCGGCGACGGGATGCAGCTGGTGGGGGACCGGATCACCGATGTCAGCGCCGTGTTCGGCAACGACCTCGCCACGCTCCCCGACTTCCCGGCCGAGATCCGGGCCCCGGCGGGCACGATCGCCGGCGTCTCGTCGTTCCAGGTGCACTTCGCCGACTTCGACATCCTCACGCCCGGCGACGTCCCCAACCTCCTCGTGGCCATGAACCCGGCGGCGCTCAAGGCGAACCTCGGCGACGTTCCCGCGGGGGCGTCGATCATCGCCAACATCGACTCGTTCGAGGACCGCAACCTCGAGAAGGCGGGATACGCGACCAACCCGCTCGACGACGGCACGCTCGAGGAGTTCCGGGTCTATCCGGTGCCGATGACCTCCCTCACGCTCGAGTCCACCAAGGAGGTCGGGGCCAAGCCCCGCGACGCCGAGCGCTCGAAGAACTTCTTCGCCCTCGGGCTCATCTCGTGGATGTACACGCGGCCCGTCGATCCCACTCTGGAGTGGATCGAGAAGCGCTTCGAGTCGAAGGCGATGGTGCGCGACGCCAACCTCGCTGCGTTCAAGGCCGGCTACCACTTCGGCGAGACCGCCGAGCTGTTCGACCACCCGTTCGAGATCAACCCCGCGCAGCTCGCGCCGGGCAAGTACCGCAACATCACCGGCAACCTCGCGCTCGCCTACGGGTTGATCGCGGCGTCGCAGCAGTCGAAGCTCCCGATCGTCTACGCGTCGTACCCGATCACCCCGGCGTCCGACATCCTCCACGAGCTCTCGAAGCACAAGAACTTCGGGGTGCGTACGGCCCAGGCCGAGGACGAGATCGGTGCCATCGGGATGGCCGTCGGCGCGGCCTTCGCCGGCCAGCTCGGGGTGACCGCCACCGCCGGGCCCGGTCTCGACCTGAAGTCGGAGACGCTCGGCCTGGCGGTGAGCCTCGAGCTGCCGCTCGTGCTGATCGACGTTCAGCGGGGGGGTCCGTCCACCGGTCTTCCCACCAAGACCGAGCAGTCCGACCTCCTCCTGGCGGTGTACGGCCGCCACGGCGAGGCGCCGTTGCCGGTGATCGCGGCCTCCTCGTCCAGCGGCTGCTTCGACGCCGCGTTCGAAGCCGTGCGGATCGCGGTGAAGTACCGGACGCCGGTGATCCTCCTCTCCGACGGGTACCTCGCCAACAGCGCCGAGCCCTGGCGGCTGCCGGATGCGGACGCGCTCGCCGACATCTCGACCCCGTTCGCGACCGAGCCCAACCACGACGGCGAGTACTGGCCCTACCTGCGTGATCCCGAGACGCTGGCGCGGCCGTGGGCGATTCCCGGGACCCCCGGGCTCATGCACCGCATCGGCGGGCTCGAGAAGGCCGACGGCACCGGCAACGTCGACTACGAGCCGGCCAACCACGACTTCATGGTGCGCATCCGCGCCGCCAAGATCGCCGGCATCGCCAATGACATCCCGCCGGTCGAGGTGGATGACGTCGACGGCGGCGCGTCGCTGCTCGTGCTCGGCTGGGGGAGCACGTGGGGGCACATCAAGGCCGCGTTGCGGCGGGTGCGCGAGAACGGCAAGCAGGTCGCGCACGCCCACCTCGTCCACCTCAACCCGTTCCCTGCCAACCTCGGCGAGGTGCTGGGGCGCTACGAGCAGGTGCTGATTCCCGAGATGAACCTCGGCCAGCTCGCCCGGTTGGTGCGAGCCGAGTTCCTGGTCGACGTGGAGAGCCTGACGCAGGTCAAGGGCATCCCGTTCAAAGCGTCCGAGATCGAAGCCAAGATCCTGGAGATGATCGACTGATGACCCCCGACGACACCGGCGCCGCCACCCTCAGCCGCAAGGACTTCCAGTCCGACCAGGAAGTGCGGTGGTGCCCCGGGTGCGGCGACTACTCGGTGCTCACCGCGGTCCAGCTGCTCATGCCCGAGCTCGACGTGAAGCCCGAGGAGCTCGTCTTCGTTTCCGGCATCGGCTGCTCGAGTCGCTTCCCCTACTACATGAACACGTACGGCCTGCACAGCATCCATGGCCGCGCGCCGGCGATCGCGACCGGCGTCGCGCTCGCCCGACCCGATCTCAGCGTGTGGGTCATCACCGGCGACGGCGACGGCCTCTCGATCGGCGGCAACCACCTCATCCATTCGCTGCGCCGGAACGTGAACCTCACGATCCTGCTGTTCAACAACCAGATCTACGGGCTCACCAAGGGCCAGTACTCGCCGACGAGCGAGGTGGGGAAGGTCACGAAGTCGTCGCCGTTCGGGTCGCTCGACTACCCGTTCAACCCGATCTCGGTCGCGCTGGGCGCCGAGGCCACATTCGTCGCTCGCACCCACGACATGGACCGCAAGCACATGCAGGAGACGTTCCGGCGGGCGCACCAGCACCGGGGCAGCGCGTTCGTCGAGATCTACCAGAACTGCAATGTCTTCAACGACGGCGCGTTCGAGCAGATCCTGGCCAAGGACAAGCGGCCCGAGATGCTCATCGACCTCCGCCACGGCGAGCCGATCCGGTTCGGTCCCGACGGCAACCGCGGCGTCGTGTTCAACGAGTTCGGCGAGGCGCAAGTGGTCGACGTCGCCGACGTGGGCGAGGACGCGCTGTTGGTGCACGACGAGTCTCGCCCCGACCCCAGCCTGGCCTTCGCGCTGTCGCGGCTCGCCGACCAACCCACGACTCCGACGCCGGTCGGGATCTTCCGGGCCGTACACCGCCCCGTGTACGAGGACCTGGCCCAGCAGCAGCTGGCGTCGGCGCAGGAACGCTCCGGCCCCGGCGACCTCAAGACGCTCATCGAGTCCGGGAGCGTCTGGGAGGTGAGCTAGCGGTCCAAGCTGCGGAACACCATCCCGGTGCGCGGCTTCGGATGGAAGTAGGTCGTCTTCTCGGGCATGCGCGCGCCCGCGAATGCGGCCGCTCTGATCTGGCCCACCGTCACCGGGCGGAGGAGCACCGCCGCCTCGGTCACCCCCTTCTCCACCAGGGCGGCGACGACCGCGGCATCGCTGCGGTACCCGACGTCGACGTCGGCGGGCAGGTGGGGGCGGACGCCGAGGTCGAACACGGTCGCGTCGACCTCCCGCACCGGCTCGTCGACCGCCGCCAGCGCGGGCTCGAGCACATCCGGGCGCGGGACGAGCAGCGCCAGCCCACCCGAGTCGACCAGGCCGAGCCCGCCCTCCTGACGCATCCGGTTCGTCAACGCCGCGACCCCCTCCGGCGTGTTCGGCCCCGTGCCGACGACCTCGAACGCGGCGGCCAGCGCGGCGCGCGGGTCGACGCCGCCGAGGCCGGTGAGCACGCGGTGGATCGCCCGCACGAACAGCTCGTCGTCGGCGAGTTCGACGATGAAGGCCATGATGCGCGCCCCGCCCGGGTCGTCCCGCCCGGCGGCGAGGAGCTCGTCCCGGTACGCGCACGCGGTCTCGAAACGGTGGTGCCCGTCCGCGATCACCACCGGCGCGCCCGCGACGGCCTCGGCGATCCGGGTCGTGTGGGAGTCGTCAGCCAGGGCGCGCAGGTGATGGCGGATACCCTCGCCGTCCACGCAGCTCGCCAGCTCCTCTCCTTCTCTCTCGAGCAGATCGGAGAGCCCGGAGGCGAGCGAGAGGCACCAGATCGGGTCGAGGTTCGCCCGCGTCGCCTGCAGGAGCGCGAGGCGGTCGCTCTTCGTCCGGGGCATCGTTCGCTCGTGGGGAAGGACCGACGGGGAGGACGTCTCGCCCGGCAACGCCAGCGCGCCGATGACGCCGTGGGTGTGCCGAGGGCGGCCGGCCTCGTCTTCGAAGTCGATGCCGTATAGGTAGAAGCGAGGCTCGTCGTCGGCCACGAGGATCCCGTCGTCGAGCCACGCCGCCATGGTGTCGGCCGCGGCTTGGTACGGATCGCGGCTGCCGTCGGCGCGCGGCAGGATCAGTCGCACCGAGTTCTGAGGGTGGGCGGCTTCCAACGCGGTGCGGTCGTCCTCGTCGATGACGTCGTAAGGTGGAGCCGCGACCGCGCCGACGTCCCCCGGCCCGCCGGCGCCCGCCTCCGCGAGCCGGGTCACGTCGTAACGGATCCCGACGAAGGGAAGGAAATCGGGCACGGGCGCGTTCTGCTTTCGTGGGGGAGTGGGTGATTCTCGCATGAGTGACCAATCGCAGTCGGCCTATGAGGCATTCCAGGAGGGCAGCCGGCTCCTCGCGTCGGCGAGCGCGCACGCCGCGGTCGTCGCGCTCGAGCGCGCCCGCGACCTCGAGCCTGACAAGGGGTCGATCCGCGAAACCCTCGGACGCGCCTACTTCCGCACCGGGCGGTTCGTCGCCGCTCGGGAAGAGTTCGCCCGCGCCGTCGAGCTCGACCCGGTCAACGACTACGCGCTCTTCGGTCTGGGCCTGTCCCAGCTGCGGGAGGGCGACCGGATCGGCGCCCGCCGGCACCTGAAGCTGGCGGTGGCCATGCGACCGGAGATGGACGCCTACCGCGACGCGCTGGCAACGGCCGAGTGACCGGCGGCGATCGCCCCGCCGTCTGCTGCGACCTGGACGGCGTCATCTGGCGGGGCGACGAGCCCATTCCCGGTGCGGCCGACGGGATCGCGCAGCTGCGGGCCGCTCGCCTCCGGGTCGGATTCGTGTCCAACAACTCGAGCCAGCCGGTGGGCGACGTGGTCGCCAAGCTCGTCGCCGCAGGGGTGCCCGCGTCGACCGAGGACGTGATCACGAGCGCGCTGGCGGCCGCATCGCTCCTGGCGTCGTCGCTCGAGCCGAGCGCCCGGGTGCTGGCGTGTGCCGGACGGGGTGTGGTCGAGGCGCTGCAAGCGGAGGGACTGGAGCCGGTTGACCGACCGCCGGCGCAGGCGGTCGTGGTCGGCCTGCACCGCGGCTTCGATTTCGACGAGCTCGACCGCGCGTCCGCGGCCGTCCGCGCCGGCGCCCGGTTCGTGGCCACCAACCTCGACGCCACCTATCCGGTACCGGGAGGGATGATCCCCGGTTCGGGCGCGATCGCCGCGGCCGTGGCGACGGCGTCGGGACGCGCCCCCGAAGTCGCAGGCAAACCCGAGGCCCCGATGGTCGAGCTGGTCCGCACCCGGCTCGGTTCGAGCGGCGTCGTCGTCGGTGACCGGCCCTCGTCCGACGGCGCCCTCGCCGACGCGCTGGGATGGCCGTTCGCGCTCGTGCTCTCAGGAGTCACCGGCCGCGACGCGCCGCCGGGCGGCGAGTCGATCCCGAACCCGGAGCCGCCCTACGTCGCCGACGACCTGGGGACGCTCGCACCTCGGCTCGCCGCCGCGCTGGCCGCGCGCTAGGAGCGCTCCTCCA
>Ga0136614_10001602_pt1 | contig 13439 bp, 13 predicted proteins | sample AntDrymUQ2792106_2_FD_106643 | JGI IMG/M metagenome (GOLD analysis project Ga0136614, IMG submission 106643) | Polar desert sand microbial communities from Dry Valleys, Antarctica - metaG UQ279 (21.06) | ecosystem: Environmental > Terrestrial > Soil > Desert | place: Antarctica: Dry Valley...
TCGGGTAGCCGCTGGACCAGCAGGTCGGTCAGCAGGCTGACGTTGTCGCCGGTCGTCGCCGACACGGGCACCACCTCGGCCCACCCCAGGTCCAGCTCTGCACCGAGCGCCGCGATCGCGGCGAGCTGCTCGGCGACCCGTTCCGGTCGTACGCGGTCGGTCTTGGTCGCCACCGCAAACACCGTTCGGCCGCGCAGCCGAGCCACCTGCTGGACCAGGTAGCGGTCGCCCGGCCCCACCCGCTGGTCGCAGGGCAGGCAGACGCCGACGACGTCGACCTCGGCCCAGGTGCCGCGGACCCGGTCGTTGAGTCGCTCGCCGAGCAGAGTGCGAGGCCGGTGCAGGCCGGGGGTGTCGACGAGCACCAGCTGGCCGTCCGGCCGGTGTACGAGGCCGCGGATCGTGTGCCGGGTGGTCTGCGGCCGCGCCGAGGTGATCGCGATCTTGGCGCCGACCATCGCGTTGGTCAGGGTCGACTTCCCGACGTTGGGCCGGCCGACGAAGCAGGCGAACCCGCTGCGAAACCCACCGATGCTCACAACTCTCGGGCAGCGTGACTTCCACGCGGTTCCGCGTGGAGGTCACCGCCCTCCCGCTCCCCAGGCACGTCGGCGGGGGGGTCGGCGCGCTGGACGAGCACGGTCTCGATCCGATTGCGGCGGCCGACCGGCGCCTGCGCCTCGAAGCGCAGCCCCTCGACCTCCACCGAGCTGCCGGCGATCGGCACCCGGCCGAGGTGCTTGGCCAGCAGCCCGCCCACCGAGTCGACGTCCTCGTCGTCGACCCGCACGCCGAACACGTCCACCAGGTCATCGATGGCGAACCGTGAGCTGAGCCGGACGACACCGGGCCGTACGTGCTCGACCGCGTCCGGCTCCACGTCGTACTCGTCGGTGATCTCGCCCACGATCTCTTCCAGGATGTCCTCGATCGTGACCATTCCGGCGGTCCCGCCGTATTCGTCGGCGACGACCGCGACGTGCATCCGCTGGGTCTGCATCTCCCGCAGCAGCACGTCCACCGGCTTGGAGTCGGGGACGAACGTGCACGAGCGCATCACCTGCTCTATCCGCTCGGTCGCCTCCGCCTCGTGGCTGTCGAACACCCGACGAATGACGTCCTTCAGGTACGCGATGCCGACCACGTCGTCGAGGTTCTCCCCCACGACCGGTATCCGGCTGAAGCCCGACCGCAGCGCCAGCGACATCGTCTGGCGCAGCGTCTTGTACCGCTCGATCACCACCATGTCCGTGCGCGGCACCATCACCTCGCGCACCAGCGTGTCGCCTAGCTCGAAGACGGAGTGGATCATCTGCCGCTCGCCGGACTCGATCAACGCGCTCTGCTCGGCCAAGTCGACCAGCTCGCGCAGCTCGGCCTCCGACGCGAACGGTCCTTCCGCAAAGCCCTTGCCCGGCGTGAGCGCGTTGCCGACCAGGATCAGCACCCGCGCGACCGGGCCGAGCACCCGCGTTGCCAGCATCGACGGACCGGCGGCGAACAGCGCCACCTGCTCCGCGTACTGCCGGCCGAGGGTGCGTGGGGCCACGCCGATCACGACGTACGAGACGACGACCATCGCCCCGGCGGCGATCAGGATGCGCTGCAGCCAGGAGTCGACGGAGTCGGCCACCACCAGCGCGACCAGCACCACCGCGGCGGTCTCGGCCACCATCCGCAGCAGCAGCAGCGTGTTGAGGTAGCGCGGCGGGTCCTCCGCCACTGTCATCACCCGACGCGCGCCGCGCCGCCCCGCCTCGACCAGCTCACCCGCACGCGCCTTGGAGTACGACGACAGCGCCGCCTCCGCGCTGGCGATAAGCCCCGCGAGCAGCACCAGGACCGCAGCGGCACCGAGCAGCCAGGCGGCGTCAGTGCTCACAGCGACCCATCGTCGCGTACGAGCTGGTTATCGCGCACCCGCTGCCACTCGGCCAGCAGGCCGGCCTGCAGGTCGAACATCTCCCGATGGTCGTCGGGCTCGGCGTGGTCGTAGCCCAGCAGGTGCAAGATGCCGTGCACCACCAGCAGGTCCACCTCGTCGGCAACCGAGCGATCGCGCTCGGCCGCGTTGCGCGCCGCCACGGCGGGGCAGAGCGCGACGTCACCGAGCTGGCCGTCGGGCCGAGCCTCGACCGGGTCGCCCGCGCCCCCCGGTCGGAGCTCGTCCATCGGGAACGCGAGCACGTCGGTCGGCCCGGTCGCGTCCATGAAACGCCGGTTGAGCTCGGACATGACGCCCTCGTCGACCAGCTTGAGGCACAGCTCGGCGTCCGGGTGCAGCCGCATCCGGTCCAGCACGAACCGCGACAGTCCGGCCAGCGCGTCGACGTCGGCGCCGGTCCCAGTCTCGTCAAGGACCTCGACGCTCACCCGCGCTCCGACCCTCGCGGGCGGCTTCGCTCCTCGTACGTGTCGTAGGCGGCGACGATGCGGCCGACCAGCCGGTGCCGTACGACGTCGTGGCTCGTGAGCAAGGTGAAGTGCACGTCGCGCACGTCGCCGAGGATCTCGCGCACCACCTTCAGCCCGGAGCGGGTGCCGTCGGGCAGGTCGATCTGGGTGATGTCGCCGGTGACCACCATCCTCGAGCCGAAGCCGAGCCGGGTGAGAAACATCTTCATCTGCTCGGGCGAGGTGTTCTGCGCCTCGTCGAGGATGATGAACGCGTCGTTGAGGGTGTTGTGGGTGACGAGGAAGTCCTCGGTCACGTAGAGCGAGTCCTGCGCTGCGACAGCGATACACACACACTCCGCCTGGCCGGCCGGTTGAATGCTGTCGATCATCCGCATCGGGCGCCCGCCGCCGGTGCTGTCGTACCGCACCTTCTTGCGCTGTACTCGGAACGGCACCACACCCGCTGGGAGGCGGATGTCCACCACATGTGCGTCATGCCGGTGATAGACCGGCCGATCGGGGGTGCCGCCCGGTGCCCGGCCCGCCGCTTTGCGCGTCCGGGCGTAGGCCACACCGCCCAGCGACCGGACCAAGAAGATGACGTCGTCGCGGAGACGGTCGGAGCATGTCACGTACTGGACTCGACAGGTGCGCCCGGCCTGGTGGACAGGACCACCGTCGGTGTCCAGCAGTCCCTGGAGCACGGCCAGGCGTACCGACTTGCTGTTGAACAGATAGCCCGTGGGCACAAACTTGTAGGTGGAGCGCCTTCCGCCGAGCCCGAGGTCACGCAGGGCAACCGTCACCGGATTGGCCACGATGACGCCACCGCGTCCACCGTGGCGATGTCGCAGCGCGTAGGTCACTGCCGACCTGCGTTGCACCTCGATCCCCGGCAGGGCGGCTTCCAAGGCAGCCGCGAGTTCCGGATCGCTCGTTGCAAAACTCGGCGTCGTGGTCAACGTGATGCACCCGTCGCCCAAGAGCAGCCCGAGCGCATAGGGGTCGATTGGGACCTCGCGCGGCTCCAACTCGACGGGCGTCACGAGCGGCAGCTCGAAACGGCGGGCGTGCGCACGCCGCAGCTTGCCGATCATGTCCTTGGTCTCGACGACCCGTCCTTGCCTGCCCCTCGCACGGTCGTCGATGGTCGTCACCCGCCAGAGGTGCTCAGCACAGGCCAGCGTTGAAGCGTCGTCCTGCGTGGAGACCCGGTAGACCGCCTTCATGCCCTGTGGGTAGACGCCCAACACCGGCGTGGGACGGCCATCTGAGCCAATGACCAGGTCACCGACGCGCAGGTTGCCGATCGGTCGAAATCCTCCAGGAGTCAACACCGGCGTCAGGACTGGCTGGCTGCGACCACGCATATAGGCGAGCGGCGCGACCTCGATTGTCCCGGCGGTGAGCAGCTTGGGGATCGACTCGGGGTCGAGCATGTCGTGCAGCGCGTCGTAGAGCGGCCGCAGGTAGGGGTCCACCTTCTCGCTCAGCGTGCCGGGCAGGAACCCGAGCCGCTCGCCAGCCTCGACCGCCGGCCGGGTCAGGATGATCCGGTTGACCTCCTTGGCCTGCAGCGCCTGCACCGCCTTGGCCATCGCGAGGTAGGTCTTGCCGGTGCCTGCGGGGCCGATGCTGAAGACGATCGTGTGCTTGTCGATGGCGTCGACGTAGCGTTTCTGGTTGAGCGTCTTCGGGCGGATCGTGCGGCCGCGGTTGGACAGGATGTTGAGGCTCAGCACGTCGGCCGGCCGCTCCTGCGTCTCGGTGCGCAGCATCGAGATCGAGTGCTCCACCATCTCGCTCGTCAGTCCCTGGCCGGTGCGGATCAGCGTCACCATCTCGTCCAGCAGCCGTTCGACCAGCGCGGCCTCCGCCGGGTCGCCGGTGATCGTCACGGTGTTGCCGCGGGAGTGAATGTCGGCGTCGAACTCCCGCTCGACGATGCGCAGGAAGTCGTCTCGCGGGCCGAGCACCGAGACCATCGGGATGCTCGACGGCACGGTCACGGTGTGCTGGTGGAGGGGATGTTCGGTCGTGTTCTCGGACATCGGCGCCCCGGTCGGGGCCGTCCTCCTGGTAGTCGGCGGCGTGCGTACCCGCTCCATCGTACGGGCAGCCCACCCCCAGCCGCTGAGAGTTATCCGGGCGGCCAGCCCAGCTCACGGCCGCCGAGCACGTGCGCGTGGCAGTGGAACACCGACTGGCTGGCCTTGGCGCCGGTGTTGAACACCACCCGGTAGCCCTCGCCGAGCCCTTCGCTGAGCGCGATGTCGGCGACCGCCTTGCCGATCGCCACCACGTCCTCGGCCTCGGCCTCGACCAGCGCGGCGAGGTCGGGCGCGTGTCGGCGCGGGATCACCAGCACGTGCGTCGGGGCCTGCGGGTTGACGTCACGGAACGCCACCGTGCGGTCGGACTCGTGCACGACCTCGGACGGCACGTCACCAGCGACAATCTTGCAGAACAGGCAGTCCGGGTCCGCGTCGGTCTCGCTCATCGTTCTCCTGTCGGCTGACAACCGGTGTGGCGTCTCGCGCGTGCTATCGGCGTGACGGCAATCTACTCGGCAGCCCCCCGGGAGGTGCTGCAACCGGTGTCGGCCGATCCGCAAGACCGAGCCTCCGCCGATGAGGCGGTCGAGGCGCTGTACGCGGCGCACTGGGTTGGCCTCGTCCGGCTGGCCGCGCTGCTGCTGCGCGACCAACGGGCCGCGGAGGACGTGACCCAGGACGCGTTCATTGCGCTGCACCGCCGCTGGGGTCGGCTGCGCGACCCGGACCGCGCCCTGGCATACCTCCGTCGCAGCGTGGTCAACGGCTGCCGCAGCGCGCACCGCCGGTCCGCGGTCGCCGACAGGCACCGGCCGGAACCGTTGACCGACGCGGCCAGCGCAGAGGCGGCCGTACTCGCGGTGGAACGCCGGGCCACCGTGCTCGCCGCGGTGGCGGCGTTGCCTCGCCGCCAGCGCGAGGTGCTGGTCCTGCGGCACTGGCTCGACCTGTCCGAGGCCGACATCGCAGCGACGCTGGGCATCTCCCGCGGTTCGGTCAAGTCCCATTCCTCGCGCGGCATCGCCGCGCTGAGCACGACGTTGGAGCGAGACGCATGAACGACAAGCTGGAGACCGAACTGCGCTCGGCGATCCGTTCGCAGGCCGAGTCGGTGCGCCCCACCGACCGGCTCGGCGCCATCCGAGCGCGTACGCAGGGTGGGTCGGCGCCCGCGCGCACGTCGTGGTGGAACCGGCCGTGGGCGCTCGCCGGCGGCGCCGGCCTGGTCGCTGCCTCGGTTGTCGCTGCCGCGGTGGTCCTGGTTGAACCGTCGTCTGACGAACCGCCGGTGGCCGGCGGCGACCTGCGCGAGGTGACCGTGTACGAGGTCGGCGAGGTCGGAGATCGGGAGTGGCTCTTCCCCCAACGGGTTTCCACGCAGGACACCGGCGATCCGGCGGTAGACGCCGTGCGCGCCCTTCTCAACTACGAGCCGACTCGCGATGCCCGCTACAACATGCTGGCCGAGTGTCCGCTGGGCGGTGACGTCTCGTCAGTCGAGGCATCAGCCAGCCGGATCGTCGTAGAACTTTCACCGGGCCCGTCTGGTGCTGCACTTTGTGACATGTCGCCCATGGGGGCCGCGGCACGAATGCAGCAGATGGTGTGGACGGTGCACCGGACGACGGCTTCGGACCTGCCGGTCCAGGTCACAGTGGACGGCGAGCCGACCGAACCCCCCGCCGAGATCGATCCGAGCGCGCTGTCGCCGATCATCATCGAGTCGCCGGCAGACGGCGCCACGGTGTCGAGCCCAGGGACGATCGCCGGCACCAGCGACACGTTCGAGGCGAACGTGGTGTGGGAGGTGCTCCAGGACGGCAGGGTGGTCGAGGACGGCTTCACGATGGGCGGAACGATGGGCGCGCGCGCACCGTTCGAGTTCACCGTCGACTTGGAGCCGGGCACCTACACCGCGCGGACGTATGCCGAAGACATGGAGACCGGCGGCCTGTTCGCCGAGGACACGGTGACCTTCACCGTCGAGTGACCCACCCGCGCAACGTCATAAAGACCGAGCGCCCTAGGCCACGTTCGCTATGACGTTGCGGGTCGCCAGCGGGTCTGGGCAAGCACAATCCCGGCGGCGACGGCACCGGCGGTCGAGGTACGCAGCACCGTGTCGCCCAGCCGTACCGCCCGCACCCCTTCGTTCAGTGGCGCGTTGCGGGGCTGGGAGCCGGCCTCAGAGCCCGTCAACGCGCCACTCGACGACCTAGCAACGCCCACGGCGAGCTCCGCCTCGCTGAGCCCTCCCTCGGGGCCGATCACCAGCACCACCTCCCCCTCGTTCGGCAGCGACACCCCGCCCAGCGGTTCGTCCGCTTCCTCGTGCAGCACCAATCCGACGTCGGCGGTGGCCAGCAGCTGGGCCACCTCGGCGGTCGAGGCGAGGTCGGCCACCTCGCAGAACCACGACCGCCGGGCCTGCTTGCCCGCCTCGGCCGCCCACGCCCGCCATCTCGCGACCAGCCGCTCGCCCCGCGCACCCGTCACCCGTACCTGGCTGCGCTCGGACGCCCACGGCACGATCCGGTCGACCCCCACCTCGACCAGCGCCTGCACTGTCAGCTGGGCCCGCTCCCGCTTGGGCAGCGCCTGCACCACCGTGAGCCGCGGCTGCGGCGCCGACGCGGACTCGCGCCGGTCGACGGCGACCTCGACGCTGCGGTCGCGAACCACGACGACCGCACCTTCGACGTACGAGCCCCGCCCGTTGGTGACGCGTACCCGCTCCCCGACCTGAACCCGGCGGACGACCGCGGCGTGGTGACCCTCCGGTCCGTCCAAAACCAAGACGTCGGAGCCGCCGAGCGTCGGCGACCAGAACACCGGGACGCTCATGAGCTCAGCGGGTGCCGAACGCGTTTCGCAGCCGACCGAACACACCCTTCTGCGACGCCACAACCGTGCCCGCCGGACGTTCCTCGTCGCGTAGCGCGGCCAGCCGGCGCAACAGCTCGGTCTGCTCGTCGTCAAGCTTGCTCGGCGTCTCGACCACGATCCGCACCACCAAGTCGCCGCGGCCGGTGCCGCGCAGCCGGGGCACACCCCGTCCGCGCACCATCACCGGTTCACCGGACTGGGTGCCGGGCAGCACCTCGATCGGCACCGTGCCGTCCGACCCGGCGGCGCCACCGGCGTCGGCCTCGAGGGTCGGCAGCTCGAGCGTCGTGCCGAGCGCGGCCGCGGTCATCGGGACGTACACGTCGCAGAACAGGTCGTCGCCGCGCCGGGTGAACGTGCTGTGCGGCAACACGTCGATCTCGGCGTAGAGGTCGCCGGCCGGGCCGCCACCCGGCCCGACCTCGCCCTGCCCGGACAGCTGGATCCGCGTCCCGGCGTCCACACCGGACGGGACCTTGACCGTGATGGTGCGACGCAAGCGGACCCGGCCGTCGCCGCTGCACTCCGGGCACGGGTTCGGGATCACGGTGCCGTAGCCGCGGCAGACCGGGCAGGGCCGCGCGGTACGCACCTCGCCGAGGAACGATCGCTGCACCTGGGTCACCTCACCGCGGCCGCGGCAGGTGTCGCACGTGACCGGTTGGGAGCCTTCGGCCGCGCCGGACCCGTGGCAGCGGGAGCACACCACCGCGGTGTCGACGGTCAGCTCGCGGGTGGTGCCGAACGCAGCCTCGGCGAGCTCGATGTCGACCCGGATCAGGGCGTCCTGCCCGCGCCGGCTGCGGGGTTGCGGCCCGCGCGGACCGGACTGCCCGAAGAACGACTCCATGATGTCGGTGAAGCTGAAGCCGGCGCCGAAGCCCGCCCCGCCGCCGGCCGCGCCCAGCGGATGACCACCACGGTCGTACAGCTGCCGCTTGCCCGGGTCGGACAGCACCTCGTACGCCGCGGAGACCTCCTTGAACCGCTCCTGGGTCGCCGGGTCGGGGTTGACGTCGGGGTGCAGCTCGCGGGCGAGCCGCCGGTACGCCCGCTTGATCTGCTCGGGCGACGCGTCCGGATCGACGCCAAGCGTCGAGTAGTAGTCCCTCATCGTCACTCGTCAGCCAGCGCGCGACCGACGTAGCGGGCCACCGCCCGGACCGCCGCCATAGTGCCGGGGTAGTCCATCCGTGTCGGCCCGACGATGCCAAGGGTGGCAAGCGCATCCCGTTCGGGCCCGTACCCGCTGGCGACCACCGACGTCTCCGACAGCTCCTCGTACGGGACCTCGTGGCCGATGCGGACGGTGACCGCGCTGGCGTCGCCCGCCTCGCCGAGCAGCTTGAGCAGCACCACGTGCTCCTCCAGCGCCTCCAGCAGCGGGCGCATCGACCGGTCGAAGTCGGTGCCGAAGCGGGCCAGGTTGGCGGTGCCGCCGACAAGCACTCGCTCGTCGGACTTTTCGGCGCTGAACGCGTCGACGAGCGCGCTGATCACGACCGCCACCGTCGGCCGGTCGGCCGGGCCGACGGTGTCGACGAGGTCGCCGACCGCCCTGGCTGCATCCGGTAGCCCGGTGCCGAGGGTGATCGTGTTGAGCCGCGCGCGCAGCTCGGCGACAAGCGTGTCCGAGGCCGGGTTCGGCAGCTCGACCACCCGCTGCTCCACCCGACCGGTGCTGGTGATGAGCACCAGCATCAGCCGGGTCGGGGCCATCACGACCAGCTCGACGTGCCGGACGGTCGACCCGCTGAGCGTGGGGTACTGCACGATCGCGACCTGGTGGGTCATCTGCGCGAGCAGCCGTACGCTGCGGTGCACGACGTCGTCGACGTCGACCGCGCCGTCGAGGAACGAGCTGATCGCACGCCGCTCGGGCGAGCTGAGCGGGCGTACGGTCGCCAGCCGGTCGACGAACAGCCGGTAGCCCTTGTCGGTCGGCACCCGGCCGGCCGACGTGTGCGGCTGGGCGATGAACCCCTCTTCCTCGAGCACCGCCATGTCGTTGCGGACGGTCGCCGGCGAGACCCCCAGGGCGTGCCGCTCGACCAGCGCCTTGGAGCCGACTGGCTCCCGAGTGGACACGTAGTCCTCGACGATGGCGCGCAGCACGTCGAGCTTGCGGTCGTCGAGCACGGCATCTCCTCCCCCGCCAGGCCAGGGTTCGTGCGCCAGGCTGGCACTCCGAGCGGGTGAGTGCCAGTCTACGACGCGTGCCGATCAACTGGGTCGAGGTTGCCGACCGCTGCTTCTGCCGCCGCTACGCCCACCTCGACGTGACCAGCACGGTGGTGGCGGGCGGCGAGGGGGCATTGGTCGTCGACACCCGCGCCAGCGCCGCCCAGGGGCGCGAGCTTGCCGAGGATGTCCGGCGGCTGACGCCGCTGCCGATCCGCGCCGTGGTCAACACCCACGTCCACTTCGACCACAGCTTCGGCAACGGAGCATTCGCAGGCGTGCCGATCGTTGCGCACGAGTCGGTCCCGCTCGCGATGCCGGCACACGAGGAGCGGATCAAGCAGCTGTACGCCGACGATCCGTCGGACCCCGAGCGCGACGACGTGCTGGCGACCGAGGTGGTCGCGCCGGACACGGTGTTCTCCTCGGCGTGGACTCTCGACCTGGGCGACCGGTCGGTGGAGGTGGTGCACCTCGGTCGCGGCCACACCGACGGCGACGCGGTGGTCCGGGTGGCCGACGCCGACGTGCTGCTCGCCGGTGACCTGGTCGAGCAGTCGGCGCCGCTGAACTACGGTTGGGACTGCTGGCCGCTGGAGTGGCCGGCGACGCTGGACCTCGTTATCGGCCTGCTCACCGGCCAGACCGTGGTCGTCCCCGGGCACGGCACGGCGGTGGACCGCGAGTTCGTTCAGCAACAGCGGTTCGACGCGGCGGAGATCGCGGGTCGAATCGCCGAGCTGGCCGCCGCCGGGGTGGCGGTCGACGACGCGCCCGGTCAGGACGGCTGGCCGTACGACCCGGACCGGCTGGAACACGCGGTGCGCCGCGGCTACGTCCAGTTGGGCTGACCGCAAAGAACTATTTGCAAAGTAGTCTTTGCGGTTGTACGGTCGCGCCATGCAGCTGTCCAGCATGACTCCCGACCCAACCGCGCTGCGGGCGCTGTCCCACCCCGTACGGCTGCGCCTGCTCGGCCTGCTGCGCAGCGACGGGCCGTCCACGGCGACCGCCCTGGGCACCCGGCTCGGACTCAACTCCGGCGCCACGAGCTACCACCTGCGCCAGCTCGCGCAGCACGGCTTCGTCGTCGACGACGCCGACCGTGGCAACGCGCGGGAGCGGTGGTGGCGGGCCGCGCACCAGTCGACCCGCACCGAGGACGGGGCCGACGACAGTCCGGCCGTCCGAGACGCCCACGACGCCTTCGGCCAGGCGGTCGCCGTGGTCCACACCGAGCAGCTGCAACGGGCGGTCGAGGAGCGCCCAGACCTGCCGACCGCCTGGCGGCGCGCATCCACGCTGAGCGACTGGGGCCTGCGGCTCACCCCGCAACGCGCCGAGCAGCTGATGAAGGCCATCGTGGCCGTCGCCGACGGCTGGGACGAGGACGATGACGACACCGAGGACGCCGAGCACTTCAAGGTCGTGCTGCACACCTATCCCCGACCCGGCCGGCTTGCCCCCGCTAACCCGGACGGCGCATGAACCGTCGGACGCCGCTGGTCGGCTGGCTGGCCGCCGAGGCGATATCGCTGACCGGCACCCGGGTGTCGATGATCGCGATCCCCTGGTTCGTGCTCACCACCACCGGGAGCGCGACCCAGACCGGGCTGGTCGCGTTCGCCGAGATGGGGCCGTACGTCGCGGCGAAGGCGCTTGCCGGGCCGGTGGTCGACCGGGTAGGCGCCGCGCGGGTGGCGGCGACCGCCGACGGCAGCAGTGTCGCGGTCGTGGGCGCGATCCCGCTGCTGCACGCGCTCGACCTGCTGTCGTTCCCGTTGCTGCTCGTGCTGGTGACGGTCGCCGGGACACTGCGCGGACCGGCCGACGGCGCCAAGCACGCACTGGTGCCGGCGATCGCCGACACGAGCGGGCAGTCGATGGAACGCGTCACCGGCCTGGCCGGCGCCGCCGAGCGGCTCGCCAGCACCGCCGGCGCGGCGTTCGCCGGCGTCCTGGTCGCACTGATCGGACCGGCGCAGGCGCTGGTCGTCGACGCCGCCAGCTTCGGCCTCTCGGCGCTGCTGATCGCGACCACCGCGCCGCGTCGACGGGCCGAGCCGCCCGACGAGTCGGAGGAACGCTACCTGCGCCGGCTCCGCGAGGGCTGGGACTTCCTGCGCCGCGACCCGGTGCTGGTCGCGATCACCGTGATGGTCGGCGCCACCAACCTGCTCGACCAGGCGTACGTCGCCGTGCTGGTGCCGGTCTGGGCGCGCGAGTCCGGCGGAGGTGCAGCGGTCATCGGCGTGCTGTTCGCGGTATTCAGTGGGGCGTCGCTGCTGGGTGCGGTGGTCGCCGCCGGCTGGGCCGAGCGACTGCCGCGGTTCAAGACGTACCTGTTCGCCTTCCTGCTGTGCGGCGCGCCACGGTTCGTCGTGCTGGCGCTCGACCTCCCGCTCGCCGCGGTGGTGAGCACCGCGGCGGTGGGCGGGTTCGCCTCCGGGTTCATCAACCCGATCCTCGGCGCGGTGATATTCGAGCGCATCCCGCCGCACCTGGTCGGCCGGGTGAGCTCGCTGAACACCTCGCTGTGCTGGGCCGGCATCCCGTTCGGCGGCGTCGTCGGCGGCGTGCTGGTGGCCGGGTTCGGCCTGTCCCCGGCCCTGCTCGTCGCCGGCGCGGCATACCTGCTCGCGACCATGCTCCCCGCAGTACGCCCCGAGTGGCGCGACATCGACCGTCGGTCCGCCTCGCAATCGGACGGATCTCGAGACAACGTGGTGGCTGGGGCCGCAACGTCACGGGAGTGAGTTCCTGGCGCGTGCTTCACTGGGTGCCATGACCCAGCAGCAGCCAGCCCCGAGCCCGTGGCAAGACGGCAACTCCCTCCAACCCGGGCCGACACCCACAGCCGAGGAGCGCAACTGGGCAATGGCCGCCCACGTGGGATCGTTCGTGGCCGCCTGGATCGCACTCGGCTTGTTGGCTCCGCTCGCCGTGCTCTTGTTCAAGGGCGGCGAGTCGCCGTACGTACGTCGGCATGCGGTCGAGTCACTGAACTTCCAGATCAATGCTCTGGTCTACACGGTCGTGTTCTTCGCCCTCCTGTTCGTGCTGGTCGGCTTCGTGCTGCTGCCGCTGTACGCGGTCTTCTACCTGGTCACGGTCATCGTCGGCACGGTGCGGGCATCGCGGGGCGAGGACTGGCGCTACCCGTTGACGCTCCGCCTCGTCACCTGACCAGCCGGCGGACCACCTCGTCGGCCAGCAGCCGACCGCGCCGGGTGAGGACGAGCCGCCCGTCGCCGCCGGCGGGCGGCTGCACCAAGCCGTCGGCGACCAACGCGGGGACCTGCTCTCGACCCGCGCCGTCCAGCACCTGCGGATCCAGGCCGGTAGCGAGCCGGGTCTCGAGCAGCACCCGCTCCACCCGACGGGTCCCGGCGTCCAGCACCTCGCGCGCGTGTGCCGGGCTCAGCTGGTCGCCGACGCGCGCCGCGTACGCCGCCGGGTGCTTGACGTTCCACCACCGCACCCCCTGCACGTGCGAGTGCGCGCCTGGCCCGATCCCCCACCAGTCGCCGCTCAGCCAGTACGTGAGGTTGTGCCGGCAGCGCGCCTGCGACTCGGCGGCCCAGTTGGACAGCTCGTACCACTCGTAGCCGGCCGCACCGAGCAGGTCGTCGGCCAGCTCGTAGCAGTCGGCGGCGCGATCATCGTCGGGCTCCGGCACCTCGCCGCGCGCGACCCGCCGGGCCAGCGCCGTCCCCGGCTCGACGATCAGGGCGTACGCGCTGATGTGGTTCGGCTCCATCGCCAGCGCCGTCTCCACGCTGAGCCGCCAGTCCGCGAGCGACTCCCCCGGCGTGCCGTGGATGAGGTCGAGGCTCACCTGCTCGAAGCCCGCGGCGCGCGCGGCGAGGTGCCGGAGCCCGACGATGATCGCGCCGCCGACTGCTACGAGCTGGCCGACGA
>Ga0136614_10001603_pt1 | contig 13435 bp, 12 predicted proteins | sample AntDrymUQ2792106_2_FD_106643 | JGI IMG/M metagenome (GOLD analysis project Ga0136614, IMG submission 106643) | Polar desert sand microbial communities from Dry Valleys, Antarctica - metaG UQ279 (21.06) | ecosystem: Environmental > Terrestrial > Soil > Desert | place: Antarctica: Dry Valley...
AAGCTCTGCTCGAGGGCGTCGTAGGCGAGCAGCCGGCCGTTCAGCGTCTCGCCGAGTTCGAGGACGATCTTGATCGCCTCGAGGGCCTGGATCGAGCCGATGATGCCGGGGAGCACACCGAGCACGCCGGCCTCGGCGCAGCTGGGGGCGAGCTCGGCCGGCGGCGGCTCGGGGAGCAGGCAGCGGTAGCAGGGCCCGTTGTACGGGTCGAACACCGTCACCTGGCCCTCGAAGCGGAAGATCGAGCCGTGCACGACTGGGATCCGCTTCAGCAGCGAAGCGTCGTTGAGCAGGTACCGGGTGGGGAAGTTGTCGGTGCCATCGACGATCACGTCGTAGCCGTCGATGATCTCGAGCACGTTGTCGGCGCCGAAGCGCACGTCGTAGGTGACGACGTCGACGTCGGGGTTCAGCGCGGTGAGCGTCTTCTTGGCCGAGTCGACCTTGCGCTCGCCGATCCGGTCCTCGTTGTGGAGGATCTGGCGCTGGAGGTTCGACGCGTCGACGACGTCCATGTCGACGATGCCGATCGTTCCCACGCCGGCGGCGGCGAGGTAGAGCGCGGCGGGGGAGCCGAGGCCACCGGCGCCGAGGAGGAGCATCTTGCTCTCGAGCAGCTTCTGCTGGCCGGCTTCGCCCACCTCGGGGAGGAGGACGTGGCGGTGGTAGCGGTTGCGCTGCTCGGGGCTGAGCACCGCCGGGGTGATCCAGGGCCGGTCCTCGTTCTTCCAGCGCCCGAACCCGCCGGCCATGGAGACGACGTCGGTGTAGCCGAGCTCCTGGAGCGTCTGGGCTGCGAACGCCGAGCGGGTGCCGCCGGCGCAGTACACGACGACCGGACGCTCGCGGTCGGGGACCTTGTTCTCGACCTGGCTCTCCAGGTGCCCCCGGGGAATGAAGACCGCCCCGGGGACCGTCCCCTGCTCGAACTCGTCGAGCTCGCGCACGTCGAGGAAGGTGGCGTCCCCGAGGCGCGTCTCGGCCTCGGCGGGATCGACCTCACGGATGTCCTTCTTCGCGGCGGCGAGAAGGTCGCGGAAACTGGCCATACAGGTGAAATGCTACCGCGTGGGTCGGGTATTCCACACGGCTTGCCGCATGTCCAGGCGACGGCCGCGCTGCGGAACAAGAATGGCGGGAGAGAGGGGAAACCGTGGATCTCGTAGGGATCGACATCGGCGGGACCGGCATCAAGGGCGCGCCGGTCGACGTGGCGCGGGGGGTCCTGACAGCCGACCGTCTCCGCCTCCTGACGCCCCAGCCGGCCGTGCCCGAGGCGGTGGCCAAGGTCGTCGCCGAGGTCGTGGGGCACTTCCCGGCCGACGGGCCGGTGGGCGTGACCTTCCCGGCGGTGATCCGCCGGGGCCGGGCCGAGTCCGCCGCCCACGTCGACAAGAGCTGGATCGGTGAAGACGTCGCCGCCCGTCTGGGCGACGCCGCCGGCCGGCCGGTCGTGGTGCTCAACGACGCCGACGCCGCCGGGCTGGCGGAGATGCGATTCGGTGCCGGGAACGGGCGCGGCGGCCTGGTCGTGATGGTGACCCTCGGGACCGGGATCGGCACCGCGATGTTCATCGACGGCACCCTCGTGCCCAACACCGAGCTCGGCCACCTCGAGCTCGACGGGCGGGAGGCGGAGAAGCGTGCCGCCGAGTCGGTGCGCGAGCGCAAGGGCCTGAGCTGGTCGAAGTGGGGGAACCGGGTCGACGCGTACCTCCGCCACGTGGAGATGCTCCTGTCGCCCGACCTCTTCATCATCGGCGGCGGCGTGAGCAAGAAGTCGACGAAGTTCTTCCCGTACCTGCATACGAAGGCCGAGATCGTGCCTGCCCAGCTGCTCAACGAGGCCGGGATCGTCGGCGCCGCGGTCGCGGCCGCCGAAGCGCGCTAACTCCGGCGGCGGGCGCGCAGCGCCCGCTTCATCATCCTCACCGGCGGGCCCAGCGGCGTCCGGGCCAGTCGATCTCTCAGGCTGAGGGGCGCTTCCGGGAGCGGTGGCGGGATGCGGACCGGCCCGAAGCGGCCCTTGGCGAGGATCAGGATGAACTCCGAATCGTCCGGTCGTTCAGGCGGCGCGAACACAACGATCTCGAAATCGAGCCCAACCTTCTGGCGTGCCGCCACGAAGAAGTCGAGGAACGTGTCCGCCTGCCAGCAGTGGAAATGGATGCTGTACTCCTCGGCCATGAGCCGCTCGGCATGCGTCTCGGGATCGTTCTCGTTGCGCATCACGTTGCGGGCCCAGTCGACGTAGTGCTCTCGGCGGGTGGTGTCGGTCCCTTCGTCGTGCTCGCGCAGCAGGTGCTCGACCGTCGTGAGCTCGCGCGTCCGGTCGAATGTGCTCCGCTGCTCCGGGATGGCGAGGTAGGCCACACCGCCGGGCTTGAGCACGCGTTCGAACGTGAGCAACGTCGCGATCGGGTCTTCCACGTGCTCGACGAGGTGGTTGGCGATGACGAAGTCGACGGACTCGTCGTCGATGCAGGCCAGGTCGACCGCGTCACCGACGAGATCGACCGGCGTCAGCCGCGCGCCGGCGAACTCCGGGTAGTGCCGGCGTTGTTCCTCGAGGGTCAGCCGGTCGACGTATCGGACGCGGGCAGTGTCGGGAACCCAGAGGGGGTGGTCGAGCGCGCCGACCTCGATGCCGTCCCCCTGGAGCCAGGCCGCCAGCAGACGGCGCTTCGGGTCACGCACGTTCAGACGAGTTCCGCGAGCTTCGGGAGTACGACGCCGAGCTGGTCGCGCACCACCGCGTCGGCGTAGCGGTCGAACGGGGTCGGCTCGGCGTTCATGACCACGAGGCGGGCACCCGCGCCCAACGCGACCTCGGGAAGCGCGGCCGCCGGGTAGACGCCCAGCGACGAGCCGATCGCCAGGAACAGGTCGGAGCCGGCGGCGGCCCGCTGAGAGCGCTCCAGGTCCTCGACCACCAGGTTCTCGCCGAAGGAGATGGTCGCCGACTTCAAGATGCCGCCGCAGCCGTGGCAGCGGGGGTCGTCTTCACCGGCGAGGACGCGCTCGAGCGCCTCCTCCATCGGCGCCCGCCAGGTGCACCCCAGGCACTTGACCTCGCGCACGTTCCCGTGAATCTCCACGATGATCTCGGGCGACGAGCCCGCCCGGTGGTGGAGCCCGTCGATGTTCTGAGTGACGATCGTGTGCAGCGCCGCCTTCTTCTCCAGATCGGCGATCGCCCGGTGCCCGGAGTTGGGCTCGGCGTCCCACAACGGGCTCTCGACCCGGTTGCGCCACGCCTTCTTCCGCACCTCGGGATCGCCGACGTAGTACTGGAGCGTGGCCGTCTTCTCGGCGTCGGGGTTCTTGGTCCAGACGCCTTGGGGCCCGCGGAAGTCGGGGATGCCCGACTCGGTCGAGATCCCCGCTCCGGTGAGGATCACGATGCGCTGGGCGCGCCGGATGGAGTCGGCGATGGTGTCGAGGTCGTCCACGCCGGAAGATTACGCGTCCCCGATGCTTGTGTTGTGAGGTCACCGAATGGGCGTCCCCGCAACACGAGAACCTGGGGTTCAGGCGGCGGTGTCGGGGACGGACGCTTCGACGGACTCGCGGTGGCGCTCGTACGCCCACCGGGCGCTCTCGTGGCAGATCGACGGGTGGAAGCCGGTGGCGTGCAGCACCCGCTCGACGTGGTCGGCGTCGTCGCCCTGCTCGAGCAGCGTGACCGCCAGCCGGCGCGCCCGGCCCCGCGCCGTGGTGAGCGGGCCCTGGGCCAGTTGGGTCTCGGCCCACTCCGCGTGCGCGACCTGGAGCTCGAGCGGGAGGCGGCGCACGTGCCGGACGTTGATCGGCGGGAGGTTGCGCCGCACTGCCACCGTGCCCCGGCCGTCGTCGCAGGCGAGGTCGAACTGGGCCAGGCGGGCCAGCGAGCGCACCAACGGCGAGCTGTTCCCCTCGCGCTGTCCGAGACCGAGGGCCTGGGAGGTGTCGGCGACCGTGAGCTCGAGGCCCTCGGGCCGTTCGTCGAAGCGCTGAGCCAGGTGGCGCAGGAGCAGCAGCGCGGTCGGCCCGAGCGTGGGCAGCCAGAAAGTCTCGACGTAGAGGGAGCGGGGATCGTGGCCCAGGGTGTCGATGACGGGGTCGGGCCAGGGCTGGATCGTGAGGGTGGCGGGCATGGTTCCCTCCGCGGATCTCGGGGTGCGGGGGGAAGTGAGACTAGCTGTGACAGATTGTATAGAAGTGCCTGAGCCGGGTCAAGCGGCTAATCGGCGCCCAGGCCCGCCCAGGTCCCGAGGGTCTCGACCGGCCGCTCGCCCAGGTCGATCGCGGGGTGCGGCTCGGCAAAGAGGAAGCCTTGGGCGAACTCGCATCCGAGCGTGCGCAGCTCAGCCAGCTGGGCCGGCGACTCCACGCCCTCGGCGATCGCGGTCAGCCCGAGAGCGTGGGCGAGGCTCACGCAGGCGGTGGCGAGCGCGGTGTCCTCGGCGTCGCGGCCGAGCCCGTCGACGAAGGTCTGGTCGACCTTCAGCGCCTCGACCGGGAGTCGCTTGAGGTAGCTCAGCGACGAGTACCCGGTCCCGAAGTCGTCGATCGCGATGTGCACACCCTGGCCCTGGAGCGCCTGGAGCACACCGATCGCCGACTCGGCGTCGACCATCAGCGTGTTCTCGGTGATCTCGAGCCACACCGAGTCGGGGTGCACGCCGGTGTCCCGGACGATGCGGGCGACATCGTCGGGGAGCGTCGGCTCGGCCAGCTGGCGTGGCGACAGGTTCACACTGATCGTGAGCGGGGGCGCCGGCGCGGCCTCCTCCTGCCAGCGAGCCGTCTGCCGACAGGCCTCCTCCAGCACCCAGGCGCCGATCGGGACGATGAGCCCGGTCGTCTCCGCCAGCCCGATGAACTCTCCCGGCGCGACCAGACCACGCTCGGGGTGCCGCCAGCGCAGCAGCGCCTCGAAGCCGGTCACACCGCCTCGCTCCAGGTCGATTACCGGTTGGAAGTAGACGGCGAACTCGCCCCGCTCCAACGCGCGGCGCAGGGCGCTCCCCGTGCGGAGGTCGTCGACGGCGCCCTCCCGGGTCCGGCCGTCGAAGAGCTCGAACCGGGCGCGCCCCCGGTCCTTGGCCCGCCACATCGCGGTGTCGGCGTCGCGAACGAGCGCCGGCGCCGTCGCCCCCGGGCCCGAGGTGGCGATGCCGATGCTGGCGGTCACGAAGACCTCGCCGTCCTCGAGCATGACGGGACGCGAGATCTGGTCGGTGATCTCCGCCGCCAGCTCGTGGGCGTGGTCGGCGTCCCCGACCTCCTCGCACAGCACCAGGAACTCGTCGCCTCCGAGCCGGGCCAGGGTGTCGCTCGGGCGCAGCGCCCACAGCAGCCGCTGGGCGATTGTCTCGAGCAGGCCGTCGCCGGCTTCGTGCCCGAGCGCGTCGTTGACCATCTTGAAGTGGTCGAGTCCGATGACGAGGACCGCGACTCGCTTTTCCCCGGCGCCGCGATCGAGCGATGCCCCCACGCGGTCGACGAAGTCGACGCGGTCGGGCAGGCCGGTCAGAGGATCGCGGCTCGGGCGGGTCGCATGAGCGTCGGTCATGGATGTCCTGGGCCCAGAAAGGGCCCGGTCGGACTCCGCCCGAGGAGGGAAACCTACCCGGTGGTACCCCGAAACGCGCGGAGCATCTCCTGGGCCGCGGCGGTGGGACTCACCGTCCCTGCTGCCACCTCCCGCTCGAGCCCCTCCGCCAGAGCAGCCACCTGCTCGTCGCCCCGCAACGACTCGAGCAGGCTCTCCGACACCTCGGCCCACATCCACTCGCGGGCCTGCTCGGATCGGCGCCGCTCGAGCGCGCCCGACTCGCCCATCGACGCCTGGAACTCCTCGACCGCCCGCCACAGGTCGTCCACGCCCCGCCCCTCGAGCGCCGACACCAGCAGCACCCGCGGCTCCCACTCCGGCGTCCGCGGTCGCACGAGCCGCAGCGCGCTCGCGTAGTCGGCCGCGACCGCCTTGGCCACGGCGGCGAGCTCGCCGTCGGCCTTGTTCACCACGACGATGTCGGCCAGCTCGATGACCCCGCGCTTGATGCCCTGGAGCTCGTCACCGGCTCCCGGCGCCAGCACGAGCACGAACACGTCGACCATGTCCGCCACCGCGGCCTCGGACTGTCCCACCCCCACCGTCTCGACGAGCACCACGTCGAACCCGGCTGCTTCGCACAGCAACATCGCCTCCCGGGTGCGCCGCGCCACCCCGCCGAGGGTGCGGCCGGTCGGCGACGGCCGGACGAACGCGGCATCCCGGCGGGTGAGCTCGCCCATGCGGGTCTTGTCGCCCAGGATCGATCCCCCGCTGCGGCCGCTCGAGGGGTCCACGGCCAGCACCGCCACCCGATGGCCCCGGTCGACCAGGTAGAGCCCGAGGGCCTCGATGAACGTCGACTTGCCCGCGCCCGGCGTCCCCGAGATGCCCACCCGTACCGACCCGCCGGTGTGCGGCAGCACCTCGTCGAGCAACTCGGTGGCCTCGGCCCGGTGGTCGGGCCGGGTCGACTCGACCAGCGTGATCGCCCGCGCCAGCGCGCGCCGGTCGCCGGCGAGGACCTGCCGGGCCAGATCGCTCAACGGTTGCGCAGCAGCTGGAGGATCTCGGCCGCGGCCTTGGGGATGTTGGTGCCGGGGCCGTACACCGCGCTGACGCCCGACTCCAGCAGGAAGTCGTAGTCGTGAGGCGGGATCACCCCGCCGCATACGACCAGGATGTCGTCGCCCCCCTGCTTGCGGAGCTCGGCGATCAGCTCGGGCACGAGTGTCTTGTGCCCGGCGGCCTGGCTCGACACGCCCACGACATGGACGTCGTTCTCGATCGCGTCGCGGGCGGCTTCTTCCGGCGTCTGGAACAGCGGGCCAACGTCGACGTCGAAGCCGATGTCGGCGAACGCAGTGGCGATGACCTTCGCGCCGCGGTCGTGGCCGTCCTGGCCGAGCTTGACGACCAGCATGCGGGGCCGGCGACCCTCTTCCTTCGCGAACTCGTCGATCTCGCGGCGCACCCGCTCGTAGCCTTCGTCGCCCTCGTAGGCGGAGCCGTACACACCGCTGATGCTACGGACGGTCGCGCGGTGGCGCGAGAACACCTCCTCGAGCGCGTCGGAGATTTCACCGACCGTCGCCCGCGCTCTGGTGGCCTCGACTGCGAGCTCGAGGAGGTTGGCGTCTCCGGCCGCGCCTTCGGTGAGGCGCTGAAGCGTCTCCCGGACCCGTGGTTCGTCCCGGGTCGACCGGACGCGCTCGAGCCGCTCGATCTGGCTGAGCCGTACCTCGGTGTTGTCGACGTCACGGAGCTCGAAGTCGTGGAGCTCTTCGTCGAGGCGGTACTTGTTGACGCCGACCACCACCTCCTCACCCCGGTCGATGCGCGCCTGGCGCCGGGCCGCGCTCTCCTCGATGCGCAACTTGGGCATGCCCGACTCGACCGCCTTGGTCATGCCGCCGAGCTCCTCGACCTCCTCGATCAGCTTCCACGCCTCGTTGGCCAGCGACTGGGTCAGGCCCTCGACGTAGTAGCTGCCGCCGAGCGGGTCGACCACGTGGGGGATGCCGGTCTCCTCGGCCAGGATCAGCTGGGTGTTGCGGGCGATCCGAGCGGCGGTCTCGCTGGGCAGCGCGAGGGCCTCGTCGAACGAATTGGTGTGCAGGCTCTGGGTGCCGCCGAGGACCGCCGCCAGCGCCTCGAACGCGGTCCGCACAATGTTGTTGTACGGATCCTGCTCGGTGAGCGAGACCCCCGACGTCTGGCAGTGGGTTCGCAGCATGAGCGAGCTCGGCTTCTTCGGCCCGAACTCCCGGATGACCTTCGACCACAGCAGCCGGGCCGCCCGCAGCTTGGCGACCTCCATGAAGAAGTTCATGCCGATCGCAAAGAAGAAGGACAGCCGGCCGGCGAAGGCGTCGATGTCGAGGCCGCGGCCGGTGGCGACACGCACGTACTCCATGCCGTCGGCGATCGTGAACGCCAGCTCCTGCACCGCGGTCGCGCCCGCCTCCTGCATGTGGTAGCCGGAGATCGAGATGGAGTTGAACTTCGGCATCTCTTTCGCCGTGTACTCGATGATGTCGGCGACGATCCGCATGCTCGGCTCGGGCGGGTAGATGTAGGTGTTGCGGACCATGAACTCCTTGAGGATGTCGTTCTGGATGGTCCCGGCGAGCTGGTCGCGGGAGACGCCCTGCTCCTCGGCGGCGACGATGTAGCCCGCGAGCACGGGCAGGACGGCGCCGTTCATCGTCATCGACACCGTCATCTGGTCGAGCGGAATGCCGTCGAACAGGATCTTCATGTCCTCGACCGAGTCGATGGCGACGCCCGCCTTGCCGACGTCGCCCACGACGCGGGGGTGGTCGCTGTCGTACCCGCGGTGGGTGGCGAGGTCGAATGCCACCGACAGGCCCATCTGGCCGGCGGCGAGGTTGCGCCGGTAGAAGGCGTTCGACTCCTCGGCGGTCGAGAACCCGGCGTACTGGCGGATCGTCCACGGGCGGTTGGCGTACATGGTCGCCCGGATGCCGCGCAGGAACGGCTCGAACCCCGGCAGCGTGTCGACGGCCTCGAGGCCCTCGAGGTCGGCGGCGGTGTAGAGGGGCTTGACCGGGATGCCCTCGGGTGTCTCCCAGGTCAGCTCGTCGGGATCACGCTTGGTCTCCCGCTGCGCCAGCGCGCGCCAGTCGGGAAGGGTTGGCCGGGAGGAGTCGGTGGGCTTGCGGGATTCGCCCATGCGCCGGTTCAGGGTACCGGCGGGTGCGCCCTCGACTCGCCTTGGGCTAGCTCGCCTTCGGCAGCTCGGGGTCGGGGCCGGCCGCCCGCTCGAGGGCGGCGCGGGCCTGGGCGACGCCGCGGCGGCCGACGGTGCGGGCGCGGGCGTCGAGCTTCCACTCGGGCCAGCGGACCGCCCGGCGACCGGTGCGGCCGCCCGCCTGGCGGGGAGTGTCGACGAGGCGCAGTTGCGTGCTCACACCAGAAGTATCACCGGGGGGTATGACAGTTATTCCGTCTCTTTTGGTCGCACTCGCTCGGCGGCAGGGTACCTGCCGCCGCCCTTCGGGACGCTCGCCGCTCCCGCGCAATCCTGGCTGCCGGCCGGTGGATGGCACCTCTGGCTGCTGGCTACCGGCCCTACAACCCAGGTCACGCCGGACGGGGGCGGCCACCTCTCGAGGAGTTGGCGTCGGCCGCCCGTACACTCGACGCGATGGCCTACCTCGATCACGCGGCCACGACCCCGATGCGCCCCGAGGCGGTGGCGGCGATGCTGCCGTTCCTGTCGGACACGTTCGGCAACCCGTCGGGCACCCACGCCGCCGCCCGCGCCGCCAAGACCGCGCTCGAGGAGGCGCGCGAGCTCATTGCCGTCCAGCTGGGGGCGGAGCCGGCCGACGTCGTGCTCACGGGCGGCGGCACCGAGGCCGACAACCTCGCGGTCAAAGGCGCGGCCTACGCGGCTCGCGACGCCGGCCGAGGCGACGGCGTCGTGACCACCCGGTTCGAGCACAAGGGCGTGCTGGCGTCGTGCGACCGGCTCGAGCGGGCGGGATTCCGGGTCCGGCGCACCCGCGTCGACGAGGACGGGGTCGTCGATCTGGACGCGCTCGCGGACGCGCTCGACGAAATGACCGTCGTCGTGTCGGTGATGCTCGTCAACAACGAGGTCGGCACCATCCAGCCGCTCGATGAGATCGCAGCGCTGGTTCGTCAGCGCGCGCCGCACGCGCTCGTTCACACCGACGCAGTGCAGGGAGTCCCCTGGCTCGAAGTGGCGGTCGCCGCCCGCGATGCTGATCTGGTCGCGATCTCGGCGCACAAGTTCGGCGGGCCCAAGGGCGCCGGCGCGCTCGTCGTCCGGGGCGACGCCGCCCTCGATCCGCTGGTCGAGGGAGGCGGGCAGGAGCGCAACCTGCGCTCGGGCACCGCGAACGTCGCCGGTGCGGTAGCGATGGCCGCGGCGCTGCAGGCCACCGCCGACCACCGCGCCGCCGAGGTCGCTCGGATCGGCGCGCTGCGCGACCGGCTCGCGAACGGGCTCGCCGACACCGTACCGGGGTGCTTCTTCAACGGTGACGTCGCCCGCAAGGTCGCCGGCAACTGTCACGTCGGCTTCCCCGGCGTCGAGGCCGAGGCGCTGCTGGTCGTGCTCGACCGGGACGGCGTGTGCGCGGCGGCGGGCTCGTCGTGCTCGTCGGGCGCCACCGAGCCGTCGCACGTGCTCGAGGCCATGGGTCTCGGGCGCGACGACGCGCTTGCCTCGATCCGTCTGAGCCTCGGCCATGCGTCGACCGCCGCCGACGTCGACACCGCACTGGCGGTGATCCCGGCCGCGGTCGAGCGGCTGCGGCCGGTCGGTGTGTCGTGAACGTGCTCGTCGCGATGAGCGGCGGCGTCGACTCCTCGGTCGCGGCCGCGCTGCTGGCGGAAGCCGGCCACGAGGTCACCGGGGTCACGCTCAAGCTTTGGGGCGGCGAGTCCGACTCGGGCTGCTGCAGCGTGTCGGATGTCGAGGACGCCCGCCGGGTGGCGGCGCAGCTCGGGATCCCGCACTACATCTTCAACTTCGCCGAAGACTTCGAGCGTCAGGTCGTGGGCCCCTACGTCGGCGAGTACGGCGCCGGGCGGACGCCCAATCCCTGCGTCGAGTGCAACCGGTCCATCAAGTTCGGGCGCCTGCTCGACCGCGCCGACGCCATGGGCTTCGACGCGGTGGCGACCGGCCATCACGCCCGGGTCCAGCGGCGCGACGACGGCCGCCACCGGCTCGTACGGGGAGCCGATCGGGCCAAGGATCAGTCGTACGTGCTCTACATGCTCGGGCAGCACCAGCTCGAGCGCGTCCTGCTGCCGGTCGGTGATCTGACCAAGGCCGAGGTGCGGACCCGCGCCCGCGAGCTTGGCCTGCGCACGGCGGCGAAGCCCGAGAGCATGGACGTCTGCTTCATCACCCGGGGCGGCCGCGAGCGCTTCCTCGCGGCCCGCGCTCCGGCCGCGGCGGGTCCCGTCGTCGACGCGATCGGCCGCGAGGTCGGGCGCCACGACGGGATCACGGGGTTCACCGTCGGGCAGCGGCGAGGCCTCGGTGTGGCGGCGGGGGAGCGGCGCTACGTGGTCGACGTCGACGCCGCCACCGCCACGGTCACGATCGGCGGACGCGACGACCTGCTGCGCGCGGAGGTGCGGATCGACGCGCTGTCCTTCGTCGAGCGCGCACCCGCGCCCGACCGATCGGTGCTGGTTCAGGTGCGCGCCCACGGAACCCCGGTCGGCGGTCACCTCGACGACGACCGCGTGCGCTTCGACGAGCCCCAGCCGCGGGTGGCGCCGGGGCAGGTGGTCGCGCTCTACGACGGCGACACGCTGCTGGGCGGCGGCATCGCCGCCTGACCCGTCAGGCGGTTGGCACCGGGATCCGACGTTGCGCCGCTTCGGCGAGGAGCTCGCCGCTCCGCACCGCCGCGAACCGCAGCTCGGTCGTGGTCGCAGGGACCGAACCCCGGACGCCGCGCCGGGTGGCGAGAAACTCGGTCTCGCGGCCGAGGGTGAGCGCCAGCGAGTCGGCCAGCGCACCCAACCGCAGGTCGACCACCCCTGCGTGGACGCGCTCGCTCGGGTCCGCGGCACGCAGCGAGGCGATGTGCTCCCGCAGGAACAGCACCGGATCGGGAAGCGTGAGGGGATCGACGACGACCAGGCCCGCCGGCACCAGCACCACCCAGCGACGCGAGAGCCCGTGGAGGGCGCGCACCATCAGCGCGGCCAACGGGATGCCCACCACCAATGCCAGCCCGCCCACGACCGGCCGGTCGGCCGCCACCAGCAACGGCCCCGCGGCGATACCCGCCCCGACGAGCAGCGGCGCCGGCGGCAGCGGGCCCAGCAACAACACGCGAGGGGTCTTCAACGGGAACCGGCGCTCGTCGCCGTAGGCGACGCCGTTGGCGGCCGCCATCGCGACCCCGGGCGTCACGGCGAGGACGACCGCCGCGCCGGTCACCACGACCGCGGCGACGGCCGTCACGCCGGCAGCGTCACCGAAGATCGCGGCGACGACCGCCAGAACGAAGAACCCGGGGGCGGCGACCCGAACCGCGGTCAACGCGACGGGACGCGGCGTGAGCACCCCCGTGAGCACGACGCCCCACGCCGACCACAACAGCACGGCCGCGACGATCTGCGGCCCGGTCGACCAACCGTCCAGCGCGTCGGCGGCCGCCGGGCCCGCGGTGATCGGCAGTGACGCCCACGCGATCCGGAGCAACCAGACGCTCACGTGGTTGATCCCAGGAATCCGGGCGGCCCCGGCTGGAAGCGCGTCACGGCGCCGACCGTATACTGCGCCCCCCATGGTCCGGACCGCTCACGCGCCTGCGCTCGTCCCCGCGCTCGCCACCGGTATCGGAAGCCTGCCCCACGACGATCCCCGGGCCGCGGCGGACGTCGTGCTCCGTCATCACCCGCGTCTGCCCGCCGCGCCGCAGTTGCCGGCGCGCACGCCGCTCGAAGGCCTCGTCGCCCAGTGGGCGCGCGCGCTTCCCGAGGTCTCGGTGCGCGACGACGGGACCGTGGTCATCGACGACCGGGGGTCGTTCGAGCCGCCGGTGCCGTCGTTCGACTCCGAGGCCCACGGCGGTCTGCTCGCGTTCCTCGATGTCGCCGCGTCGACCGGTGAGGAACCGCCGGCCCGGGTCAAGGTGCAGATCGCCGGCCCGCTCACGCTCGGGCTGGCGTTACACCGTGCCGGCATGCCAGTCGAGCGCGCCTTCCGACGGGGCGGTGAGGCCGCCCGGAGCTGGGCGATCGCGGTCGAGGAGCTGGTCGAGGAACGCCTACCCGGTTCGTCGTTGCTCCTGTTCTTCGACGAGCCCGCGTTGGTGACGTGGCGACGTCATGAGGGCGTGCTCGATCGCGAGACGGCTACCGACGTGCTCTCGGGTGCGCTGGCGGCGCCGGGGTGCATGACCGGCGTGCACGTCTGCGGCGCGGGCGACCGTCGCCTCGCGCTCGAGGCGGGACCGCAGGTGATCGGGGTCGAGGTCGGGAGCGATCTCGTCGCCGACGCCGACGTGATCGCCCGTCACCTCGATGCCGACGGTTGGGTGGCGTGGGGGGCGGTGCCGACCGACCGACCGGTGGGCGAGTCGGTCGAGCCGCTCTGGCGCGCACTGGTCAGCGTGTGGTGCGAGCTCACGCGGCGCGGCTGCGATCCGGTGCGCCTCCGCACCCAGAGCCTGGTCACGCCGGCGTGCGGGCTCGCCGGGCACGGGCGCAGTCAGGCCGAGCGCTCCCTGCGCCTCGCCCGGGCGGTGGCCGACCGCGTGCACGACCAGGCGGTGGCAGCCCGGCTGACACTGGGCGCGTAGTGGCGTCGCGCACGCCGCGCTGCATCAACTGCGGCACGCCACTCGGGCCGGGCGTGGGCAAGTGCCCTAC
>Ga0136614_10001605_pt1 | contig 13429 bp, 9 predicted proteins | sample AntDrymUQ2792106_2_FD_106643 | JGI IMG/M metagenome (GOLD analysis project Ga0136614, IMG submission 106643) | Polar desert sand microbial communities from Dry Valleys, Antarctica - metaG UQ279 (21.06) | ecosystem: Environmental > Terrestrial > Soil > Desert | place: Antarctica: Dry Valley...
CGCGTACTCGCTGTAGCCGCCGAAATAGCCCGTTAAGAAGACGGCGTCGACCTCTCCCGACCCGAGGAGCCCGCCCACGACCCGGCCGAACGAGGAGATGTCCTGCTCGCCGCCGCCGGCGAGATCGACGGGGTTCCGCGTGGACGCCGTGGGCGGCAACCCCACGGCGAGCCGTGCGGCGAGATCGTCGGAGAACAGCGGGAGCTCGAGGCCGAGCTCCGAGACGATGTCCGCGGCGAGAGCCGAGTGGCCGCCGCCGTCGGCTGCGACGGCGACCCGCCGCCCGTGCGGGAGCGGGCATGCGAGGAGCGTCTGCGCGAGGTCGACCAGTTCGGCCGGCGTCGCCACGCGCTCGATGCCCGCGGCGTCGCAGGCCGCGTCGACGGCGACGGACGAGCTCACGAGGGCGCCCGTGTGCGACCGCGCGGCACGAGCGCTTCCCGCGCTTCCCCCCACGGTTAGAAGCAGCACGGGCTTGCCCGCCTCGCTCGCGGCCTCCGCCGCGCGGGCGAACTCGCGGCCGTCGCGAAAATCCTCGCAGTAGACCGCGATCGCGCGCGTCGGCTCGTGGGCGACGAACGATCGCACGAGATCCGCGGCTTCGAGATCAGCCTGGTTTCCGAGCGAGGCGAACCGCGAGAACCCGATACCCGCCTCCCGCGCGAGAAGCCCGACCTCGATTGCCACGTTCCCGCTCTGCGACACGAGGCCGATCGCTCCGGACGGAAAGTCGTTCGCGGCCAGGTCGAGACCGGCGGCCGCGTCCACGACACCGAGGCAGTTCGGCCCGAGCAAGACCGCGCCCGCCGAGCGCACGCGCTCGCCGAGCGCACGTTCGCGCTCGCGCTCCGGGCCGCCCATCTCGCCGAGCCCCGCGCTGATCCCGACGATCGCCTTCGCACCGGCCGTGAGCGCCGTGTCGACGGCCTCCTCGAAGCCCGCAGCGGGCACGCTGATCACTACGAGCTCAGGCTGCTCCGGCAGGTCGCCCAATGCGCGGAACGCAGCGCGTCCGAGCACCTCCCCGCCCTTTCGGTTCACGAGGTAGACCGTGCGCCGGCTCTCGCCCCGAAGCGCCCCGCGGGCGAGCCAGTGACCCCATTTCGACTGGTCGTCCGAGGCCCCGACGACGGCGACCGAGCGCGGGTCGAAGAGCGAGGTTACGTCGCGGCTCAACCGCTCGCTAGAACGTCAGGTTGAGGCACCAGCCGCCGTCGACCCGGAGGTTGACGCCCGTCACGTAGGACGACCGGTCCGAGACCAGGAAGGCGATCGCGTCCGCGATCTCCTCGGGCTCGCCGAAGCGCGCCATCGGAATCGCCGCGGCCTGCTCGCCATAGACCGTGTCGAGCGGGACGCCGCGCGCCTCGACCTCGCCCTCGCCGAGATCGACGACCCGCTGGGTCGCGATCCAGCCGGGCAGCACGTTGTTGACCCGAATCCCCTCGGGAGCGAGCTCGGTCGCCAGGTACTTCGCGAACCCGGTCGTCGCCAGGCGCGAGACTGCAGAGAGAGCCGTGCCGTGAATGAGCTGGTGGACGCCGCACGTCGTGATGTTGACGATCCGGCCGCCGCCCCGCGCGCGCATGTGCGGGACGGCGACCCGGCACAGGCGAATCACGCTCTGCGTCACGAGCTCCCAGGCGGCGCGCCAATCGTCGTCGTCGAGCGGAACCTTTTCCCGGTACGGCGGCCCGCCCATGTTCGTCACGAGGGCGTCGAGCCCGCCGAAGCGCGCCACCGTCTCCTCGACGACGCGCACGCAGTCCTCGGGGCGCGCGACGTCGGCTGAAATTGCCGCGACCTCCGCGCCGGTCGCTGCGGAGATCTCGTCTGCCGCCCGCCGCAGCGACACCTCGTCGCGCGCAAAGACGGCGACGGCCGCTCCTTCCCGGGCCAGCGCCTCCGCGGCGGCTCGGCCTAGGCCCCGGTTTCCTCCGCCGACGAGCGCGATCTTCCCGTCGAGACCGAGATTCACCCCTAGCCGGCCCCGGCCGCGACGAGCGGCTCGGGGATCGCTGCCAGAAGCTCGCGCGTGTATGGGTGCTGCGGGTCGTCGAACAGCCGCTCGATCTCCGCCTCCTCGCAGACCTCGCCGTCCTTCATGACGAGCGCGCGCGTCGTGATCGTTCGCACGACCGCGAGATCGTGGCTCACGAACATGACGGCCGCCCCGAAGTGGGCGGAGAGATCGGCGAGGAGCTCGAGGATCGTCGCCTGGACCGAGACGTCCAGGGCCGACGTCACCTCGTCGCAGAGGAGGACGGACGGCCGGGCGGCGAATGCGCGGGCGATCGCGACCCGCTGCTTCTGACCGCCCGAGAGCTCGGACGGATAGCGGCCGAGCATGTTCCGCGGCAGCTTGACCGCCTCGAGGAGCTCGATCATCGCGTCCTTCTCGCCGCGGTGCGACACGTCTTCGCGGAAGAGCCGGATTGGACGGCGCAGGAGGTCGGCGACGGTGTGCCGCGGGTTCAGCGACGAGTCGGGGTTCTGAAAGACGATCTGGAGCTCGCGGCGCACCAGCCGGGACCGCTTCACGGCGCGCGGAGCGAGCTCTTCGCCGCGCAGGCGAATGGAGCCGGACGTGGGGACATGAAGCCCTGCCACCGCGCGCAGCAGCGTCGACTTGCCGCTTCCGCTCTCGCCGACGATCCCGAGCGTCTCGCCTGTCCGGAGCGTCACGCTCACCGAGTGGAGGACGGTCTTCGTCGTCCTGCCCGAGCGGTAGTCGCACGTGACGTCGATGACGTCGAGAAGGGGCTCGGACTCCGCCTCGCGGATCGGCAGCACGGAGCCGGCCAGCGGCCGTGCCGCAATCTCCTCGACCCGAAAGCAACGGGCGCGATGACCCGGCGCGACCTCGAGGAGCTCGGGATGATTCTCGCGCGTGTGGTCGGTCGCGTACGAGCATCGCGGCGCGAACGAGCACGCATCGAGGACCACTCTCGAGGGCGGCCGGCCCGGGATGACCGCGACGTTGCGCGGCTTGTCCATGTTGGGGATCGCGGCGATCAGCGCCTGCGTGTAGGGGTGACGAGGCCGTCGCGAGACGTCGGCAGCGGCGCCGATCTCCACGATCTCGCCCGCGTACATGACGGCGAGGCGATCGGCGACCTTGCCCAGAAGCGCGAGGTCGTGGCTCACGTAGAGCGCGGCGACGCCGGTCTCGGAGACGAGCGAGCGGAGGAGCGTGGAGATCCGCGCCTGCGTCGTCACGTCGAGCCCGGTCGTCGGCTCGTCGAGCAGCAGAACTTCCGGCTTGCACGAGAGCGCGATGGCGATCGCGATCCGCTGCTGCTGGCCTCCGCTGAACTGGAAGGGATACCGAGCGAGCGCGGTCGGCGGGTCGGGAAGGCCGACGGCCTCGAGCAGCTCCAGCTGGCGCGCGCGCAGTTCCTGGCCGTGAAGGCCGAGATGCGTGACGAGCGGCTGGGCGAGCTGACGGCCGATCGGGATCGCGGGGTTGAGGGCGCCCACGGCGCTCTGCGCCACGTAGGCGACACGCTTGCCCCAGATCGATCGAAGCTGCGACGTCGAGAGCTTGAGCAGGTCGAGCTCACCGAGGCGCGACGATCCGGAGAGCACGTGCGCCCCGGGGCTCCGGTAGCCGATCGCGGCGAGCGCCGTCGTCGACTTTCCGCAGCCCGACTCGCCGGCGAGGCCCAGGATCGCCCCCGGCTCGAGGGTGAAGTCCGCCTCCCAGACGACGATGTTGTCGGTCTCGTCACCCCGGACGTATCCGACCGTCAAGTTGTCGACTCGCATGATGGAGGCGGACCCTTCGACCTCGGGTTGCGTGACGGGGATCGCCGCGCTCAAACCGGCACGATCCCCCGTGCGGCCTCACGTGTGAGGTGCCGCGTCAGCGCGTCGGCGATCATGTTGAAAGAGATCGAGAGCGCGGCGATCCCGAACGCGGGGCCGAGGGTCGCCCACGGCGCAACGCTCAGGAAGTTCCGCGACTCGGCAACCATGAGCCCCCAGTCCGGCTTCGGCGGCTGGGCTCCCAATCCGAGGAAGTTGAGCGTGGCGACGAAGATGACGCCGTAGGTGATCCGGAGGGCGAAGTCGGCGATCGCCGGAGCCGCGATGTTCGGGAGCACCTCCCGCGCGAGGATCGACCCGGTCCGCTCGCCGCGAGCCTGCGCCGCCGCGATGAAGTCACTCGTCACGACCGCCTGCGTCGCGCCGCGGACGATCCGCCCGACGCGAGGGACGAAGACAAGTGCCACCGTCAGCACGAGGACGACCTTCGACGTCCCGAGCCCCGCGATGATGACGAGCACGAGCAGGAGCGGCGGTAGCGTGAGAAGCAGGTCGAAGAGCCGTGTGATCAGGCCGTCGGTGCGACCGCGCGAGTAGGCGCCCAGCATGCCGAGGCCCCCGCCGACGAGAAACGCGACCGTGACCGCGGCGAGCGGGACGAGCACGATCGTGTCTCCGCCCACGAGGAAGCGGCTGAAGACGTCGCGCCCGAGGTTGTCCGTCCCGAGAAAATGATCGGCCGAGGGCCCGGTGGCCTGCGGGCCGACCCCGAGCTCCGTCGGCGAGTACGGCGTGAAGAAGCGGCCGAACGCGATGATCCCGAGCATGATCGCCCCGAACACGAGGCCGATCCTCCCTTCGAGCGACCCGAGGATCGTCCGCCAGGCCGACGGCGGACGGGCCTCTTCCTCCTCCTCGATCGGGCGAAGGGGCTCGGGGTCGAGGACGCCAGGCTCGACGACGGCACCCGAGCTCACGCGCTCGCCGCCTTGAGACGCGGGTTGAAGTAGACGACGAGGAGATCGGCGATGAGGCTGATCGCGATGAACATCGCACCCATGACGAGCGCGATCGCCTGGACGGTGAGGACGTCGCCCTGCGCGATCGCCTGGACGAGGGCCTGCCCGATGCCCGGGAAGGCGAAGACGTTCTCGACGACGATGACGCCCGACAGGAGGTAGACGAGGTTGATCGCGACCGCGTTGACGAGCGGTACGGCCGCGTTCCGCATGGCGTGGTCCCAGATAACGGTTCGTCGGGCGAGGCCGCGTAGGAGCGCAGCCTGGGTGTACGGCGCCGCGAGCGCCTCACGAGCCGCCCCGCGCGCGATTCGCACGATATAGGGGACCATTGCGAGGATGAGCGTGAGCGAGGGAAGGATGTAGGCCTTGACCTTCTCGGTGCTCGTCCCGAAGGAGAGCGCGGTCGAGTCCGTCGGAAGCCACCCGAGGGTGACGGCGAAGAGCATCAGCAGGCCGATCCCGACGACGAACTCTGGCAGGGCGGCCACGACGACCGTGCCGATGAGAAGCGACAGGTCCTTCCAGGACCCACCCCGCCTGGCCATGAAGACGCCGATCAGCACGGAGATCGGCAGGGCGACGAGCAGCGACACGAGCGACAGCAGGAGCGTCTTCCCGAGCCGTGGCACAACGTCCTCGCGTACCTCCCGCCCTGTGACCGGGGAGACGCCCCAATCGCCGCGGACGAAGTCGCCGAGCCAAGTCCCATAGCGAACGTAGACCGGCTCGTCGAGGCCGTGCTCCTGCACGTAGGCCTGGAGCTGGGCCTCCGACGTCTCGCGCCCGAGGGCGTTCCGCGCGACCTCCGTCGGCGATTTCACGTTCGTCGCCGCGAACGTGACGATCGAGATGACGAAGAGCGTCAGGAGGGCCGAGCCGAACTGCCGAAGGACGGACTCGATCCGGGCGAACCGCGTCCTCGGAGTGGCGACGGCGCGCGCGGGCGAAGGCGCCGGCGGCGGGCTCAGCGGTGGAGCCGTTGCCGCCGGCGCCTCGCCGACGATGATCGGGGCGTCGCCCTCCGCCATCTAGGCCAGGGACGCCTTCTTCATGATCATCCCCCTCGAGAGCTCGAGCTCCTCGCCCTTCAGGCTGTTCTTCTTCACCCAGAGCTTGCTCGTCCACGCCGGGATCGACGTTCCGTGCTTGTCGGCGACGAGCGCGAGCGCCTGCGAGTAGATCTCCCTCTGCTCGTCCTCGTCCGTGGTCTTCAGCCCGTCCGCGAGGAGGGCGTCGAGCTCGGGGTTCTTGAGCTTGGCCTCGTTCCACGGCGCGTTCGACGCGTACGTCACCGAGAGGATCTCGTTCGGGTGGCGGCGCGTGTAGTACGAGACGTACATCGGCTTCACGAGCCAGACCTGGTCCCAGTACGTGTCGGGTGAATGCTGCTTGATCTTCACCCGGATGCCGGCCGGCTCGACCACCTGCGCGAACGCGACGGCGAGATCGACCATCCCACCGTACGACGCCGAGGTGAACAGCTCGACGTCGATTCCGTCCGCATGGCCGGCCTCGGCGAGGAGCGCCTTTGCGCCCTCGATGTCCTGCTCTGTCGACACGTCGGACGGGTAGTACGGGTCGTCCGGCGGCACCGGCACGTCACCCGAGACGTCGCCGTAGCCCTGGTAGACGGCCTGGAGGACCTTCTCGCGGTCGACGGCCATCTTGATTGCGTCGACGACGCGCTCGTCGTCGAACGGCGGCTTGGTCTGGTCCATCGCGACGAGGAGGTAGGTGGCGCCCTTGAACTCGAGGAGCTCAGCTCCGCTCGCACCCTCGACGGTCGACGCCGCCGAGTAGTCGATCGGGTCGGCGAGGTGCGACTGGCCGGAGACGACCGACTGCACCTTGGTCGACTGCTCGCCGATCACGACGCCGCGGATGCCGTCGAGGTACGGCAACCCGCTCTCCCAGTACTCGGGGTTCTTCTCGACCTCCCAGCTTCGGCCGGGCTGGAAGGACTTGAGCTTGAACGGGCCCGTTCCGACCGCAGTCTTCGCAAAGTCCGTCGTCCCATCCTTGACGATCATCCCGTGGCGGGCGCTCAGTGCAAGCGGGATGAGCGAATCGGGTCGCTTCAGCTTCAGGACGAGCGTCGCCTCGTCGGGCGCCTCGATCCCGGCCGCGTCGATACTGGGCTCGAGCCGCGAGAAGAGCGGCGACCCGAAGTCCTCCGTGAGCAGGCGTCCGATGGAGTACGCGGCGTCCTTGGACGTGAACGGGGTCCCGTCGTGCCACTTCACGCCCTGCCGGAGCTTGAACGTCCACTCGCTCGCGTCCTCGTTCGGTTCCCAGGACTCGGCCAGGATTGGATGGATGTTCCAGTCGGTGTCTGCAACCGTCAGGCCTTCGTAGATCTGGCCGGTGTAGAACGAGTCGTTCGAGAGCGTGGTGAGGGCGGGGTCGAGGTTCTCCTTCGCACTCGCATCGCTGAAGGAGACCTGGACGAGGCCGCCCTTCTTCGCCGCGGTTCCGGCTCCGTCACCGCCTTCGCTCTCCTTCTCGCCGCCGCAGGCGGCGAGCAGGGTGCCGCTGCCCGAGACGAAGATGATCCCCGCAAAGCCGCGGCGGAGAAGCTCGTCCCGGGTGAGGCCCTCCTTCGGCGTTCGTTCGTAGTGACCGTTCTCAACTGACATTTCTGCTCCTCCGCTCGTTCGTGGACAGCACTAACTCCCGTTGGACGTGCATACGACGTAAGCGCCGATCCGGTCTGCCGCCTTCCGACACGCCTGCCCGAGCCGTGGGAACGAGGACGGCGCGATTCGGTACGACGGCCCGGAGACGCTCAAGGCGGCGACGCACCGTTTCTCCTGATCGAGAACCGGGACGGCAACGCCGTTCAACTCCTCTTCGAACTCGCCGGCCACGGTTGCGTAGCCGTCGCTTCGGGCCCGTTCGAGCTGCCGCTTCAGCCGCTCGCGCCGGGTGATCGTGCGCTCGGTCAGCGCGGTGAGGCGACCTCCCGGGAGACCGTCCGACCCGAACGCGAGGAGCACCTTCCCGTCGGACGTGCAGTGGAGGGGCGTCCGCCTCCCCACCCAGTTCTGGACCCCGACGACGTAGCGCGAGTCGACCTGGGCGATCGTCGTCATCTCGTCCCCGTGACGAACGGTGAGCGTCACCGTCTCGCCGGTCCGCTCGGCCAGGTCGGACATCGGCCTGCGCGCGCGCTCCGCGAGCTCGCGGCCCGAGATGGCAAGCATGCCCAGCCGCCCGAGCTCCGGGCCGAGCCGAAAGGCCTCCCCCGCGTCGGCACGCTCGAGGAACCCGCGCGCGGCGAGCGTCCGGGCCAGGCGGGAGGCCGTGCTCCGGTGGACACCGAGCATCGTCGCGATCTCGCTGACGGTGAGTGCCCTGCCTTCGGCATCAAACGCTTGAAGCGTCCGGAGGGCCCGGTCTGCCGTCAGGAGGGTGTTGCGCATACCGCAACGGCGCGATCATAACGCTCCATGGTCGGGATTCCAAGGCCGCCGGTCTAGCGCGGCGCGAAGGCCTCGAGTGCACTGCGTCGGGGCTCCAGAAACTTCTCGGGCGTTTCGCACTCCTCGAGGAACCCGACCGCCTCACGGCAGAGACCGAGGCCGTTCTCCGCGTTCGCCGCCCACACGTTTTCCTGCTCCCCCGGGTCGCGCTCGAGGTCGTAGAGCTCCGGGCTCTCGGTCGGACCCCCGAGGATGACCGACCGGGTCCGGGTCGCGATCGTGATCGGCATGTAACTCGAGATGCGGCGAGGCCGAGAGTCCACGGCACTCGTCATCTCGCCCTCGGCGAAGTAGACCGGCCACGAGCTCACGACGAACGGCCGGTGCTCGCCGTCCTCAGCGTCAAGCGCGCTCTTGAAGGAGCGACCCTGCATCCCCGCCGGAACGTCGATCCCGACCAGATCGAGAATCGTCGGCGCAAGATCGGGCGCCGTGGTGAGCGCCTGCCGCTTGCCGGGGTCGAGGCCGGGCCCGCGCACGAAGAGCGGGATCCGCGTGAGCTCCTGGTAGAGAGGCGACCAGCCAACCGTCAGGAGCCAAGACTCGGGGAGCCACTCCGGAACATCGGCGTCGGCCGTGATCTTCGCGCCCGGATCGTGGAACCACTCGGCCTTGCCGAAGTAGCCGTGCTCACCGAAGAAGAAGCCGTGGTCGGATGTGAACAGCACGACCGTGTTGTCCGTCAGGCCGAGCACGTCGAGCTTCTCGAGAAGACGGCCGATCCAGCGGTCGACCATCGTGACCTCGCCGCAGTACGTCGCGTGCGCCATCTCGACGTCTTCCTCCGTCAACCCCGCATCACGCCACTTGCCGTACGTCGGGTAGAGCTGGCGGCCATCGTAGTCCGGCTTGTAGAGAGCCGTGTAGTACTCGGGCGCATCCCACGGCTCGTGAGGGTCCCAGCTGTCGACGTAGAGGAAGAACGGCTCCTTGTAGTGGCGCTCGAGCCATCCTTCGGCCGCAGTCACGGTGCGGGCGATCAGGCGATCGGCCTCGGAGCGCCATGTGAGCCGCGCGTCAGAGCGCTCGTGCGGACGCGTGTCGTCGCCCTGGCCTCGGACCCAGATGAAGTCGTCGAAGCCACGGTCGTATCCGTAGCCGCCCCGGATGAAGAAGGGCGTGTCGACGACGCCCATGGTCAGGTACCCCTCGCCGGCCAGAACGCCGGGCAGTGTCTGGATCCCGGCCGGAAGCGCCTCCCAGCCCATGAATGTGTACGAGAAGCGCCCCGTCAGGATGTCGGCCCGGGCCGGCATGGTCGGAAACGAGGAAACGAGGTGGTGGTCGAAGGCCGCTGCGTCGCGGGCGAACGCGTCCAGGTGCGGCGTTCGGATCGTCGCGTTCCCGTAGGCGCCGACGTGATCGCGGCGAAACGTGTCGCAGACGATCAGGACGACGTTCGGTCGTTCAGCCATTCGTCATCTCTCCCGGCGCCGGAATTGCGACATGCGCAACGCGTCGATCATAGTGCGCGGCACGGTGCGAGGCGAGAGCGCGAGTGCCGGTGTGAAGCGGCCGGTCGAGCCGATCCGTTGGCGCGACCTCGTCGCCGGATTCAGCGTCGCGCTCGTCCTCGTCCCCCAGTCCTTGGCGTACGCGGAGCTCGCCGGGATGCCCGCCGAGCGCGGTCTCTACGCCGCGGCTCTGCCTCCGCTCGCAGCTGCCCTCTTCGCCTCCTCGCCCTATCTCCAGACCGGGCCCGTCGCGATCACGAGCCTTCTCACCTTCGGCGCTCTCTCCGCGGTCGCGGTGCCCGGAAGCGGGGAATACGTGGCGCTCGCCCTGCTCCTGGCTCTCATCGTCGGGGTCGTTCGGCTCGCGATCGGGCTCGCCCGAAGCGGCGTCGTTGCGTACCTCATGTCGCAACCCGTCCTCCTCGGGTTCACCTCCGCGGCCGCGATCCTGATCGTCCTGTCGCAGCTTCCGACGGCCCTCGGCGTCGACCCAGCCTCGGAGGGGGTGCTCGAGCGGGCGGCAGACGCTTTCGCCGACGTGGGAGCCTGGGAGACGAGCGCTCTTCTCCTCTCGGTCGCGACCGTCGCGCTGGTCCTCCTCGGCGGTCGCCTGCACGCGCTCTTCCCCGGGGTTCTCGTCGCCGCGGCCGTCGCGATCGCCTACAGCGAGCTTGCGGACTACGGCGGTGCGACCGTTGGATCGGTCGGCGGCGGGCTCCCGCCCTTCTCGGTCGACTTCCCGTGGACCTCGCTCGGGACGCTCGCCCTGCCGGGTCTCGTGATCGCGCTCGTCGGGTTCGCGGAGCCGGCCGCCATCGCGCGCACGTTCGCCGCGCAGGAGCGACGGCCGTGGGATCCGAACCGTGAGTTCGTGAGCCAGGGCGTTGCGAACGTCACGGCCGCTTTCTCCGGCGGCTTTCCCGTCGGCGGGTCGTTCTCGCGGAGCGCGTTGAACCGGCTGTCGGGCGCGCGGACGCGCTGGAGCGGCGCGGTCACGGGCCTCCTCGTTCTCGCGTTCCTCCCCTTCGGCTCCGCGTTGTCGTCGCTTCCGAAGGCGGTGCTGGCCGCCATCGTGATCGCGTCGGTCGTCGGCCTGATCAGGCTGCTTCCCCTCCTCCGTCTCTTTCGCTTTTCGCGAGGCCAGTTCGTGGTCGGTGCCGCGACGTTCGTGCTCACGCTCGTGCTCTCGCCCCATGTCGAACGGGCGCTTGTGATCGGCATTCTCCTGTCGATCGGGCTCCACCTACGCCGCGAGCTCTCACTCGAGGTTGCGAGCTGGACCGAGGGGAGCGAGCTCCATCTGAGACCCCGAGGCGTGCTCTGGTTCGGTAGCGCGCGCACGCTCGAGGACGCGGTCCTCAAGCTGCTCGCGGAGCACTCGGACGCAGAACGCCTGGTCGTCCATCTCGACGCCCTCGGCCGGATCGACATGACCGGGGCGCTCGCGCTCCGCGCGCTCCTTCAGGACGCGCGCGAGGCGGGGGTCACCGTCGAGGTCGTGGACGTCCGGGCGCGCTGGCGCGGTCTCGTCGCGCGCGTGATCAAGCGCGAAGACGACCCGCTGCAGTGAACACGCCGGGACCCGGGCCGGGCAAGCCCGGTCCCTACAAGAGCCCGTAGGGGCGAGGCTTGCCTCGCCCGCGCGGACCGCTAGCCGTTGACCGAGAAGCTCGAGTTCGGGTTGATCTCGCGGTTTCGCGAGTAGAAGCCCGCGTTCAGCGTGATCCCGGTATAGCGGGTCTTGACCTGCACAGGGTCACTGTCGTGGTCGTGCCCCGCCTCGCAGGCGTCGACCACCTCGGCCATCATGTGGCCGACGACGGGCGCGTTCTTGAACTGGTTTCCGCTCGTGCCGATGGCCATGTAGAAGCCGTCGAGCGCCGAGCGGTCGTAGATCGGGATCCAGTCGTCCGAGACGTCGTAGAGGTCGACGAGCCCGCGGGAGTCGGGCGGCACCTTAACGGCCGGGATCCTTCGCGCCACGCGATAGACCTGGGCCTCCCACTGTGCACGCGAGACCTTCCGGTCGTAGTCGTCGGGATCGTCGACCCAGACCTGGGGGTCGCAGTCGGGGTCCTCGCTTCCGATCAGGATGTTGTTGCCGGCCTCGGGGCGGAAGTAGATGCCCTGGTCGCCGTCTGAGGTGTGGAATCCCTCGTGCTCGTAGTCCACGTCCTCGGGCGCCGGGACGATGTGCACCTCGTGGCGGAGCGCCCGCGTCTTGATGTTCATCTCGTCCTCCACGCCCGCCATGCGGTTGACGACGAAGGAGTGCGGCCCGGCCACGTTCACGACGACCGGCGCGTCGATCTCCTCGCCGTTCTCGAGCGTGACCCCCTCTACTCGCCCGTCGCGGCGAATCTCGACGACCCGCCGATTGAACATGAACTCGCCGCCCTTAGATTCGGACGCCCGCTGGAGATTGTGCGACGTGAGCTGCGGGTCGTTCATGTACCCCGACCCGGGCGTGTAGATCACCCCTGGGAGCTCCTCGTCGCGCTTGTGCCAGAACTCCTCGCTCTCGGGACGGTCCGGAGGCCAGAACGCGTGGAAGTCGAAGTACGGGACGCGCTCCTTGGCGGTCTCGAGCTCCCACTCCTCATGCTCGACCCCGAGGTCGCGGTAGTGCTTCAGGACCTTCTCGTGATGGCCCGTCTTGCTCTTCAGGAGCACCGTTCCGGATCGCATGTATTCCGCAAAGCCGCGCTCGTCCTCGATCTCGAGGTAGTTCGGCCAGTCCTCCCAGTACGAGAACCCCTCGTAGGCCATCCCGACGCCGTCCCAGGACGAGTAATGCGCGCGAACGATCGAACAGGAGCTCGACGTCGGCCCGTACCCCGCGGCGGGAAGCTTGTCGATGTTGATCGTCTTGTAGCCACGCTTGCCGAGCTCGAACGCCGTCGCCGCGCCGATGACCCCGGCCCCGATGATGATCGCGTCGGCGTTCTTTCTCATTGCGAAACCCTCCGCCCCCGCTCGCCTGCCAAACGTATCACCGTCGCATCCGTTTCATCTCGGGGTCGAACGGAGGATCCGGCGAGACGGTCGCGGGCTGAGGGTCGCAGAAGTACTCGATCTCGAGGTCGGTGCCCTCGGCGGCGAGCTCGGCCGGAAGCCACGCGTACGCGATCCCGCGCCCGACCGAGTAGCCGTAGTCCGCGCTCGTCACGAAACCGGCCGCGTCTCCGTTCGCACGTACCGGCTCCTTGCCCATGACGACTCCGTCGAGCGTCAGGCAGCAGAGCTTCCGCGTCGGCGCTTCGCCGTCGCGCTCCGCGAGGGCGCCGCGCCCGATGAACTCGCCCTTGTCGGGCTTGACGGCGAACCCGAGCCCAGCTTCGTAGGGGTCGTGCTCGCTCCACATGTCGGCTCCCCACGAGCGGTAGCCCTTCTCGAGGCGAAGCGCGTTGAAGGCGCCGCGGCCCCCCGCGATCACATCGTGATCGTGGCCCGAGTCCCAGAGCAGGTCCCAGAGGCGAAGCCCAAACTCCGCGGACGTGTAGAGCTCCCAGCCGAGCTCGCCGACGTAGGAGAGGCGAAGCGCCGTCACGGGAACCTGGCGGACGTAGATGTCACGGGCACGGAAGAAGCCGAACCCCTCGTGCGAGACGTCGTCCTCGGTCAGCGGCTGGAGGACGTCGCGCGCGTTCGGGCCCCAGAGCCCGACGCAGCAGGTCCGACCGGTTGAATCGCGGACCTGGAC
>Ga0136614_10001607_pt1 | contig 13422 bp, 13 predicted proteins | sample AntDrymUQ2792106_2_FD_106643 | JGI IMG/M metagenome (GOLD analysis project Ga0136614, IMG submission 106643) | Polar desert sand microbial communities from Dry Valleys, Antarctica - metaG UQ279 (21.06) | ecosystem: Environmental > Terrestrial > Soil > Desert | place: Antarctica: Dry Valley...
ACAAAAATGCGCTTGAGTTCCTGCGCTTTATGTAAATTTTCCTCATCGGCGGCTTGCGCCATTCCCAATTCGGCAACGCGTACAACGTCGTGTCCCAAAGCGATTAAAAATCGCGCCGTCGTTTCATAAACGTCTTGGTCAAGTAATAATTTCACGCGGCAATTTTTATATCTTCCGCCGAAATCAACGCGATGGCGTAATCAACGCAAGCCTTAATGTCTTCAACTTTCAAATCTGGATAATAGTCTTGCTTTATTTCCTCAAAAGACAAACCTTCATTGATTAATTCTAAAACGCTCTGGACAGTAATCCGCGTTCCAACAACGCAGGGTTTGCCGAAATGGATGGTTGGATTTACTGAAATTCTTTCGTTCATATTTACCTCATTTGAAACAATTCTTTTAATTCATTCGTGATGCGCGTCGGCTTCAAAGTTTCGCGGTCAATCAGACACCAGATGCTTCTGGCTTTGACCAGTAAATCTTCGCCGCGCTTAATTTCGGTAAATCTTTCCCAACTGATGCGCGTCGGCTCGCCGACCCAAGTTGTCACTATGACTTCTTCGTTTTCAAATGCCTGTTTTTTGTAATCAATTTCGTGTCGCGTAACCATCCAAACATACTTATCGCGTTCAAGTTCAGTCGTCGCCGAAAACCAGTGCGCGACGGCGACATCCTGAATCCATTTCACATACACGACGTTATTAACGTGACCTTGCGCGTCAATATCGCTTTTTTCAATACGAAAACTGTGCGAAAAACTCATTGATTATCAACCGAATTTAACTCCCGCAATTCGAGCAGATATTGAAACCCTATCGGATCATAACGCCTCCAAATATCAGCGATTTGCGGATCGTCGAGAATCATTTTGTTCCGTTCATCACGGCAGTTATACATTTTGACTCTGAAATCTTTGGAATGTCCTTCCACCCAAATTTCCCCAATTTTGCCGCAAGGTGCGATTTTTTCAAGCACGTTTACAATCGGTTCGTTCCAATCTTTTACTTTAAAACCTAGTCTGGTATTTGTGCCTTCGATTTCAACTCGCACAAAACTTCCTTCATAAAAGCCGTCAGTGAAAACGATTACTTTATCGCCAATTTTCAAACCGTCAAAATCTTCGCTTCGGACGACGCTGTTCACTGAAATTTCAGAATTGTCTGGAAAATTAAGAAAAATCTTTTCGATTTTTATCGCGCCGCTGACATATTTTCTACTCAAATTATCCGAGGCATAATCGCTTTCTTTACTGACTTTAACAACCGTTCCGCCAAAAACCGCGTCCCAATCCTCGCTGGCAACAGTCAGCGGATTTGCCCAATACAAAGTTGGAAGCAGAAAAGAACCGTCGGACATTTTATGTGATTCAGGCGTTGAAACTAATTTCGGAGCAATATCCTTCTCTATATTTTGCTCGGAAATATTTGGAGCGCAACCGCTCAAAAAAATAACTAACGACAATATAAATTTAGTCATTTTATACTCCAAAGCATCTTTGTCACCTACGGTCAAATTTTAAGCCGTTGTTTGTGAGCCGAGTGATTCCTGCACCGCTTTGCCAATGTCAGCAGGTGATTCGACAACGCGGATTCCCGCTTCGGTCAACGCCTTCATTTTCTCGGCTGCTGTTCCTTTGCCGCCGGAGATGATTGCGCCCGCGTGTCCCATTCGTCTGCCCGGCGGCGCTGTTTGTCCGGCGATGAAGGCAACGATTGGTTTTGAAACGTTGTCTTTGGCGTATTCGGCGGCGTCTTCTTCGGCAGTTCCGCCGATTTCACCAATCATCACAATCGCGTCGGTTTCGTCGTCTTCCTGAAACAGCCGAAGCGCGTCCGTATGATTCGTGCCGATAATCGGGTCGCCGCCGATGCCGATGGCGGTTGATTGTCCTAAGCCGAGCGCGGTTAATTGCCCGACGGCTTCGTAAGTCAAAGTTCCCGAACGCGAGACGACGCCGATGCGTCCTTCTTTGTGAATGTGTCCGGGCATAATGCCGATTTTGCATTGACCGGGCGAGATAATTCCCGGGCAATTTGGACCGATGAGGCGCGTATTTTTATCGCGCAAAAACTCTTTGACGGCGACCATATCGGTGATGGGAATTCCTTCGGTGATGCAGACGACGAGCGGAAGTCCGGCAGCGGCGGCTTCCATAATCGCGTCCGCCGCAAATGCGGGCGGAACGTAGATAATCGAAACATTTGCGCCGGTGTCAGCAACGGCATCGGCGACCGTGTTGAAAACCGGAACGCCTTCGTGCAGTGTTCCGCCTTTGGCGGGCGTCACGCCTCCGACGACTTTCGTGCCGTATTCAATCATTTGCTGCGTGTGAAAAGTTCCCTCTTTGCCCGTGATGCCCTGCACGATCAGGCGTGTGTTTTTATCAACTAAAACGCTCAAAAATTTTCTCCTGTCGGAAATCTAGGTTAGGTAAAACAATGGCAAAGTATAACACGAGGCTAACCGGAAAAGTAAAAAACGAACCACGAAATAACACGAAGAAAATCGAAAAAATCTTTTCGTGTTGTTTCGTGTTGTTTCGTGGTTAAATTTTTAGCCGTCTTTTCTAAAACAGCATTGAATTTAGAACCGGAAAACTTTTTCCCGAACATTTTCCGAAAAAACGACGTAAGCGATTCAATTGTCTTTTTCGACAAACCCACAACACAAAAAATCTATGAGGCAGGTTTATACATTTTACGCGGACGCTTTTCGGATTGCTCTCCAATCAATTTTGGAACATAAGCTCCGCGCGGTTCTCACTCTTCTCGGCGTGATTATCGGCGTCTCGGCGGTGGTCGTCGTTGGTGCTTCGATTAGCGGTTTGAATTCTTATGTGACGGAAAAAGTGTCAAAAATTTTGGGCGCGAACCATTTTATGATTGCCCGAATGGCTAATTCCGGCAGAAGGAGCGACGAAGAATTTGAACGCGCCAATCGCCGCAATAAGCGCGTTACCTGGGAAGAATACGAATATTTAAAGGCAAACTGCGCGAGCTGCTCGGAAATCGGCGCGGCAAAAGGCGCCGGTGCGGATTTAAATCAAAACGGGATCGAAATGCCTTCGACGCGCATTATGGGCGTGACGGCGAATATGGAGCAAATTGAAGACAAAACCATTATTCCCGGACGCTTTATCAATGCGAATGAAGTGACGCGCTCGGCGAAAGTATGCGTTATCGGCGCGGACGTGCGCGACAAGTTTTTCCCTGATCAAGACCCCGTTGGACAAACAATTAAAGTGCGCGGTTTGCCGCTCACGATTGTCGGAATGGAAGAAAAGCGAGGCTCGTTTTTAGGCGATTCGCAAGACCGGCACATTTACATTCCGGTCACGCTTCATCTGCAAATTTTCGGGCGCGGCAGCGACGGCATCCAGCTTCACGGAAAATCCGAAAGTAAAGAAGCGTTTCAAATCGCCATCGCAGAAGCCAAAACGGTGATGCGTAACCGGCGACAGCTTCTTGGCAGTGAAGAAGACGATTTCGGGCTGGTCAACACCGAAGAACTCGGCGGACAGATTGATCAATTTACGGCGAGCATCGCGGCGGTCGTCTTACCGATTACGATGATTACTCTGATTGTCGGCGGCATCGTCGTGATGAATATTATGCTCGTATCCGTGACCGAGAGAACTTTTGAAGTCGGCTTGCGAAAAGCCTTGGGTGCGACGAAAAAACAGATTCTGCTGCAATTTCTGATCGAATCGGCGCTGCTCTGTATCGGCGGAGGAATTTTAGGTTTGCTGCTCGCCGTCGGCGTGACGGCTTTAATTACATTCTTAGCCGGAATTACGATGACGATCACGCCTTTCTACATCATTTTGTCCGTCGTCGTATCGAGCGTTATCGGCATCATCGCGGGACTTTACCCGGCGTGGAAAGCCGCGCGGCTCGACCCGATTGTCGCCCTGACAAACAACTGATTCTTCAAACACGTACAGACAAATTATGCGATTACCGAAATTTATCCCGCACGAAATCTTAAAAATGGCGCTCGACAGCATTCGCGCTAACAAATTCCGCAGCTTTTTGACGGTTCTCGGCATCGTCGTCGGCGTGATGACGGCAATTATCGTCGCTTCGATTTTAACCGGAATGCGCCAGTCAATCGTGCAGACGATTGAAGATTACGGGACAAACAACATTTACGCCTTTCATCTTTCAACCGGATTCGGAGGCGGCGACCGCTCGGAACGTTCGCGCAAGCCGTTGACTGTTGACGATGCCAATGCGATTCTGGCGCAGTCCGGCGCCGTTGAAGACATTGCGCTCGTCGCGCCCGGCATCGGAAATTTCGGTCCGGGCTTTGACGACAATATGACTTATCAGGGACGCAATTACCGCTGGGCAAGCGCTGACGGCGTTTCGGCAAATTACGATAAAATTGTCAATTTAACTTTGCGCGAAGGTCGTTTTATTACCGAAACGGACGACGCGCAGCGGCGCAGCGTTTTAGTCATCGGCGTTGACGCGGCGGACGCGCTTTTTCCCGGCGAATCGGGGAACATCGTCGGACGAGAAGTGCGAATGAACGGTCAGTTGTGGGAAATCATCGGCGTGCTGGAAAAACGAAAGTCAGGGTTTTTCGGCGAAAACGAAGAAGACCGCAAAATTTTCCTGCCGTTTAGAACAGCCCGCAAAGTCGCGCCGCAGCGCAATTATCTGCTGCACATCATCAAAGCGAAATCCGACCGCGTGAAAGACGCGCTGCTCGACGCGGAAGCTATTCTTCGCCAGCGGCGCGAAGTAAAATACGGCGAGCCGAATAATTTCGACATCAAGACGGCGGACAATTTTATCGAGCAATTCGATTCGATTACGGCGATGGTCGGTTTGATAGCGATTGCTATTTCAAGTCTCGGCTTGCTCGTCGGCGGCATCGGCGTAATGAACATTATGCTCGTGTCGGTGACGGAAAGAACCAAAGAAATCGGCATTAGAAAAGCCATCGGCGCGACCAAAAGCGCCATTGTTATGCAGTTTCTGCTCGAAGCAATGGCATTGACTTTTTTCGGCGGCATCGTCGGCGTCACGTTAGCCGTCGGCATCAGCAACCTGATTATGTTTTTTGTTCCGAGCCTTCCGGCTTCGATACCACTTTGGGCGGTGATTTCAGGTTTGACCGTCTCAGTAGGCGTCGGCTTGGTTTTCGGCGTGTTGCCCGCCCGCAAAGCCGCCCGGCTCGATCCGATTGAGTGCCTGCGTTACGAATAGAAATTCTTACTAATTTTTCCAAGTAAACGACAAAGGATAAATACACAAGTTTACATAGATTTACGCGGATTATTTTTTGATTTCATCTGAGTTCACCTGTGTAAATCTGTGGTCACACTTTTTTCATTGTCCGTGTTTATCATCCCTTTGTTGTGAAAATGCCTTATAATCTATTCGATAATGAGCATTCTGATCGAAAAAAGCGGCATTCTGTCCACGATTCAGGATTTAGGCAGAACTGGTTTTCGGCGTTTCGGCATTAACCCGAACGGCGCGATGGATAAAACAGCCGTTCGGCTAATCAACGTTCTGATTGATAACAATGAAAATGCGGCGGTTTTGGAAATGCACTTTCCCGCGCCGGTTCTGCGGTTTGAAAAAGCGGCAATCGTCGCGCTCGGCGGAGCCGACTTCAGCGCGACACTGGGCGGCGAAGCAATTGAAAACTGGAGACCAATTTTTGTCGGAAAAAATCAAATTCTAAAATTTACCAATAAGATTTTCGGTAATCGCGTTTACCTCTCAATCAAAGGCGGCTTCAAAATTAATGAATGGCTCGGCAGCGCAAGCACGAATCTGGTTGCCGGCATCGGCGGATTTGAAGGAAGAAGTTTGCGAAAAGACGACCGATTATTTTTTAAATCAAAATTCAAAATTCAAAATTCAAAATTTCCGTATAAAATTTCCAAAGATTTAATTCCCCGTTACAGTCCGTTTCCGACCGCACGTGTCGTGGCAGGCGCGGAATTTGGTAAATTAACCGCCGCGGGACGAGAAAAATTTATTTCGCGAAATTTTACAATCAGCTTCAACTCCAATCGAATGGGTTTTCGTCTGAATGGCGAAAAGCTGACGCTTGCCAAAAAATTTGAATTAGTTTCCTCGGCTGTCGCCTTCGGAACCATTCAGCTTTTACCCGATGGGCAAATGATAATTTTAATGGCTGACCACCAAACGTCGGGTGGTTATCCGAGAATCGCGCACGTTGTCTCGACGGATTTGCCGGTTCTCGCGCAGCTCGGCGCGACGGATAAAGTCAATTTTCAATTGATTTCATTAGAAGCCGCCGAACAATTGACGCTTGAGTTTGAAAAAAATTTGAATTTATTGAGAATCGGCGTAAATTCTAAATATGCTTTTGAGCGTTGATTTGAATTGCGATATGGGCGAGAGCTTCGGCGCGTGGCGGATGGGCAACGACGCGGCGTTGATGGATTACGTTTCATCTGTAAATGTCGCTTGCGGCTTTCACGCGGGCGACGCGTCGGTGATCAGGAAAACGATTGAAACGGCTATCGAGAAAAACGTCGCTGTCGGAGCGCACCCGTCGTTTCCCGATTTGCAGGGTTTCGGCAGACGCGCGATGAAAATGTCCGCCTCGGAGATTTTCGACATTATGCTATACCAGGTTGCCGCGCTCAAAGGGATGTGCGAAGCGTTGGGCGGAAAACTTCATCACGTCAAGCCGCACGGCGCGCTTTATAATCAAGCCGCAACCGATAAAACTTTAGCCGAAGCGATTACGAAAGCCGTAAAAACGATTGACGGAAATTTAATTTTTTACGGATTGGCAAACAGTTTTCTGATTTCCGAAGCCGAACGAATCGGATTGAAAACAGCGAGTGAGGTTTTCGCCGACAGAACTTACCAGGCAGACGGAACTTTAACCGCGCGAACTGAGCCGAACGCTTTGATTGAAACAACGGGAAAATCCTGCGAACAAGTTTTGGAAATGATAACCGCGCAGACGGTAACGGCAACGAACGGCGAGAAAATTTCTATCAAAGCCGACACCGTTTGCATTCACGGCGACGGCGCGCACGCGCTTGAATTCGCTCGCGCAATACATCGAACGCTCGATGAAAAGGGCGTTAGCGTTAACGCGATAAAAGGAAGCGCGGAAGCCCGCGCGGAGTAAGGGCGCAGGCGGAAAACGCCCTTACTCCGCGCGGGCTTCCGCATTAAAGTCGAATTGTAAATATGGAAGCAATCGAAAACGGCAAAAAGCTCGTGCGCCAATTAAGTTTGCTCGATGCGACGATGATTGTCGTTGGCTCGATGATTGGGAGCGGTATTTTTTTAACATCGGCGGAATCGGCGCGGCTCGTCGGCGCGCCGGGCTGGCTGCTGGTGGCATGGATTTTGGCGGGCGTGATGACGATTACCGGCGCGTTGTGCGTCGCCGAACTCGCCGCGATGATGCCTAAGGCGGGCGGACCTTACGTTTTTTTGAGCGAGGCTTATAATCCGGCAACCGGATTTCTTTACGGCTGGTCGAATTTTCTGATTATCCAAACCGGCACAATTGCCGCCGTCGCCGTCGCTTTTGCCAACTTCGCGGGTGTTTTATTTCCGCCGATTTCCGGCTCGAACTACATCGTCGCGCCGGTTGTGTTCGGCTCGTATGCCGTCAGCCTTTCCACTCAGCAATTGCTCGCCATTGTCGTCATCGCGCTCTTAACTTTTATCAATACGCGCGGACTCGAAGCGGGAAAATGGATTCAAAATATTTTTACTTTTACGAAAACGGCGGCTCTGCTCGCGCTTGTTCTGCTTGGTTTATTCGTCGGCTGGAACGCCGGCGGCGCGGCGTTCACCTCCGATTGGTGGAATCCGTCGGCGAACGGTTGGGATATAAACACGGCGCAGCCGGGCGCGACGGCGGCGGGCGCGTTCGCTTTCGTTTTGGTCTTAGGACGCGCGATGACCGGACCGCTTTTTTCGCAATCGGCTTGGGACAACGTAACTTTTGCCGCCGGAGAAGTGGAAAAACCGCAACGCAATTTGCCGCGGGCATTGCTCGTCGGCTGCCTGATTGTCGTCGGATTATACATTACGGCAAACATCGCATACGTCGTAACCTTGCCGCTTTCGGCGATTCAAAATGCGCCGGGCAACCGTGTGGCGGCGGTGATGATGACGGAAATTCTGGGCGCGTCCGGCGCGGGTGTAATGGCGGCGGCGATTATGATTTCGACTTTCGGCTGTAACAACGGATTAATTTTAGCCGGAGCACGTGTAAGTTATGCGATGGCGCGAGACCGCCTATTTTTCGCGCCGCTTGCCCGGACAAACAGCGTAAATGTTCCGGCGTTGGCTCTCATCGCGCAAGGCGTGTGGGCTTCGATTCTCGTTCTGCCGCGTACTGTAACTTATACGGCGGCGGACGCGACACCGACATTCGGTAACGTCTATACGCAATTGCTCGAATATATCGTCTCGGTTGATCTGGTTTTCGGAACGCTCTCGGTTCTCGCCGTCATTGTTCTTCGCCGCCGCGCCGCGCAAACGATGCGACCTTATCGAACCTGGGGCTATCCGATTGTTCCGATAATTTTTCTTACCCTTTCGACTTTTCTGATTTTCAATCTGGCATTTCTCGCGCCGACGACTTCCGGTATCGGCTACCTGCTCGCGCTGACCGGCATTCCCGCTTATTTCATCTGGCGTAGAAAACGACGACCGGTAACAGTTTCGTAAATTTTCCTGCTATTCAACTGTCCACTGACTTACATCAATTTCTGAGAAAATTTTTGTCATAAAAATTGCGCCGATGGTGTTCTACTTTTGAAACCTTTTGGCGTGGCGGATGTTGCAGGTAAGAATTTCGTTCAGAAAGTCACCCGATTTATTTACACAGATTAATAAAAGGAGTTATCGAAATGAAAAAATTTCTGTTTGCGTTCTGGCTGTTTTTCGCTTTTTCCACCGTCGCCTTTGCCCAAACTGATGCTGACCGAGAAGCAGTGCGGCAAGCCGCTCTCGATTACGTCGAAGGCGTTTATGAAGTCAGCCCGCAGCGCATCGAGCGCAGCGTTCACCCTGATTTGGTTAAACGCGGGTTTTACATCAAAAAGGGCGAAACAGTTTACAGTTCTTCCCCGATGACTTTCACCGAACTCGTCAATCTCTCGAAAACCTATAACAAAAGCGGCAAACTGCCGAAAGCCGCGCCCAAGGAAATCGTCGTTCTCGATGTCTTAGACCAGACCGCGAGCGTGAAATTAACCGCCGTTTGGGGCATTGATTATATGCATCTTGCCAAATACGACGGCAAATGGATGATCGTCAACATTCTCTGGCAAAGTCCGCCGAAGCCGAATCGCTAAACGAAACCTGGCAAAAGCATTGTTTTACCGTTATGAAAAACTTAATACTCGTCTTTATTAAAAATCCGGTCGCTCTTCTGCTCGTTGTTTTTTTCAGCGCAAATTTGATTCTCGCTCAAACGACAACGACTTCGACAACCAAAGTTACCGAAGCCGAGCCGTCGCCGAGTCCGTCGCCGATTGTGCCGGTGCCGCAGACCGAACCGCAAACGTCAATTGTCGAACCGGCTGTTCCGGCGACAAAATATGTGAAGAAAGACGCACCCGTCCGCATTCCGCGCCTCGAATCCGCGCCGGTTATTGACGGGCAGTTGAACGACGACATCTGGCGCAACGCCGCTGTCTTCGGCGATTTTTTCCAAACGCAGCCGGGCGATAACGTCGCGCCGACGCATCCGACCGAAGCGATGATCGGCTACGACGCAAAAAATCTCTACATCGCTTTTCGCGTCGTCCAGGACCGCGACAAAGTGCGGGCGACGGTCGCCAGACGCGATAATATTTTTAACGATGACTACATCGGCGTTCATCTCGATACTTTCAACGACCAGCGGCAGGCGTATGTGATATTTTTCAACCCGCTCGGCGTGCAAGCCGACGGAACTTTGACCGAGGGACGCGGCGAAGATTTCAATATTGATTTGGTGATGGAATCGAAAGGAGTGTTGACCGACAACGGCTTTACCATCGAAGCCGCGATCCCGTTTAAATCGCTGCGCTATGAAGCGGGCAAAAATAAAAATTGGGGAATTCATATTTTTCGTCGAGTGAAATATAACAACAACGAACTCGATTCATGGATGCGAAATGACCGCAGCCGTTCCGGTCAGCTCAACCAAGCCGGACAAATCACCGGACTGGAAGATATTTCCACGACACGCCAGCTTGAAATCAATCCGAGTTTTACGGTTTCCGAATCCGGCAGACGCACGCGTTTTTCTTTTAATCAAGATCCGTCGGGACGTTACGTTAACGACGGCATCAAAGGCGAATTCGGAATGACCGCCAAATTCAGTTTGACGCCGACGATAACGCTCGATTTCGCTTATAACCCTGATTTCGCTCAGGTCGAAGCCGACGCGCCCGTCACGTCCGCCAACCAGCGCTTCCCGATTTTCTTTGCCGAAAAACGTCCGTTTTTCCTCGAAAGAATTGACATTTTCAACACGCGGATGAACGTCGTCAACACGCGCGCAATCGTTGACCCGGATATCGCTCTGAAACTGACGGGCAGACGCGGGAAAAATACGTTCGGCGTGCTTTACGCTTCGGACAACGCGCCCGGCAATTACTCGCTCGACGAGCGCGAAGGCTTGGCAAATTGCCAGCGAATACGACTCACCAATCCGGCGCAAGTGTGCAGCAACATCGAGCGTTTCGTTGATCAGAACGCCGACATCGGCATTATCCGGTTCAAACGCGATGTCGGCAGACAACACAACCTTGGATTTTTCGCCACGACTTATAATTTTACCGAACGTCACAATAACACCGCCGGATTTGACGGGCGTTTCCGCCTGACTCCGAAAATCGTCGCGGAATTTCAAATCGTCGGAACGCATTCGCGCCGCTTTTTTTACGATTCGGATTTAAATCGCAATTTATACCGCAGCGGCAACGGTTTCGGTTATTCATATTCATTTGAACGCTCGGACCGTAATCTTTTTATGACTGTCAGCGGCGGCGGCAGAACGCGAGATTACCGCGCCGATGTCGGTTTTACGCCGCGCACCGATACTAATCAACACCGCTCGTTCATTCAATATCAAACCGACCGCGACACGAAAAAGAAAATTATTTTCAAGCGTCTGAACAACGACAGCGTAATCAGTTTCGACTGGCGCGGACGCTCGCAAAACTGGCAATCAAACACGCAGGGAATGGTCGGGCTGCAGCGTCAAACATTTGTCGGCGCGGGCGTTAAATTAGGTTACGAAAGAGTTTTTGAATCGGAATTCGGCGCGCGACGCACGGCGACGCATCGCAACGGCGCGTTTTTTGGCGACGATTCGGAACGCTCCGCTCACAAACGAGAACTCTACGGCTTTATCGAAAGTTCGCCGAACAAACAGATTTTCGCCCTGCTCGTCGTCGGCAATACCTGGGGACAGCTCGATTACGATTTGGGAAACGGACGTCGGTTTCCGCGCGTCAGCCCGCCTTTTCTGGCTTACGATGTGTTATACCAGGAATACCTGCGAAGAAAAGCGATAAATCCGTCTGATCCGACAAACATCGAACCGACAAGACCGGGTTTCGACCCGGGCGCGGGCAACCAGCTCTTCATCGAATCGGTTTTCCGCTATCAGCCGACTTCCGCGTGGCAGGCGCAATTGAATTACAACAAAATTCGTCTCGTCAGAAACGACACCAGCAAAACTGCGTTCGACGACAATATCTTCTCTCTGCGTTCGACATATCAGTTCACACGCGACATTTTCGCTCGTCTGCGGCTTGATTATTCGACTTTAAGCACACGCCTGCGCCCGCAGTTTGTCGTCGGCTGGACGCCAAGCCCCGGCACGGCTCTTTATGCCGGCTATAATGATGATTTGAATTACAACGGTTACAACCCGTTCAACAGAATATTTGAACCGGGCTTTCGCAGCAACGGGCGAACGTTTTTTATCAAGGCTTCTTACCTGTTTCGGAAGAGTTTTTAGAAAAATACTAAAGACGAAAACTTTGGGTTGTTAATTATGGTTTTCACCACAGATACGCAGAGTTTATAGTGAGGAAAAGAAAGAGGTGGAAACTTTCCTGAGTTTTTCTGCGTAAAACCCGCTATTCGACGGTGAAATTTTTTCTGCGCGTAAGAATTAAATTTATGAATCAATCAGGGGCAGTAAACAACCGCCAACAAGATATTTTGAACGCGAAAATCACGAGGCTCAGACGCAATGCTTTTGTTTTATTTAAGAAAATGAAGGAATTGGAAATGCCGCCTCTCACAGACATCAGCCGCGGAATTGATTTGTCCGACGAGTTACGCCGCTTCGAGATTTATCTGATTAGGCGCGCCCTTGAAGAAACCGGAGGACGTCAAACACAGGCAGCACGGCTTTTGGGATTGAAGTTGACGACGCTCCATTCCAAAATCAAACGTTACGGCATTGATCCGCACAATCTGTCACCCTAAAGGCAGGCATGATAATTAACAAGACAGGCAAGACATTTATCTTTCGACTACCCATTAATTTAAAAAAGGCAACTTGGTTAAGTTGCCTTTTTTAAATTAATGGGTAGTCGGGAAGAAACAGAGCCTCGACCTGATAGTTAAACGATTAAAGATAGACGGGCAGGAAACTAGCCTTCCAACAGCGCCACTTCTTTAGAAGTGGTTTTTTTATTAAAAAGCGCTTTCTTTCCGACGAGCAAAATGTGGTTTAGCCGAATCCGTTTTTTGTTTACGGCATTGTCTGCGCTCTCGCAAAATTCAAAGCCAAAAGCGAAATCGAAATGACTTGCTGAAAGTTGTTTACAAACCGTTTCCGGTAAATGAAATATAAAAGCGTCGGCGTAATGCCCCATACTTTCATCAACATGTCCGAGCAATTCTCCCGATTGGTCGTTCATATAAACCGGAATACTTTCAATCGGATCACATTGATTGTAAATTTCGCCTAGAACATAACTGCGTTTGATTGCCAACGGACTGTAACTCATAACTGTAGTTTAACACTGTTTTAAATTTTTGTCGCTAGAATTACGTAGAATGGATAAACTTCGGCAAACACTGGAGCGGTGGACTTTTTCAGCACAGAATCAGTAAATAGGATTTTAATTGCGGTGTGGCTGTTCTATGCGATAAGACGAAAAATTAATTGCTAATGATTAAACTCGAAGCAATTATGTCGTCCGTCACTAAGAATTGTTGATTCAGCACAAAAGAATAGTTCTTCGACCAATGAAGATATAAAATCAAATTGGGGTTTTAGATTGAGTTTGCGAGTGAATCTGCTTTTATAAAGTTGTCTGGTTAAGTCAAAATAAAAACTTTCATTATGACTACTAAAAGAGACACGGAACTGAGGCAAATTGATACGAGCCGCTGGCGGAATCGGGCAATCGGTTTCGGAGTCTGGACAATTGTTG
>Ga0136614_10001608_pt1 | contig 13418 bp, 12 predicted proteins | sample AntDrymUQ2792106_2_FD_106643 | JGI IMG/M metagenome (GOLD analysis project Ga0136614, IMG submission 106643) | Polar desert sand microbial communities from Dry Valleys, Antarctica - metaG UQ279 (21.06) | ecosystem: Environmental > Terrestrial > Soil > Desert | place: Antarctica: Dry Valley...
CGAAGGTCCGGCTTGGCGTAGGGGGCGAGCGTCTCGCGCCAGAAGGCGGCGTCGAGGCGTCGGCTGCCGCGCTCGGCCCGACCAGATTCCACGGCGTCGTCCATGTGTTCTCCCAAGTGTCGGTCCTCAGCGACCTGCCGGACTACTCGCCTGTGGTGTCGGGCGCCGTCTCGATGCGGCGACGCCTCGCGAGAACGTACCCAAAGAGATGAGATCTCGACCCCCGTCTGCACCCCATGAGCGCCAGGATCGTCCCGGGCGAGGTCCAGCGCACCCGCGGCAGTCTGTGGCGCGTCGCGAGCGTGCGGACGCCATCATCGGGGGGCGGGCAGCCATGTACCCGACAAGGCAGCCGACCGCGACCAGGTGCCGGCCACTGCGCACGTCATGCGCCGGCGGGTCGAGGAGTTCGTCGCCGAGCTCGACGCCTCAGTGGCGCCGGCCAAGTGACCCGTTGGCGCCGGCCCCCGACGACAACAAACGTCCGTTCCGTTGCCTCGCGAGAATCTGGCTATCGCGACCGAGACGACGAGCGGTAGCAGGCCCACGAGCTACCGGAGAACCACCGAGCAGTCCTCGCAGCCCGCGAGATTCGTTGTATCTCGCGGGCTACGCCTCCCGGTCAAGGCCGACCGGCTGGATCCGCTGATCCCGCGAGAGACGCCCCGCTTGACCGCCCTCTACCGCCGCCACGCCGCCGTCGAGCGCGAGTTCGGACGGCTCAAGCACGAGTGGGCGCTCTCAGCGCTCCGTGATCGGGGTGCCGAGCTAGTCCGGCTGCACGCCGACCTGACGATCCTCGCCAAGCTTGCCCGCCACTTGGCTCGCGCCCGAGCCCTTCCCGTCGTTCGTCACACGCGAGCGGCCGCACCGATCGCAGACGATCATGTCCACCGACGTGTAACGATCCAGACGCACGGAAGCTGCGGCGGGACACAGGGTCAGAGCGACGACTCGGCGGTTTCGCTAGAGCCTCCTACGCGCGCTGTCCACCCTCGGCTCGGACCGAACTCGAGGCGCCGTAGACCTCCGCGTGTGGAAGGACGGCCAATCGCCGACCCGCTCGACGAGGAGTTCGCGGTCGATGACATCCACCGCCCATCTTCTCGAAGCCCATGCGTCGATGCTGCTTCGCGCGCGAGGAGCAGCGCCGCCTCGCGTGAGGTTCTCAGGCGGGACTTGCGCTCGGGCTCTCAGATTCCACGGCTGACTCCTTGAGCGCTTCGCCGGCGCGAACGGGCGCTGGGATCAGCGTTGCGCCTGCGAGGACAAGGGCGAAGGCCGCGAGGCGTACGCCCACGACGAGAGCATCGTTGCCGAGCCGGTCTCCGAAGACCGCCAGACCGGCGACGATCGTGGACAGGTTGGCCGCGACCGAGGTGACGGCGATCACGGTCACGCCGTCGCCGATCTGCAGGCTCCGAGCGGAGGCGTAGAACGAGAACACCGCCGCTGTGACGATGATCGCACTCCAGGGGCTGAGCAGGCCGATCGGTCCGCTGTCGAGGTCGCCCGAGAGCGCCTTGACCGCCACGTCTGAGATGCCGAATCCGAGCCCTGCGGCAACGCCGAGCAGCACTCCCGGCTGCGCCCGGATGCGCTCGACCAGGTGCGAGCAGACCAGCAGCAGGCCCACTCCGACGGCGATGCCCTCGAAGACGATCATGCCCGCGAGCGAGTAGCCGGAGTTGGCTCCTCCGCCTCCATCCCCGCCCGTCAGCGTGAGCATCGTGAGCGAGGCCGCGACAAGGCCGATCCCGATCCACTGGCGGCGGCCCAGCTTGAAGCCGAAGAATCGCTCGGCGAGCACCGCGAGGAACACGAGGCCTCCCGCGAGCACCGCTTGGCCGATCGAGATCGGGGCGAGACTGAGCGCAGCGACGTGCAGCGCGAACGCCAGCGCCGCCACGCCCCAGCCGACGCTCCACCACTTGGAGCGAAACAGATCGATCGCGCTGCGCAACGGATGGCGCATGTCCACGTCGGGAGCGGCGACCGCCCCCTGTGCTTGAACAGGAAGGCCAGATTCGTCCCGAGCGCGGACAGCAACGCACAGACAAGGCCAACGCCGACAGCCAGCGAGACGTCGGTCACCGCATTCTCATCCTCTGAGCGTTCGCGGGCGCAAGAGCGCTACGCCCGACAGCGGGGCCGGCTCATGCCATCAAGGGTACGCCGCCTGGCGTCGAATGCCGATGCCCAGCCCGACCGAGCGGGCTCCGTTGCCTGCACGACCGTGCCACGCTACCGCGGGCACCTTTGTGTTCTGAAGAGAGAATCCCCTTCGTAGCTCAGGCAGCCTGCTGCAAGACGACGGTGTGCCCGAGGCGCTCGAGGTGGGCGACCAGGCGCTTGGTGACGCGCTCGGGGTCGCGGCGCTGGAAGTAGTCGCCGCCGGGGTCGTTGTAGGTTTCGCCGGTGGGCAGCATGTGTCACGCGGCGATCAGGATCGAGTGCGCGACGGCGGTCGTCGCTCGGTTGGCGCCGCGCCGAGCGTGCATCCGGTGGTATTGCGCTGCGAGGTGGGTGTCCTTGGTGCGGGCGGCGGCCTTCGCTGACTCGGTCAGCGTCTGGCGCAGCCACTTTGAGCCCTTGCGCGTGCGACCCGAGCGATGCTTGCCAGCCGATTCGTCGTTGCCTGGACAGACTCCGGCCCCACGAGGCGAGATGGCCGGCGGTCGGGAACTTGGTCATGTCAGCGCCGGTCTCGGCGATCAGCACCTCGGCGGCGCGACGCTGAATGCCCGGGATCGTGCACAGCAGCTCGACCTGCTGGTTGTCGAAAGGGCCGAGCTGCTCCTCGATCGCCTCCGACAGCCGGTCGATCGCCTCGTCGAGGAAGTCCATGTGGGCGAGGATCTGCACGACGATCAGGGCGTGCTTTTGGCTGAAACGCCCCTCCAGCGCTTCGCGCAGCGCGGGCAGCTTCTTGCGCAACTGACCGCGGGCCAGCTCGGCGAGCACCTGCGGGTCGGTGGTGCCCGCAACGAGCGCGTCGAGCATCGCCCGCCCCGACTTGCCCAGCAGGTCTGAAGCGACCGAGTCGAGCTTGATGCTGGTCGAGTGGCCGGGGGGAGTTGCACCCCCCGGCTCTCACAGAACCCGGGGTGAACCTCTCGAGGAACATGAAGCCATGGAGTTGTGCCAGTCTGATGAGGTGGGAGACAGAGCGCCTCAAAGCGTGAGTTGGCTGCTCGATGAGCGAGCCAGTGCTGGAAGGGAGAACCTCGACGCCAGTCATGTCTCGCGCTACGACGCCAAGGAGGACGGCGATCCGCTCGGCGACGTCCGGCTCCTCCAAGGCTTGGGTCTCGACGCGGGGTCGACCGTGTTGGATCTCGGCGCCGGAACGGGCCAGTTCACGCTCGCGGTCGCGCCCATCTGCTCCCGTGTGGTCGCAGCGGACGTCTCGCCAGTCATGCAAGCTCTCCTCCGCCAGAAGGTAGAGGCTGCAGGCCACAAGAACATCGAGTGCGTCTCCGCCGGCTTTCTCACGTACGAGCACTCGGGCGCGCCCGTCGATTTTGCGTACTCCCGGTATGCCCTTCATCACCTTCCGGATTTCTGGAAGGCCCAGGCGTTGGTGAGGCTCGGCCACTTCATGCGGCCGGGAGCGGTGCTCCGCCTGTGCGACGTCGTCTACAGCTTCCAGCCCGACGAGGCCGGGGAGCGAATCGAGAGCTGGTGTGCGACCGGCGGGATCGGCATAGAAGCAGACTGGACCCGCGCCGAACTCGAGGAACACGTCCGGGATGAACACTCAACCTTCACGTGGCTGCTCGAGCCGATGATCGAGCGCTCGGGCTTCCGGATCGACGACGTCGACTACTCAGTTGATGGCATCTTCGCGAGGTACGTCGTTCGCAGGCGGTAGACGACACCGCGGCCAGCGATCGCGCCAGAGCGCTGCGAGAACGACGCCACGCATCGCTGAAGGTCACAGGCCGCGATCGCCCTCAAGCCCCGGTTCGAACGGTCGGAGGGCTTCGGCTGTATGAGGGCCGGTCACCCCGGATGGGACGCGGCGAACCAGCGCGGTCGCCGCGAGCGCGGCGGCGACGAAGACCGCCCCGGCCGTGCCGAAGGGCCACGCGTAGCCGACGACCACGTCGGTTCGCGTCGCCGCGACCGACATCAGCGCGGCCAGGCCGACGGTGGTCCGGCCCGCTCCGAACCGGCCGACCAGCGGCCTCGCTGCGTGGCTCGTCGCGATCAGTACGACGGCGAACGGTATGAACGCCCGCCGTCGCGAGCGGCGACCAGTCTCGTTCCTGCTGGAGGTAGAGCAAGAGCAGAAAGCTCACCAGGGCCGAGCCGGCCGCCGCGAGCAGCATCCCGGCGAGCCCCACGATGCGGCTCGGCTCTAGGGTGAATCCGGGCGGAAGCAGCGGGTCGCGGACGCGGCGCTCGACCGCGAGGAACGCGCCGAGCAGCACGGCGCCGACGGCGAGCGGGACGAGCACGGCGGTCGAGGCCCACGCGTAGTCACCGCTGACGATCAGGCCGTAGCTGCCGACCGAGATGCCCAGCGTGGCGAGCACCGCGCCCGCGGGGTCGAGACCGGCGCGGGCCCGGGACGGCTCGATCGGCCCCGCCGGCAACAGCCGCCGGGTCACGGCCAAGGCGAGGACCGCGACGAGGAGGGGAACGGCGAACATCCACCGGCACGACACCCAGGTGGTGACCGCGCCCGACGTGACGGTGCCCACGGTCGCGCCGAGCACGGACACGCCGCCCCACGTGGCCATCGCCCTGCCGAACGCGCCCGGCTCGGAGTACAGCGCGCGCAGCGCCGCCACCGCCGCAGGCGCGGTCAGCGCCGCCCCGACGCCCTGCGTGAAGCGCATCGCCACCAGCACCTCGAAGCTGGGCGCGAACGCGGCCGCCGCGGACGCGAGTCCGAAGACCACCAGCCCCGCCGCGAACATCCGCCGCCCTCCGTAATTCTGGAGGAGAGGAGTCGACCCGGCGGCTGCTACCGTCATTCCTTGGATCTTTGGACGAAGGGATGTGACGTGAGCGATTCTCGGCGCAACGCGGAGCTGTTCGAGCAGTTCGCCCGTGTCGGCAAGGCGCTGGGGAGCGCGAAGCGCCTCGAGCTGCTGGACTTGATCGCGCAGAGCGAGCGGACGGTCGACGCGCTTGCGGAGGGTGCCGGTCTCGGCGTGACGAGCGCCTCGGCACATCTCCAGGTCCTCAAGCAGGCGCGGCTGGTCACGACGCGCCGCGACGGCGTGCGCGTCTACTACTCGCTCGCCGGTGAGGACGTAGCGCAGCTCTACACGATGCTGCGCCGTGTCGCGAGCGCCCACCTCGCCGAAGTTGAACCGGCCTGGCTCGCGTTCCTCGGCATGGACCGGACCCAGGCCGCCGAGTTGGAGACCGCCGATGTCGCGCGTGAGGAGTTGGTCGAGCGGATCCGGGACGGCAGCGCGGTCGTGCTCGACGTGCGGCCCGAGGTCGAGTACGTCGCCGGGCACATTCCCGGCGCGATCTCGATGCCGGTGGACGAACTGCCCGGTCGGCTGAACGAGTTGCCCGCGGACACCGATGTCGTCGCCTACTGCCGGGGCGCGTATTGCGTGATGGCCTACGAGGCCGTCGCGATGTTGCGCAAACATGGCCATCGCGCGTCGCTGCTCGAGGACGGGCTGCTCGAGTGGCGTGTCGCCGGTCTCGCCGTCGCCACCCACGCGGCGTCGTGAGCGGTCCGAGCCCGGGCGTCGAATCGTCCGCCGGAGACCAAGCGCCAGGCGATCGCCGAACGGAAGGGTGTTCGGCACCGGTGTGCAGTGCGACGCCGCTCTTGTCGCGCTGATAGCGCAGACCCGCGAAGTCGCCGGTGCGCGCTCAGTCCGGTGCGATGGGCGACTTGGCCGACGGTCACGCCCTGATCCCCGGTGCTCATCGGATCGCACTCCGGCCCTTGACTTAGAGTGCACTCTAGGCCGTAGCGTTGGCGCATGCCTTCACCGCAACGACCTATCGGATCCGGCCATGGCCCGCGCACGACGGCGAGCGAGGTGGTCCGCGGCGTCGACCTCTCGGGCAAGATCGCGCTCGTCACGGGCGGCTACTCGGGCCTCGGTCTGGAGACGACCCGCGCGCTCGCCGGCGCCGGCGCCCACGTGGTCGTCCCCGCGCGGCGGCGCGCGACGGCTGAGCAGGCCGTCGATGGCATCGACGGCGTGGAGGTGGACGAGCTCGACCTCTCCGACGTCGAGAGTGTCCGCGGATTTCGCCGAGCGCTTCGTCGCCTCAGGCCGCAGCGTCGACCTGGTCATCAACAACGCCGGGATCATGGCGTGCCCGGAGACGCGGGTCGGCCCCGGCTGGGAAGCGCAGTTCGCGATCAACCATCTCGTCCACTACGCCCTCGTCAACCGGCTGTGGCCGGCGATCGCGCGCCATGGGGCACGTGTCGTCGCTGTGTCCTCTGCCGGCCACCACCTTTCGGTCGCGGCGTGCGCTTGGGCGCCGTCACAGCGGCCGAGGAGCATCTGCGTGCCGAGGCCGTTGGCCAGACACAGCAGGGTCAGCGCCTCGCCGTCAGGATTGACGTCAGCGGAGAGGTCGCCGCCGGCCATCGCAGACCGCAGCACCAGCGCCATTGCCGCTTGGGCCTCGTCCTCCTGCCCGCGCAGCCCGTCTGCAAGCGACGGGGTCACGAGAGCCTGAGCCGAGAACGCCGCCCAGACCAGGCCTTCCTCGCGATGGTCGTCGTCCGTCAGCAGGAGCAGAAGTCCTTCGAGGAACTTGCGCGCCGGCAGCGATTCGTCGAGTCCGGCCGCTTCGGCACGTGCCTCGACGCGCTCGATGATCCGCTGCATCCCGGCTGCGAGCAACTCCTCCTTCGTCCCCATCACTCGCTGCACCAGCCCCAGTGAGCAGTTGGCCTCGGCAGCAACCACTCGCATGCTGACCGCGCTCAAGCCGCCTCGAGCCACCGCGCGCAACAGGGCGTCGGCGATGTCTGTCCGGCGAGATTCGAGGGCCTTCGCACTCACCCATTTGTTGCCAAGGCCCTCGGCTGGACTCCGGTGTGGGCCCTTCCGCGCCACCTGGACGCGCCGCTTTGGTGGATCGTCTCCGGAGCTTTGACAACCACCGCCGTCGGCGCGCTCATCGTGATCGACAGAGCGAAGAATCGAGCGAGGGGCACCTAGCTTCGCCTGCGGACATGCGGATGGCTTCCGGCGGAGGACGACTCGATCCTCGCGACCGCCTCGCGCGGCCTCATGGCCGGCGACGGCGCGGCGGAGCGACGTCGCGATCGTGCTGGGACTCTCGGTGGCCTTGACCGCCGTGTTCGCGACGCTCAGCTCACGGCGTTGTCGCAAGGTCTGGCGGGTCGATCTAGCGCCAGCGGAGACAGTGGCGCAGCTACTGTCCGCTGCGATGCGAACGCACAGGATCGTCGGGGTCGTGCCGGCGGCCGGGTACGCCGTCCGTCTGCAGCCCCTGCCCCACTCCAAGGAGCTGCTCCCAGCGGGCGGGCGCCCGGTGATGGATTACGTCATCGAGAGGATGCGCGCAGGCGGGGCCGACGAGGTGCGCGTGGTGACGCGTCCGGAGAAGGAGGATGTCGTCGAGCACGCTCGCGACGCCGGCGTCACGCTCGTGCTCGCGCATCCCCCCACGCTGAACGCGTCCTTCGCCGCCGGGCTGGCCGGGCTGGCGCCCGACGACATCGCGCTGCTCGGCTTCCCCGACTCGATCTGGGAGCCGCACGACGGCTTCCGGCCGCTGGTCGAGGCCGTCCTCGCCGGCCACGAGGTGGCGCTCGGGCTGTTCAAGACGCCGGGGCTCGAAGGCGTCGACTACGTGGCTCTCGACGATGACGGCGGCATCGCCGGCATCGAGATCAAGCCGGCGGCGCCTCCCTCGGAGTGGATGTGGGGCGCGGCGGCGGCGCGGGCACGCACGCTCGACGGGCTCGAACGTCAGGAGTGGCCGAGCGGACATTTCCTCGACCTGCGCGACCGCGGCCTCGAGCTGCACGGCGTGCGACTGTCCTCGACCTACCTCGACGTCGGCACCAGGTCGTCGCTCGAGAAGCTGCGAACCTTCTTCAGCTGATGGCCCACATGCCCCGCCGCCGGCGAGCCGCGGCTAGCGATCGGCGGCGGCCAGCCGGAGGCCGAGCGCGACGAGAGCCGTGCCGGTGACCGCGTCGATCGCGCGGCGCACGCGCGGCCGGCGCAGGACGTCCCCAGCCCGCGCGAGCGCGGTCGCGTAGGCGGTCAGCCAGGCCATCGTCAGTGCGCAGAACAGCAGACCGAGGGCCAGCAGGGCCAGGAACGAGTCGCCGAACTGGGGCAGCAGGCTGCTGAAGAACACCGCCATCTTCGGGTTGCCGAGGTTGCTCAGGAGGCCTTGGCGCAGCTCGCGCCCACTCGCCGCGGGAGCGCCGCCATGGTCGTCGGTCTGACGGCGCACGGCGGCGAGCAGCGCCCGGCCGCCGAGGTAGATCAGGTAGGCGGCGCCCGCGAGCTTCAGCGCGACGAACGCCGGCTCGGAGGCCACCAGCAGCGCAGCGACGCCGGCGCTTGCGGCGAGCGCCCACACGGCCTGGCCGCACACCACACCGGCCGCGGTCCGGACGCCCGCGCGGCGGCCGCCGGCAAGCGTGTTGCGAACCGTGAGGGCGGTGTCCTGGCCCGGAGTGACGATGACCACGACCGCCACGCCGATGAACGCAAGGAGCTCTGTCATGCGACCGCCAGGCTACCGCCGCCCGGCGGTCAGCCGCTTGGCCAGCCGCGCCTCGGCCACGTGGTCGGGCGCCGCCAGCGCCTCGAGCGCCGACTCCGTGTCGGGCAGCGCGTAGACGGCGCCGTCGTGCGCCAGCAGCAGGAAGCGGTCCAGCCGGCGCAGGAACGCGCGGTCGTGCGAGACCGCCACGACCGTGCCGACGAAAGTCTCCAGCGCCGCCTCGAGCGCCTCGGAGGAGTCGATGTCGAGGTTGTCGGTCGGCTCGTCGAGCGCCAGCAGGTTGTGGCCCTCGAGCTCGAGGCAGAGGATCTCCAGTCGAGCCTTCTGACCGCCCGACAGCGTGTCCGTCGAGCGGTTCGCGGCGTCCTGGAGCCGGTAGCGCGCCAGCGCCCGCATCGATGGCTCGAGCGCGCCGAGCCGCTCGTGCACCACGGCGAGCACCCCGCGGCCGGCGAGGTCCGCGCGCGAGTTGAGCTGCGTGAACAGCCCGGCCGACACGCGGTTGCCGAGCCGCAGGTCGCCGTCGTGCTGGATCGCCTCGCCGGCGAGCAGCCGGATCAGGTGCGTCTTGCCCGAGCCGTTGGGCCCGATCAGCCCGACCCGCTCGCCGAAGTGGATCTCCTCCTCGAACGGCTTGACCAGGCCGTCGATGGCGACGTCGCGCAGGCTCAGCACGATCCGCGCCGAGTCGCCGCCCGGGATTCGAACCCGGATCTGCTGGTCGGTGACCGGCGCGGGCGGTGGGCCGATCTCCACGAACCGCTTCCAGCGCGTCTCGGCCGCGTCGGCGCGCTTGGCGTTGACGTCGGAGATCGCGGCGCGCTGCTTCATGATCTTGTAGAACCGGAACAGGCGCCGCTCCTCGCGCCTCCACTGCTCGAGCCGGTCGCCGAGCAGCTGCTGGCGCCGCTCCCGCGCCTCGGGGTAGGTGCGGTAGGAGCCACCGTGCACCCAGGTGCCGTTCGCCTCCAGCGTGAGGATCGCGTTGGTCGCGGCGCCGAGCAGGTCGCGATCGTGGCTGATCAGCAGCACCGTCTTCTTCGTGCCGGCGATCCGCCGCTCGAGCTCGAGCTTTGCCCGCACGTCGAGGAAGTTGTCGGGCTCGTCGAGCAGCAGCACGGACGCCTCGCCGGCGAATAGCACCTCGAGCACCAGGCGCTTGCGCTCGCCGCCGGAGAGCTGGGTGGTGTCGCGCGCTCCGACATCGTCGATCCCCGCCCGCACGATGCGCCGGCAGGCCGCGTCCCAGCGGCCCTCGAGCTCGTAGCCGCCCAGCTCAGACCAGTCCCCGATCGCCTCGCCCAGCCGCATGCCGGCCCCGCCGGGGTCGGCGCCGGCCTCCAGCTCCCGCTCGGCCGCGATCATGCGCTCGCCGGCGTCGCGGATGCGTGCGGGCGCGGCCTCCAGCAGCAGCTCGCGCATCGTGCGCCCGCTGTCGGGCCCGACGCCGACGTCCTGGGCCATGTAGGCGAACGTACCGATGTCCACGTCGCCGTCCTCGGTGGGCAGGAGCCCGGCGAGGACGCGGAACAGCGTGGACTTGCCGACGCCGTTCGCGCCCACCAGGCCGGCGTGCTGGCCGGGGGTGATGCGGAACGAGACCTCGGAGAACAGCAGGTCGCCGCCGGGATGGGCGTAGGCGAGGTTCGAGACGACGACGTGCGCCACGCGCCGCAGCGTAGCCGGCTACGCGCAGCGCATCCGGAGGCGCACGACCGTCCCGTTCGGTCCCGAGCGGACCTGCACGAGGTCGGCGACCTGGTGGGCGATCCACACGCCCCAGCCGCCGATGTCGTCAGACCGGCGCCGCCGCCGGCCGACGAGCGGGTCGTCGATGTGCCCGCTGTCGCGCACCTCGAACCGGAGCGCCTCGTCCTCGCGCCACATGCGCAGGATCCCGTGGCCGCCGCCGTGGCGGACGCTGTTCGTGGCCAGCTCGTTGACCGCGAGGACGAGATCCTGCACCTTGGCCTGCCCGAGGCCCGCCTGCCCGCCGCGGTCGGCGACGAGCCGCCGCAGCTCGTCGAGCGTGTCGCGCTCGAACGCGACGGTCTCCGCCGCGCCCGGAGGGCGGGGCAGCGGCGCTGCGAACGGCGCGAGCGGATCCTCGACGCCGCGGAACTGGTGGCTCGCGTGCGCCGCGTCGCGCGCGACGACGACGGGATGGCTGCAGCGCGCCTCGTGGACGACCCCGTCGTCGAGTGCCGCGACGTCGTACGGGCACAGCAGGTGGAAGTCCTCGGTGTCGGCGAACGCGACGTTCAGCAGCGCCTCGTGCAGCTGGCACTCGACCAGCTCGTCGGCGCTGCGGCCGGCCCAGATCGGCTCGCCGATCCCCCGGACCGGGCCCGCCCCGCCGTGCGCGGCGAGGAACTCGTGCCAGGCGGGAATGATGCGGCCGGGGTTGCGGCCCAGCTCGCTCATGTCGGCGTAGGCCACGGCGGCGCCGTCGGGCAGCGTGGCGCGCAGCCGGCCGATCTTATCGGCCCCGACGGCCACCATCACCGGCTCGCGCGCGTCGATCGCCTCACGGATGAACGGCACGCCGCCCGCCAGGAACTCGTCGGTCCCTTCATAGAGCAGTGCCTCATGCCGGAACGCCGTCACGCGCTTACGAGGGTAGCGCCGAGCGGCCGGCCCGGCGGACGGGTTGTCGGCACGCCCGAAGGCTTGTGCGATGCTCAGGGGATGGCAGCGGACGTCCAGTCCTCCCGCGCCGGCTCCCCGGCCGTGCGCGGCATGCTGCTCGTGGCGGCGATGGCCGCGGTGATGTGGATCGTGGAGATCGCCGACCAGGTCGGCGGCGGCCGGCTGGACCGCTACGGGATCGAGCCACGCGAGGCCGAAGGGCTCGACGGCGTGGTGCTCGCGCCGTTCCTGCACGGCGGCTTCGACCATCTGATCGGGAACACGATCCCGTTCTTGGCGCTGGGCTTCGCGATCGCGCTCGGCGGCGCTGCACGCGTGGCGATCGTCACCGCGGTCGTCGCACTGGTCGGCGGGCTCGGGACCTGGCTCGTCGCGCCATCCGACACCGTCCACATCGGCGCCAGCGGGATCGTCTTCGGCTACGCCGCCTACCTCGTTGCGCGCGGGGTCTACAGCCGCAGCATGGTGCAGATCGGCGTCGGCCTCGTCGTCCTCGGCGTGTGGGGCACGACGCTGCTGCGCGGGCTGGTGCCGGAGAACGGCATCTCCTGGCAGGGGCACGTGTTCGGTGCCGTGGGCGGCGTCGTGGCCGCCCGGCTGCTGCACCGCCGTGCCGAGCGCAGGCGCCGCGAGGAGCCGGCCGCGCCGCAGTTGTCACGGATCTGAGCGTCCGGCCTTTTGCGCCGCCTGGCCGGCGGGGTAGTGCCTCGGCAACGACCCGAGGAGCTGACGATGAAGGCAGTGGCATGGCACGGCAAGCGCGACGTCCGGGTGGACACCGTCCCGGACCCCGTGCTCGAGCATGCGACTGACGCGATCGTCGAGATCACCTCCACCGGGATCTGTGGCTCGGACCTGCACCTCTACGAGGTGCTCGGCCCGTTCCTGGACGCAGGCGACATCCTCGGGCACGAGCCGATGGGCATCGTACGGGAGGTCGGCGCCGAGGTCACGCACATCAAGCCGGGCGATCGCGTCGTCATCCCGTTCAACGTCTCCTGCGGGTATTGCTTCATGTGCGACACCGGCCTGCAGTCGCAGTGCGAGACCACGCAGGTGCGCGAGATGGGCACGGGCGCGGCGTTTCTCGGCTACACCAAGCTCTACGGCCAGGTCCCTGGCGGCCAGGCCGAGTTCTTGCGCGTGCCGCAGGCGCAATACGGGCCGATCAAGGTCCCGGAGGGGCCGCCCGACGACCGCTTCGTCTACCTCTCCGACGTGCTCCCGACCGCCTGGCAGGCCGTCGAGTACGCCGACGTGCCACAGGGCGGAAGCCTGCTCGTGGTCGGCCTCGGGCCGATCGGGGAGATGTCGTGCCGCATCGCCCAGCAGCGCGGGGTCGAGCACGTGATCGCCGTCGACCTCGTGCCCGAGCGGCTCGAGCGCGCCCGCGGCCACGGCGTCCAGGCGCTCGACCTGACCGAGCACGACGACCTGACCGCCGTGGTGCAGGAGCTCACGGACGGGCGCGGCGCGGACTCCGTCATCGACGCCGTCGGCATGGAGGCGCACGGTGCGCCCGGGGCCAAGCTGGCCCATCAGCTCGTCGGGCTGCTGCCGGACGCCGTCGGGCGCAAGATGATGGAGACCGCGGGCGTCGATCGGCTGAGCGCGCTGACCTTCTCGATCGACGCGGTCCGCCGCGGCGGCACGATCTCGATCATCGGGGTCTACGGCGGGACGGCCGACCTGCTGCCGATGCTGACGCTGTTCGACAAGCAGATCCAGCTGCGCATGGGCCAGGCGAACGTCAAGCGCTGGATCGACGACATCATGCCCCTGCTGACCGCCGACGGCGACCCGCTCGGCGTCGAAGGCTTCGCCACCCACCGGCTGCCGCTCGACGCCGCGCCGCAGGCCTACGAGACGTTCCAGAAGAAGGAGGACGACGCGTTCAAGATCCTGCTGGTGCCCTGAGGCTACGATCGCATGATGCGCGCTGCCGCCTTCCCCCTCGGCGCCGAGGCGACGCTCGCGCAGCTGGAGACCGACCCGCATCCCGTGCTCGCGCGCCTGCGCGAGCACGAGCCGGTCTCCTGGTCGCCCGCCCTCGA
>Ga0136614_10001609_pt1 | contig 13414 bp, 11 predicted proteins | sample AntDrymUQ2792106_2_FD_106643 | JGI IMG/M metagenome (GOLD analysis project Ga0136614, IMG submission 106643) | Polar desert sand microbial communities from Dry Valleys, Antarctica - metaG UQ279 (21.06) | ecosystem: Environmental > Terrestrial > Soil > Desert | place: Antarctica: Dry Valley...
CGTTCCCGCCTTGTTACGATCCCGCCAACGCATGTGGTTCAGGAAAGACCGCGCGGCGCGTGAGCCCCGCGAGCCCCGGGAGCGGCGGTCGAGCACCGTCCCGGAGGGGCTCTGGGTCAAGTGCGAGTCGTGCCGCCAGATCCTTTACAACAAGGAGCTCGCGCGGACGTTCAAGGTCTGCCCGAAGTGCGCTTATCACTTCCGGCTCTCCGCGCCGGAGCGCCTGCGGATGCTCTTCGACGACGAGCGGTACGAGGAGCTCTTCGGCGAGCTGCGGTCGGGGGACCCTCTGAAGTTCCGTGACTCCAAGCGGTACAGGGACCGCCTCAGACAGGCGGAGGAGAATTCCGGGAGCTCCGAGGCGGTGGTCGTCGGCATCGGCGCGATGGGGCGCATCCCCGTCGTGATCGCCGCGATGGAGTTTTTCTACATGGGCGGATCCATGGGCTCCGTCGTCGGGGAGCGGCTCGCCCGCGCGGCGGAGCGCGCGCTCGCGGACCGGCGGCCATTGATCATCGTGTCGTCCTCCGGGGGCGCCCGCATGCAGGAGGGCGTCCTCTCGCTCATGCAGATGGGCAAGATCGCGGCGACCCTGGCGCGGCTCGCGGAGGCCCGCCTCCCGTACGTCTCCGTCATGACGGACCCCACGACGGGCGGCGTGACGGCGTCCTACGCCATGCTGGGCGACCTCAACATCGCGGAGCCCAACGCGCTGATCGGATTCGCGGGCCCCCGCGTGATCGAGCAGACGATCCGCCAGACCCTCCCGGAGGGCTTTCAGCGCTCCGAGTTCCTCCTGGAGCACGGGATGCTCGACTTCATCGTCGACCGCTCCGAGATGAAGGACACGATCGTCCGATGCCTCCGGCTGCTGTGGAAGGCGGCATGAGACGGAGCCCCAAGCCGTAAGCCGCGAGGCCGAGCGCCCGGTTCACGGCCCGTTGAATTCCCTCGCCCGCCTCGAGTCGCTCTCGATCCGCGGCATGAAGCTCGGGCTCGCCGCGATCGACGCGCTCTGTGAGCGCCTCGGACGGCCCGAGCGGCGCGTGCCCTCGGTCCTGATCGGCGGGACGAACGGGAAAGGCTCGACGGCGGCCATGATCGCCGCCATCGCGCACGCCGCCGGGATCCGCGGGGGCCTCTATACGTCCCCGCACCTCGTCGACGTGACGGAGCGCATCCGCGTCTCAGAACGCGACGTGACCCGGGAGGAGCTCGACTCGGCCCTCGCTCGCGTCTTCCGCGCCGCCGACGCCTCGCCCGAGATCCCGGTGACCTACTTCGAGGCGATGACGGCCGCGGCCTTCGAGGCCTTCGCGGAGCGCGCACTGGACCTCGCGGTGCTCGAGGTCGGTCTCGGGGGCCGCTTCGACGCCACCAACGTGGCCCCGGCGCGGCTCTCCGCCGTCACGGCCATCGCCCTGGACCACGTGGAGGAGCTCGGCCCGACCGTGGCCGCGGTGGCGGGGGAGAAGGCGGGCATTTTCCGCCGCGGCCGGCCGGCCCTCTTCGGGGGCTCCCACCCGGTGGCGCGCGGTGTGATGCGCGAGGCGGCGCGCGCGATCGGCGCGGCGTTCCACGACGTCGCCGCGGAGTGCTCCGTGGAGGGAGCGAACTCGGGTCTCGACGGCATGCGCTTCTCCCTCGCGACCCCCGAGGGCGAATACGCGCTGTCGATGCCGCTCCCGGGCCGGCACCAGGCGGAGAACGCGGCCGTCGCCGTGCGCGTGGCCGAGCTGCTGGCGCCGGAGCTGCCGCGCCTGACCCGGGAGGCGATCGGGGCCGGGCTCGCCGCCGTCCGCTGGCCGGGACGCCTCGAGCGCTTCTCCGTGGCGGGACGCGACGTCCTGCTCGACGGGTGCCACAACCCCGACGGCGCGGCGGCCCTCGCGCGGTTTCTCGAAGACGCGGGCATCGGCTCACGCTGCCGGCTCGTCTTCGGCGCGATGGCGGACAAGGACATCGAGGGGATCGCGGAGATCCTGTTCCCCCGGGTCGGCGGCGTGACCCTCGTCGGCGTGGCGAGCGCGCGAGCGGCGACCCCGGAGGAGCTCGTACGCCGGGTCGCCGGCGCCCGCCCGGACGCGCGCGTCGCGGGCAACGTCGGCGAGGCGCTCCGCGGCCTGCTCGCGGCGCCGGAACCCGAACCTATAATCGTGGCGGGATCTTTGTACCTCGTCGGCGAGGCCCGCCTGCTGCTCCTCGCCGGGAGCCTCGAGAGGGACGGATGACGACCGCCGCGACGCAGCTCACCCGCGAGCATTTCGAGCGCCTCGAAGAAGAGCGCCTCGCGCTCTACGCCTCGAAGAGCGGGCGCGCGTCGCGGCCGCTCGGCTCCATCCCCTCGACGCCGGGGGACTCGCGGACGGCATACGTTCGCGACCGGGACCGGATCATCCACTCGCGGGCCTTCCGGCGGCTCAAGCACAAGACGCAGGTGTTCATTCCGTACGAGGGGGACCACTTCCGCACGCGCCTCACGCACACGATCGAGGTCTCGCAGGTCGCGCGGAGCGGCGCGCGGGCTCTCGGTCTCAACGAAGACCTCGCGGAGGCGATCGCGCTCGGGCACGACCTGGGGCATACGCCCTTCGGCCATTCGGGAGAGAAGGTCCTCGACCGGCTCCTCCGCGAGGGGCATCCGGAGGCCGGCGGCTTCAAGCACAACTACCAGTCGGTCCGCGTGGTGGACCGCCTCGAGAAGCGGTACGACCATCCTGGGCTGAACCTGACGCACGACGTCCGCGAGGGGATCTTCAAGCACACTTCCTGGAAGGCGAACTTTCCTTTCCCCCTGGACTTCCCGGAGGGACTCCGGCTGGAGTCCGGCGGCACGCTCGAGGCGCAGCTCGTCAACTGGGCCGACGAGATCGCGCAGCAGACGCATGACCTGGAGGACGGCCTGCCGCTCGCGGACGAAGCGGACATCGAGGAGCTCGACGTCGCCCGGCGGGTCCGCGCCGAGCGGGGGTACGGCCGGGACGCCTCGTCGCGCCGCGCGTCGCTCATCCGCGGGCTCATCGCGATGCTCACCGCGGACCTCGTGGAGGCCTCGCGCCAGCGCATCGAGAAGTGGCTCGCGTCGACCGGCGTCTCGGACGCGGACCAGTTCTATGCCCGCCGCGACCGGCTGCCGGGCGACCTGATCGCCTTCTCGGAGCAGGGGAAGCGCGACTACCGCGAGCTGCGGGAGTTCGTCTACCGCCACGTCATTCACTCCTTCCCCGTGTCGCGCCATGACGGCCACGCGCGGCGCGTGATCGCCGGTCTCTTCGCCGCCTATCGCGAGAACCCGCGGCTCCTTCCGGACTCCGTTCTGCGGGACGTGGCCGCCCAGCTCGGCGGCCGCTATCTCCGGGAGGTCCCCCTCCACGAGGTGGACGAGGAGGGAGGCGGCTACGCGGCGCGCCCCGGCTTCCACCGCGCCATCGCCGATCACATCGCGGGGATGACGGACAGCTACTGCGACGCCGAGTACGCGGAGCTCGTCGGATGAGGCGCTTTCGCTTCCATCTGCTGTTAACCTCTCGACCCAGATGAACGAGGCCCGCCTCGCGATCCCGCCCGGGGCGCTCATGGACCGCGACCTCGAGGTAGTCGATCCGGAAGTCGCGCGCTGGATCCGCGAGGAGGAGCGGCGGCAAAACGAGCACCTCGAGCTGATCGCGTCGGAGAACTTCGTCTCACGCGCCGTGCGCCAGGCGCAGGGCTCCGTCCTCACCAACAAGTACGCGGAGGGATATCCCGGCCGGCGTTACTACGGCGGCTGCGAGTTCGTGGACAAGATCGAGGCCCTGGCGATCGAGCGGGCGAAGCGGCTGTTCGGCGCCGAGCACGCGAACGTTCAGCCCCATTCGGGCTCCCAGGCGAACATGTCCGTGTACCTCACCGCATTGAAGCCGGGGGACACGATCCTCGGCATGGACCTGTCACACGGCGGCCACCTGACCCACGGCCACCCGCTCTCCTTCTCCGGCAAGGAGTACAAGGTCGTCGCATACGGGGTCCGGCGCGAGGACGAGCGCATCGACTACGACCAGCTGGCCGCGCTCGCCCGCGACCACCGGCCCAAGATGATCATCGCGGGCGCATCGGCTTACGCCCGAGAGATCGACTTCCGCCGCTTCGGCGAGATCGCCGAGGAGGTGGGCGCCGTGTTGATGGCGGACATCGCCCACATCGCCGGCCTCGTCATCGCGGGGCTGCACGGCTCTCCCGTGGCGCATGCCCCCTTCGTGACGACGACCACGCACAAGACCCTGCGCGGCCCCCGCGGCGGCCTCGTCCTGTGCCGGACGGACCGCGCGAAGGACCTGGACCGGAACGTCTTCCCGGGCGTGCAGGGCGGACCGCTGGAGCATGTCATCGCGGCGAAGGCCGTCGCTCTCGAGGAGGCGTCGACCCCGGAGTTCGCGGCGTACCAGAGGCGCGTCGTCGAGAACGCCGCCCGGCTCGCCGGGGGCTTGTCCGCACGCGGCTTCCGCATCGTCTCGGGCGGCACCGACAACCACCTCATGCTCGTGGACGTCGGGTCGCGCGGCCTCTCCGGCAAGGACGCGGAGAAGCGGCTCGAGGCGGTCGGCCTGACCGTCAACAAGAACACGATCCCGTTCGACACCCGGCCGCCGATGGTGGCGTCCGGCATCCGCCTCGGGACGCCGGCGGTGACGACGCGGGGCATGGGCCCGGCCGAGATGGACGTGATCGCCGAAGCGATCGCGCGCGCCCTCGAGGGGGAAGCCGCGGCCGATCCGGACGAGGTGCGGCGCTCCGTTCGTGAGCTCTGCGCCGGGTTCCCGCTCGTCGCGTGATCGCGCGACGGGCCGCCGCGCTCGCCGCCTACACCCTCCTCCTGGTCACACTGCTCCGCTTCGCGCCCCCGGCGGAGCTCGGCGCGCGCGCCGCGCTCCTCGGCCGGGGCTTCGCGCTCCCCCACGCGGAGCGCCGCGCGGAGGGGCGCGGGACGGAGTACGACCGGGCGTTCTTCCGCTTCCTTCTCGAGGCGCGCGATCTTCTGCCGCTCGACGCGCGTGGCGTGGCCCTGTACGCCCCGGACATCCCCGAGTGGGGCGGCCTGTACCTCGCGGTGTACGAGCTCGCGCCCATCCCCGTGGCGCTCGCTCCGCGCCGGCTCCCCGAAGGCTGGGTCGCCCTCGCGTATGGCCCCGCGCGGCCTTCCGGCCTTCGGCTGGTGCGGGAGCTGTCCGGCGGCGCGATCCTCGCGCCTTGAGCGCGGACGCGCTCGGGGGAGCCCTGCTCGCGACCGCAGCCGTCGTCGCGGCCGCCTGGGCCGCGGGAGCCGCCGCCTGCGCCGCGCTCGTGCCCCGGGGCCGCCGCGCGGAGCGGATCGGGTGGGGCTTCGCGGCCGGCACGGCGATCCTCGCCGCCGGGACCGGGGCAGCCTACAGCGCCGCCCTCGGATCGCCGGCGATCGGCCCCATCCTTCTTGCCGCCGTGGCGGCCGGGCTGGGGCGGCGCTTCGCGCTCGGGGACGATCCGGTCGGGACGCTCCGTGGGCCGGGCGGGCGCCTCGCGGCCGTGACGGCGGCGCTGGCCGCGGTCGCGCTCTACGGCCTCATCGTCTACGCGGCGCGGGCGCTCGCGGAGCCCCTCTGGCCCAACGACTACTTCGCGATCTGGGGCATGAAAGCGAAGACGTTCTTCGCCGAGCGCGCCATCCCGCTGCGGCTCTTCACCTGGCCGTCTTTCGAGTTCTCCAACCCAGGCTACCCGCTCGGCCTGCCGCTCCTCTACGCGGGGATCGCGTCCATTCTCGGACGGTGGGAAGACCATGCGCTCGCGCTCCTCTTCCCCTGCTGGCTCGCCGCGACGCTCGCCGTCCTCTATGGCTGGCTGCGGCGCCGCGGGGCCCCGCCGACCGTCGCGGCGGCCGCGGGCGCCGCGGTGGCGTGCTTCGCGCCGCTCTATGCGGCGCCGCTGACGGGGATGGCGGAGGCGCCGCTCGCCTTCGCGCTCCTGCTGCTCGGCACGGCGCTGGCGGACGCGATGGACGAGACGGATCCCGGCGCGCGCCGCCGGCTGGCGCTCGCCGCGGCGGTGGCGGCCGGGACGAAGAACGAGGGCCTCTTCGTCGCGGGCATCGCCGCGCTCCTCCTCGCGGCGGCCGCGTTCGTTGGCCGCGACCGGGCCGCCGCGCGCCGGGCCGCGCTCGCCCTCATCGTGCCGGCGGTCGCGTGCGCCCTGCTGCACCGCCTGGCCGTCGGGAGCCATCCCGTGCGCGGCATCGACCTGGCCTACCTGAAGCGCCCGGACCTCGGTGACCGTCTCGCGGAGGCCCTCCGCGCGACGTGGACCGTGCATCTGCGGTCCTCATGGCTCCCGATCGCGGCGTGCCTCGTCCTCCTGCTCGCCGGACGGAGCGTGGCTCACGGGAACCGGCTCCTCCTCCTCGGCGGCCTCGGCGCGGCGACGTATCTCTTCCTGCCCGCGCTCTGCCCGTACGGGCCCCTGTGGCTCGTGACATGGACTCAGGGGAGGAACTTCGCGTCGCTCGCGCCGCTGCTCGCCGCGGCGGTCGCCGCGCGGCTCGCGGCCCTGCCGCGCGGGGGAGCGGCGCCGCTGTCCGCCACGGCGGGGGTTGTCACGTGACGGAGCGGAACGGGGACGGAGCGCGCCGGAAGGCGGCGATCGCCTGTGCGGCCGCGCTGCTCGCCCTCCTCGTAGCCGCGGGCCGGCCGGAGAAGCTCCCGGGTCGGGCGCGCCTGCTGCGCCACTATGCGACGCGCCCTCTGGCCGTGCGGCGCCTCGGCAGCTCGTCCTCCGCGTTCGACCGGCGCTTCTTCTTCTTCCTGGAGTCCGCGCGTTTGAAGCTGCCGCCGGGCACGAGGGGCGTCGCCGTGTTCGCGCCGCCGTCGGAGCAGGCGCGCAACGTCGTCGCATACCAGTTCGCCCCCCTCCCGGCGCTCGTGGCGCCTCCGACGGTGCCCGGCGGCTGGGTCGCCGCGATCTACGGGCCGGTGCGGCCGGCGGGGTGGAGGCATGTCGCCGACGTCTCCGACGGCGCCCTCATGACGCCCCCATGATCTCGTTCGGCGCCGCGGTCCTCCGGGTCGGCGGCGGCCTTCTCCTCGCCGGAGGAGCCGGCTACCTCCTGTCGGAAGCAATGGTCCCGCGCGGTCGAGCGGCTCGGGCGGAACGGCTCGGATGGACGTTCGCCCTCGCGACGGCGCTGCTCGCTCTCGCCGCGGCGGTCTCCCTCGCCGTGCCGCGGCTGTCCGCCGTTCTGGTGCTCGTCTTCGCCGTTTGCATCGCCGCCCTCCTCTCCCGGAGGGCGGCGATGCCGCCGGACACGGAGCTGCCGCTACGGGTACGTCCGCCGTGGCGCCCCGTCGAGGCCGCGCTCCTCGCGGCGGCCGTCGTCGGCGTCGCGCTCTATGCATTGCGCGCCCTCGCGGAGCCCCTGTGGGCGGGCGACTTCCTCGCGATCTGGGGGCTCAAGGGGAAGGCCCTCTTCGAGGCGGGGGGAGTGCCCGCGCACCTCCTCGAGGACCCGCGCTTCGGGTTTACGCATCCCGAGTACCCGCTCGGCCTCCCGCTCCTCTACGCGGGAGCCGCGCTCGCCGCCGGAGTCTGGGACGACCAGGCGCTCGCGCTCCTCTTCCCCTGCTGGCTCGCCGCGACGATGCTCGTGGCGTTCGGCTGGCTCCGCCGCCGGGGAGCGCCCGTGGCGTTGTCCCTCGGCGCGGCGGTCCTGGTGTCGCACTTCGCCCCCCTCTACTCCGCGTTCCTCGCCGGCATGGCGGAGGTGCCGATGGCATTCGCGTTCCTCCTCCTCGGCACCTCGTTCGTCGACGCCCTCGACGGGGAGGGCCGCGCCGGGGCCCTGCGCCGCCTCGCGTTCGCGTCCTTCCTCGCGGCGGGCACGAAGAACGAGGGCCTCTTCATGGTGGGCCTGGCGCTCCTCCTCCTGCTGGCGCTCCGAGGCCTGGGGCGGGCCGGCCGGGGAGCGGGCCGCACGGCGCTGGCGCTCGCCGTCCCCGCCCTGGCGACCGTCGCCGCGCACCGGCTCGCGCTGGGCGCCCATCCGGTGCGGGACTTCGACCTGTCATACCTCCTGCGACCGGGCCTCATGGACCGGGCGGGGGAGGCGGCGAGCGCACTGGCATCGGTGTATCTCGCGCCGCGCTGGCCCGCCCTCCTGCTTCTGGCGGGCCTGCTCGCCCTGGGCCGCAGGGTTCCCGCCGGCGACCGGCTGCTCCTCCTCGCCGGCGGAAACCTGCTCGCCTACCTGGCCCTCCCGCTCGTCAGCGTGCTTGGACCTTCGTGGCTCGTGACCTGGTCGCTGGGGCGGACCGCGGCGGCGCTGGGGCCCATGGTGGCCGTGGCCGCGGCGCTGCGGCTCGCGCCGCTCTTCGAGGGGCTACTTCCCGTGAATCCAGCGGATCCGCAGCAGATCGTAGAGCGTTCGGGGGAGGTCCCGGGCCAGAGACACTTTTGACTCCGGGGAGTTGAACCAGAGAACGGGCACCTCGGCGATCGCGATGCCGCGCCGGCGAGCCAGGAACAGCACCTCCATGTCGTAGGCGAAGCGGTCGATCCGCGCCTCGGCGAACAGCGCGCGGGCGACGTCGCCGCGGAAGAGCTTGAACCCGCACTGCGTGTCGTGGATGCCGGGCACGGCGAGCAGTTGCACGAGCACGTTTCCCAGCTTGCCCGCCGCGCGCCGGTAGAACGGCTGCTTGCGCCGCACGAGCTGTTCATCGAGCGCGCGCGAGCCGATCGCGACGGGATGCGTCGGCAGGCGCTCCGCGAGCTTGACCCACTCGCTCAGGGGGGTGGACAGATCCACGTCCGAAACCAGCACCGGGTCCCCCTCGGAGGCGAGCACGCCGGTGCGGATGGCCGCCCCCTTGCCGCGGTTTTCGTCGTGCCAGAGGACTTCGGCCGGCAGGCCCTCCTCTTCGGCGACGCGCCGGGCGATCGCCCGTGTCGCGTCGGTGGAGCCGTCGTCCACGACGATGACCTGCCAGTCCCATCCGCCCGGACCCGACCGGACCCACTCGGCGACCGCCCGGAGAGACGCCTCGATGCGCCTCCTCTCGTTCCAGGCGGGGAGCACGAGGGACGCCCTCACCGACGGACGGCCTCGATGACGAACTGGTACCCGAAGAGCGTCGGCAAGCCCCGCGCCGTGACCTGAGCGAAGCCGCGGACCGCCGTCCGGAGGCCGCCGCGCACGACGCCCGGCGACGCGAGCTCGTAGGGCATGGCGGTCGGCTCCATCGCGACGATCTGGAAGTCGGAGCTCTCGAGCAGGTGGCGGGCGCTGGCGCGCGTGTAGAAGGAGACGTGCGAACGGTCGAGGATGCCGCGATCCGTGTAGCGGAAATGTCCGAACAGCAGCGCCAGCCGGATCGACACGTTCGCGATGTTCGGCAGGGAGACGAGGAGCCGCCCGCCCGGCTTCAGCCACCTGCGGATCCGCGCCAGGAGCTCCTCCGGCTGAACGAGGTGCTCCAGCACGTCCGCGCACACGACCGCGTCGAAGGGCTCCGGCCACTCCCCCGCGGCGAGGGCGTCCAAGGCCCGCCAGTCGTCGTAGCCGTCACGGGCCGACGGGGGGAGCGACCCGTCCGGCTCGACGCCCGCGAGGTACGCGCACCGGTCGCGGACGGCCCGGCCGAGGTGGCCGCCGGCGGCGCCGAGATCGAGCAGGCGCAGCCCGGCGGGGAGGGCCCGGATGCGGCGCCGCAGAAGGTCGTGCGATGAGCCGGGGATCTCCTTCCACGTGTACTTCTCGGACGCGTGTGACATGCGGCGCGGATTATGCGCGAAGCGGACGGGCGAAGCGGACGGCGCGGGGCGGAAGCTACGGCTGGAACTTCTGCGCGATCGGGTAGCGTCGGCCTTCGCCGAAGGCGCGCGGCGAGACCTTGGGTCCGGGAGGCATCTGCCGCCGCTTGTACTCGTTCCGGTCGATGCGGGACGCGATCTCGCGCGCCAGCTTCACGGAGACGCGGGCGCGGCGCGCCGCGACCTCCGGCGGGAGCGAGTAATCCACGAGCGCTTCGATGAGCGGATCGAGCCGTTCGTAGGCCGGAAGAGTGTCGCTGTCCTTCTGGCGCGGGCTCAGCTCCGCGGACGGCGGCTTGTTGAGGGTCGCCGCGGGGATGATCTCGCGGTCCCGGTTGATCTCCCGGGAGAGGGCGTAGACGGTCGTCTTGGGAACGTCGGAGAGCAGGGCGTACCCGCCCGCCATGTCGCCGTAGAGCGTGCAGTAGCCCACGGCGAGCTCGGACTTGTTGCCCGTCGAGAGCACGAGGTACCCGAAGCGATTCGACAGCGCCATCAGGATGGCTCCGCGGATGCGCGCCTGCAGGTTTTCCTCGGCGGCCCTGCACTCGCCCTCCCCGAACGCGCGGCGCAGCGTCCTGCGATACGTCTGGAACACCGGCGTGATCGGGATCTCCAGAAGCGCGATGCCGAGCCGGTCGGCGAGGCGCTTCGCGTCGCGCACGCTTCCCGCGGACGAGTAGGGTCCGGGCATCGCCACGCCCACGACGCCGTCCCGGCCGAGGGCCTCGACGGCGAGGGCCGCCGTCAGCGCGGAGTCGACGCCACCCGATACCCCGAGGACCACCTTCGAGAAGCCGCACTTGCCGGCGTAGTCGGCGAGGGCCAGCACGAGGGCATGCCGGAGGCGGGCGAGCTCCGTCTCCCGCGGCGCGCGCGGCCCCATCTCGCCGGGCACGTCGAGAATCCAGAAGTCCTCCGCGAACGACTTCGCCCGCGCGAGGAGACGCCCGGCGCCGTCCAGCACCATGGATCCCCCGTCGAAGACCAGCCCGTCGTTGCCGCCGACGAGGTTGCAGGCGATGAGGGGGGTGCGCGTGCCGCGGGCGATCCGCCGCATCATGCGCTCGCGCAGCCGCTCCTTTCCGAGCGAGTAGGGGGAGGCGGAGATGTTCGCGTGCACGTCGATGCCGAGGGGCTTCAGCTCGGTGATCGGATCGTGCGGGTAGAGCGGCCGTCTCCAGAACGTCTTGTCGTTCCAGATGTCCTCGCAGATCGTCAGGCCGATCCTCCGGCCGTCCGCTCCGACCGCCTTCGGGGCGTCACCTGGCTCGAAGTAGCGGCCCTCGTCGAAGACGTCGTACGTCGGCAGGAGCCGCTTGCGGTACACGGCCGCGGTGCGCCCGCCGCGCGCGGCGACCGCGACGTTGAAGACGAGCCTCCCGCGCCGCGCCCGGTTGCGGAGCACGGAGCCGTAGACCCACAGCGCGCCGCGCGACGCCTTCGCGATGCGCGCCGCGGCCCGCTCCGACTGGCGGACGAAGGAGGCGCGCTCCACGAGGTCGCGGGGCGGGTAGCCGCACACGGCAAGCTCCGGGAAGAGGACGAGGTCCGCACCACCGGCCTCCGCCTCCCTCCCGAGCGCCAGGATCTTCCGGGAGTTTCCGGCGAAGTCTCCGACGGTGGTGTTGATCTGGGCGACCGCGACCCGCAGGCTCTTCGGGGCGGTCAAGGGGGCCCGACTTCCTCCGCCGTGAGGGACCTCCCGGAAAGCCGGTCGGCCGGGGTTGGGAGCTCCGCGTCCCGCGCCGTGAAGGCGAGCGGCAGCCCGAGCGTGACCAGCGTCGCGAGCGTTCCGATCCAGCGCGCCGCCGCCTCCGGGAGCGTCAGCCGCGGCCCCGTCTCTCCCGCGCGGACGCGCAGCCCGGCCAGGGCGAGGCCGAGTGTGCGGCCGAAGAGGAGGAGCGGCAGCACCACGGCGAAGAAGGAGAGATAGATGGCGAAGGCGCCCGCCCAGGGGAGCCCCGGGAGGCGCGGCGCCTTGCCGGCGCGGAGCTGGGCCGCGAGCAGCGCACCGGCGACGACGAGCACCACGAGGGCCGCGTCTGCCGCGAACGCCATCGCGCGGCGGCTGAGCGGAGCCGCGCGCGCCGCACGGCCGGAGGCCGCCGGGAGGGGCGGGGCAGGCCGATGCGGAAGACCCGCCCAGACGTCGTCCCCGGCGGCGCCGCGCAGCGGGAGGTCGGCGAGGTCCTCCCCGCCGGAGGCGTCGATCGTGCGGCTCAAGTGCGGGGCTGGACGTGGCGCACGTAGATGCGCCCCATGAGGTCGAGGTCCCTCTTCTCGTAGCGTTCCGCGAACTTGCGGTGCCGCACGGACTCCTCGTCGGCGGCGTTCAAGGTCGTCGCCTCGCCGAAGGATTCGGCCGCTTTGGAATAGAGCCCATTCTGCAGGTGCGCGACGCCCTGGTTGTAGTAAGCGCGGAAGAGGTACGAACGCGCGTCCTGGTTCTCGCGGTCCGCGGAATGGATGCGCCAGAGGATCGGGATGGCGGTCTCGTACTCGCCGTCGTTGTAGAGCTTCACGGCGGGTGTGAGCTCCGTGACCTTCTCGATCGCGACCCCGCGAGCCCGCGCGAACTCCGGGTCCGCGGCGAAGGACGGGGCCGCGAGGTTGAAGTTCGTCAGGGCGTCGATGAACCGCTTCTCGGCGAGCGCGCGCTCGCCGAGGGCGCGGAGGCGGGCGGGCTCGGTCTGCTCGGGCGCCGCCGCGACGTCGGAGGCGGTCGTCTCCGACGCGGTCCCCGCGGGATCCGTCGCCACGGCGGCGCCCGATCCGAGGGAGGCGAGGAGCTTCTGCGCGCGCGCATAGTCCGGATGGGACGCCGGGATGCGCCGGAGCGCGGCGGCCGTTTCCACCACCTTCCCCTCGCGGAACAGGACCATGGCCTCTTCGAGCGAGGGCCCCGCGGAGGGGGTCGCGGCGGGCCGGGCCGCGGGTGAGCGCAGGACGAACCAGTAGATGCCGGCGCCGGCGAGGAGGACGAAGAGGCCGGCCATCGCCAGGAGGCGCGTTCGCGGCGGCATCGCCATCGAGGGGCGTGCGCCCCGCGCCTTCGTCGGGGCGGCCGGGGTCGGGGCGGCCGCTGCCGAAACCGAGGTGGCCGACGGCGGGCCGACCCCGGCGAGCACGTCGCCCTGTGGGCCGGAGGGCGGCGGTCCGGAAGCCGGCAGCGGGCGAGACATCTCCTCTTCGATGCGCTCCATGTAGAACCGCGCCGTCGTCTCGTTCCCGTCGACGGCGAGCACCTGGAGGAACTTCTCGCGGGCGCCGGGATAGTCCCCTTCCTCGAAGCTCTCGCGCCCTCCGCGGAGCCCTTCGGAGATGCGGCGGTTGCCTTCCGCCATCTCCTGCCGCGCGCGCTCGATGCGGGTGACCGCGTCGGAATTGTTGATGTCGATGAGGAAGATCCGGGACCAGATCTCGATGGCCTGCTGGCGATCGCCGCGCGCGACGGCCTCGTCCCCCTGGCGCAGGAGCACGCCGACCTCCTCGTCCGGCGAGATCGGCTCGGGCTCCGGCGCCCGCGCCGCGGGCGGAGGGGAGGACTCGTACGACGGGAGCGCGTCCGCGAGCGGGTCGGCGGCGGGCGCGTCCGACC
>Ga0136614_10001610_pt1 | contig 13412 bp, 11 predicted proteins | sample AntDrymUQ2792106_2_FD_106643 | JGI IMG/M metagenome (GOLD analysis project Ga0136614, IMG submission 106643) | Polar desert sand microbial communities from Dry Valleys, Antarctica - metaG UQ279 (21.06) | ecosystem: Environmental > Terrestrial > Soil > Desert | place: Antarctica: Dry Valley...
CCAGGCCATCGAGCCCCAGGCGCTGCCCCAGGCCATCGAGCCCCAGGCGCTGCCCCAGGCGCTGCCCCAGGCAGCACCCTCGACAGAGACGTTCCAGCCCTCGGGATCGGCGATGACCGCCTTCACCCACGACTCGGCATCGAACGAAGCCATGCCGGAGCTGTCACGGACGACGAACCTGTTCAGAGCCGCGTTGGGATTGATCGGACTCGCGACCGCATTGGCTGCGGCTGCATTGACTTGGCCCGTGCCGGCTGCCATCAGATCCGCACCGGGAGCGATCGGGCTCGTGGCCTGCATGAGGGCGCCTTTGACCTGGTCTGGCGTCCAGCTCGGATGACGTGCCAGGAGCTGGGCGGCGATGCCTGCGACGACGGGGCTCGCGAACGAGGTGCCCGAGAGGCGCATGTAGCGGCGGGCGACGACGGTGCTCGGGTAGAGGGTGCGGAGCTTCGCGTCAGTCGGGACCGGCCCGAGCATGTAGCGGCCCGGTGCGACGACGTCGGGCCGGACGAAGCCGTCATGCGAGCGTCCGTAGGACGAGAAGGGCGCGACGACGTCGTCGGCTGGATCCGCGCTGTTCCCGGTGTCGGTGGCGCCCACGACGATGATGAACGGGTTGTTGGCCGGAGCGTAATCCATGGTGCGCGGGCCCTCGTTGCCAGCTGCCGAGACCACGACGACGCCGTTGAACCAGAGCTGCTCGAGCGCCTTGCCGAGCGGGTCGTGGACGAAGGAGCTCGGGCTCGAGCCGAGCAGCGAGAAGTTGGCAACACGGATGTTGTAAGCACCCTTGTTCGCGAGGATCCACTGCGAGGCAGCGATCACGTCAGAGACGAGCGACTCGTTGTTTCCGTTCGCCGTTCGGAGCGAGACGATGTCCGCGTTCGGAGCCGCTCCGGGGATGAAGCGCGAGCCGCCCGCGGCGATGCCCGCAACCATCGTCCCGTGGCCGAAGTCGTCGCCGGTCTCGCCGGTGACGCGCGAGTCGAGATTGACCTGAGCCAGGAGACGGCCGCCGAAGTCCTCGCCGGCCGCGACACCGGAGTCGATGATCGCGATCGTGGGCGCCTTGGGCGCCGGCGACCCGCCGGGACCGGTGTAGAGCTCCGGCACCCGCACCGTCTCCTGCCACTTGTTCTCGTTCAGCGGCCAGTACCGGTCGCCCTCGTCGCGAAAGCCGGGGATCGAAGCGTCGAGCGTGAGACCGGTGATCTTCTTGTCCTTCGCAAGCTTGACGACCTGGCGGCCGGTCAGGTTCGTCGCGACGGCCTGGACGATGCCCAGGTTGCGCCGAACCTTCCCCTTCGCGCCGACCACGAGCTTGCGAGCGTTGCCCGGGCTCTCGCCCTGGACGATGATCCGGAAGATTTTGGACGGATGAGCCTTGGCGTCTCGGAGGAGGCCTGGATCGACGAACGTCGCCCTACTCCCGTTCTTCCCGCTGTTCGAGCCGGAGCTGGCGGTCGCCGCGATCGGAGCCGTCGTGAAGGCCAGGAACGCAACGAGAAGCGTCGCGAAACCGCAACCTCCCTTGCCCCAGAGCGCGCTCGAGCGCGAATCGCCGCCCGTGCCCTTGCCCCAGAGGGCGCTCGATCGAGTCTGAACCGTCGGGTCTTCGCTGTGCCGCAAGGTGTGGTTCCTCTCCCCGTCCGTGGACGGGCCGCAGTGGAGGTCTGTTCGCAGACCCAAGCTACGGCGGATCGGGGATCCCCACGTCCCCCTTCCTGGGGAGCCGCGGCCAGGTTCCCTCGTTCGAGGGACTCCCTCTAGGGCGAGTCGGCCTGGGCCTGGGGCCCGGGGAAGAGCGTGCCCCCCCGCTGGGCGCTGTCGTGCCCCTTCGAGGGAGTCTCTAGACTGGCGCTGTGCGCCTGGCGCTCGAGATCGCGCTCGCCCGCACGGCGGGCCGGCTCTCACGGCTGGCTGCACGCGGTGGCGGAACCACCCTGCCGGGGAAAATCCTCGCGCGAATCGACCCGGCAGCGGTCTCCACGCTCGCCGACCGGCTCCCCGAAGGCGCCGCTCTCATCTCGGCGACCAACGGAAAGACCACGACCGCGTCGATGGCCGCTGAGATTCTCGGACGGCGCTTCCACCTCGCGCACAACCGCGCGGGAGCCAACCTCGTGTCTGGCGTGGCCTCGACGCTCCTCGAGACACGAGGTGCCGCCCTGGGTCTCTTCGAGGTCGACGAGGGTGCGTTTCCCGAGCTGGCCCGGCAGATCCGGCCGCGGGCCGTCTGCCTCGGAAACCTCTTTCGCGACCAGCTCGATCGGTACGGCGAGCTCGAGATCATCGCCGAGCGCTGGCGAGGCGCCGTTGCAACCTTGCCGGAGACGGCCGTCGTGGTGGTCAATGCCGACGATCCGCTCCTTGCAAGCCTGACCTCGGCACGGTCGCGCGTCCTTCGCTTCGGCCTCGACGATCCGACCGTCGCCCGCGAGCGTCTCCCCCACGCCGCGGATTCCAAGTACTGCGTCGTTTGCGGCGCTCCGTATGCCTATGCGGCCGCCTATGTGGGCCACCTGGGCGAGTTCCGCTGCCCGGATTGCGGTAACGCACGGTCGACCCTGGAAGTGGCAGCGCGAGACATCCGGCTGGCAGGACTCGAGAGCTCGTCGTTCAGCCTGGTGACCCCCGCGGGCGAACGTCACGTGAGCGTGCACCTCCCGGGGCTGTACAACGTGTACAACGCCGTGGCCGCGAGCGCTCTCTCGGTCGCGCTGGGTGCCAGCCTAGACGACATCGAGGCAGGTCTCGCGCGTTTTCGGGCCGCGTTCGGGCGCTTCGAGCGCATTCAGATGGGGGACCGCGCCGCGCTCATGCTGCTCGTCAAGAACCCTGCCGGCGCGAACGAAGCGGTGCGAACCCTCGTCGCCGGCGGCCCGCCCCGGCACGCGGTGATCGCGCTGAACGACGAGATCGCGGATGGCCGTGACGTCTCCTGGATCTGGGACGTCGACTTCGAGCCGCTCCTCGACGGGCTCGAGACGCTCGTCGCCACCGGCTCACGGGCGGAGGAGCTCGCGCTTCGGTTCAAGTACGCCGGGCTTGACGCCGAGCGCATCGAGCTGCTGCCCGACCTGACGCGTGCGCTCGACCGTGGGCTCGAGCTGACGGGCCCGGGCGGAGAGGTGGCGGTGCTTCCGACGTACACGGCCATGCTCGCCTTCAGGAAGATCGTGGGAGATCGGGGCCTCGTGCGCCCGTACTGGGAGTCAGCGGCTTGAAGGTCGTCGTCGGACATCTCTATCCGGACCATCTGAACATCTACGCCGACCGCGGCAACATCGCGGTCCTGGCCCGCCGGGCCGAGTGGCGGGGCATCGACTTCGAGGTCCGCGGGATCGGCCCGGGGCAAGCTCTGGACCCGACAGCCTACGACCTCTTCTACGTCGGCGGTGGACAAGACCGCGAGCAGGCCCTGATCGCCCCTGACCTGGCCGGGCATGCCGAGGGCCTCGAAGAGGCACTGGCGGGCGGAGCAGCACTTCTGGCCGTCTGTGGCGGTTACCAGCTTCTGGGAAGCTCGTATCTCGACCGCTCGGGCGCAGTGCTTCCAGGCGCCGGAGTCTTCGACCTGCAGACGGTGGCCGGAGAACGCCGGATGATCGGCGACGTCCTGCTCGAGTGTGAGCTCGAGCCGGGTGAGCGGAGGACGCTCGCCGGATTCGAGAACCACGCCGGAAGGACGACCCTCGGCGTCGGAGCGCTGCCGCTCGGACGGGTAGTCGCCGGATTCGGAAACGATGGCGAGAGCGGGTACGAAGGCTGCCACCGCGGGCGGGCGCTCGGGACGTACCTGCATGGCCCCTTGCTCCCGCGAAACCCCTGGCTCGCCGACTGGCTCCTGGCGCAGGGGCTGGCTCGGACGGGCGGCGAGCCTCCGAATCTTGATCCCTTGCCGGACGAGCTGGAGGCGCGAGCCCAGCGCGTCGCGGCCGATCGTGCCCGCGAACGCGGCGGGCGCTGGCAGTAGCCGCGGCAAAAGAGGCCGGGACCCTTACCAGGTGGACCCAGCCTCCTCCCTCTTCAGATGCTAACCGCGCAGTCCGCGCGGGTGGCGCGCGATCTGTGTCGTCAAGGAGCCCAGAGTGAGCCAAGGTACACAACGGGATCTCCCGATTGCCACCGCGCGAGGAAGCGCTGGATCGGTGGGTGCAGGCTCAGGCCGTCCAGCTCGTCCACGTCGAAGAGGCGATGCCCGCGCACGGCCGCATCACGGGACGTCACAGCCTCGAGCGAACGCCCTCCGAGGAAGCCGGCGAAGATGATGTTCACGACGTGCTTCGGGCGCGCGCTGAGCGGCGCGATCGAGTCCACGAGCGCCACCGGGCCCTCGAGCGGCAGGCTTTCCTCGATGCCACACTCTTCCGTCAGCTCCCGCTGCAGCGCGCCCGCAAGGCTCTCGCCGAGCTGGACGCCCCCGCCCGGCAGAAGCCAGTTGTCGCGCCCGTCCTTCTGATGGCGACAGAGGAGGATCTTCTCCTCGCGCCGGAGGATCGCGCACACCCGGATTCGCGGCTCCATCAAGAGCCCTGCGACGAGCCGAAGCCGCGCTCGCCACGTTCGCTTTCGGGGAGCTCCTCGACCTCCGTCGGTCGCAGGACGGCGACCGGCAGTACGACGAGCTGCGCCACACGCTCCCCGGCCTCGGCCCTGAACGTGCGCTCCCGATCCGTGTTCAGAAGGCAGATCTGGAGCTCGCCGCGGTACCCGGAGTCGACCAGCCCCGGTGCATTCACGATCGTGATGCCATGCTGTGCCGCGAGCCCCGAGCGAGGCTGGACGAAACCGGCGTGCCCGGACGGGATGGCGACGGCGAGTCCAGTCGAGACGAGCTTCCGCTCACCGGGGGCGAGCTCGAAGCGCTCGCACGCCGCGAGGTCGAGTCCGGCATCGCCCTCGTAGGCGCGGTTCGGCAGCCTCGCCTCGGGGCGGAGCCTCCGAACCGGAAGCTCGGTCACGCCTGCGTGGCCCGCGCCGGGCTCTCCACGACCAGATACGCGGCGAAGCGGGCCGCTTCCCCGCGTGGAAGCCGGGCCACCACCAGCACACCATCCGGGCGGTCGGCGCGCTCCTCGATCGGCGCCCCGAGCTCGTAGAGTTGGGCCAAGACCTTACCCTCGCCATGCGGAATCAACATCCGCACGCGTTCGAAGCGGCTCGAGAAACGCTCCGCGACCCGCGCGCGGAGGTCGGCAAGGCCCTCGCCCGTGGCGGCCGAGACCTGGATCGAGCCGGGGAAGCGGTTCGCGAGCCGTCGGCGGCGGAGCGGATCGACGCGATCGATCTTGTTCAGCACGAGCTCGATCGGAAGCTCGGACGCCCCGATCTCCTGGAGCACTGTGTCGACTGCCTCGACCAACTCGTCCAGACGTTCGTCCGGCGCGGACGCATCCGCCACGTGGACGATGAGATCCGAGAGGAGCGTCTCCTCGAGCGTCGCCGCGAAGCCCTGCACCAGCTGATGGGGGAGCCTGCGGATGAATCCGACCGTGTCGGTGACGAGGTACCTCCGCCCTTCGTGCTCGAAGCCGCGCGTCGTCGGATCGAGCGTCTCGAAGAGACGGTCGTTGACAGACACGTCTGCGCCTGTAAGCGTGTTCAGAAGCGTCGACTTGCCGGCGTTCGTGTACCCCGCGAGCGATACCACCGGTGTCTCGCCGGCCCGGCGGTGCTTCCGCTGCGTCTCGCGGCCTCGCCCCAGTCGCCGTAGGCGCTCGCGGAGGACGCCGATCCGCCGGCGGGCCAGCCGTCGGTCGGTCTCGAGTTGCGACTCACCGGGACCCCGGGTCCCGATTCCTCCGCCGAGACGCTCGAGGTGCTGCCACAGACCTCGCATCCGCGGCAGGTTGTACTCGAGCTGGGCCAGCTCGACCTGCAACTTGCCCTCGGCCGTGACGGCGTGTTGCGCGAAGATGTCCAGGATGAGCTGCGTGCGGTCGACCACTCGCAGCTTGAACTCGTCCTCGAGGCGTCGCTGCTGACCCGGATCCAGGTCGTCGTCGATGACCACGGACTCGGCCGCTGCCTCGGCGACTGCCGCTTTCAGCTCAACGAGCTTTCCCTTTCCGACGTAGGTGCGCGCATCCGGGGACGGGCGGCGCTGCACCAGCTCGCCAACCGGTAGCACGCCCGCAGTCCGAAGCAGCTCGCGGAGCTCGTCCAGCTCGTCCTCGGCGTCGGCTCCCTGCGGCAGGACTGCGACGAGGAAGCCTCGCTCGGGCTCCGCCCCCGGTGCGGGGTCGGGCTGGTGTGGACTCACGCGGTGATTATGCCCGGGCGCCGACGTCGAGCGACGATGCGATCCGGCTCGCAGCTTCCTCGAGCCGCTCGTCCGGAACAGTCAGGGAGATCCGCACGAACCCCTCCCCGCTCGGCCCGAACGACGGTCCGGGTGAGACGACGACTCCCGCTTCCTCGAGGATGAGCTCGGTGAATCCGGCCGACGTCTGGTCCGCGGGGACGCCAATCCAGATGTAGGGCGTCGCCTGCGGAGGTTTCGATGGCAGGCCGATCGCCGCGAGCGCGCTCACCATGAGGTCGCGGCGACGCCGGTAGATCTCCGACATCTCCGCGGGAAACGAGCGTGCCTCCCGGAGCGCGGCGATGCCCGCCAGCTGAACCGCCTCGAACATCCCCGAGTCGAGGTTCGTCTTCAGCTGGCGGTACCGCTCGACGATCTCGGGGTTGCCGGCGATCCAGCCGATGCGCCAGCCCGTCAGGTTCCACCCTTTGGAGAGCGAGAAGATCTCGGCCCCGACCTCTCGGGCACCCGGCGTCTCGAGGAAGCTCGGGGGTCGATGGCCCTCGAATGCCACCTCGGTGTACGACGCATCGTGGATGACGATGAGGTCGTGGCTCCTGGCGAACTCCACCGCTTGCTCGAAAAAGCCTGTGCCGATCGTCGCCCCGGTCGGGTTGTTGGGGTAGTTCAGGAAGAGGAGGTTCGCGGCCGCGCAGACCTCGGCGGGGATGCCCGCCAGATCCGGCATGAAGCCTCGATCGGGCACGAGCGGCAGGTAGTGCACCGTCGCACCCGCGAACACCGGGCCGGAGGTGTACGGCGGATAGCCCGGCTCGGGAGACAGGCAGACGTCCCCGGGGTCGAGACACGCGAGCGCCACGTGGGCCACGGCCTCCTTCCCTCCGAGGACGGGCATGACCTCGGTATCCGGGTCCAGCTCGACCCCGAAGCGATCCGCATAGAACTCGGCGACGGCCTCGCGGAAGGCCGACAGCCCCTGGTTCGTCGGGTAGCGGTGGGTCGCGGGATCGGCAACCGCGCGCTGCAGGGCGTCGACCACGGGAACGGGGCTCGGAAGGTCGGGGTCGCCGATGCCGAGACTTATGACGTCGACTCCGGAAGCGCGCTTCTCGGCGATCCTCCGCTCGAGCTCCGCGAAGAGATAGGGCGGAACCGCGTCGAGACGGCGTGCAAACCTCACGCCCCGAGCTCCTGGAGGAGCTCAGGGGCCACGGTGCCCGTGCAGATCTCCTGTGCGGGCCCGGTCAGACGCGCGTCCATCCCCTTGTCCAGCTCGACCAGGAGCTCACCGCCGGCGAGGTGAACCGTGACGCGACTGTCGCACCACCCTCGGGCCAGCGCGGCGCCTGCGACCGCACAGGCGCTCGTGCCGGAGGAAAGGGTCTCCCCGGCCCCACGCTCCCAGACCGCGACCGCCGCGTCGCTTCGAGAGTCGATGCGCACGAGCTGCACATTCGTCCGCTCCGGGAAGCGCGGATGGTTCTCGACGAGCGGGCCGAGTCGCAGGAGCTCGGTACGCTCGGGCTCTCTGCGGATGACCGCATGCGGGTTGCCAACGGACACGGGCGTGAACTCGAGCGAGACCCCGTCGACCAGGAGCTCCTCCGGATCGCCGACCTCGACGCGACCCATCTCCGTCTCGACCTGGAGCCCTCCCCGCATCGTCGCCGTGATCTCCCGAGAGCCGACTCTCACCCTGACCTCGTTCTGCCCCGTCTCCTGGGCCAGCCAGCGCGCGGCGATCCTCGTCCCGTTCCCCGAAAGCTCGGCCGTCGAGCCGTCCGGGTTCCAGACGACGACGTCCATGGCCGCGTCGGCGACGGACGTCACCTCGAGGATCCCGTCCGATCCGATGCCGAAGTGGTAGTCGCAAAGCCGCTCGACGACCCGGGCAACGAGCGGCGCGCCGACCTCAGTCCGCTCGATGAGCAGATAGTCGTTGCCGAGTCCATGCCACTTCGAGAATCTCATCGGCGATCTCGCCGGGGGGGCGATCGGCCGAAAGGCTAACGATGCCCGGGATCCTGCGCATCCACTTGCGCTGGTACGCGGCGTACCGCGTCGTCCTGGCCACGAGTGCATCGATGGCCTCCGCTCGAGTGAGATCGGCAACCTCCCTGAGCCCGATGACCTGCCGTGCAGTGGCGGAGATGGTGCCCGCCAGCGCGCGCCGCACTTCCTGCTCGACGCCGCGGTCGAACATCAGGCGGGCGCGCTCCGCGATGCGCTGGTCGAGACGTTCCTTCGGCACGTCCAGAGCGAAGACAACGGTCGGATGACGGACCTCCGTTGACCAAAGCATGTCCGCCGCGGGCGCGAGCGAGCGCCCCGACTCGGCCAGCTCGAGGGCGCGAACGACCCGCTTCTTGTCGTTTGCGTGCACGCTCGAAGCGGCTCGGGGATCGCGATCCCGGAGTACTGCGTGGGTTCTCTCGGGCCCGAGCTGCTCGTAAAGGCGCTCCATCCGCGCGCGGGCTCCCGGCACGGGCGCCGGCGGCAGCTCGAGCTCGGAGAGGGCCGCGCGCAGATAGAGACCCGTTCCCCCGACCACGACGGGAGTCCGACCAGCGGCGAGAGCCTCGTCAACGACCTCGTGGGCCAGAGTCGCGTACTCGCCGACCGACGCATCGTGGTCGAGCTCCCAGATCCCGACGAGCCTCGTCGGCTCGTCGGGTTGGTTCGTCAGGATCGGGAGGCCCCGGTAAACCTGCATCGAGTCCGCCGACACGAGCTCCGCCGAAACCCGCTCGGCGATCGCACTCGCGACCGCGCTCTTCCCGGCCGCAGTGGGGCCGAAGATCGCGAGCACGGGGACGTCAGCCCGGGCGTAACTCACGTTGGAAGCTTCTTCGGGGCACCCCAACCCACACCCGCTTTCGATCGTAATCGGGAAAAGCGCGCGTGTGGCGCGCGCCCGGTGTCAAGAGTGTGCCTGTTTGTGTCTAGGCAGCCACGAGCGCGGTCTCGGTGCCTCGAAGCGTCGTCGACGTCGCGCCTTCGATGCGAACGGCGGCCAGCTGCCCCGCCCCGGCTGTGCCGCGGAAGTTGACCGTCGTATTCCGGCGGGTCTTGCCTCTCAAGGTGGCTGGATCCGTGCGGCTCGGGCCCTCCACAAGAACCTCTTCGACGCGACCGACGCGATTCTCGTTCCGGCTCGAGGCGACACGTTGGACGACCTCGACGAGCCGCTCGATTCGCTCGCCCTTCGTCTCGTCTGGCAGCTGGTCGGGCATCGAGGCGGCTTCGGTGCCCCGGCGTGGGCTGAAGACGAACGTGAAGGCGCTGTCGAAGCCGACCTCCTCGACCACCTCCAGCGTCTCGGCGAAGTCTCGCTCGGTCTCGCCCGGGAACCCGACGATGAGGTCGGTCGACAGCGCAAGGTCGGGGATGGCCGCGCGCATCCTCTCGGCGAGGGCGAGGTACCGCTCGCGGGAGTACGTCCGGCGCATCGCTTTCAGGAGCCGAGTCGAGCCCGACTGGAGCGGCAGGTGTGCGTGCTCGCAGACTGCGGCGCACTCGGCCATCGCTGCGATGACCTCCTCTCGGAAGTCTTTGGGGTGCGGGCTCGTGAAGCGAATCCGGTCGATCCCCTCGACCGCGTCGACAGCCCGCAGAAGCTCTCCGAACTCGGTTCGGATGTCGGGAGCGAGGTCACGCCCCCAGGAGTTCACGTTCTGGCCGAGCAGCGTCAACTCTCTGACGCCGTCCGCGGCGAGCGAAGTGACCTCCGCGAGGATGTCCCCCGGCCACCGGCTCTGCTCTCGCCCGCGGACCGACGGGACGATGCAGTACGAGCATTTCGAGTTGCACCCCATCGAGATCTGGAGCCAGGCCTGAAACCGCCTCGCGCGACGGGCAGGGAGGTCGCCGGCGAAGCTATCCCAGCTCGCAAAGCGGCCCCTCGGCCCCTCTCCACCGGCTCCGATCCAGTCAGCGAGGTGCGGGATCGAGCCGGGCCCGAAAGCGACGTCGACGTAGGGGTGGAGCTCGAACAAGCGCTCGCGTTGCGCCTCGGCGTAGCACCCGCCGACCGCGAGGATCTTGTTCGGGTCAGCCTCCTTCAGCGCCCGCGCCTGCGCCAGGTGAGCCACGAACCGCTGGTCCGGCTTCTCGCGAATCGTGCACGTGTTGAACACGAGGACGTCCGCCTCGTGCTGAGACGGTGCTTCCCCGAGCCCGATCGACTCCAGCATGCCCTTGATCCGCTCCGAGTCGTGGGCGTTCATCTGGCATCCGAACGTCGTGACGTGGTAGCGCTTCACGGGCTCTAGGTTAGCCGCGCCTCCGGCTCACTTGGCGAACTCGACCGCCCGGGACTCCCGGATCACGGTCACCTTGATCTGGCCTGGATACTCGAGTTGCTCCTCGATCTCGCGGGCGATCTCGTGCGACAGGAGTGTCGCCTCGTCATCGTCGATCTCACCCGGCTTGACCAGGACGCGCACCTCTCGGCCCGCCTGGAGCGCGTACACCCGCTCGACGCCCTTCTTCGCCATCGCAAGCTGCTCGAGGGTCTCGAGGCGCTTCACGTAGTTCTCGAGGCTCTCCCCACGGGCGCCCGGGCGCGAGGCCGAGATCGCATCGGCGGCGATGACGAGGATCGCCTCGACAGTCTGCGGCTGCACCTCGTAGTGATGGGCCTCGACGGCGTGAACGACGTGCTGCGACTCGCCGAACTTCTTCGCCTGCTGAGCCGAGATCGCCGCATGCGACCCCTCGACCTCGTGCGTCATCGCCTTGCCGATATCGTGGAGGAGCGCGGCTCGCTTTGCGTTCTTCACGCTCGCTCCGAGCTCCGCCGCCATGATCCCGGCCAGGTGGCTGCACTCGAGCGAATGCTTGAGGATGTTCTGGCCGTAGCTCGTCCGATATCGGAGGCGCCCGAGCAGCTTTACGAGCTCCTCGTGCATCGTGCCGCAGTTCGCCTCGAAGACGGCCTGCTCGCCGGCTTGGCGGATGTGCTCCTCGATCTCTGTTTTCGACTGGTAGTACATCTCTTCGATCCGGGACGGATGTATGCGCCCGTCCTCGACGAGCTTCGCCAGGGTCAGCTTTGCGACTTCTCTCCGCACACCGTCGAACGACGAGAGGACGACCGCCTGAGGCGTGTCGTCGATGATGAAGTCGACCCCCGTCAGGTTCTCGAGCGCGCGGATGTTCCGGCCTTCCCGCCCGATGATGCGGCCTTTCATGTCGTCCGAGGGAAGCGAGACGAGCGAGACGGTCGTCTCGGCGGCATGGCTTGCGGCGACGCGCTGCAAGGCGTCTGCGACGAGGTTTCGAGCCCGCCGGCGGGCGTCAACCTGAGCGTCCTCCTCGACCTGCCGCACCATGCGCGCCATCTCGTGACGTACGAGCTCCTCCGACCTCTCGAGGAGCTGACGCTTGGCGTCCGCAGCGGACAGCCCGGAGATCCGCTCGAGCTCTGCCAGCTGCGCGTCCTTCGCGGCTTTCAGGTCTTCCTGGAGTTGCTTCAGGTGCGCCTCTCGATCTGCGACTCCCTGCTCCCGCCGCTCGTGCTCGGTCAACTTGCGGTCGACGGCCTCTTCCTTCGCGAGCACGCGCTGCTCGATCGTGATCACCTCGGCTCGCCTGTCCTTTAGCTCGTGCTCGACCTCGGTTCGGAGCCGTAGGGCCTCCTCACGAGTCTCGACCTGCGCCTCGCGGCGAATCGCCTCCGCACGACGCTCGGCATCTTCGAGGAGCCGTAGCCGCTCGCCCTGCGCGGCCGTGAGCTTTCGCCCGGCCAGGACGCGCGGAGCGACCGTAACCCCGATCACCATGCCGAGCACCACCCCACCAAGCAGGAGGCCAATCAGAATCACCATTGCTCGCTCCTACTGTCGAGCCTGTAGGAACGGCATTCTCGAATCGGATGCGAGCGTCGTGAAGGGCGCCTCGCGCAGGCCCTACGATCTCGTTCGGGTGGTCCTCCGTCTGCTCGCGCTGTGTCTCAAGGTCTGTTCTCGGATCGATGTCAAGTGCTGGGTCAGAGTCCGATTCGACGAAAAGCCGTTCGTGCAGGCATTTGTATTGAGATGAACGTGCATTCATCGTATCTCCGCCTACCCCTCCACGTCCAGCCCCGCACTCCACTCTTCGACCAGCTCCGGGTCGAAGCCGCGCCGAGCGAGAACGGCAACGGCTCTGCGCATCGGCAGGTCGACGACGAGCAGCGCGGCCCGGACCGGTTCACTCGCAAGCTCGGCCAGCGCACTCTCGACCGCGTCGGCCGAGATCCCCGCCTCGCGCAGCCGGGCGGCGATGGCTGCATTCCCCCAGCCGCGCTCTGCGAGGTTCGATGCTCGAGCGCGCGCCAGCCGCGCGTCGTCGACGGCTCCGGCTCGAGCCAGCGTGTCGAGGGCTGCGGCGGCGTCCGCAGGTCTGACACCGCGATTCCGCAACCGCTCCTCCAACCGCTGCCGCGCAACGTCACCGCGCGCAATCTGGCGTCCTGCGACGCGGAGTGCTTCGGCGCGTCGGAGCTCGGCTCGGAAGCTTCGGAGCAGCGGTCGATCGAGCAGCGCACCGCGCGCGAGCCCGGTTCTCACCACGACCTCGTCCGGTACGACCCGCCAGAGACTGCCGTCGACCTCGAGCGCGATCGAGCCCGGCCTGACACGCCGGAGCGCAGTCAGACGCGGATGCCGAGGCTCGGCTTCGGGAGCGGACACACGCTGACCGGACGCGTCAGGCGGGCGAGGCTACCTCGGCCGCTGCTCCATTCTTCGCAGCCGCCGCCGCGGCCTCCTCCGGGAGCGGCAAGAGCCGTGAGGATGCGAGCGCGTCCTCTCCCATCGCGGTCTGAATCCCCCGGACGATCTGCTCGACGATGTCCGGATGCTCTCCCAGGAACGCTGTCGCATTCTGTCGCCCCTGGCCGAGCCGCTCGTCTCCGTAGCTGAAGTACGAGCCGGACTTCTGGACGATCTTCTTCTCCAGGGCGACCTCGAGGACCGTCCCCTCCCACGAGATTCCCTCGCCGTAGATGATGTCGAACTCGGCCTGCTTGAAGGGAGGCGCGACCTTGTTCTTCACGACCTTGACCCGGACGCGGTTCCCGATCGCCTCGACCCCTTCCTTGAGCGTCTCGATGCGGCGGATGTCGAGCCGTACAGAGGCGTAGAACTTGAGCGCGCGG
>Ga0136614_10001611_pt1 | contig 13410 bp, 19 predicted proteins | sample AntDrymUQ2792106_2_FD_106643 | JGI IMG/M metagenome (GOLD analysis project Ga0136614, IMG submission 106643) | Polar desert sand microbial communities from Dry Valleys, Antarctica - metaG UQ279 (21.06) | ecosystem: Environmental > Terrestrial > Soil > Desert | place: Antarctica: Dry Valley...
CCCTACGGCGAAGCCGGCACCTTGACCGACGCTGAGCTGTGGCGGCCATCGGTACTCTGCCGACCCGTCGCCCACGCCACCGGCCTGGCCGGCGACATCTACTTGTGCCACCCGTTCATGGTGCACACGGCTACCTGGCCCCACCGCGGCGCCACTCCTCGGATGATCGCCCAGCCAGCCGTCCACATGCCCGACGGCTTCGCGCTTGACGGTTCCGACCCTTCGCCGGTGGCCAGAGCGATCGTCGCGGGCCTTGGTTAGGCAGACTGATAGTCGGCTGTCCCGGTAGAGGAAGCGGGAGCGGTGCGCCGCCCACCCCGCCTTCGGCTGTCGTTCGCGGAGGACGGCGTTCTGCGCAGGATCGGCGTGCTGTTGGGGTGGTGGTGTGCGCGCGGCGGGTCGCCGCGGGGCACAGGCCGCGGGGCTTCTACGGCGCGCTCCGCGAGGAGGCAGGGGCGGTCGGCCCGGGGATGATGTCGCAGACGGTGGTGGCGCTGCACTGCGAGGGGTCCAGGTCCCTCGACCTCTCGCGCAGTCGCAGAACCTGGTCGCGCAGTGCCGTGAGGTCGACTATGCGACGGTCGAGTTCGGCGGCGTGTGAGTCGAGCAGTGCGACGACGTGGCCGCACGGCGCCCCTTCCTGCTCGCGGACGGCGATGACCTGTCGGATCTCGCTCAGGGTCAGTCCCGCGGCTTTGGCGGCTTTGACGAACACCAGCCGCGCCACCGCGTTCTCGTCGTAGTCCCGGTAGCCCGACTTCTCGCGTCCCGGTTCGGGCAGCACGCCGGCCTGCTCGTAGAACCGCAGCGTCTTCGCCGTCAGCCCGGACCGCTCGGCCAGCTCCCCGATGCGCATGCCCTGACCGTACGACTTGACCTTCCAGCGCGCTGGACCCCCTACGGTCCGGGCTATGCAAACGACTGAGCACGCAGCCGACCTGATCGTCATCGGGACCGGCGGAGCAGCCATGGCGGCCGGGATCGAGGCCCGCTCGCGCGACAACACCGTGCTTCTGGTGGAGCACGGCCCGCTGGGCGGGACGTGCTTGAACATCGGGTGCGTCCCGAGCAAGAACCTGCTCGCCGCCGCAGGCCAGCGGCACCGCGCGCTGGCCAACCGCTTCCCCATGGTGCCGACCAGCGCGGACGGGGTGGACGTGCCGGCGCTGATGGCGCAGAAACAGGACCTCATCGGCGGGATGCGGCAGGCGAAGTACGCCGACGTCGCCGACGCGCACGGCTTCCCGATCCGCAACGGCCACGCCCGGTTCGTCGACGGGCAGACGCTGGAGGTCGGCGGCGAACGGCTGCGCGCCCCCGCCTACCTGATCGCGACCGGCACCGCCCCGCACGTCCCGGACCTGCCCGGCCTGAGCCAGGTCGCGTTCCTGACCTCCACCACGGCCATGGAGCAGCAGGACCTGCCCGGCTCGATGGTCGTCATCGGCGCCGGTACGTCGGGCTGGAGCAGGCCCAGCTGTGGGCCCACCTCGGAGCCCGCGTCAACCTCGTCGGCCGGTTCGCCCCGCACAGCGAACCCGAGGTCGCCGAGGTACTGCGCGGCGTGTTCGCCGACGACGGCATCACGGTCGTCGAGGACCGCGCCGTCGCCGTAGCGCACACCGCCGACGGCGTCCTCGTCCGCACCGAGCGCGGGCTGGCAGTCAGCGGGGAGCGGCTGCTGATCGCGACCGGCCGGTTCGCCGAAACCGGCCACCTCGGCCTGCCAGCGGCCGGCATCGACACCGACGAGCGAGGGTTCGTCAAGGTCGACAGCCAGCAGCGCACCTCGAACCCCCAGGTCTTCGCCGCCGGCGACGTCTCCGGCGCGCCGCAGTACGTGTACGTCGCCGCCCAGACCGGCCGTGCCGCCGCCGCCGGCGCGCTCGGCCAGCCGACGACCGTCGACTACCGCGGCCTGCCCGCAGTCACCTTCACCACCCCGCAGATCGCCTCCGCCGGACTGACCGAACAGCAGGCGCGGGCCGCCGGGCACGACTGCGACTGCCGGGTGCTGGGCGGGCAGGACATCCCGCGGGCGCTGGTGAACCGCGACACCCGCGGCGCGCTCAAGCTCGTCGCGGACGCGGGCACCGGGAAGGTCCTCGGGGTCCACGCGGCGCTCGACGGCGCCGGCGACGTCATGCTCGCCGCCACCTACGCGATCAAGTTCGGGCTGACCGTCGACGACCTCGCCGACACCTGGGCGCCGTACCTGACGATGAGCGAGGCGCTACGGATCGCGGCTGGGTTGTACCGCAGCGACAAGCCGACGAGCTGCTGCGCATGACGCGCGGCCGCAAGGACGGGTCTGCCCCGAGTGTCAACCACACTCTGGGCAGACCCCCTCTTCTCGTGATCGTGTTTGTCCTGTGAACGGGGTGAACAGCCATTGCCGGTCACCCCGGTCGTGATTCTTACCGCGAAGGCAACTGAACCCGACCGGGTCGCTGGTCTGCGCGCGGGTGCCGATGATTATCTGGTCAAGCCGTTCAGCCCGCGTGAGCTCGTCGCCCGGGTGCAGGCCGTGCTGCGCCGCTCGAACTCGGCACCGGAGCCGGCCGCAGCGTCTTACTGCGACGGCGGATTGACCATCGACAGCGAGGGGCGGGAGGTCACCGTCGCGGGCAAGGTGGTGGCGCTGACCCGAAGCGAGTTTGATCTGCTCGCGGTCCTGGCCGGCCGCCCGGGGCGGGTTTGGTCGCGATCTGAGCCGCTTGGCCCATTGCAGGGCCGAACCCGATGTCGCCCAGCAGGACGCCGAGCGCACCTTCGACCGGCTGGTGGACGAGGGCCAGCAGCGGCTCGGCCGGTCCTGGTCCGGAGTGGTTGCCACCGGTCTGCTCGGCGGGCTGGATGTCGGAGTCGGCGTGTTCGCGTTACTGCTGGTCGAGCACGCCACGCAGAGCAAGGTGCTCGGCGGACTGGCCTTCTCGATCGGCTTCATCGCCCTCACCCTTGCGCGCAGCGAGCTGTTCACCGAGGACTTCCTCGTCCCGGTCGCCGCCGTCGTCACGAAAGCCAGCCCGCCGCTCTCGCTGCTGCGGCTGTGGGGTGTCACCATCGTGACGAACCTTGCCGGCGGCTGGCTGATCATCGGGATCATCATCGCCGGGTCTCCATCGTTGCGCTCGACAGCGGTGACCTCGGCGGAGTTCTACATCGACCTCGGCACCACGTGGCGCGCCTTTGCTCTTGCGTTGTTCGGCGGCTTCCTCATCACCCTGATGACCCACATGCAGCATTCCACGGACTCCGACGGGGTCCGCCTGGTCCCGGCGACGGTGATGGGTTTCCTGCTCGGCGCGGGACAGCTGAATCACGCCATAGTCGTGTCACTGCTGTGCTTCTCGGCGTTGCACGCCGGTGCGCCGTTCGGCTACGCCGACTGGTTCGGGTTGTTCACCTTTGCCGCGCTGGGCAACATGATCGGCGGGCTCGGCCTCGTTACCATCCTGCGTCTGCTCGAGGTCCCCAACAAGGTGGCCGCGGAGCGCCGAGGCAACTCCGCATGAGCCAGCCGCGTGTTCCGATGCTAGCTGCGGTCCCCCGGCAGCGGCCCGGGCTCGATGACGGCGTCCTCGGTATCGACGATCACCTCGCCGTGGGGTCCCTGCACTCCGTGTTCCTTGGTCTGGGGCGGGGTGCCGCCGGCGTTCTCCGATGCCGTCGGATCGGCCTGCTCGTCTGCGCTTTGCGTGTTCTCTGGGCCTTGAGTCTCAGACATGCCCGCTCCTCGTCCCTCGATGACTGTGCCTTCGCAGGACGCTACCGTGCCGGATAGCGTCCGAACAGAGCGCCGCGGAGAGCGGATCGGCCGAGCGAGAGGTGTAGCCCCGAGGGGATTCGAACCCCCGCTACCGCCTTGAGAGTGTTTTCAGGCGTCTGCTGACGACCTGGACGGATTGGACTCAGAAGAGCAGAATCCCTTGTGGCACAAGGGATTTCGTGTCGTCCGATGCCGCGTAGTGTCGCCGGCTGATGACCTGTCGCGTGCGCTCTTGTGGTCAATCTGTGGTCAAGATCATCGGGACGGAGCGCCATGGCGAGTCTGCGCTATCGCGCACGCGGCTGGGATCTGCGTTATCGGGAGCGAGACGGCCGTGAGCGCACCGAGCGCTTCGCCGGGACAAGTGCGCGTCGTCTGCCGCAGGAAGCCCTGGAACGCAAGGCGGAGGTTGAGTCTCAGCTCTATCGCGGCACCTACATCGCACGCGAGGACCGGGAGATGCCGTTCAGGCTGTGCTACGAGCGTTGGTGGGCCAGTCGGCAGATCAGCGAGACTCGGCGGCACACCGATGCGCAGCGGGCGAAGAAGCACGTTCTCCCCCATTGGGGGGAGTGGCCGATCGGCGCAATCAGGCCCTCTGACATTGACGACTGGATCGCGCTCCTGTCAGCCGACGGAACATCGGTTGAGGGCCGAGCCGGGCGTCGCGCAAGCGGATCGGCCCGTGAGACCTGACCAGGTAGCCGGGGGTAGCGAGGTTTCGCTTGCTGCGGGACAGTGACCTGATGAGCCTGGATCCTGTGGAGAGCAACCCCAACCACTACTCGGTGGTCTTCGAGAATGATCGTGTGCGTGTTCTGGAGTACACCGACGCCCCCGGCGACAAGACCAGGCCGCACGAGCATCCGGACAGTGTCATGTACACCCTGAGTGACTTTCGGAGCCGGCTCTACTCCGACGATGCATATCGCGACGTGGAGATGCCTGCGGGTCTGACCGGCTGGTTGCCTGCCCAACCACACTCGGGTGAGAACATTGGCGACACAGCGACCCACGTCATCTTCGTAGAACTCAAGAGTGGCGCGGCAGAGTCATCCGCGGAAGGTGCGCTCGGACCGGTGTAAGTGCGCTGGTGGCCCTTCACGCGCGGCTGTGCCAGCTGTGCCATGACACCCCGGGTGAGCGACGGACGTCGTCCCGCACGCCGATCCGCATCCGGGCGGGCTTCCCGGCGTCACGCTTATCCAGACGTCTGTTCGATTCGAGCCAGATGGCGGGCACGCCACACCACCCCCGAGTGCAGGGTCTTCCGTAGGACTTGATTCGATCCGCTCTACGGCGAAGCCCTCATGCTCATAGAACGCGCCCGCGCGCTCGTTGGCCACGAAATGTTCGATATACAGCCGATCAGCGTTAGCGGGCAGCTGCCTGGTGAGGGCATCAAGTAACTGAGGGCCTAGACCACGGCCGCGATGCTGTGGGTGGACGTAGAGCTTGTAGACCACATGGTCGGCTCCTCTGCGGCCGCGCTGCCCGACGCCGACAAGCTGCCCGTCGGCCTCGGCGACGACCACCAAACCCTCGGCCACGGCTGCGCCGACGTGCGTCTCGTTCCACCACCTGCGGACCTGCTCATCCGCGGCCTCCGCGCCGATCAGCGGCGCGTAGTGGGGTCGAATGTGCGCCTCGCCGAACCGACAGATGGCCGCGACGTCGTCGTGCTCAGCATCCCGCACGACCGGTTCGGCGCTCGACGCCATCGCACGCTCCCTCAGCGAACCACACCCGATCTCGCCCTGACCAGATTAGGACAGCACAGACATCAGGCGCTGTCCGCAGAACGATCGTCAATTGGAGTTGTCGTGTGAGCTATTGGGCGGCGATGACCGTGGCGCGTACGGCGTCCGGGTTTTGCATGAGGTCGAGCATTGCGCCGGCAAGCTCGGCGCGGGAGATTTTCCCGGCCCGGCGCAGCTGCTCGTTCACGGCGGTGCGGTAGTGCCCCGTTGCCGGTGCGTTGGTAAGCCGCGGCGGTCGGATGATCGTCCAGTCCGTGTCGCTGTCGTGCAGTAGCTGTTCCATCCGAGCCATGTCGGCGTAGCCGTCACCGAATAACCGGTACAGGATCGGGTAGGCGACCCAGCGCTGCACGAGCCCGACTTCGGTGCGGGGCGTTACCGGCAGCGCGCTGATGACAAGGATGCGCCGGACCGCTGCCTGGCGCATGGGGTGCAGGATGTTCGTGATGCCGGCGGAGTAGACGCTCGTCGGTGACCTGCTGGTTCCGACGCCGAGGGCGGACAGGACGGCGTCCGCGCCGTCGGTGCAGCCGAGCAGCGTGGCCGGATCCAGCACGTCGCCGGGGACCGTGTGCAGCTGATCGTGTGTGATCGCCAGCTGTGACGGGTCTCGGGCTACCGCAGTCACGCTGTGCCCGGCCTGCAACGCTTGGGTGAGGATGTGCTGGCCGGTGCCGCCGGTGGCGCCGAAGACAACGAGTTTCATGCGGGCCGCCATCCTCAGCTCGGTGGGTGAATGCACACTAACCTAGTAAGTGGGCGATCACTCGTCAAGGATGGGGGGATGAGAAGCTCCCGAGACCGCATCCTCGACGGCGCCGTGCAGGTGATGCGTACCCGCGGTCTGGCGAACGCGACCACCAAAGAGATCGCCAAGGCGGCCGGGCTGTCCGAGGCGATGCTGTACAAGGTGTTCGCCGACAAGGTCGACCTATTCCTCGGCGTGTTCAGCGAACGGCTACCGCGAGTCTCGGTGCTACACGACGGGCTCGGCGGCTACGTCGGACGCGACACGGTCGCGGCGAACCTGCGACGCCTGACCGGCGAGCTGCTCGGCTTCTACCTAGAGTCCTTCCCCATCGCGGCCTCCGTCTTCTCTGACGCCGACCTGCTGCGCCGCCAGCGCGAGGGGCTCCACGCCCTACGAGCCGGCCCCGACAAAGTCGTCGACGGGGTCAGTGAATACCTGGCCGCCGAACAGCACACCGGGCGGATCGTCGGCGATGCGCCGATCCGCGTGATCGCCGAACTCCTCGTCGGCGCTTGCCTGCACCGCGCGTTCATCACCCGCTTCGCCGAGCAAACCCTCACACCAACCCAGACGCGACGCTTCGCCCGCGACACCGTCAACGCCCTGCTGCCCATACTCGGCACCGAAGGCGAGCCATAGGAGGATCGGTCAGCGAGACAGTTCAGGTCGTGAAGGAAGCGCCGTGACCAGGCGCGAGAGGAGACCGATGAGCGCGACGTACTCGTCCCGCGGCAAAGCAGCAGCCACCTGCTGCCGCACGCTGTGGACCCGGGGGGCCAGGCGTTCGTGCTGCTCGGCACCCGCCTGAGTCAGCAGGACGACGTCCGCCGATTCCTCGATCCATCCGCGTGAGCTCAGCTTGGCGACGACCTCCTCGACCACAGCAGCAGGGTCGAACGAAGCCAACGCGGTGACGAGCTCGGCACGGCGCATCGACCCTCGACTCAAGGATGCGACCACCTGCCAGCTACGCCGGTCCACCTCCGTACCGAGAGCAGAGTCGAAGGCTGCGTCGAGCTGGGAATCTGCCTCCTTCAGCCACCACCCGATCGGACGGGTCGACGCGCGCTGGTCGCTCACTGCCTCGGACACCCCTTTCTGCTCACCGCTCTTTGTCTCGGCTGATCTGCATGGATCATGCCGGCCAGGACCGACAGAACGTCAGCCGCACCATAGGCATCGCGCGTTTAGCCAGCGCGCGTGCCGCTGAACGATCGTCCGCCGGGACCAGCCAGGAATGCCACCACCTCGGCGACTTCAGCCGGCTCGATCAGCCGTTTGACGGCGTGCGGAGCAAGGATCACGTCTTCGAGCACCCGCTCCTCGGACAGTCCGTGCACCCGGGCTTGGTCGGCGATCTGCCTTTCCACCAGCGGAGTGCGTACATACCCGGGACAGACCGCCGTGGCGGTGATGCCCACCGCGGCTCCTTCCAGGGCCAGGGTCTTGACCAAACCGAGTACGCCGTGCTTGGCCGAGACATACCCGGCCTTGTACGGCGAGGCGGCCAACGCGTGCGCTGCGGCGATCGCGATGAAGCGACCACCACCGGGCGGCGCGGTCAGTGCTGGCCAACCATATTTGGCCAGCAGGAAGGGGCTGGTGAGCAGGATGGACAGCAAGCCGTCCCACCTGTCCTCGTCGAAGTCGGCGATGGGCGACACGTGCTGGAATCCGGCGTTGGCCACCACGATGTCCAGCCGTCCGAAGGCGTCCAAGGCGGCTTGCACAGCCGCTCGATTGCCCTCCCGCGAACTCAGGTCGGCCTGGTGCGGGGTACCTGGTGCGTCCACCGGCAGCACGAGGTCAACCGAGAGCACTTCGGCTCCGTCGGCCACGAACCGACCGGCGATCGCACGTCCGATCCCGCTGCCGGCCCCGGTGACCAGCGCCACGCGGCGTGTCGATGCCCCCACGGGAGTGTTGTGTCTACTTGAGCATCTCGCGGGCGGCGTTGGTGTAGAGCGAGGTCATCTCCTTGAGGAACGTGGCGTGCGTGGTGATTAGCGCCGAGCCCCAGGGGCTCTTCTCGGCGGCCCGCTGCTCGAAGTCGATGACGCTCTGCACGGCCTTTTCGTAGCCGTCCAGCGAGACCTCCGCTGCGCTCTTGGCCGAGGCACGCAGCCGCTCCTGCAACTCGCGGGTGCGCTCGACGGTCTGCTCGAGATCCGGGACGAACGCCCCGAAGTCAGCGTCGGTCTGGGGCTGGTCGGTGGTCTGGGTCTTGGTGGGCATCTGCGCTCCTCAAAATGATGTCAAAACAGTCGTTAGCAAAGTTAGCAGGCAGTTGCTAACAGGCCGATCTCGAGACGCGTGTGCCTCGTCACATGTCCATTCCGCCGTTGACGCCCCAGACCTGACCGGTGATGTACGACGAGGCGTCCGCGGCGAGGAAGTGCACGACTCGGGCAATCTCCTCCGGCCGGCCCAGCCGGGCCAGTGGGATCTGGGCGGTGATCTTGTCCATCACTTTTGCCGGGATGCTTTCCATCATCTCGGTGGCGATGAAACCGGGAGTCACCGTGTTGACGGTGATGCCGATCGTGTCGTCGGTGAGCCGTCCTGATTCTTCAGGGAGTACAGCGCCTCCTTGGCCATCGTCTTGGTCAACCCGACCAGCCCGGACTTGCTCGCCGCGTAGTTGGCCTGGCCGATGTTGCCCGTCTCGCCGATGACCGAGGAGACGTTGATGATGCGGCCGCTGCCGCGTTCGATCATGTGAGCCAAAGCGGCCTGCGACATGAAGAACGCACCCGAGAGGTTCACGTCAAGGACCTTGTGCCAGTCCTCGTCAGTCATCCTTGCCACGGTCTTGTCGATGGTGATGCCGGCGTTGTTGACGAGGATGTCCAGTCGTCCGTGCTCGTCGATCACCTCGGCCACGGTGCGGCGGCAGTCCGCTGAGGAGCCGATGTTGCCCTGATGGACGCTCACCGGCACGCCGAAGTCGCGCTCGTAGTCGCTCTGAAACTCCTCGGCCTTGGCGGTGTTCGAGCTGTAGCCGGCCGCGACCGACGCTCCCTGGCCGGCCAGGCTGCGACAGATCGCCGCTCCGATCCCTCGGGTTCCGCCGGTGACAAAGGCGACCCGCCCGTCCAACTTGCCGGCGCCCCCTGCTTCCGCGGTGCCGCTGGTCGTCTCAGTGACTGTCACGTGCTTCTCCTTTTGGGTGCGGTGTCACGGTCTGCGCCCGAATGCTGGCCGAGCCAGTCGGTGATGTGCGGCCAGGTTTCCTTGCGTGCCTTGGAACCGGCCATCAGCCCGATGTGCCCACCGGGCCGGTCGAGGTGACTCACGTCGACGCTGCTGATCGCATCGAGAAACGGCATTGTGGTGTGCCGGGGAGCGATGTGGTCGGCGCCGGCCGTCACCACCAGGACGTTGGCCGTGATCTGCGCCAGATCGACCCGCCTCCCGCGCAGCCGCAGCAGCCCGCGAATAAGACGGTTCTCCTTGTACATCCAGGTGATCCACTCGCGGTAGGCGGCGGAGGGGAACGGCGGATTGTCGGCCACCCACTTGGCCATGGACTGGTATGCGACGCGGTTCGCCGTACCGGCTCGGACCGAGTCGAAGAGCTTGCGGTACGTCGTCACGAAGTTGGCGACCGGCTTCATCATCTTGTTGGCGATGTCCACGAGACCGCCGGGGACGGCGGTGAAGGCGTCGGCCACCTGGTCCACGTCGAAGGAATCCCGGCCGACCCAGGTGGTGTAAAGGGACACGCCGGTGTCGACCGGCATCGTCAGGAGTACGAGGTTTCGCAGCGGGCTGTCAACGGGCTCCAGCGTCGCGTACATCGCTGAGAGCGTGGCCCCGATGCACCAGCCGATGATCGACAGCTCCCGCTGTCCGCTGGCGACAAGCACCTCGCGCACCGACCACGGGATCTCGTCGCAGACGTAGTTGGCCAAGCCCATGTCGGCGTCTTCGTCGTCCGGCACCCCCCAGTCCAGGAGGAAGACGTCGTAGCCGTCCTCCAGCAGGTGCTCGACAAAGGAGTTCCCGGGCCGCAGGTCGAAGATGTCCGGCCGGTTGATGAGCGCGAAGATCAGCAACACCGGGACCGGATGCCGGCGGACCGCACTGCGGTAGCGCCACAGGGTCACCTTGCGGTGGGTCCACACGATGTCCTTCGGGGTCGCGCCGATGACCGCGTCGCCGGTCGTCAGCACGATGTTCGCGGTCTCCGCGAGTTGCCTGGGCAACGACGTCAGCTGGCTCACGGCTTGGCCCTTGGCATCGGCCGACGCGGCGGCGGTGGTGGTTCGCGGTCTTGCAGGAGGCGGAGTTCCTGTAGGACCAGCTCGAGCTTGTCCTCCGTCCGGGCCAGTTGCCGCGACAGCCGGGCGACGTCGCTGCGGCCGGCTAACCGCAGGGTGCGGATCAACGTGTCGGCGGCATCGCCGCCCACCTTGATCAGTGCTACCACGTTGCTTGTCAGCAGCGAGAGCAGTTCGGCGAAGCCGTTGCTGGCTACCAGGCCCTCCATCGCCTCGCTGGCTCTGTATTCGGCGTCTTCGTAGAGCCGCTGGATCTGCTCGGCGGGGGTGCCAGCGCGGGCGGTGCTCGCCTCGGTCGGTTCGCTGGGCGGTTGGGCCACCATGGTCAGCTCCGCTCGAAGAGAGCGGCGATGCCTTGTCCGCCGCCGATGCACATGGTGACCACCGCGTACCGGCCGTCGATGCGGGCGAGTTCATGCAGCGCCTTGACGACCAGGATGGCGCCGGTGGCGCCGATCGGATGGCCCAGCGAGATGCCGCTGCCGTTGGAATTTGTCTTGTCCTCCGGCAGCTCCAGGTCGCGCACCACGGCCAACGCTTGAGCGGCGAACGCTTCGTTGACCTCGAACACGTCGATGTCGGCGACTTCCAGGCCTGCCCTGTCGAGCAACGCCCGCACGGCCGGCACGGGACCGATGCCCATGTACTTCGGCTCCACGCCGACATGCGAGTAGGCGACCAGCCGGCCCATCGGGGTCAGTCCACGTTGCTTCGCGACGTCGGCGGTGGCCAGCACGACCGCCGCGGCCGCGTCGTTGACGCCGGAGGAGTTGCCGGCCGTCACCGAACCGTCCTTGCTGAACGCGGGACGCAGCTTGGCCATGTCCTCGATCGTGACGCCCTCACGGATGTGCTCGTCGGCTGAGACCGTCGTGGTCCTTTCCGATCGGGTACCTGCACGGGCAGAATCTGCTCGCCGAACACACCGTTCGCGGTGGCCTTGGCCGCCCGCTGGTGGCTCTCCACCGCCAGCGCGTCCTGATCCTCCCGGCTGATCCCCCACCTGCCCGCGACATTCTCGGCGGTGATGCCCATGTGGCAGTCGTCGAACGGGTCGGTCAGCGCTCCGACCATGGCGTCGATCGTTGCCCCGTCACCCATCCGCTGTCCCCAGCGCAGCCCCGGCAGCCACTACTGTCCGCGGCTCATCGATTCTGCGCCGCCGGCGACGGCCATCTCGGCCTCGCCCAGGGCGAGCGTCTGCGCGGCGGACACGATCGCCTGCAACCCGCTGCCGCACAGCCGGTTCAGCGTGAACGCCGGGGTTTCCACCGGGAGGCCGGCGTTGACCGCGGCCACCCGGGACAAGTACATGTCGCGGGCTTCGGTGTGGATGACGTTGCCGAAGACCACATGGCCGATGTCGGCCGGCTCTACGCCGGCGCGAGACACCGCTGCTCGGGTGACCAGCGTCGCCAGATCAGCCGGCGGGACGTCTTTCAGCCCACCGCCATACTTGCCGATCGGTGTGCGCACTCCGCTGAGCACGACGACGTCATGGGGTCCTGACATGGTTGCCTCCTGAAGCAGTTGAGGTGCCTGTGCAGATCATGGTCTAGGCGCGGCTGGTCCTCACCTCGGCAGCGGGTCAGGCGCCGTGATCTCCGCCGCGCAGCTGGGAGATCAGGTGCGGCAGCAGCGGGCCGAGCACCGCCAGGCCGTCTTTCACCCCGCCGGTGGAACCGGGCAGGTTGACGATCAGCGTTTGGCCGATCAGCCCCGCGACGCCGCGCGACAGCACCGCTGCCGGGACGGTAGGGGCGCCGTAGGTGCGGATCGCCTCGGCGAGGCCGGGGGCCTCCCGCTGGATCACGTCGCGGGTCGCCTCGGGGGTGATGTCGGTGGGGCTGCAACCGGTCCCGCCGGTTGTCACGACCAGGTCGACACCCGCGGTGGCCGCCTCCCGAAGCACCGCACTGAGCTGCGCACGGTCGTCGGGCAGCACTACCGGCTCGGCAACCGCCAGCCCCAAGTCGCGCAGCCCCGCCGCAAGGGTCTGCCCGGAGCGGTCGGCGTACACCCCGGCGGCGGCGCGGTTGGACGCCGTCACGACGACTGCCCGCGCCCCCTCCGGGATCGTCATGAGACCGCCTCCGTCCGGGAGCACACACTGAGCCCACCCTGCGCAAAGCGCACGAGAGCGGACCGGCAGAAGGCGGGCGGGGTCACGGTCGGGGGAGTCATCATCGCTCCCACGGTCCGGTCTTGCCGCCGGTCTTGGACAGCACCCGCACGTCGGTGATCACGGCCGCGGGGTCCACCGCCTTGACCATGTCGATCACCGTCAATCCGGCGCAGGCGACCGCGGTCAGGGCTTCCATTTCCACGCCCGTCCGGTCCGCCGTTCGTGCCACCGCCGTGATCTCCACGGCATCATCGGCGACGGACAAGTCCACGGTCACGCCGTGCAGCGCGATCGGATGGCACAGCGGCACCAGGTCCGGCGTCCGCTTCGCACCTTGGATGCCGGCAATTCGCGCCACCGCGAGTACGTCGCCCTTGGGCACTCCGTCGCCCCGCAGCAGTCCTACGACGACGGCCGAGACCAGCACCCGTCCCGCCGCGGTCGCGGTGCGAACCGTGACGTCCTTGGCGCTCACGTCGACCATCCGCGCCGCGCCAGCACTGTCTACATGGGACAGTCGAGGCTCGGTCATCGCTGGCCCGCCTCGTGCGCTCTGTCATGGCGCGCTTCGCGCGCGAGTCGCCTCCGCTCCTCGGAGCCGCCCGGCGGGCAGATCCGGAGCCAGGCCGCGGTCGCGTCTTCAGGCCCGCCGGGCAACTCCTGCGATGCTCGGCTCGAATCATGGCGCGCTTCGCGCGCGAGTCGCCTCCGCTCCTCGGAGC
>Ga0136614_10001612_pt1 | contig 13409 bp, 15 predicted proteins | sample AntDrymUQ2792106_2_FD_106643 | JGI IMG/M metagenome (GOLD analysis project Ga0136614, IMG submission 106643) | Polar desert sand microbial communities from Dry Valleys, Antarctica - metaG UQ279 (21.06) | ecosystem: Environmental > Terrestrial > Soil > Desert | place: Antarctica: Dry Valley...
ACGGCCGCCGGCTCGAGGGTGTCCGCGTCGAGGACAAAGAGCTCCTCCTCGAGCCCGACTGTCCAGGGGGCGCTTTTCCCGAAGGCGTGCGTAATCAACGGCCCCATCGTAGGGGCGGAAACTCGGCTAGCCCGTGACGCTCGTCGGCTGGCGGCCGAGCTCGACCTTCACGGTCTCGGTCTCGTCTTCGCGCTTGACCTCGAGCCTGAGCGTGTCGCCCGGCTCCTTCGACGTGACGATCTCGCGGAGCTCGTCGGCCGACTCGACCGGGCGGCCGTCTGCCTTCGTGACGACGTCTCCGCCGATCACGTAGGAGTTGCCCTCGACGATCACGGAGGTCGTCCCGCCTCGAACGCCCGCCTCCTCCGCCGGGCTACCAGGGCGGACGCTCGTGATCAGGACGCCCTTCTCGGCGGGGAGGTTGAACGACTTGGCGACCTTCTCGTCGATCGTCTGCATCTCGACGCCGAGGTACGGATGGTCGACGCGGCCGGTCTCCATGATCTCCGAAGCGACCTCGCGCACGGTGTTGACCGGGACGGCGAATCCGATCCCGACGTTTCCCTCCGACGTCCCACCGGTCTCGATCTGCGTGTTGACGCCGATCACACGGCCGGCCGCGTTCAGGAGCGGCCCGCCGGAGTTCCCCTTGTTGATCGCGGCGTCGGTCTGGATCACCTTGTCGATCGTGAAGCCGCTGGGTGCCTGGATCTGGCGCTGAAGCGCGCTCACGATCCCTGCCGTCGCGGTCCGGTCGAGTCCGAACGGGTTTCCGATCGCGATCACACCGTCCCCGACGTCGATCGAGTCGGAGTTGCCGAGCTGGAGGGGAGTGAGCGCGCGGCGGTGCGCATCGATCTTCAGAACGGCGATGTCGGTCGACGGGTCGGCGCCGATGACCCGTGCCTTGATCCGGTCCTCGCCCGAGAAGTTCACGAACACCTCGTCGGCTCCCTGGATCACGTGGTAGTTCGTGACAATGTGGCCGTCCTTGTCGATCACGAACCCCGAGCCGAGCGACTGCGCGCGCTGCTCGCCGAAGAACGGGTCTTCGCTGACCGCGTTCGACGTGACCTGGACGACACCGGGCGAAGCGTCCCGGTACACCCTCGCGACCGTGCCGGCGGCCTGGTCGTCGCTGAGGGCGGCTGGGGATGCCGTCGAGTCAGCGCCCTCGCGAATAACGGTCGTCGTTCCTCCCTCGTTCAAGACAGCCGTCTCGACGGCAAGCGCCGCCCCTCCGCCGAGGAGCGCCGCGAGGACGAGCGCGAGAAACGTCCGCATCTCGAGATTGGTTATAGCGCCGGTTGCTTAAACCTCCGTTTGCGCAGCGTTAAGCGGCGGTTAAGGCCCGTCCCGGCGTCTCAACAAAGATCAGCTCGCTCCGCGGTTAGGATGGTCCGGTGAACTACGCCTTTGCCGGCAAGCCAACGTCTCCGGCGTTCGAGCAGCTCGCGAAAGAGCTCGGCGAGGCGCTCGACGCGCGCGGTTTCGAGCGCGCCCCGGGCGACCCGCGCGAGGCCGATCTCGTCCTCAATCTGATCGATCCCGGGAGCCCGAGGCCGTTTCGCCGGCGCTCGCGGGGAACGTTCGTGGCCGCGATTCACGAGCAGCCGAGCGTTCCCGAGGACGTTCTGAAGACGAACTATCCGCTGCTCGTCCGCGCGCTCGCGAACATCGTTCTCTGCTATGTGCCGAACGAGGGCGTCTGGTTCACGACGATGGAGCGAGGCCACTACGGCGTCCCTACCGAGAACGGCCAGCAAGGGCTCGCCGAGGGCGTGATCGAGCGACTTGCGCCGCTGGCGCTCTCGAAGCTCGTCATCGACAACGAGTTTCGTACCGACCTCGAGCCCGAGCTCTGGAACGGCGACGAGGTCACCGAGGAGATCCGGGAGGCGGGGAAGCGGATGGGCGACCTCGACCTCCTGCCGGCGCCGTTTCCGATCGAGGAGCTCCTCGACGAGCAGGACCTCCGCCATGTGAAGCGTCTCTACGGCATCGGCGGCCTCTCCTACGGAAACCTCTCCCAGCGCAAGGACGAGCGGCGGTTCTGGATGAGCGCGAGCGGCGTCGACAAGACGAAGCTCGACATGCCCGGCCGCGACATCCTCCTGGTCACGGACTACGACGCTGCGGGCAACAAGATGGTCCTGAGCGTGCCGCCCGAGGTGGAGCCACGGCGAGTCTCGGTCGATGCGATCGAGCACTGGATGATCTACCAGGCTCATCCCGACGTCGGCGCGATCCTCCACGTCCACGCGTGGATGCAGGACATCCCCGCGACGGACATCAACTTCCCGTGTGGGACGGCCGAGCTCGCGACGAGCGTTGCCGAGGTCCTCGACCAGGAGCCCGATCCAGCCCACGCCGTGATCGGACTTCGAAACCACGGGATCACCGCGACGGGCGAGAGCCTCACGGAGATCCTCGACCGGATCGAGCCGAAGGTGCTTCGTCAGATTCCGATGTCGTGAGCGTCGCCGGCGAGCGGCGGTTTCGGACCGCGCACATATCAGAGGTGCCCACGCTCGCGAGCGATCTCGTAGAGGCGGAGTGGAAACCCGTTCGTTTCCAGTTCGGGATCACGGGGTTCGGCGCCAACGGATACGTCGGCCGGTCGAAAGGCGAGCTCGTGATCGAAGAGCACGCGGACGGCGAGCACGAGGAGCTCTACGCCGTCCTCGGCGGAACGGCGCGGTTCACGGTCGACGGCGAGACCTTCGACGCGCGGTCCGGCACGCTCGTCTTCGTACCGGTGGGCGTCGAGCGGGGCGCTTGGGCGGCCGACCCCGACACTGCGATCCTCGCGATCGGAGCGCCGCCGGGCACTGTCCCCACGTCCGGATGGGAAAAGAAACGCCTCCCCACGTAGCGCGAGCACGCCTCGCTCCCTGACGACAGCACGCTGTCAGGGCGACCTTTCGCGCCGACCTTGCCCCCGGCGGCTTCCGGCTCGCCGCGGGAGCCGCACCGAGGCCAACGAGGGTCTGACCCTCGCAGGTGGCTCGGCAGGACATGGCGAGTGCAACAAGAGTGACACGAAGCTGTGACGATTTGTGCACGGCGGCCCTGGTCGCCCCTGCTGAGGCAGGATTTGGCGCTGCCTGTGTCCTTCGAGAATGGATGACGCGGGCTGTCCAGCCTGGTCCCGAATCATGAGATCTGTAATGGTGCGGCCGAGGGCCGGTCATGACCGGCCCCTACAGAAATTGGGTGGCGGTGTCCGCGATTGTCTCGTTCGCCGGTCTGCTCGTGAAACCGAGCTCCCGTTCCGCCTTCGCAGGCGTCGCGAACCACCAGTTCGTCGCGAGACGGATCTCGCCGGGCTTCACCGGCCACGGAATGATCCGAGATCCCGCGCGGACGACGCGCGGGTGAACGCCGACCATCCGACGGCGGATCCCGGTCACCGCGGCCAGGCGTGCGAAGAAATCGCGCCAGCTGAGGTTCCCGTCCTCCCCCGTGAGGATGTAGCGCTCTCCCGTCCGCCCGCGGTCCGCGAGCGCGACCAGGCCGGCCGCGACGTCACGGGCGTCGGCTACCGACAATCCTCCAGCCGTGTGGATGCGAAGCGTCCCCTGTAGGTACCGGTACACAGGCCAAGTCGACACGCGGTAGGGGTCATTCGGCCCGAGCACGAATCCAGGATTCGCGACCACCGCGTCCATCCCATCCGAAACGGCCTCGAGGACAAGGCGCTCGCCCTCGCGCTTCGAAGCGACGTAGGGCAGGCGCGCCACCTGTTCGGGGAACGGTTGCTCCTCGTGCGCGGGATGATCCGGCGAGGCCGCCGGGCCGATCGTCGAGAGGCTCGCCACATGGACGAACCGCGCCCCGGGTTCGACTGCAGCCAGGACGGCGCGCACGCCGTCCACGTTCACCGACCACAAACGCGCCGCGTCCCGTCGCTCATGCGCGACGATCCCGGCAGCGTGGAACACGAGCTCGCAGCCTGAGGCGGCGCTCCGAAGCGCCTGCTCGTCGTCCATCGAGCCGCGAACCACGTCGACTCCGAGGTCGGCGAGCCAGCGGTCGTCGGTCTGCGGGCGCACGAGTGCGCGCACGTCGTCCCCCCGCTCGACGAGCAGCGGAACGAGATGGCGCCCCAGAAATCCAGTCGCCCCGGTAACAAAGACGGTCACGGGCGCGGGCGAGCAAAGACCACGAGGAGGCTCAGCCGCTCGTAGTCCGTGAAGCGATGCCGAGCCCGAGCTGGGACGAAGAGCGCGTCGCCGAGACGAGCCTCGATTCTCTCGCCCTCGACCTCGAGCACACCGCTTCCTTCGAGGACGACGTAGATCTCGTCGTCCTCGTGCGGCTCCTGGCGGTCAGGTTCCGGAGCAACGAGCTCGTAGACCCCGAGCTCGAGGCCGGGCGACTCGTGCAGGATCTCGTAGCCGCCGGGCCCAAGCTGTCGTGCCACGCTGCCAAGGTGAGCGCCCTCCACGCGGCGAGCCTACTACGATCGCTTCCGTGGCCCAGGAGTCCGCCGAGGTCGTCGTGATCGGGGGTGGGGCGATGGGCGTGAGCACGGCGTACCACCTCACCGCGCTCGGCGTCGCGGACGTCGTCCTCCTCGAGCGAGACGCGCTCGCGGGCGGCTCGACAGGCCGCTCGGCCGGCGGGATTCGGGCGCAGTTCGCCGACGCGCTCAACATCCGCATCGCGCTCCGCTCGATGGCCGAGTTCGAGACGTTCGACCAGCGATTCGGTGTCGACATCGCGTTTGACCCGTGCGGCTACCTCTTTCTGCTCGACAACGAACGCGACGTCGCGCGCTTCCGGGCCGCGCTCGAGCTCCAGGCGGCGCACAATGTGCCCTCGAGCGAGCTCACGCCGTCTCAGGCGGCCGAGATTGTGCCCCAGATCGAGACCGGCGACCTCCTTGCCGCGACCTATTGCCCGCTCGACGGACGCGCGACGCCCGAGGCTGTCGTCGCCGCCTACGCGGAGGCGGCGAGGGCACGCGGTGCCCGGATCTTCCAGGGCGAGGCCGTCGAGCGGATCCACGTGCGAAATGGCCGGGTCGAGGCCGTGGAGACGCCGTCCAGACGGATCGCGACCGAAACGGTCGTCTGCACGGCCGGGGTGTGGACGCGCGGGCTCGCGGCTCTCGTCCGCCTCGACGTCCCGGTCCGGGGAGAAAGCCGCTGGATCTTCTTCACGCCCGAGGCCGGGGGATTGCCGGATCGCGTTCCGCTCACGATTGACTTCACGACGAGCTTCTACTTCCATCGGGAAGGGCCGGGCCTCGCCTTCGGCGGCCGCGAGCAGACGGCCGAAGAGCTCGCCGGACCCGCCACACGCCGCCTTCCGGTACTCGCAGATCTCCCTATCCAGACATCGTGGTGGGGCTATTACGAAATGAGCCCCGATCACAATGCGATCGTCGGCGAGTCGGCCGATCCGGGGCGGTTTCTCTACGCAACCGGCTTCTCGGGCCATGGATTCCAGCAGAGCCCGGCGGTCGGAGAGCACCTTGCCGAGCTCGTCGCGGGGCGCGAGCCGACGCTCGATCTCTCACCCTTCAGTCTCGAGCGGTTCACGAGCGGCGCAGTTCGGGAAGAGCAGTTCGTGATCTGATCATGCGCCTCTTCGTCGCCGCCCGTCATGCCCAGTCGACCTTGAACGTGGAGGGCCGCGTGAACGGCGATCCGGGGCGACCGGTCGGCCTCACGGAGCTCGGGCGCGAGGAGGCGCGGCAGCTTGGGATCCAGATCGCCAACATCCCGTTCGAAGGCTGCTTCCACACACGTTTCTCCAGGACAAAGGAGACCGCGGCGCTCGCGCTCGCCGGACGAAAAGTTCCCTTCGAGACCGAGCCGCTGCTCGACGACATCGACGTCGGAGACTTCGACGGCGCGCCGGTCGAGGAGTACCGGGAGTGGAAGCACTCCCACGCCCGTCATGAGCGCTTCCCCGGCGGCGAGAGCCTGGACGACGCCGCCACGCGGTACGCGCAGGGGTGGCGACGCGTTCTCGAGACCGCGCATGCGGCCGTTCTCATCGTCTGCCACGAGATCCCGCTTCGGTACGCCCTCAACGGCGCGAACGGCTCGGACTCGCTCGACGGGCCGATTCACGAGCTCCGGAACGCCGCGCCCTACCTGTTCACGGAAGCGACCCTCGAACGCGCGGTGGAGGGGATCGAGGCGCTCACCGCGAAGGCTGCGTAGCCGATGGCCAGACCACGACGATTCCCGTTGCGACGACCTCCGCCTCCGCCACCGGAACCTCCGGTCTACGAGGAGGTCGTCGAGGAGTACGAGGCCGGCCCAGCCCCGGGCCCACCCGGTGCACCGCCGTGGTTTCGGGGAGTCTGGTTCTGGCTCGCCCTCCTCGCGGCACTGATCGTCGTCGGCCTCGTGATCCTGCTCGCACGTGAGCTCGACGACGACGGCCCGGGGACGCGAACGGCGACGGTGGCAGTCGTCCCGGATGTGCTCGGCCTGAGTCGGGACGAGGCGGGCGTTCGCCTTGGGGATGCGGGCTACGGCGTCGCGATCGCCTTCGAGCCCGACCCGGCCCCGGAGGGCGAGGTGATCAGACAGGAACCCGACGCCGGCTCGGCGCTCGAGGCGGGGGAACGCGTCCTGCTGATCGTGTCCGCCGGGCCGGAGTAACGCTAGAGTTCGAACGACCGGGGAGCCGCTGCGGAGCGGCTGAGAGGAGGCTCCGAGCCTCGACCCGACGAACCTGATCTGGGTAATGCCAGCGAAGGGAGGCCGTTGAAGCCCGAAGAACAGACGTGGGGGATCATGCCCGTGCCGGAACGTCTGCGCACGCTCTCCGCGCTCGACCTGACGCTTCTCTGGGGCAACCTCGGCGTCAGCCTGCTCGTACTCGTCGCGGCCGCGTTTCTCGTCCCCGCGCTCTCCCTTCCTGAGGCGCTCGCCGCGATCCTCGTCGGCGGCCTCCTCGGGAACCTGATGCTCGGCCTTGCCGGGATGATCGGCGCGGACGGCCGCGTCCCCACGATGGTCCTCCTCCGCGCGCCGCTCGGTCGCCGCGGCTCGTACCTCCCGACGGCGCTCAACGTCGCGCAGTGCCTCGGCTGGGCGATCTTCGAGATCATCATCATCGCGGCCGCGGCGAGCGCGCTCTCCGAGGAACTTCTCGGATTCACGGGGAAGGAGCTCTGGACGATCGTCACGGGCGCGATCGCGCTCGGGCTCGCCCTCCTCGGCCCTGTCGGCTTCGTGCGCCGGTTCGTGCGGAAGTTCGCCGTCTGGGTCGTCCTCGCCTCGCTCGTCTACCTGACCTGGTGGGCCCTCGCCGAGGTCGGCCTCGGCGCGCTCTGGTCGGCACCGGCCGAGGGTGGCTCCTCGTTCGTCCTCGGGGTCGACCTCGTCATCGCGATCACGGTCAGCTGGACGCCCCTCGTCGCCGACTACACGCGGTTCGCGCGCGGCGGCCACGGCGCCTTCGCCGGCACGGGCGGCGGCTACTTCCTCGCCGGCACGTGGATGTTCCTCCTTGGCGTACTACTCGTGCTCGCGCGCGGCCTCAGCGACCCGGCCGAGATTCCCGCTTCCGTCGCCGCGGCCGGCGTCGCGAGCGGCCTCGCCCTCCTCGCCGTCACGGTGGACGAGACCGACGAGGCGTTCGCAAACGTCTACTCGACCGCCGTGTCGATCCAGAACCTCCTGCCACGCGTGTCTCAGCGGCTCCTGATCGCGGTGATCTCGGCCCTCGCCACCGTCGGCGCCCTCACGATCCAGCTGCGAAACTACGAGACGTTCCTGCTCCTCCTGGGGTCGTTCTTCGTTCCGCTCTTCGGCGTCCTCCTCGCGGACTGGCTCCTATCCGACGGGCACTACCGCTCGAACGACTTCTTCAGCGGTCCCGCATTTCGCCCCGCCTTGATCGTTGCCTGGATCGCAGGGTTCGCGCTCTACCAATGGCTGCATCCGCTCGGGCCCCCGTGGTGGACCGAGCTCGTGGTGCGGGCGCACCCGCCGTCGATCGCGATCGGGTCGTCGCTTCCGAGCTTCGGGCTCGCCTTCGGCCTGGCAGCGCTCGCGATCCTCGTCTCGCGCGAGCGAACCGCGTCCCAACCGGCTTGAACACGTGATCGCGGTCGCCGGCTGCGAGGACGCGCTCTATCTCGTCGAAGTGGGCGCGACCGTCGAGGAGGACGGGCTTGTGGGGCGCAACCCGGACGGCCGCGTCGACCGAGAGCGAAGGCCCGGCCTCGCGCCGGCCTGGGCGGCCGGTCAGCTCGTGGACGCCGATGCGGCCGGTTCGACGATCGTGCTCGCACTCGATCGGAAGCCGCCGCTTCTCATCTCGCGCGACGCCGGGCAAACCTGGACTGAGCGCGGGTCGGGGTTACCCGCCGGCCGCGCCGTCGCGCTCGGCGACAATCCGGACGACGTCCTCTACGCGGGGAGAAATCGCCTTTACGTCTCACGGAACGGCGGCGTGTTCTGGCGGGCGCTGACGGTCGAGCTTCCAGAGATCCACGACATCGCCTGGGGATAGTCTCGACGCGTGCCGGATCCACTCACGACTCACGGCGAGCTCGACGAGGCGCTTACCCTCGCGGTCGACGCCGCCCGCGCGTATCTCGCCGGCCTCGACGAGCGGCCGTTGCACGACGGCGATCCGGACCGAGCGGCCGCTCGACTCCGGACTCCGCTCCCGGAGGACGGGGACGGAGCTCCTGCGGCCCTTCGCGCGCTCGTGGAAGACGGATTGGACGGAAGCGTGGCTTCTGCCGGGCCCCGCTGCTTTCACTTCGTCACCGGCGGAGTTACGCCGGCCGCGCTCGCGGCCGATTGGCTTGCGTCGACGCTCGACCAGAACACGGCGGCGTGGGTCGAGTCCCCGCTCGGCGCCGAGCTCGAGCGACTTGCGCTCGACTGGCTCACGGACCTCTTCCGGCTCCCCGGGGACTGGGGCGGAGTGCTCACGACCGGAGCGACGATGGCGAACTTCGTCGGGCTCGCAGCCGCACGGACCTGGTGGGGAGATCGTCATGGTGTCGATGTCGCGGAACAGGGGCTTGCGGGCCTCCCGCCCGTCCCGGTCCTCACGAGCGGCCACCTCCACTCAAGTGCGGCCAAGGCGCTCGGCATGCTCGGGATCGGCCGCGCAAATGTCCACCGCCTCGCCTGCGACGCCGTCGGAACTCTCGACAGCGACGCGCTCGTGCGCGCTCTCGCGGCGCTAGACGGAGCGCCCGCGATCCTCGTGGCGAATGCCGGCGAGGTCAATGCGGGCCACTTCGATCCGATCGCCGAGATGGCCGATCTCGCGGAGCGGCACGGCTCCTGGCTCCACGTCGACGGCGCGTTCGGCCTCTTTGCGCGAACCGCGCCCGCGGCGGCTGCGCACGCCGAAGGAATCGAGCGCGCACAGTCGGTGATCTCAGACGGACACAAGTGGCTGAACGTCCCCTATGACTGCGGCTTCGCCTTCGTGCGCGATCGATCACTCCTTCCGCGCGTTTTCGGGGCCACCGCCGCGTACCTCCCGCCGGTCGACTTCGAGCGTCCGAACTTCGCCTATCTCGGGCCGGAAGGCTCCCGGCGCGCGCGGTCGCTCGCCGTGTGGGCGACACTACGAGCCTACGGGCGAAACGGCGTCCGCGCGATGGTCGAGCGGCACCTCGCGCTCGCCCAGCGCATCGCAGACCGCGTCGACCAGGCACCCGATCTCGAGCGGCTCGCCGATGTGCCGCTCAACATCGTCTGCTTCCGGTACCGGCCTCCCAACATCGGCGAGGACGCGCTCGACGACCTCAATGCGAGTCTCGGGGAAGCGGTTCTCGCCGACGGCCGCGTCTTCGTCGGGACGACGCTCTACGGGGGCCGCGTCGCGTTCCGCCCGGCGATCGTCAACTGGCGAACGAGAGAGCAAGACGTCGACCTGCTCGTCGACGTGATCCGCGAGCTCGGCGCACGCCTCAATCCAGCTTGAACTCACCGCGCGCCACAATCACCGCTGATCCGCCTACCTCGACCTTCTCGATCTGCTCAGCCGTGCCTTCGACTCGCGCGTAAAGCGTGCTCGGCCGGCCGACCTCCGCCCCCTGCGCGATCTCGATCTCCTCGCCGAAGGAGATCCGGCCGTGACGCGCGAGGTGACACGCGAGCGGACCAGCGGCAGAGCCCGTGGCCGGGTCCTCCGGAACGCCGTCCGCGGGAGCGAACATACGCGTCTTCCACTGCGCTCCCTCGCCCGCAAAGCAGCTCGTCCCGACGATCCCCTGCAGCCGGGCAAGCGCGGTCAGGTCCGGCTCGACCGAGGCGACGGCGTCCGCGTTCGGGAGCGCGACCATGACGTGCCGGATCCCGAGATCGTAAAGCTCGACCGGAAGCGCGGACCGCTCGACGCGGAGCGCCGCGAGCAGCTCGTCCTCGCGCTCGAACGCCTCGATGCGCGGGATCGGCAGCGACATCCATCCGAACACGATGCGCGCGCCCTCGCGCTCGAGCATGACCGGGACGACCCCGGCGCCCGTCTCTAACCGAAGCTCGATGCGCTGCAGCGGGCCCCCGAGTACGAACGCCGTCCCGAGAACCGGATGTCCCGCAAATGGCAGCTCGGCCATCGGCGTGAAAATGCGAATCCAGACGTCCCCGGCACCCGCGGCCGGGTAGACGAAGACCGTCTCGGAGAAGTTCATCTCGCGCGCGAGCGGCTGGAGGAGGCTCTCCGGAATCTCGCGCGCGTCCGTGAAGACGGCGAGCTGGTTTCCCTCGAGCGGCTTGTCCGTGAAGACGTCTACGACGACGTAGCGGAACGTCGGCACGGCGCGACTCTAGTTAGCGGAACATGAATCGCGCACGAGGGCACCGGCGCTAGGAGATCGCGAACGTCACCGTCAAGACGACCTGGCTCTCTTGCTTTCCCGGCTCGATAGGCACATCTGCGCGGGCTTCCTCAGCCGCAAGCGTGCTTGCGTACACGTCTCCGCCGCCGCTCGCTTCGGCGATCGAGACGGGTTGATCGAGCGAGACGCCGGCCTTCGCGGCGAGCGCCTCGGCCTTTCGCCGCGCATCCTCGTATGCCCCGGCGGCCGCCTCCTCGAATTGGCCGCGGGCGTCCGAGGCCCGAAACGTCGGTCCCCACACCTCGTTCGCTCCCGCCGCGACGGCAGCGTCGACGATCGAGCCGGCTTTCGCCATGCTGCGGACCGTCGCCTGAATCGAGTTCGAAGCCGTGTAGCCGACGACGTTCCCGCCGTCGCGCATGTCGGGCCACAGGGAGACCTGCTGAGTCTGCAAGTCGTCCTTTGCCACCCCCGCGCGCTTCAGCGCATCGAGAAGACGCTTCGTCTGCACCGAGCTCTCGCGCAGCGCCGCTTCGGCGGTCTCGGCCTGGGAGTGAACGCCGAACGACCACTCGGTGACGTCCGGAACGCTCTTGACCGACCCCGTTCCCGTTACCGTGATCCCCTGGCCGGATGTGGCCGAAACAGCCGGGGTCGGGGTGCCGCCCATGCTGCTCTTGTCTGCGAGCGCGCTCGCATCGCTCCAGACTTCGGCGGGTTCGGCGCTGTCATCCGTGCCACCGCAGGCGGTGGCGGACGAGGCGACGAGCATGAGTGCGAGAAGCGCGATCTTCATTGTTCCTCCGATCCGGGTTGATGAGACTCGGACCGACAAGACGTCGCAAAGGTTCCAGATCGAGCACGCCCCGATATCCTCGGCCGTCGTGAATGCGATCGAAGTTCGCGGCCTGCGCAAGGCGTACGGCTCGCGCGAGGTTCTCCATGGAATCGACCTGGACGTGCCGGCGGGCGAGGTCTTCGCCCTGCTCGGGCCGAACGGAGCGGGCAAGACGACGACCGTCGAGATCCTCGAGGGATACCGACGTCGCGACGGCGGGGAAGTCCAGGTTCTCGGAACGGATCCCGCAGCCGCCGGCTCGGACTTTCGTGCGCGGATCGGGATCGTCCTTCAGTCCTCCGCCGTCTATCCCCTCCTCACCGTGCAAGAGATTCTCGACCTCTTCGCTGGGTACTACGCAGCTCCCCGCGCCACGCGGGAGGTCATCGAGCTGGTCGGCCTCGAGGAAAAGCGTGGCGCGCGTGTCCGAACTCTCTCGGGTGGCCAATTACGTCGGCTCGACCTCGGCCTCGCGCTCGTGGGAAGCCCGGAGCTCATCTTTCTCGACGAGCCGACGACGGGGTTCGACCCGGCCGCTCGGCGCCAGGCCTGGGACACGATTCGCAATCTCCGCGGCCTCGGGAACACGATCCTGCTCACGACGCACTACATGGAAGAGGCGCAGACGCTCGCGGACCAGGTTGCGATTCTGCGTGACGGCGAGATCGTCGCCACCGGATCGCCGCGGGAGCTTCTGACCGGCCACGGAGCCGTGGAGATCCGCTATCGAAGGAACGGCGAGGTGGTCGTGATCGACACCGACGAGCCGACACGCGTCCTGAACGAGCTGACCACCGAGGCTCTCTCACGCGGAGACGAGCTCGAGGAGCTCGAGGTGCACCGCCGCTCGCTCGAGGACGTGTACCTGGAGGTGACCCGCGAGCGGTGACGGCGCTCTTTCTCCGTGAGCTCCAGAACGACCAGCGCCTCTTCTGGCGGAGCCGTGAGGCCGCATTCTTCACCTTCCTGCTCCCGATCATCCTCCTTGTCCTGCTCGGCTCGGTGTACGGCGATAACGACGAGATCGAGGGGGTTCGCGCTACGACCTATCTGCTCGCGGGCCTCCTCGGCTACGGCGTCGTCTCCACCGCGTTCGCGAGCCTCGCGATCAGCCTGGTGATCAGACGGGAGTCTGGAGTTCTGAAGCGGATCCGCGGAACGCCGTTACCCACCGCCGTCTATCTCGCCGCGCTCATCGCGTCGACGTTGATCGTCGTCGCGCTCGAAGCCCTCGCGCAGGTGTTGATCGGACGTTTCCTCCTCGACGCCGAGTGGCCACGGTCCACCGAGTCGTTCATCGCGGCGCTCGCGCTCGGTTCGCTCGCGTTCGCGGCGCTCGGGCTCGCGCTCACCGGTGCGATCCGTAGCGCCGAGGGCTCGTCTGCGGTCGTCAACGCGGTCTATCTTCCCGCGACCTTCATCTCGGGCGTGTTCTTCTCGGTCGAGGCTCTGCCGCGCGTGCTCGAGGTGGTCGCCGAGATCCTGCCGCTCACGTACCTCCTCGAGCTCATCCGCGACGCCTTCGTGGCGGGGAACGGGCTTGCTTCCTCGCCGGTCGCCGTCCTCGTTCTCGTCGGCTGGGGCCTTGCCGGCGCCCTTCTTGCGCTTCGGATGTTCCGCTGGGAGCCTCGCGAGGCATAACAGGCTAGAGCCGTCATCCACCCCGGAGGTGTCTCATACGCTTCACACCGTCCCGCATCCTCATCGTCGTCGCCGTCATCATCTTCGTCCTGGCCGCTTTCACGGTCGACGTGGGCGAGGACGTCGCCCTCGTCCCGCTCGGCCTCG
>Ga0136614_10001615_pt1 | contig 13407 bp, 12 predicted proteins | sample AntDrymUQ2792106_2_FD_106643 | JGI IMG/M metagenome (GOLD analysis project Ga0136614, IMG submission 106643) | Polar desert sand microbial communities from Dry Valleys, Antarctica - metaG UQ279 (21.06) | ecosystem: Environmental > Terrestrial > Soil > Desert | place: Antarctica: Dry Valley...
GGACGGACGTGTCGACGGCAACGTCGAAGTCGCGACGCCGGCCCTCGAAGTAGTCGTCCAGCTGATGGCGGAGCTCGTCCAGCGGACGCGGCGAGCGGAGGACGCGAACGCCGTGGGCCCGCGCGAGCGCCTCGAGCGCCGCCTCGGGCTCGGGGTTGAACGAGATGCGGCAGACACCTCGCTCGCTTGCAGCGAGAAGGAGCGGGCCGATCGGCGAGTCAGCGACGTCGTATGCGACGTCGAGGAGCCCCTCAGCGGCGGCTGCGGAGCGGAACCGGTCGTCGAGCTCGATGGGCAGGGTCATGCGACTCCTTTCTTGCGCAGGCGCCGGACTCCCGAGGAGGTGGCTTGGCGGGCGGCCTCCTCGGATGAGCCGAGCGCAGCGGCGATGTCGGCGTAGGCCAGGTCGTAGCCGTATCGGAGGACGACGGCGGCGCGCTCGGTGCGCGGCAGGGTCCCGGCCAGGTGCTCCAGCTCGGCAAAGGCGGGCCGCGCGTCGGACGCGGCAAGCTCGGGCAGGTCGTGCTCAGGCCGGGCACGTCGCCGCTCGTCGAGCGCGACGCGCGTCGCGATCGTGAAGGCCCAGGCGCGAAGATTGTCCGCGTGGACGAGGCGCCCGTAGGCGCGCAGCGCCTTCAGGAAGGTCTCCTGAAAGGCGTCCTCCGCCGACTGGCGCCCGAGCAGCCGCACGAGGTAGCGGTAGATCTCCTCGCGTGTCGCCTCATAGAAGCGCTCGAACGGCGGGGCGGCAGTCGGCATCGGTGGCATCTTCTGTTCTAACGCCCCTCGAGCCCGGCGTGTGAGACTCCGCCGGTGCGGGTCGCCGTGGTGGGGCACGTCGAGTGGATCGACTTTCTCGTGGTCGAGCGGGTTCCCGAGCCGGGCGAGATCGTCCAGGCCGAGGAGTCTTGGGGCGAGGCGGCGGGCGGCGGTGGGGTGGCGGCCGTGCAGCTTGCCCGTGCGGCGGGCGAGGCGACCCTCTTCACCGCCCTGGGGCGTGACGAGTTCGGACGGCGCTGCGAGGATCAGCTGCGCGAGCTCGGCGTCCGGCTCGAGGTCGACTGGCGCGACGAGGAGCAGCGGCGCGGCTTCTGCTCCCTCGACGTTGACGGCGAGCGCACGATCTCGCTTCTCTCGGAGAAGCTGCGGCCCCGGCGGGCGGCGCTGCTTCCCTGGGACGAGCTCGGCGACTATGACGCGGTCTACTTCACGGGCGGAGACCCCGGGGCGCTGCAGGCAGCGCGGGCTGCGCGCATCCTTGTCGCGACGCCCCGGGAGCTGCCGACCATCCGGGAGGCGGGCGTCGAGCTGGACGCGCTCGTCGGCAGCGCGATCGATCCGTCGGAGCGCTACGAGGACGGCGACCTGGATCCTCCCCCGCGACTCGTGGTCGCCACCGAGGGCAGCAAGGGAGGCCGGCTCGAGCCGGCCGGGCGGCGGTGGGAGGCGCCCGCTCTCCCCGGCCCCCGTGCGGACAGCTACGGAGCCGGGGACACGTTCGCCGCGTATCTCACGCTGAGCCTGGGCGAAGGGCTCTCGCCCGAGGACGCGATGGAGCGGGCGGCGGGGGCCGCGGCCGCGGCGATCACGAGGCGCGGCGCGCACGGGCTGCGCGCCTAGACCGCTTCGAACCCGGCTTCGCCCATCGCTTGATTTGGGCTGCAGAGCCAGGTGGTGCGGAGGTGTTGCGCTGTGGTTCTTGGTGGGGTAAAGTGGGACGAAGTGGAGAGCGAGGAGGAACCCCGTGCGATGCTCCTCGGTGAGTACGAGCATGCGCTCGACGACAAGAACCGCGTCACGCTTCCCGCCCGGTTCCGCCAGGCGTTCGCCGACGGCGTCTTCGTCACGAAGGGGTTCGATCCCTGCTTGCTCGTCTATCCACCCAAGGGCTGGAGCCGCTTCGTCGACGGACAGCTCGGGGGCCTCACGCCGTTCAGCCGCGAGGCCCGGCAGATGAACCGCTTCGTCTTCGCGAGCGCGATCCACACGGACCTCGACAAGCAGGGGCGAATGGGCCTGATCGCGCCGCTCCTCCAGCACGCCGGGCTGAAGCGCGGCGTGATCGTGGCGGGCGTGCAAGATCACCTCGAGCTCTGGGAGCCCGAGGCCTGGCGGCGGGAGGTCGACGACGTTGGAGGGAGGGCTGATCTTGTTGCAGAGCGCCTCGCAGCAACCCAGAGCTGACCATGTCCCCGTCCTCGCCGACGAGGTGCGGGAGCTCCTCGCGATCGAGCCGGGCCAGACGGTCGTCGACGCCACCTTCGGCGCCGGCGGCCATGCGCGCCTCCTCTGTGCCGACCTGGGGGGAAGCGGCCGCTTCATCGCCGTCGACCGCGACCCCGACGCGCGTGCGCACTTCGCGGGTTTCAGCCGGGAATGCCGCGCGGGTGCCCGCCTTCTGCGAGGGGACTTCGCCGTCGTCCTCGGGCAGCTCGCGCAGAACGGCCTCGAGGTGGACGCGATCCTCTTCGACCTCGGTGTTTCGAGCATGCAGATCGATCGGCCCGAGCGCGGGTTCTCCTATGCGGTCGATGCGCCGCTCGACATGCGCATGGATCCGTCGGAGCCGACGGCGGCGCGCGACCTCGTGAACGAGGCGGAAGAGCGCGAGCTTTCTGACATCTTTCGGCGGTTCGGGGAGGAGCGCTTCGCGCGCCAGATCGCCCGCGCGATCGTCCGCCGGCGCAAGGAGTCGCCATTCGAGCGGACCGCCGAGCTCGCAGACACCATCCGTGGAGCAATCCCCGCTCCGCGCCGCTTCGGCGACGGGCACCCAGCCAGACGGGTCTTCCAGGCCCTTCGGATCGCGGTCAACCATGAGCTCGAGTCACTCGAGCGTGCGCTGCCGGAGGCCCTCTCGCTGCTCCGCCCCGGCGGCCGCATGGCCGTCATCTCCTTCCATTCGCTCGAAGACCGGATCGTCAAGCGGTACCTCGCCGCGGAGGCCAAGGGCTGCATCTGCCCGCCCGACCTGCCGATCTGCGCGTGCGGCCGCGAGCCCGGCCTGCGCCTTCTGACCCGCAAAGCGGTTCGGCCTTCACCCGCGGAGGTGGCAACGAACGTCCGGTCGGCCTCGGCCCGGCTCCGCGCCGCGGTGAAGACGACGTAGTGGCCGTCGCCGCCCCCGCACGAGCGCCGCAACGAGCGGCTCCGAGACCCGCCCCGGCCGAGCCACGCCGCTCCCCGCGTCCGGTTCAGACCCGCCCCCGTGTCGCGGGCGGCGTCATCTGGATCGCCCTCGTTGCGTTCCTCCTTGCGGGCGTTGTCGCCCTGAACGTGGCCGCCCTGCAGCTGAACCTCGAATCCCAGCGGCTCGAAGAGCGCAAAGAGACGCTGCTCGGCGAGAACGCCGCGGCCGCGTCGGAGCTCTCCGGCCTGGCGGCCTCCGCGCGGATCGAACAGGTCGCGCGCGAGGAGCTCGGGCTCGTCGACCCCGCTCAGATCACGTACGTCAGGATCCGCGACGGCAGACGATGAGCGCGCGCCGCGTGAACAGGCGCGTCCGGCTGCTCGTCGCAGTGTTCACGCTGGCGTTCGGCGTCGTCCTCGTCCGCGCGGGCTGGCTCCAGGCCGTGCAGTCGGGGCCGCTCGACCGTCTTGCGGCGAGTCAGCAGCGCGAGGCGATCACGATCCCTGCGCACCGGGGAACGATCTACGACCGCACCGGGGTCGAGCTCGCGATCGGCGAGCGCGCGATCACGGTGTACGCGAACCCCCAGCAGATCACGAACCCGCGGGCCGTCGCGCTCGCCGTCGGCCGCACGCTCGGCACCGATCCGGCCGCCGTGCTCGAGCAGCTCTCGGACCGCTCCAAGGGCTTTGTCTACGTCGCGCGCAAGGCGGACGCGGTCAAGGCGGAGTCGCTCCGCCGCCAGGAGATCGTCGGGCTCGGCTTCTATCCGGAGGAGCGCCGCTCGTACCCGCTCGGGACCGTCGCCTCCGAGATCGTGGGCTACGCAGGGGTGGACAACCGCGGCCTTGCCGGCCTCGAGCTCGGCCTGGACAAGCTGCTCGGCGGCTCCGACGGCAAGAAGACGATCGTCCGCGACCCGTTCGGCCACAGGCTCGACACGGTGGACGCGGAGGACGCCGCCGACGGCCGCGACCTTCGCCTGACGATCGACAACACCCTGCAGCGCCAGGTCGAGCGCGTGCTCGAGGCGACCCGCGAGCGCTGGAACGCCAAGGCGGCCACCGCGGTCGTCCTCGATCCAAGGACGGGTGGAATCCTCGCGATGGGCGTCGAGCCCGGGTTCGATGCGAACGACTTTCCGAAAGCGAGCCGCGACGTCCAGCGAAACCGAGCCGTCACGGACACGTACGAGCCCGGCTCGACCTTCAAGGTGGTGACGCTCTCGGCTGTCCTCGAGACAGGGATGGTCACGCCGACCGACACCTACACGCTCCCGTACGAGATCCGCGTCTCCGACCGCGTGATCCACGACGCCGTCCCACGGGGCACCGAAACGATGTCGGTTGCGGAGATCCTCTCGCAGTCGTCCAACGTCGGAGTGATCACGCTCGCGCTCGGCCTGGGCCGGGAGAAGCTGAGCGAGTGGATCGATCGCTTCGGGTTCGGCCACGAGACGGGGATCGAGTATCCAGGCGAGACCCCCGGAATCGTCGTGCCGCCCGAGCAGTGGTCCGGCTCGACGATCGGCAACGTCCCGATCGGCCACGGGATCGCCGTCACGCCACTCCAGATGGCCCGCGTCTACGGCGCGATTGCGAACGGGGGCGTGGCGATTCAGCCCCACCTCGTCGAGCGTGTCGAGGGGAAGGGTGCCGTCGGCCTCGTGCGCAAGCGCGTCATCTCGACGCGGGTGTCGAAGCAGCTGACCGCCATGCTCCGCGGCGTCGTCGAGGACGGCTCAGGCGTCGAGGCGCAGGTGCCCGGGTACTTCGTGGCCGGGAAGACGGGCACCGCCGCGAAGCCGGATCCCGTGTACGGCGGCTACTCGAAGACGGCGTACGTCGGCTCGTTCGTCGGCTTTGCGCCGGCGCGAAACCCCCGTGTCGTCGTCCTCGTTACCGTCGACGAGCCGAGAGGGACGATCTGGGGGGGCACCGTCGCCGCACCGGCTTTCCGGGACATCATGCGCTTCGCCCTCCAGTACCTGCAGGTACCTCCGGACGTCCCGGAGGAAGCCGGCTCCGCGGCCGAGTAGAGAGGTACCATCGGGGTATCGAGCTCGAGGCTCTGCAGAGCGCCGTGCGCCCGTCCCGCACGCTGAACGCCGCCTCGGTCGACGTCACCGATCTCGCGTACGACGCGCGCCGCGTGACGGCCGGGGCGCTCTTCGTCTGCGTGCCCGGCTTCCGTACCGACGGGCACGATTTCGCGCCGGACGCGATCTCGCGCGGCGCCGTGGCGCTGATCGTCGAGCGCGAGCTCGAGCTCGACGTCCCGCAACTCGTCGTCGCGGATGCCCGGAAGGCCATGGGGCTTGCAGCCGATGCCTTCTACGGGTTCCCCACCCGGGAGCTCGCCGTCGCGGGCGTCACGGGGACGAACGGGAAGACGACGACGACGTTCCTCCTCTACGCGATCCTCGCGGCCGCGGGGCGGCGCCCCGGCCTCCTCGGGACGGTCGAGAGCCGCATCGGGGGCGAGCGCCGCGCCGTCAAGCACACGACACCCGAATCGGTCGACCTCCAGCGCACCCTGCGCGAGATGCTCGACGCGGGCGACAGGACCTGTGCCATGGAAGCCTCGTCGCACGGGTCGGAGCTTCGGCGGCTCGCCGGCGTCCGCTTCGCCGCGCTCGCGTTCACGAACTTGAGCCAGGAGCACCTCGACCTCCACGGCACGCTCGAGGCGTACTTCGACGCCAAGCGCCGCCTGTTCACGGAGCCGGACGTCGATGGGCGCCGGTCCCCAGCGGCCGTCAACGTGGGTGACGAGTACGGGCGGCGCCTCGCCGATGAGCTCCGCTCGCTGGGGGAGGAGCCTCTCACGTTCGGCTTCGGGGAGGGTGCCGAGATCGGGGCCCGGGAGCTCGAGATCGACGCGTCGGGATCGCGCTTCATCGCAGCGGGGATCCGGCTCGAGTCGCGTCTACGCGGCCGCTTCAACGTCGAAAACGTCCTCGCTGCCGTCGCGCTCGCGCGGCTCCTCGGCGTGGAGGACGAGCCGATCGCCACGGGCGTGTCGCACCTCCAGGGCGTCCCAGGGCGCTTCGAGGCCGTCGACGAGGGCCAGCCGTTCGCCGTCCTGGTGGACTACGCGCACACCCCTCGCGCGCTCGAGAACGTGCTCGCCGAGGCGCGCTCGCTCGCGCAGGGTCGGCTGCTCTGCGTCTTCGGCTGCGGCGGCGACCGGGACCGCGACAAGCGGCCGGTCATGGGTGAGGTCGCTTCGCGCCTGGCCGACACTGTGATCGTCACCTCGGACAATCCGCGGAGCGAGGATCCGCTCGAGATCATCGGTGAGATCGTCGCCGGGACGAACGGGGAGGCCGAGATCGAGCCCGACCGGGCCGTGGCCATCGCGCGGGCACTCGAGCGCGCCGTGGAAGGCGACGTCGTCCTGATCGCGGGCAAAGGGCACGAGTCCGGCCAGGAGACCGCCGGCGAGACGATTCCCTTCGACGACCGTCAGGTCACCCGCGACGTGTTGCGGCGTCTGCGGACCGGTGCGCCGACATGATCCCGCTCGAACTCGACGACGTTCGTTCTCTCGCGCACGGGGACCTGCGTGTCGCGCCCGGCGCCGAGCGGGTGACCGGCCTGACCGTCGACTCGCGCCGCGTGGAACCGGGCGACCTCTTCGTCGGCGTCGGGCGCGGAGCCGACTATGCCGACGAGGCTCTCGCCGCGGGGGCGGCCGCAGCCCTGCTCCCCGCCGACGCGTTCGCGGCGCTCGCAGCGATCGCGCGCGCCGTGCGCAGCCGCTCCCGCGCCCGCGTCGTCGGGGTGACCGGCTCGATTGCCAAGACCTCGACGAAGGACATCCTCGGGGCGCTCTGCACGCCGCACCTGCGCACCGTCGTCGCCGAGGGCAGCCAGAACAACGAGATCGGCCTCCCGCTCACGCTCTGCCGCCTGGACGAGGAGACTGACGTGGCCGTCCTCGAGCTGGGAATGCGCGGCCTCGGCCAGATCGCCGAGCTCTGCGAGACCGCGCAGCCGGAGATCGGTGTGATCACGAAGATTGGGCCCGTGCACCTCGAGCTGCTCGGGACGGTCGAGCGCGTCGCGCAGGCGAAAGCCGAGCTCATCCGGGCTCTCCCGCCCGGTGGGACAGCGGTCGTCCCGGCAGGAGACCCGTACCTCGAGCCGTATCTCGACCGTGACGACATCGAGCTCACCCGCTTCGGCCCTGGAGGCGACGTCCAGCTTCTCTCGTTCACCCCGCTCGGAGACGGCTCCAAGGTCGAGATAGACGCCTTCGGCGAGCGTCTCGTCCTCGAGTTCCCGTTCGCCTCGCGCCACAACGCGACGAACGCTCTGGCCGCGCTCGGCGCCTACCGTGCGCTCGGCCTGCCGCTCGAGGGCGCGCAGCGAGGCGCGAGCGAAGTCCGGCTCTCGCGCTGGCGCGGGGAGGAGATCCCCCTGCCGGGCGACGGCCTCCTGATCAACGACGCCTACAACGCGAACCCGCTCTCCATGGTCGCCGCGCTCGAGCACCTCGCGGAGCGGGCAGGTACGCGGCGCCGTGTTGCCGTGCTCGGGGACATGGCGGAGCTCGGTCCCGGCGCGCCCGGCTACCACCGGGAGGTGGGGGAGGCTGCTGCGCGCGTGGGCGTGCAGGCGCTCGTGGCCGTTGGCCCGCTCGCACGCGGCTACCTCGAGGGCGGCGTCTCCGTCACCCGCTGGGCCGAGGCCGCCGGCGATGCGCTCGTCGCCGTCCGCGAGATCCTCGAGCCGGGCGACTGCGTCCTCCTCAAGGGCTCGCGTTCCGTCGGCCTCGAAGCGATCGCAGACGCCCTAGCGGTCGTCCCCGCCTAGGGGCTTCCGGCCATGGTCGAAGTCCTCCTCGCCGGGATCGTCGCCATGGTCATCTCGATCGCGGCCGGGCCGAAGTTCATCGAGTTCTTGCGGCGGAACGAGCTTGGGCAGCACATCCGCGAGGAGGGACCCGAGCGGCATGTGACCAAGCAGGGCACGCCGACGATGGGCGGCCTTCTGATCATGATCGCCATGTCCGTCCCGTTCCTCATCTTCACGGAGCGGACGCTTCCGGCCCTGACCGCGTTCTTCGTCACGCTCGGCTGCGCGGCGATCGGCTTCGTCGATGACTGGACGAAGCTGACCCACCGCCGCTCTCTCGGGCTCGCCGGCCGCTGGAAGCTCCTCATGCTCGCGGTGATCACCGCCGTCGTCGGGCTCGTCGTCTACGACGCGGATTTCAAGACGAGCGTCTATCTCCCGCTCGCCGACTGGGACGTCCCCCTCTCGTGGGCCTGGTACGGGCTCCTCTTCATCATCATCGCGGGGGCGGCGAACAGCGTGAACCTGACGGACGGGCTCGACGGCCTGGCGGCCGGGACGGCAACGATCTCGCTCCTCACCTACACCGCGATGGGCGTCGTCGCGTACCTTGTCAGCGTCCGGGCCCGGAGCCCCGACGTGGAGGATCTCGACCTGGCCATCCTCGGCGCCAGCCTGATCGGGGCCTCGATCGGGTTCCTCTGGTACAACGCCTTCCCCGCGCAGGTCTTCATGGGCGACACCGGGTCGATGGGGCTCGGGGGTGCGCTTGCCGCCTTCGCGATCATGACGAAGACCGAGGTCCTGCTCATCTTGATCGGAGGGATCTTCGTGATCGAGGCGCTCTCGGTCATCCTGCAGGTGCTCTGGTTTCGCGGGCTCGGACGGCGGATCTTCCTGATGGCGCCACTCCACCACCACTTCGAGATGAAAGCCTGGTCGGAGACGCGGATCATGGTGCGCTTCTGGATCACCGGCGCGATTTTCTGCGCCTGCGCCTTCGTTCTCTACTACCGGTACTTCTCCGAGTTTGCTTCCTGAGCTTCGGCGCGTGCTCGTCGTCGGGCTCGCACGCTCGGGCCGGGCGGCGGCTCTCGCACTCGCCCGGCGCGGGATCGAGGTCGTCGCGCACGACCGAAACGAGGAGGTCGAGACCGGAAGGCTTCGCGAAGCGGGTGTCGAAGTTCGGCTGGGCGCGGAGGACCCTGCGCTCGCCGACGGCGTGGACCTACTCGTGAAAAGCCCGGGAGTCCCAGCGGAGACGCCGCTCGTGGCGGCGGCCCGCGACCGTGGCGTGCCGGTCTGGAGCGAGGTCGAGCTCGGCGCTCGGCTTCTTCCGAACCCGCTCGTGGGGGTGACGGGAACGAACGGGAAGACGACCACGACGGAGCTCCTGGCCGCGATCTTTCGTGCCGGCGGGCGGCCGGTGGAGACGGCGGGGAATGTCGGGCGCCCACTCACCGCCCTCGACGGCGAGATCGCCGACGACGCCTGGATCGTCTGCGAGCTCTCGAGCTTCCAGCTCGAGGACATCGAGACGCTGCGCCCGCGCGTCGCCCTCCTCCTGAACCTCGAACCCGACCATCTCGACCGTCACCCGGGCTTCGACGAGTACGCCGCGGCCAAGCTGCGCGTCTTCGAGCGCCAGCAGGCGGGCGACACCGCCGTCGTGCCGCGCGGCTTCGGCGCGGTGCCTGGCCACGCGGCGCGGATCGAGTTCTCGGCCGACGACGCGCTGCCCGCCGAGCCGCTTCTGCGCGGCCGCCACAACCGCGAGAACGCCGCGGCGGCAACTGCAGCCGCGCGCGCGGCCGGGCTCGCCGACCCGGCCATCGCCGCGGCCCTCAGCACATTCAGTGGTGTGCCGCACCGGCTCGAGCTCGTCGGCGACGTGAACGGCGTCGCATACGTGAACGACTCGAAGGCGACGAACGTGGCCGCCGTCCGGCCGGCGCTCGAGGCCTATGAGGACGAGCCGCTGCACCTGATCCTGGGCGGCTCGCTCAAGGGTGAGAGCTTCCCGTCGCTCGCCCAGGCGATCGGCCCAAACGTCCTGCGGGCGTACCTCGTCGGGGAGGCGACGGACGAGCTTGCCCGCGCGCTGACGGAGGCGGGGGTTGCCCACGAGCGGAGCGGCGACCTCGAGACGGCAGTCCGCTCGGCCACGCGCGCCGCGGCACGCGGGGATGTCGTCCTCCTGTCGCCGGCCTGCGCGAGCTACGACCAGTTCCGAGACTTCGAGGAGCGTGGCGACCGCTTCCGCGAGCTCGTGAGGTCGCTCGGGTGAAGCGCGCAGCCGGTCAGCTCGAGTTCCACCTACTCGTCCTCGTGACGCTCGGCCTGGTCGCCTTCGGCCTCGTGATGGTCTACAGCGCGAGCTCCGGCCGGGCCGCGGTCGTCGCGGAAGATCCGGCCTATTACCTGAAGCGGCAGGGGATCTACTCGCTGCTCGGGCTCGTCGCGCTCGTCGTCTTCTCGCGGCTCGACTTCCGCGTGCTGCGGCGCCTGGGCAGCCCGCTTCTCGGGGTGAGCTTCGTGCTGCTCGCGGCCGTGCTCGTCCTGGGCACGACGGTGAATGGCGCAAGCCGTTGGCTTTCCCTTGGGGTGATCGACGTCCAGCCGTCCGAGCTGGCCAAGCTCGCGCTGGCCCTCTGGCTCGCCGCCGTGCTCGCCCGCCGACGCGCGCCGCAGACCCTGGGCGAGCTGGCGAAGCCGATCGGAGCGGTGATCCTCGCCGCCTGCGCGCTCATCCTCCTCGAGCCCGATCTCGGAACGACCATCGCGATCGTCGTCATGGCGGGGGCCATGCTCACCGTTGCGGGCACGCCGCTCCGCGTGCTCGGCACCGCGGGAGGGCTGATGGCGTTCCTCGCGCTGGCCGCGATCTGGCTGGAGCCCTACCGGCGGACGCGCCTGCTGTCGTTCCTCGACCCCTGGGCCGATCCGGAGGGCGCGGGCTTCCAGACCGTCCAGGCGATGATCGCGCTCGGGTCGGGCGGCTTTCTCGGCGTCGGCCTCGGCGAGAGCGTCCAGAAGATCTACTACCTGCCCGAGGCATCGACGGACATGATCTTCGCGATCGTCGGGGAGGAGCTCGGGCTCTTCGGGACGGTCGCCGTCGTGAGCGCGTTTGCGGTCTTCGCGTACGTGGGCTTCAACGTCGCCCTGCGAGCGCGCGACCCCTTCGGGAAGCTGCTTGCGGCTGGGATCACGGCGCTCGTTGCCGGCCAGGCGATCGTGAACCTGAGCGCCGTCCTCGGGATCGCGCCGCTGACGGGCATTCCGCTTCCGTTCGTGAGCTACGGGGGCTCGAGCCTGATCGTCTCCCTTGCCGCCGTCGGCATCCTCCTTAACATCGCCGTGAATGGGGCCTCCGCAGAAGCGACCGATCGCGTGCCTGATCGCAGCCGGGGGAACCGCCGGCCACGTCCTTCCGTCGCTCGCGGTGGCCGAGGCGCTCCGGCGCCGCGGCGCGACCGTGACGTTCGCCGGCGCGCAGCGAGCTGAGGCTCGGCTCGTCCCGGCGGCGGGATTCGAGCTCGACCGATTCGCGGCCGCCGGCCTCCCCCGCAGGCCCGGACTTGCAGCGGTGCGCGCGCTCGGCACGGCGGCTCTGGCCGTTCCGGCCTGCCTCCGGATCCTGCGCCGGCGCGGCCCCGATGTCGTCCTCGGTGGAGGCGGCTACGTCTCTGGGCCGATGACCCTGGCGGCAGCCCTCTCGAGGATCCCCGTCGCGCTCATGGAGGCCGACGCTCATCTCGGCCTTGCGAACCGGACCGCAGCGCCTTTCGCGCGCCGGGTGTTCCTCGCCTTCCCCGTCGAAGGGCGCGAGGGAGGGAAGTACCGCGTCGTCGGGCGACCGATCCCGGAGCGGGCTCGCCCCACGGAGCCCTCCGCTGCGCGGGAGCGGTTCGGCCTGCCGGCGGAGGGCTCGGTCGTCCTCGTCTTCGGGGGGAGCCAGGGCGCCCAGGCTCTGAACGAGGCGGCGGTCGAGGCCTTCGCGAGTGAGGGCCCGGGCGTGCTCCACCTGTGCGGCGAGGCGCATTTCGGGTCGTTGCGCGAGCGCGTTTCACGGCCCGGCTACGTGCTCCTCCCGTTCACGGACGACTTCGGCGCGGCGCTCGCGGCTGCCGATCTCGTGGTTGCGCGGGCGGGCGGCTCCGTGTGGGAGGTCGCGGCTGCCGGGAAGCCCGCGCTCGTCGTCCCGTACCCGCACGCCACGGCTGACCACCAGGCGAAGAACGCGCGCTTCTTCGAGCATGCAGGCGGCGCGCTCCTCGTGGGCGAGCACGAGCTGAACCTGCGGAGGCAGGTCGGCGAGCTCCTCGGCGACCCGGGGCGCCTCGAGGCGATGCGCGCGGCGATGCTCCGGCTCGCCCGGCCCGACGCGGCCGAGGTCGTTGCGGAGGAGGTGCTTGCCCTTGGCGGCGCTTGACGGGCGACGGATCTGGTTCGCCGGAATCGGCGGCGCCGGGCTCTCCGCCTACGCCATCGTCGCCCAGGCGTGGGGCGCCGACGTGGCGGGCTGGGATCGAAACGAGACGCCCTACCTGGCCCACGTTCGGGCCGCCGGGATCCCGGTCACCGTCGAACCGGAGCCTCCGGGCGCGCCGGCAGGCTACGAGATCGTCGTCTCGACCGCGTACGCGGGACGTGTGCCGGGGCGCTCGCGCGCCGAGCTCCTTGCCGAGCTCGCCGGCGCGGTACCCGCGATCGTCGTGTCAGGGGCGCATGGCAAGACGACGACGGCGGGAATGATCGCCTTCTGCCTCGATCGGCTGGGGAACGATCCGTCGTTTGCGATCGGCGGCGAGATCCCGCAGCTCGGCGGTCACGCGCGGGCTGGAAGCGGGTGGTTCGTGGTCGAGGGCGACGAGTCCGATCGCACGGTCTCCTCACTCCCTGCCGAGATCGCGGTGATCACGAACGTGGACCTCGACCATCACTCGACCTTCGCCTCCCGTGCGGAGGTCGAAGCCGTCTTCACGGAGTGGCTCGCGCGGTTCCCCGACGCGCGAGTCGTGCGAGGGGAGGAGCTCGAGCCGGTGGACTTCCCGCTCGCGGTCCCGGGCGAGCACAACCGCCGGAACGCCGCTTGCGCGCTCGCGGCGCTCGAGCTGGCCGGGTTCGGGCGCGAGGAGACTGGCGCGGCGCTCGGAGAGTTCCGCGGAGCGGCGCGCCGGCTCGAGCCCCGCGGTGAGGCCGGCGGCGTCCGGGTGCTCGACGACTACGCCCACCACCCGGCAGAGATCCGGGCCACCCTCGAGGCGGCGCGCGATCTCGCCGCAGGCGGCCGCGTGCTCGTGCTGTTCCAGCCGCACCTCTATTCGAGAACCCAGCACCTCGCGCGCGAGCTCGCCGAGGCGCTTGCCCTGGCCGACTTCGCCTGCGTGACCGACGTCTACCCCGCCCGTGAGGAGCGACTCGACGGCGTGGACGGGAAGCTCGTCGTCGACAGCCTCTGCGAGTTGCGCC
>Ga0136614_10001616_pt1 | contig 13400 bp, 9 predicted proteins | sample AntDrymUQ2792106_2_FD_106643 | JGI IMG/M metagenome (GOLD analysis project Ga0136614, IMG submission 106643) | Polar desert sand microbial communities from Dry Valleys, Antarctica - metaG UQ279 (21.06) | ecosystem: Environmental > Terrestrial > Soil > Desert | place: Antarctica: Dry Valley...
CCCGGGGACAGCGCGATCGGCGGCACGTACGTCGGGAATCCGGTGTGCATTGCCGCGGCGCTCGCAGTTCTCGACGTGATCGACGAGGAGGGGCTCGTGGAGCGCGCCGCCGAGCTCGGCGAGGCGATCCGTTCCCGCATGGACGCGTGGACCGACCGCTTCGACTTCGTCGGGGACGTGCGCGGGCTCGGCGCCATGCTGGCGATCGACATCGTGCGCGACCAGGCGAGCAAGGCTCCGGACGCGGAGCGCGCGACGGCGATCGTCGACGCGGCCTCTGCCCGCGGGCTCCTGCTCCTCAAGGCGGGACTCCACGGGAACTGCATCCGTGTGCTCGTTCCGCTCGTGATCACGGACGAGCAGCTCGACGAAGCGCTCGGAGCCTGGGAAGAGGCGCTCGCCGCCTCTGGCTCGTCAACGTCCGGCGACGCAGAAGCAGCCACGGCCTAGTCCGCCCCGGCACACTTCCCCGGTGAAGGTCGGAGACGTCGTCGCCGGTCGTTACGAGCTCGGCGAAGTGCTCGGGATCGGCGGGATGGCGAGCGTGTACCGGGCGCACGACCGTGTGCTCGAGCGCGACGTGGCGCTCAAGGTGCTGGACGAGCGCCTCGGTGAGGATCCCGAGTACGTCGAGCGCTTCCGTCGTGAGGCGCGCGCGATCGCCAGGCTCACGCACCCGAACATCGTGACCGTGATCGATCGTGGCGACGCGGACGGGCGCCAGTTCATCGTTTTCGAGCATGTCCGGGGCACGAACCTGAAGCAGCTCCTGGCGAGGCGGGGCCGGCTGCCCGTCGCGCAGGCCCTGGCGCTTGCGCATCAGGCAGCGCGCGGGCTCGGGTTCGCGCACGAGAACGGAATCGTCCATCGAGACGTGAAGCCGCAGAACGTGCTCGTGAATCCGGACGGTGTGGCGAAGGTGACGGACTTCGGCATCGCCCGCTCCCACGGCGCGGTCGACGAGGCGCTGACGATGCCCGGAACGATCCTCGGAACGGGGGACTACCTCTCGCCCGAGCAGGCGGTCGGACAGCCGGCCGACGAGCGCTCCGACCAGTATTCGCTCGGCACGCTTCTCTTCGAGCTTCTGAACGGCGAGCCGCCGTACCGGGGGAACACTCTCGTTGCCGTCGCCGCGCGCCACGTCAACGATCCGGTGCCGAGCGTGCGCGAGCACCGGCCGGACGTCTCGCCGCGTGTCGAGGCGCTCGTTCACCGCGCGATGGCAAAGCGCCCCGAAGACCGGTTCCCATCCATGGACGCGCTCGGCGCGGCGATCGAGGCCGCGATGGCCGAGGAAAGCGCCGTGCGCGGGCACGGCGAGGACGACGGCGCGACGCAGATCCTCGCACCGCCCCGGCGGGCGAGCGGTGCCGAGCGGCCGCGCAGGCGCAGGCAACTACCACGGACGCTCCTTGCGGGCCTCGGGGTTCTCGCCGCGGCGGCTCTCCTCGTCTGGGCCCTAGCGACGGAGCGGCTCGTGCCGACGGAGTCGGGAGGGGGCGGGGGCGGCCGGGTGCGGCTCGCGGCGGTCGCCGACTACGACCCCGAGGGCGACGAGTTCGAGCATCGCGAGCTGCTGGGCTCAGCGACCGACGGCGATCCGGCCACCTTCTGGCGCACCGAGACCTATGACGGCGGTCTCGAGGCGGTCGGAAAGGAGGGCGTCGGCATCGTGGTAGATGCGCGACGTCGCCGCGAGCTCGATGAGCTCACGGTCTTGACCGACACCCCGGGTTTCGCCGCCCGCGTCCTGGCCGGGAACTCGCCGGCCGGGAACTTCGTGGACGTCTCCGGGGAGGAGACGGTGGACGAAGAGACGACCTTCGACCTCGAAGGCGGTCGTTACCGGTACTACGTCCTCTGGATCACCGACCTCGACGAGGTCGCGCATGTGAACGAGCTGCGAGCGTCCTAGAGTGCTCCACGTCACGAACGGCGACGTCGTCGCCGGGACCTCTCGGCACGGAGAGTCAGGTACCGGGGAGCAACGCGCCCGTGCCCAGCACGCCTGGACGCCTTCCGTTCGTCTGACCCAACGGAGCTGATCCGCCTCGCCCTGGCGCTGCATGGTCTCCGCCAGCTAGGCGAGACGCGGGGCCGAGTACGGCTTGTGTTGCAACAGATCCGCGCTGAGCGCAGGTCGTCTTCGCCGGGGCGGCCATGGGCGATGCATCACAAAGTCTTCAGCGGTCGGTGCACGGCGCCGCGGCGGCGTCGCTAGAACCGCAGGGAGGCGCGGCGGTCTCGCCGCTCGAGGGCCAGCTCGACCAGGCGGTCGAGGAGCTCGCCGTAGGGGATTCCCGACGCTTCGAAGAGCTTCGCGTACACGCTCGTCGCGGTGAAGCCGGGGATCGTGTTCAGCTCGTTGACGACGACCTCCCCGTCCGGCCGGACGAAGAAATCGACGCGTGCCATGCCCTCGCAATCGGCCGCGACGAAAGCGGCGACGGCGAGCTCCTGCACCCGCGAGACTGCCTCGGGCGCCAGGCGCGCAGGGATGACCAGATCCATCCCGCCCTCGGCGTACTTCGCCTCGTAGTCGTACCAGTCGCTCGCGAGCGGGACGATCTCGCCTGGAAGGGAGGCGATCGGCTCCTCGTTGCCGAGCACGCTGCACTCGACCTCGACCCCCTCCACGAACTCCTCGACCAGGATCTTTTCGTCGTGGTCGAAGGCCAGATCGACGGCGTCGGCCAGATCCTCCGCGGCGCGGACGACCGAGATGCCCACGCTCGAGCCCAGCCTCGCCGGCTTGACGACCACCGGGAACCCGAAGGGGCTCTCGACCCGCCCGCGATCCCACCGGCGCGCGGTCAGGCTGCGCGCGACAGAGATCCCCTTGTCGCGCATCACCGACTTGAAGAGATCCTTGTCCATGCAGAGCGCCGAGGCGGTCACGCCCGAGCCGACGTACGCGACCCCCGCCAGCTCGAGGAACCCCTGCACCGTGCCGTCCTCGCCGAACGGCCCGTGGAGGACGGGGAAAACGACGTCGATCCCCCTGAGCGGCTCGACCGAGCCGCTGACCGGCACTGGGAGCAGGCTCTCGGGGGCGGGGCCGAGCTCCTGCTGCCCGGAGGGGAGCTCCCAACGCCCGTCGCGCCCGATCTCGACCTGGCGCACCTCGTAGCGCTCGGGATCGAGGCCTTCGACGACGGAGCGGGCCGAAGCCAGTGAGATCTCGTGCTCGCTCGAGCGGCCGCCCATGAGCACGGCAACGCGAACACGCCCGCCGTCAGCTCTTCTTGCCTTTGCCCCTTCGCCGATCGCTGCCCTCGCCGTCGCCGTTCTCCTCCCGCGGAAGGACGAACCTGCCGACCACGATCGTCACGGTACTGCCGGGCTCGGTCCTCACGCCTCCGGCCGGGTTCTGGTCGATCACCTTGCCGCCCTGGACCGGGTCGGTCACGTCCTGCGAGCGCTCCACCACCTCGAACCCGGCTTCTTGCAGGTCGGCGACAGCGATGTCCCGATCCTGACCCGTCACGTTCGGGACGGTCGCCGACTCCGGCCCCTCCGAGAGGACGATCGTGACGGTCGAACCCTTTTGCGCCTCGACGCTCGGGTCCGGATCCTGGCTGGCAACGAGGCCAGCCTCGACGTCGTCGCTCGGTGCGCGCGAGACCTCAACCTTGAAGCCGTTCGCGCGCAACTCAGCCGTTGCGCTCGCCTCGTTCTGGAGCAGCACGTCGGGCACGACCGCGAGCTCCTGCCCCTTGGAGACGCTGACCTTGACCGTCGAGCCTTCGCGGACGGTCTCTCCGGGCTTCGGATTCTGGGCCACGACCTCGCCCGGTGGGGCCTCCGAGAAGATCTCGACCCGTTTCGCGTTCAGTCCCGCCCGGTCGAGCGCATCGAGGGCTTCGTTGTATTGCCGGCCGACTACGTTCGGCACGTCCGTGAGCGGTGGCCCGGTCGAGACCTTGATCGTGACGGTCTCGCCCCTGGCGACGTCGGTTCCCCCGCTTGGATCCTGCGCAAAGACGCGCCCCGCGCTCTCCTCCGCGCTCGATTCCTGGACGATCTCGGCCTTCAGGCCGACCTTCGTGATCTGCTCGATGGCCTGAGCCTCTCGCAGACCGATGACGGCCGGGACGCCGACGGGCTTCGCCTCGTTCAGATTCTCCTCGACCTGGGAGTAGACGTAGTACCCGGCAGCCCCCGCGGCGGCGAGGAAGAGGAGGGCGATGAGCCACGGTACCCAGCGGCGCTTGCGGCGCTCGGGCGGCTGGCTGTAGCCGTACTCGGGCGGATAGGCGGGTGGCCGGCGCGTGGGGGCCGTGGGCCTGGGCGGCAGGACCCGCGTGCCGGCGTTCGTCGGCAGGACCTGCGTGGCCTCCGTCAGCGGGAGGCCCGTGAGCACGGCCGTGGCGGCGGCGGTGGTCTCGGGCGAGACCGGCAGCCCCGCCTCGACGCGGTCGAGATCCGCGCTGAACTCCTCAGCCGCCTCGTAGCGGTCGTGCGGCTCCTTGGCGAGCGAGCGTAGGACGATCTGGTCGAGCTCGGGCGGGATGTCCGGGCGGAGGTCGGAGGGCGGCCGCGGCGCTTCGTTCAGATGCTTCATGGCGATCTCGATCGGCGTGTCGCCGTTGAAGGGCGTCTTGCCGGTCAGCATCTCGTAGAGCACGATCCCAACCGAGTAGAGGTCGGACGCGGCCGCGACCGGAGCGCCCCGGGCCTGCTCCGGGGAGAGGTACTGGGCCGTGCCCATGATCGAGCCCACCTCCGTCATCTGCGACGCGCCCGCGCGCGCGATCCCGAAGTCCGCCACCTTGAGTCGGTCCTCGGCCCCGAGCAGGATGTTGTGGGGTTTGATGTCGCGGTGGATGATCCCGTTCCGGTGCGCGAAGCGAAGCGCATGAAGGATCTGCTTCGCGTACTCGAGCGCCTGGGAGATCGGAAGCGAGTCGCTCGCGATGATGAGCTCTTTGAGGCTTCGGCCCTCGATCACCTCCATGGCGATGTAGGGCCGCCCGTCCGCGTCCCCGCGGTCGTAGACCGAGACGATGTTCGGGTGGGAGAGGGCCGCGGCCGACTTCGCCTCGCGCCGGAAGCGCTCGGTGAACGACTCGTCGGCGGCGTAGCGCTCGTTCAGGATCTTGATCGCGACGCGCCGGCCGAGATCCTCGTCCTCGGCGAGGTAGACGTTCGCCATTCCGCCGGAACCGAGCTTGCGCAGGATGCGATAGCGCCCGTCGAAGAGCGTGTTGATCAGGGTGTCCGAGACGGCCATCCCGCTCCTTACCCTAGGTGGTCCGCCTGAGCAGCGTTTCCAGCACGGTCTTGGCGATCGGCCCGGCCGTGGAGCCTCCCGTCCCGTCCTGGTTTTGCAGGAAGACGGCGATCGCGATCGCCGGCTCGTCGGCCGGCGCGAACGCGATGAAGCCCGTGTCGTTCTCGTTCGCGCGGCCTGTTTCGGCGGTTCCGGTCTTGCCGGCGACGTCGACGCCGGAGATCTGCGCGGCGGTCCCGGTTCCGCCCTCGACCACCCGCACCATCATGGGTGTCAGAGCGGCTGCCGTCTCGGCTCGCATGACGCGACGGATTTCGTCCGGTCTCGTCCGCGTGACGACATCGCCGTCGGGCGAGACGATGCGGTCCACCACGTGCGGCTCCATGAGGACGCCCCCATTCGCCACCGCCGCCGCGACCATCGCCATCTGGAGGGGCGTCACGAGCAGCCGCTCCTGGCCGAAGGCGAAGCGCCCCGGGTCGACCTGGTTCGGATCCTTCGGGTCGAAGAGCTTCCCCTTCGAGTAGAGGCCGCTCGGGCTGCGCTCCTCGCCGGGCGTCTCGAGCGGCGGGTCCTCGTAGAAGCCGAAGCGCTTCGTGAAGTCGAGCAGGCGCCGGACGCCGATCGCCTTGCCGAGATCGCAGAAGACCGAGTTGATCGAATTCTCGACCGCCTCGCTGAAATCGACGGTCCCGTACACGTGCGGGCCGGCCTGGTCGGCGTAGTTGAAGACTTTCTTCCCGTACTCGATGCAGTAGCCCGGATCCTCGAACGTGCTCGACGGGCTCCAGCGGCGCGAGTCCAGCGCGGCCGCGGCCGTCACGATCTTGAAGGTCGAGCCGGGGATGAAGACGGGGCCCTGGGTCGCGCGGTTGAGCAGGGGCGAGGCCGGGCTGCAGGGAGCAGCGACCTGGGTGGCGCGACGGAAGCTCCGCTCGATCAGGTTGGGGTCGTAGGTCGGGGTCGAGGCCAGCACGAGCACGCGACCGCTCTCGGGCTCGAGCGCGACCACCGACCCGCACCGGCCGGCCAGGGCCTGCATGGCGACGCGCTGCGCACCCGCGTCAAGAGTGGTCACGACGTCGTTCCCCTCCTGCGTCAGGCCGCGGAGCTTGTTCTCGACGCGGTCGACGAGGGTCGAAAGGTTCGCGTTCGAGCCGGTCAGGTAGTCGTTCAGCGACTCCTCGAGGCCCGTCCGTGAGCGCTCGATCGTCGAGTACCCGACCGCCTGGGCCGCGAGGCCGCGGTTCGGGTAGCGCCGCAGGAACCAGGTGCGGCCCTGCACCTTCCGCTTGCGGTTCTGGGCGAGGATCGTCCTTCCGTCGGAGGCGAGGACGAGCCCGCGCTTGATCGTGAGCTGGCGGACGACGAGGTTCGGATTCCCCTGGCGCGCCTCGAGGTCTGGCGCGCGCCAGAGCCAGTACGTGCCGATCCCGATCACCCCGACGAAGAGGGCGGCGAAGACGAAGAAGAGTCGCCGGATCTGTGCGTTCATCGGTCTGCGCTCCGATTCACGTGGTCGGAGACGATCAGGAGGAGCCCGACGAGGAGGAAGTTGGCGATCACGCTCGAGCCGCCGTACGAGACGAAGGGCAGCGTGATCCCGGTCAGGGGGATGAGGCCCGTGACGCCGCCGACGATGATGAACGCCTGGATGGCGAGGGTCGCGGTCAGCCCGGCTGCCAGGAGCTTCGAGAACCCGTCGTCGGCGAGCATCGCGATCCGGAAGCCGCGGTAGGCGAACACGAGGTAGAGGAGAACGACGGCCGCCCCGCCGGCGAGCCCGAGCTCGTTCGTGATCGCCGAGTAGATGAAGTCCGTCTCGAGGAAGGGGATGTACGGCTCCCCGCTGTCGCTCAGGAGAACGCCGCGGCCGAGGCCCTGGCCGAAGAGCCCCCCGCCAGCGATCGCGTAGATCGACTGGACGAGCTGAAAGCCCGCGTCGTAGGGGTCCTGCCAGGGGTCGAGCCAGATCGCGATCCGGTTCGCGATGTGGTCTCGCAGGTGGTAGAGCACGTACGACCCGGCGGCGAAGAGCACGAGGCCGACTGCGATGTACGGCCAGCGCCCGGTGGCGATGTAGAGCATCGCGAGGAAGATCGAGAAGAGGAGGAGGCCGCCCCCCAGGTCGTTCGACTGGAAGAGGACGAGCATCGCCACACCCCAGATGAGGAGGAGCGGGCCGAAGTGCTTGGGGGACGGGATGCCCACGCGACCGAAGCCCATCGAGAGGAGCTCCCGGTTGTCCCTCAGGTAGCCCGCGAGAAAGACGACGAGCAGCACCTTCGCGAACTCACCCGGCTGCAGGTTCACGGGGCCGACCTGGATCCAGAGGCGCGCCCCGTTGACCGTGTGGCCGATGATCGGGAGCGCAGGCAGCGCGAGCAGCGCGATCGCCGCCACGCCACACGTGTACTTGAGCGGGTCGAGCCGCCGGTGGTCGCGCAGGAGGAGGATCACGGCCGCGAAGAGCGCGACCCCGCCGACGACCCAGACGCCTTGGCGGAACGCCTGTCCGGGCTCGATCCGGTAGATCATCGTCAGGCCCGTCGCCGTCAGGAGGCCGGCGATCGGCAGGAGGTACGGGTCGGCCAGCGGGAGGGCGTAGCGGACGACCAGGTGCGCGGCGAGGAAGAGCGCGAGGAAGAAGCCCGCGTAGGAGAGCGACGTGGTCGAGAACTCCGGGATGTCCTGGCTCGCCAGGTAAACCGAGGCGAATCCGCAGGCGGTCAGGAGCCCGACGACGAAGAGGTTCAGGAGCTCGCGATTTCGCGCAGTCATCTAGGGAAGGCCCTCCGCCTCGAACCTCTCGAGGCGCACGCGGGCTGCGTCGTAGGCCATGAGATCGTGGTCGAAGAGCGCGGCCCGCTCCTCCGGGGCGAGTTGAACCGCGCGGAGCTCGCTCACGTATCGAGCGCGGTAGAGCGAGACGCCGCCGCCGACGTCGTACGGAAGCCCCTGGTAGACCGCCAGCCGCCCGTCCGACTGCGCTCCGACGAAGTGTGCGTTTGCGAGGCCCCAGAAGGCGACGAGGAGCAGAACGGCCACGAGGGCGAGCGCGAGGACGAAGACGATGATGCGCCTGCCTCGACGAGCCCCGCCAGCTCGCGCGCGCGAGCGGGTCTCCGGCTCGCCGACCGGCTCCCAGGCCGCCGTCGTATGGTCCGGCGATGCGGGCACGACGGGCGCTTCGAGGCCCGTCAGCGTGTCCTCCAGCTCCTCGGGGTCGCCCTGTCCGTCCGCCGAGAGCGCGACCGTCTCCTCAAGCCCGGGCGACTCGCCGTCCTCGAGCTGGAAGAGGATGACCGTGACGTTGTCCTCGCCGCCCCTGCGGTTGGCCGCCTTGACGAGCGCCCGCGCAGCAGTGTCCAGGTCGGCTGCCTCAGAGACGATCCGCGAGATCTCCTCGTCCCCGAGCATCGTCGTCAGCCCGTCGGAGCAGATCAGGTAGAGGTCGCCGGCCGCGGCCTCGACGGCGAACGTGTCCACGTCGACCGACGGGTCGGTGCCGAGCGCGCGAGTGATCACCGAGCGCTGCGGGTGCGTGCCGGCCTCCTCCGGGGTCAGGCGGCCGCTGCGCATCAGGTCGGCGACCAGGGAGTGATCCTGCGTCAACTGCTCCAGTGTCCCGCCGCGCACGCGGTAGGCGCGTGAATCGCCGACGTGGCCGAGCGCGATCCGGTCGCCCTCCACGAGGGCCGCCGTCACCGTCGTTCCCATCCCCGAGGCGTGCGCGTCGTGCTGGGCCCGCTCGTAGATCCGCCGGTTGGCTTCCTGGATGATCGCCTCGACGCGCTTCTCGCCTGCGAGGGCGTCCGCTTCGTGGTATTCGCGGAAAACAGCGGCGGCCAGGCGCGACGCGACCTCGCCCGCCTGCGCGCCGCCCATCCCGTCGGCTACGGCGAAGAGCGGGGGGTCGATGACGAGGGAATCCTCATTTCGGCGGCGCCGGCGCCCCGGGTCGGTCACCCCTGCGTTCGCGCCGATTCTCATCCCCGCTCGAACCGCAATTCCGTCTCGCCCACTCGCACGAGGTCTCCGTCGCGGAGCCTGTGCCGCCCGTCCATCCGAGCCCCGTTGAGCCAGGTGCCGTTCGTCGAGCCGAGATCGAGGAGCCAGACGCCGTCGCGCTGCGACTCGACGCGTGCGTGGTGGGAGGATGCGTACTCGTCGCCGTCGAGGACGGCCGAGTTGTCGCTTGCGCGCCCGAAGCTGACGGCGATCGGGCCCGTCTCGAAGACCCGCCCATGCACGAGGGACGGGCTCTCGATCACCACGAGGCGGCCCGCCGGGGCGGGCGCCTCTGCGGTTCCTGCTGCCCGGGCGTGCGCGGGGGCGAGGACGAAGCTCTCCTGCGGGACGCGCAGGTCTCGTGCGGCAGCGCGGATGACGCGCCAGATGAAGAGGTAGAGCAGGACGAGGAAGGCGGCCTTGAGTCCGAGGAGGATCGGCTCGACCAGGACGCCTCCCTATGCCTGGAACACGACGTCGGTGCGGCCGAGGAGGATGCGGTCGTCGTTCGAAAGCCTCGCCCGCTCGACCCGGCGGCCGTTCACCTCGATCCCGTTCGTCGAGCCGAGGTCGACCACCCAGTACGCGCCGTCCTCCTGCCTGATCGCCGCGTGTCGCCGGGAGATGTTCGCGTCCTCGATGCGGATGTCCGCCTCGCGCGACCGACCGAGGACGATCTCGCGCTTCGTCAGCTCATGACGCTCGCCGTTCACCATGATCGCGGCGGGCGCGTGGGCGAGCCCGAGACGGTCGGCCTCGGCCGCGGAGACCGCAGCCGTGTCCGGCGCAGGTGGCCTGTAGATGCGGGTCTGGCTCACCTCCGGCTCCGGCGGGAAGGCGGGCTCGGCGCCGCCCGGCTCGACGGGCCCCGGCTTGCGCGGCTGCACCATGCGATGTGCGATTCCGAAGGCCCCGAGCGTCAGATCCTCGTCCTGCTCGAAGAGAACCCGCGGCGTCGAAAGAAGCGCATATCCCTCTCGCCGGGCGTGCTCCGAGAGGTAGTCCGAGAGCTCGGTCACGAGCGCGTCCTCGGGCGGGAGCCGCTCGCGGTCGTCCGGCGAGAGGTAGACGACGTACTCGTTCGGCACGTAGACGCGCGAGACCGAGATCGTCTTGTTGTCGTCCATGTGCTTGGCCAGGCCGCGGGCGAGCTCGACCGGCTGCACGTGTGAGCGAAAGGCACGGCCGAACGCACCCTCGACGAGGGACTCGATTCGATGCTCGATGCCGCGAAGGACGCCCATGCGCTCCCGGTGTTCCCGGGCGAGCGCCAGTTTAGAGCGAGTTCCTGGTGCTGCTCCGCAGCTCCCCGGCAGCCAGCCAGGCTGCGGCGGCCCACACGCCTAAGACGAGAGGAAGTGCCCCGGACGCGGGGGGCGCGAGGACTGCCGCTGCGAGGAAGAGCGAGGCCCAGCCGGCGATCCCCCAGAGGCCGTGGTTGCGTGCAAGGGCGGCCGTTGCGGCCGCGAGTGCGAAGACGCCCGCCTCGACGAGCAGGGCAGAGTGCGTCCAGACTGTTGCGAGCAGGGTGTGGGCGACCGCGCCGGTGGGCTCGGTCCCGCCGAGGGCGAGCCGGGCCTCTCCGATCCCTTCGAGCGGAAGCGGAGCACCCGCGAGCGCTGTAACGGCCCCCGCTGCGAGGACGCCTGTCCCGGCCAGAGCCCCCCGCCGAACCGTGCCGCGGGCCCGGAGCGCGACGATCGGGAGGAGGCCGAGCGCGAGCGGCGCGAGTGCCGGTCCGGCGACGAAGAGGAGCCCGCTTCGCGGGTCGCGGGCGAAGAGAACCAGCCAGGCGAAGGCGACGGCTGCGTACAGGAGCGCGAGCCCGAGAGCCTCGTTCCCGAGCGGCAGGATCGGTGCGGAGAGAGCGAGCGCGAGCCCGGCCCGCGGGGCGCGTAGGGCGACTCCGGCTGCGAGGAGGCCGAGGAGGAACGGCCAACCGCGTGGAAAGAAGGGCAGGAGGAGCGTCGTGCCGGTCGCGAAGACCGCTGCGGCGGCTGCGTGGAGCGCACGCTCTCGCAGGCCCGAAAGCGAGGCGGCCGGTCGCGGGCGCCGAGCGCGTAGCTCGAACGCGCTGCGCAGGAGCGGAGGCAGCCGCTTCGCGGCCGGACGTCGCGCGGGATCGACGGCGAGCATCCGGTCCACGGCTGTGCAGAGCTCGCGCGGAAGGTCGGGCCGAAGCGACGCGAGTGGTTTGGCACCCTCGCGGATTCTCCGCGCAGTCTCGACGGGAGAGGCAGCGGCGAAGGGGTGCCACCCGGCCAGGGCCTCCCACAGGAGTACCCCGGCCGACCAGACGTCTGCGGCGCCGCTCGCGGGCTCGCCGTCGAGTCGCTCGGGGGAGACGTAGGCGAGCGTGCCGGGGACGTCGCCGACCGCGGTCAGCGTGTCGGCCTCGTGGATCTGCGCAAGCCCGAAGTCGAGAAGGCGGATCGAGAGCTCCTCCTCGTCCGAGACCATCACGTTCGCGGGCTTCACATCCCGGTGCACGATCCCGCGTGCGTGCGCGTGCGCGAGCCCCTCGAGCACCTGTGCGGTCGCCTCGACGGCGGACCGGTCGTCGAGGTCTCCCGCGCGCATGGTCTCCCGCAGCGTGCGGCCGCGCACGTACTCGTAGGCGACATACATGTGCTCGTCGTCGCGGTCGAGCGCGAGCGAGCGTAGACAGCGCGGGTGGCGCAGGCGTGCCGCCGCCTCGACCTCGCGCTCGACTCGGGAGGCAGCCTTGCCCTCACGGCGGACGACCTTGAGCGCGATCTCCTCGCCGGATGCCTCGTCGCGGGCGAGCCAGACCGAGCCCGAGCCGCCCGACCCGAGGGGGCGGAGCGGCCGGTAGCGGCCGAGCACGAGCGCGGGGTCCGGAGGTGCGACAACGGATGCCGGAGGCGCGGCCACTCCGGGGGCCTTTTCCCACGCTGGCGCAAAGTCCTGCTAATCGGCGGAATGTCCAGGGCACGGTGTTAGACTCGAACGGGTTTTTCCGACCACCCGCCCCCTTGTTCGACCGCGACCGAACCGACATCGGCGACATCGACTTCGACTTCTTCGACGAGTCGCCGACGACCGAGACGACCCGGGAGCCCGGGTCGCCGCGGCGCCGCCCGCGCCTGCCCACGCGTCCGCCCTCCGGAGGCACCCCTCTCCTTCGCCTCGCAGGACTGATCGCCGGAGGCATCCTGCTCGCGGTCGTGCTCGTCCTCTGGGTCTCGAGCTGCCGCGAGGATCAGAAGGCGGCGGAGTACGAGGACTACATGCGCGCCGTCGGTCGCGTCGGCGGGCAGTCGGCCGACATCGGCTCGCGCCTGAACCAGCTCATCTTCTCGGCAGGAGTCCAGATCGAGGATCTGCAGGATCAACTCGACGGCCTGCGCTCCGAGCAGAGCCAGACGGTGCGGGCTGCCGAGGAGCTCGATCCCCCCGGACCGCTCCGCAGGCAGCACCAGCACCTGATCGAGGCGCTCGAGCTCCGCGTGTCGGGCCTGAACGGGCTGGCGCGCGCTCTCTCGCAGATCTCCGGCCTCGACACGGGGGCTGACGCGGCGCCCGGGACCGGAACCGGGGAGACGACCACCACGGGGACCGGGACGCAGGGGTCGGGCCAGGGATCGGGCGGAACCGCGGGTGCGGCCGACCCGACCTCCGAGGCCGGAACGCTGCTCGCAGAGCAGGCGGCGCGCCTCGTGGCGAGCGACGTCGTCTACGAGGATCTCTTCCAGGCGCCCTCGGCCGAGGTGATGAGTGAGCAGGGCGTCTCGGGTGCGGTGCCGACCTCGGACTTTGTGACCAACGCCGAGTTCGCGAGCCCGAACTCCTGGAAGCTGATTCTCGACCGCCTGACGAAGCCCCCTGCGGCCGGCGGCCTGCACGGGAATCGGATCGCCGCCGTCCGCTGGCTGCCCGGCGGCGAGGAGCTCTCCCGCACGGAGGAGAACACCGTCCAGGCCTCCGACCGGCTCGCGTTCGAGGTCGACGTCGAGAACTCGGGCGACAACCAGGAGACGCAGGTCAACGTGAGCCTGACGATCCAGCAGAGCCCCCAGCCGCTCCGGAAAGAAGTGACGATCGACGCGATCAACCCGGGTGAGGCGGAGACGGTGCTGTTCGAGGACCTCGGCACCCCGTCCTTCGGTCCCCGGACGATCCTCAAGGTGAC
>Ga0136614_10001617_pt1 | contig 13398 bp, 14 predicted proteins | sample AntDrymUQ2792106_2_FD_106643 | JGI IMG/M metagenome (GOLD analysis project Ga0136614, IMG submission 106643) | Polar desert sand microbial communities from Dry Valleys, Antarctica - metaG UQ279 (21.06) | ecosystem: Environmental > Terrestrial > Soil > Desert | place: Antarctica: Dry Valley...
ACAGCTGGTCCGGAGTGCGCCAGATAGTGGGAAGCGGCTTTTGCTCGGACATCGGCACCTCTTCTTTCGGGGGGCACCGAAGATGATACCCGACCGTAAGAGTTTTGAGATAGTTAGTTAGCCAACCTCTCTCGCTGCTCTTCATTGAGGCGGGGCGGCGCCCCAGGAGCGATCCTACGCCTCAAGCCCTCGATACCGCCTTCACGTCCTCTTTTCATCCACTGACTCACCGCTCCCTTGCTCACGCCCAGAGCGTCAGCTATCTCCTGCTGCTTCCAGCCCTCTCGTTTGAGTTCCCAAGCCCGGAGCCTACGGCCTTCGCGCCAGTCGGTGGCCTGTTTTGAAAGTGTGTTGTCCATGAGCCGATCCTACCAGAGAGCGTTTAGCAACTTCCGCAGAGATCAGTAAAGAGTGCGACCCGCAGGTTCGCGTCTTTGATCGCCCCCTCCACCTCACCCAGATCCTCGCCCGCCGGCCACCAGAACTCGACCGCCCCGAAGCCGGCCTCCGCCGCCCGCCCAAAACGCTCCAGGAACGACGCTTCCTTGAACAGGATCGAAACGTTCGCGCTGAACCTCATCGCTCTCCCGTCACCCGGCCTCCACCACGATACCCACGTGCCTCATAGTACTAGAACGTACCTCTACCGTAAGGAGCGCGTTCCGCATCCCAGAGAAGGCGGAGCGGCGGGCGCAAAGCGAACCCGAAGCTCGCCGACGAGCGCGTGGCGCCCAGTCTGGCTCCCGGGTGGCGCGGATCTAGAGTTGAACTTATCCGGACGTGGTGTCCGGCGTAGCTCAGTATCCTGCCGCGCCGCCTTCGCCGCGCGGGTCGGAGCCGCCGGTGAACCGGACCGGTCTGCCCCGTGCGTCGTACTCCTCGATGGTCAGGCCGTGGGCATTGCCGAGCCCGAGTTCGTCCACCCGCACGTTGTGGCCCCGGGCCGAGAGCTCGCTGCGGACGGGTTGCGGTATGCCGGGCTCTACTACGAGCGCGTTCGGTTGGGCAAAGCTGATGCGGGGAGCGGAGATCGCCTGCTGGATGTCCATGTCGAAGTCGATCATGTTGGTCAGCATCTGTGGGGTGGTCTGCGGGATGGTGCGCCCGCCGGGGGTTCCTATCGCCACGTAAGGTCTACCGTCGCTCATGACGAGGGTCGGACAGAGCGCGTAGAGGCTCTGGCGGCTGGGAAAGACGTCGAAGACGTTCCCCGCGGGCTCGAAGCGGCTCCACGCGATGGCGTCGTTGAGCCAGATGCCCGTCCCCTCCGGCATGATCTTGCTCCCGAAGATATTGCCCAGAGTCTGTGTCGCGCTGACCACGTTCCCCTCCTTGTCCGCCACGACGAAGTGCGTTGTGTGCGACTGCGCCTCCGGCGTGGCCGTGGGCGCGTCCGCCGGCGCGCCTGCGGGCGCGTACACGGGCTGGTAGCTCTGGGGTATGCAGCGCGTGGGCGTGCCGAACGGCGAGGTCGGCGCGTTCGGCGACGCCTGGTTGGGGTTGACTTGAGCGGCCGCCTCGGCCCAGAAACTTTGCGAGAGCAGCAGGTCCAGCGGTGTCTCCTCTATCTCTGGGTCAGTGGCGTAGTTTCGAGCCGCCTGGGAGGTCTGTTTGTTGATCTCGGCGATCGTGTGCAGGTAGTCGGCGCTGTTGTGATCGTACGTCCCCAGGTCGAACTGGCCCATCACCCCCAGCCGGAGGAGGGAGTTCCACGAGGTGGAGGGCGGGGAAGCTGTGACCACCTCGTAGCCGCGGTGGTCTATGCTGGTGGTCTCCCGCCACCGGGCCTGGTTGTTGCGCAGATCGTCGATGGTCAGGAAGCCGCCGTTCTCCCGCATGGCCGCGTCGATGGCCTCTCCCAACTCGCCGCCGTACAATGTCTCGGAACCCTGCTCGGCGATGAGCCTGAAGGAGTTCGCCAGGTCGTCTTGCACGAGGGTCGCGCCCGCGTCCAGCGGCGTACCACCGTTCCCGTAGATGCTCCTGGCGTTCTCGGGGAAGGCGGGCCACGACGCGTCGATCCAACCGGCGGTGACGCCACCGAGGACGAATCCCTCGTCGGCTAGCTCGATGGCCGGGTCGAAGAGGCGTCGCCACTCGAGATCTCCGTAATCCTCCGAGAGCCGTTCCCAGGCGTTCAAGTTGCCCGGCGTGGTGACGCCCCTGGCGCCACACCGGTTGTCTATAAAGTTCGGCGTCGGCTCGCGGAACACGGCTGGATCCAGGGCTTCGGGCGTCCTGCTGCCGGTGTCGAGGAAGCGTGTCTCACCACTTTCGGCGTCGTAGACGACTATCGCCCCGTACCCGCCGACGCCGCTCATCATCGGCTCCACGACGTTCAGCGCGGCGGCGACCGCCACCGCCGCGTCGAAGGCGTTGCCCCCTTCGGCCAGGATCTCCGTACCGACCTGCGTGGCGTAGGGGTTGGCAGAGCTGACCATGCCGGACCCGGCGACGGCCGGGCTGTCCAGCGTGTTCTGGGTGGACTCTATGTCGGTCACGGGTGCCGAGGCGGCCGGCTTGGTGGTCTCGACGGTGGCCAGTGTCTCTTCCGAAGAGGTCGTCTCCTCGTGGGTGTCTTCCTCACGCGAAGCGTTCTCCTGGGCCGCGGGCCCGGCGCAAGAGCTCAGGATCGCGACGGTCAACACCGCAAAAAGGATTCTTCTCAAAATATGCTCCCAAAGATCAAGTCCTGCCGGAAGAGCGTATAACACGGGATACGAAAAACAACCGTAGGTCGGTTTACGGGAGCCGGTCAACGCGGCTCCGAAGTTCGAGCTGGAGCGAGAGACAGCCCACTCGGAGCCGAACACGGCGGCGCCGTGAGCCGGAACGCCTCGTTCTGTAGAATAGGGCGGTTCTTCGGGCAGGAAAGGGGTCGGTGCTCTTTGAAGAGGCTACGGGTCTTGATGACGCGGCAGGAGATCGAGCCGGAGAAGCTCCCCGATGCGACCGTGGTGATCATAGACGTCTTCCTCGCAACGACGACCCTCCTGACGATCCTGGAGAACGGCGCCCGCAGCGTCTTGCCGGTCGCGAGCCTGGAGGAGGCCGAGGAGGTGAGCGAAGCGCTCGACCGGTCGCGCACCTTGCGCGGCGGCGAGCAGGACGCCGAGAACATCGAAGGCTACGACCTCGGCCCCTACCCCGAGGAGTACGCGTCCGAGGTGGTCGGCGGGAAAGACGTAATTTTCGTGACCACCAACGGCACCCGGGCCATCTCCAGTGCCGCGCCGGCGAAGAAGCTCCTCTTAGGCTGCCTGCGCAACGCCCCGGCGGTCGCCCGCTACCTCGAAGCGTCCGGCACGGAGTCGGTCTACGTTGTCTGCGCGGGATCGGCGGGACGCTTCACCCTCGAGGACTTTCTCGGCGCCTCGGCCATCCTCTCGCGGCTGAACGGTGATGGCTACCTCGACGCTTGGCGCCTGAACGACGCCGCCTGGCTCGCGCTCGACTTCGCCGAGCGCTACGAGGGCAGGGAGAAGGAGGCCCTGAAAAGGGGCCGGGCGGGACGATGGTTCCTGGAGAACGATATGGCGGAGGAGTTCGAGTTCGTCGGGGACGTGGGGGCGAGCGAGCTCGTCCCGAAGGTCACCGAAGGCCAGCTCGAGCCGGCTTCGCCGGCCAGCCATCAGCAAGACGCAGACAGCGAGAGTTAACCCGCTAGAGATGGTTGGGAGAAGAGCGGACGAGTCGCGGTCGTACGTAGGCGGCGAAAAGCAACTGAAAACTGAAAACTGTGACGACCAAAGGGAGGAACAATGTCCGAGACTATAAAGGTGCGGGAGGGCGAGGATTTCGATCCCGGCGCCGTCGAGCGGTACATGAGGGAGCACATAGAAGGTCTGCCCGACGGTGATCTGGAGGTCCGGCAGTTCCCTTCCGGCGCCTCGAACCTTACATACCTCGTAAAGATCGGGGACTGGGAGGGCGTGCTGCGTCGCCCGCCCCAGGGGCCGTTGCCGCCCAAGGCGCACGACATGGGCCGGGAGTCGAACCTCATGATGAAGCTTCACGAGGCCTTTCCGCTCGCGCCCAAACCCTACTTCTTCACCGACGACGAGTCGATCATAGGGGCACCCTTCTACGTGATGGAGCGGCGCGAGGGCGTCAACGTGGACGACTCGTTTCCCGAGGGCGTCGAGCCTAACGAGGAGCTGTGCCGCGGGATGTCCCGTATGGTCGCGGACACGCTGGTCGAGTTGCACGCCGTCGACTGGCGGGAGGCGGGGTTGGAGGAGCTCGGGAAGCCGGAGGGCTTCCTCGAGCGGCAGGTGAAGGGTTGGCTCGGACGCTACGACGAGGCGAAGACCGAGGAGATAGAGGAGGTCGAGCCGCTAACAGAGTGGATCTCCCGCGACGTCCCCGAGAGCCTGCCGGCGACCATCATCCACAACGACTACAAGCTGAACAACTTGATCTTCAACCCCGATGATCTGACCGACGTGCGCGCCGTCGTCGACTGGGAGATGGCGACAATTGGCGACCCGCTCTTCGACCTCGCCGTCTCCCTCTCCTACTGGGTCGAGGACGGCGACTCGCAAGAGCTAAAAGGGGTACTACCCACGGTAACGGACATGCCCGGCTTCTTCACCCGCAAGGAGTTCGTAGATTACTACGCCGAGAAGAGCGGGCGAGACCTCTCGGACATGCACTGGTACATGGTCTTCGGCTACTTCAAGCTCGCCGTGATCCTACAACAGATCTACGCCCGCTGGCACAATGGCCAGACGCAGGACGAACGCTTCGCCAACTTTAACGAACGGGTCAAAAACTTGATCCTCCACGCCCACGAGCTCTCCCGCAAGGACGACCTCTAGTGGATGAGGTTGACGTCCAGACCGTCGGTGTCCTCGGCGTCGGCACCATGGGCGCCGGCATCGCCCAGCTCGCCGCCCAGACCGGCCATGGAGTAGTTGCCTGTGACCTCTCCGTCGAAGCCCTCGAGAAAGCCCAGCTCGCTGTCCGCGACGGCCTCTCGCGCTTCGTGGGGAGGGGCGCCTTCTCGGAAGAGGAAGCGGAGAAGCACTACGACCGTATCCACTGGACAGTGAACCTCGAAGACATGGCCAGGGTCGACACGGCCATCGAGGCCATCGTCGAGAGGGTCGGACCGAAAAAAGAGGCCTTCGCCGTCCTCGACGAGGTCCTGCCGCCAGAAGCCCTTCTCCTCTCCAACACCTCCTCCATTTCCATCACTGACCTCGCCTCCGCCACCGGGAGGCCCGACAAGGTCTGCGGGACGCACTTCTTTACCCCGCCGCCCGTCAGGGAGGCGGTCGAGGTACCACGCGGCCTCCTCACGAGCGACGAGACTGTCGAGAAGGTAAAGGCTCTTATAACCTCTTTCGGCAAGCTACCGATCGTCCTGAAGAAGGACGTACCCGGTTTCGTGGGGAATCGTTTCCTGATGCCGATGCTCATCGAGGCGGCGCGGCTTTTGGAGGAGGGGGTCGCGAGCAAGGAGGAGATAGACCTCCTGGTCAAGAAGGGGATCGGGTTCCCGATCGGACCCTTCGAGCTCGGCGACTTCATCGGCCTCGACGTAGGCCTTGACGTGATCTCCTACGTCCACGAGGAGCTCGGCGACCCCTACTACGCGCCCCCGCGTCTCCTCAAAGAGCTGGTCCGCGCCGGCAGGCTTGGCCGGAAGACCGGCGGGGGCTTCTACGAGTATCCGGAAGAACCCTGAAATGGGGTGTGTGGTGGCTGTTCCGTAAGATTCAGAACATCCTGGCAGGTTGTCTCTGTACGAGGAGGAGCTAACCGACGCGCCGTTCCTGACCTTCCCACTCCTGCTCGCGCAGCTGGAACTTCTGGATCTTTCCGGTGGAGGTCTTGGGGAGCTCGTCGACGAACTCGACGCCGGCCGGGGCCTTGAAGCGGGCAATCCGCTCCTTGACGAAGTCTATGATCTCCTCTTCGGTCGCCTCCTCGCCCTCCTTGAGGGCGACGTAGGCCTTCGGGCGCTCGCCCCATTGCTCATCGGGCGTGGAGACTACGCCGACTTCCATAACAGCCGGGTGTTTTTCGATGGTCTGCTCTACCTCGACCGACGAGATGTTCTCGCCGCCGGAGATGATCACGTCCTTATCGCGGTCCCGGATCTCGACGTACCCGTCAGGGTGCCATATGGCTATGTCCTCCGTGTGGAACCAGCCGCCTTCGAAGGACTTCTCGGTCTCCTCTTCATCCTCGAAGTAGCCCTTCATCACGGTGTTGCCGCGGGTCACGATCTCGCCCATCGTCTCGCCGTCGCGGGGGACGTCGTTCATGTTCTCGTCCACCACCCGCACGAGGTTGGACGTCGTTACGTGAGACTGTCCCTGGCGGGCGAGTTTCTGCGCCTTCTCTTCGATGGAGAGATCGTCCCACTCTTCGCGCCAGGCGCAGATAGTGTCGGGACCGTAGGTCTCTGTCAGGCCGTAGAGATGAATGGGGTGAATGTTCAGGTTCTGAAACTTCTCGAGGAGCGCGGGACCCGCGGGTGACCCTCCGATCGCGGTGATGACCTGGTGGTCGAGCTCGTGGGCGTTTTCGTGGTTGACGAGTGGGATCTGGACCGTCGGCGCACCGCAGTAGTGGGTTATTCCCTCGGAGTCGAAGAGCTCCCAGATCCTGCCTGGCTCGACCTTTCTTAAGCAAACGTGCGTCCCGGCGATGGCCGTGACGCCCCAGGTGTAGCACCAGCCACAGCAGTGGAACATTGGGAGGATCCACAGGAAGACCGAATCGGAGTTCATCTGCAGCGCGAGCGCGACGCCCAGGGCATTGAGGTACGCGCCACGGTGGCTATACATCACGCCCTTTGGCTTTCCCGTGGTGCCCGAAGTGTAGTTGATGGCGATGGTCTCTTCCTCGTCCTCCAGCACGCTGGGCAGCGCTTCGGCCGATCCTTCCGCCAGGTAATCCTCGTAGGGGTCGCCGCTCTCCCCGGTATCGTCGATCCGTACGACCTCTATCCCCGAGGTGTCCAGTGGCTCTACGAGCTTCTCCAGCTCCGCGTCCACGAAGAGCATCTTCGCGCCTGAGTGCTCGAGGATGTACCCGACCTCATCGGAGCCCAGGCGCGTGTTCAGGGGCACCAGAACGCACCCGGCATCGGGCACGGCGAAGTGCGCCTCCAGGAGCTGGGGAATGTTAGGAGCGAGAAAGGCCACCCGGTCGTGCTTCTGGAGCCCCGCGTCGCGCAGTCTGGAGGAGAGCCGGTTTACCCGCTCCTCGAACTGCTGGTAGGTGTAGCGCCGTTCCCCATGGACGATAGCGACCTTGTCCGGGAACACGTAAGCGTTGCGCCTGAGAAAGCTCACGGGCGTAAGCTCGCTACGGTACACTTTTCCTTGTTGTTCTTGCTGCAAAACAAACTCCCTTTCCCAAAGTTGGCTTAGAGTAGTGTAGCAACAACATGTTTTTGGTCTCAAGCAGGGCCTGTGCGGTATTGGGACGAGGTGGGCTTCGGGGTGATCCCGAAGCGGATCGCTAGGCGACGCGCTTGGTCCTGATACGATCGGGAAAGGGGCGAGAAGGCCGCAACCAGTCATGGCGGCAGCCCGGTTACGCTTCTTGCCCCTTTCCCTCCAGAACCTCGCCGGAGAACGACGCGCGCTCAGGCGTCAAGAAATGCGATGGCTGGACGGCGTTCTGCCGGCGAAGATGACCATTGTTTTCGCTACTCCGAGCGGGGCTCCAGCCAGTTGCTTACCTGCGGCCACAGGTCCTTTTTGGCGCCGCGGCCCATGACCAGCCCCACGTGGCCGGCGTTGAGGACGACGAATTCCTTGTCCTCGCTGCTGATGAGGTCCATCACCGCTTCGGCTTGGCCGCAGAAGACGAGGTGGTCCTTCTCGCCCGCGAGGTTCAGGACGGGACATTCTATGTTCGAGAGATCCACCCGCCGGCCGCGCAGCATGAGCTCGCCCTTGACGAGCTTGTTCTGCTGGTAGAAGTCCACTACCCACTGCTTGAAGGCGGCGCCGGGCACCGGCACGGGCTCGTTTGCCCACTTGTTCATCGCCCGCCACCCGTCCGTGAGCTTCTCCTTCATGAGTAGGTTCCACATGGTCACGTACGCGCCGACGTAGTTGTTCACGGGCCGGAGCGTGGCGGTCCCCACGTAGGCCAGAGGCGCCGGCACGTTACCGAAGGTCTCCATGATCATGTCGGGGTCCTGGTACCTATCGCTGAACCACAGCCCGTAAAGGTCCGACTTCTCCGGCGCGAAGTCGATAGGCGCCGCGAGCAGGACCAGGTTTTTGAGGGGCTTGTCGGGGAAGAGGGCGGCGTACATGGCGGCCATGGTTCCGCCCATGCAGTAGCCGAAGAGGGTGAACTCCTCGGCGCCCGAGTTCCTCAAGACCTTTTTTACGGCCCGGGGCATGTAGTCGAGGACGTAGTTCTCGAACGAGAGGTCTTTGTCCTCCCTGCCCGGAACGCCCCAGTCGAGCATGTAAACGTCGAAGCCCTCGTTTAGCAGGTACTCGACGAAGCTGTTGCCCGGTATGAGGTCCAGGATGTACGAGCGGTTGACGAGCGCGTAGATCAGGAGCACGGGAACCGGGTGCTTCTTTTCAGCCTGGCTCTGGTAGTGGTAGAGCTTGGCCTTGTTTTTTGTCCAGATCACCTCTCTTGGCGTCTGGCCGGTGTCAGCCTGGGCGCCCTCGACGATGGTCTTGACGCCCTCAGCGTACTTGTCGAAGAGGTCCCAAAGGTCCGCGGGCGCGCCGTTCTCGTTTGCCATTCTCTGACTCCTCCCTTTCTTAAGCCGACTCTTCGCTCGTCGCCGCGAGCAGCCGGTCCAGCTTGCCCTCGATGCGGTCCAACCCTTCCAGCCTCTCCTGGACCCGTCCCAGGCGTTCCTCGAAGTCCTCCAACATCTCCTCCACGCGGTCGACCCTGTCGTCCAGGCCCACGATGAGCCCCGCCATCTGGGTGGTGTCCGAAACGGTGGGCAACCGGAGGGTGCCGAAGAACTGCTCGGAGGTGCGGCGGAAGATGCCGTCGAGGACTGAGTAGTAGTCGAGGGAGCGTTTGGAGATCTCGAGGTACGCCTCGTCTCTCAAAACGTCGTCGGCTAGCCTGGCGAACGGCCCGCTCGTGGCGTTGTACAGCCTCTTGTAGAAGGCCATGGGGTCCGTGGGGAAGCCATCTTCCCCGTTCAGCATCTGTTTTTGGACCTCCCCGGCGGCCTCCACGTAGCGTGGGGCCGCGAGCTCCGCGAACCTCGCCCCCGTTTCCACTGCCCTCTGCCAGGTCCGGAAGGTCGTCTGCGTCCAACGCAGCCAGGTCTCGTACAGGTCCTCGGGTCCGGCGGCGTCTTCGTTTTGCAGGCCCTCGAACAGCTGCCGGTAAGGAGCGAAGGGATCCGTGCGTGCCCCTCCGTCGCCCCCCGGTAGGAAGTTCGTCCACGCCTCGAAAGTCGCGTCGTACCATCGTCTCCAGAGCTCCAACGGGTCCGTGCCCGGCCTCGTTCCTTCCGACACCTTCGACTCTCCTATTCGTGCGTCCATGACGAAATCCGTGTTCACCCGTACAAAGCGGCCTGCTGGCTCACCAACCGCAGCGCCCCAGGCAACGGGGACTCGCCACCTTCAGTCTGTCCGCGACGTTTCCCCACACCTGCCGGCAGTAGAGATCTCCCAGGAAGGTCTCGCGCCCGGCGAGAGCATTGTACCGGTTGAAATAAGATGCCGCTTCGCCAAGCGGGTAGCGTAGAATGGGCGAGATGGAGCTACCCTGCGAGCATCCGAAGGGCCCGGAGGATTAGCCGTGTCCCTCGAACGGTTTATCGGTCACCGCTCGGAGCCGGTAACAAACGTCGTCGAGAAGGGCGCCGTGAAGAAGTTCGCCGAGGCTATCGGGGACCCGAACCCGCTCTACGTGGACGAAGAGGCGGCCAAGGCGAGCCGGTACGGCGCCCTGATCTCACCGCCTACCTTCCCGCGTACCTTCGAGTACGGGGAGGTGGAGGGCCTGGGGCCGCCGGGACAGGGGTACATCCACGGCGAGCACCGGATACGCTACGAACGGCCCCTCTTCGTGGGCGAGGAGCTCTCGTGCTACGCGGAGGTCACGGACTACTACGAGAAGGAGGGCCGCGAGGGCCCTTTGGGGTTTTTGATCTCCGAGCGCGTCGGGGAGAGCCTCGAAGGCGAACGCATCTTCACCATGCTCGACACCGCCGTCCTTACGCCGGCGATGAGGGAGAGCCTCGAGTCGTGAGCGTCGCGAAGCCGGCCTGGAACGTCGGGGACGAGCTCGAGAGCCGCACCCTGCCGCCCGTCACGCGCCTCCAGCTCATCAAGTACGCGGGAGCTTCGGGCGACTACAACCCGATCCACACCGTAGACGAAGCCGCCGAAGAGGCCGGACTCGACGGCGTCATAGCCCATGGCATGCTCACCGCCGCCACGATGGGGCTCCCGTTCTCTCCCTACCTGGAGCACGGCTACGTAAGAGGGCTAGAGGTGCGCTTCTCCGGGATGGTCTACGTCGGGGACGAGGTCACCATCGGCGGACGCGTCTCGGAGAGAGAGGAGTCGGGGGAGGGATGCGTCTACACCTTCGAGGTGTACGCGAACAACGGGGAGAACACCGTAGCTTCGGGAACGGTAGATTTCCTGGTGTTCGAAGATTCCTGCTCGTGAAGTAGAACGATCCACGGCGCCTTGCCACGGCGCGTTCAATGCTTCTTGTGACGAAGGGCTTTCTTTTCTCGATCCACGTGCTTGTATGCCTTCCACCGGCGCCACAGCAGCAAGAGAACCCCTCCGACGATAGCGGCCAGGGCCGCGTACTCGATGATCGAGGCGTACTCTTTTACGACCGGCCAGTTGGAGCCGAGCAGAAGCCCGAGGATGATGAAGCCCCCGTTCCACAGGATGCAACCGAGGAGGGTGTAGACCATAAATCGCCCGAAGATCGGCATGCGCTTGATACCCGCCGGGATGGAGATCAGGGCTCCTATACCCGGGAAGAGGTGGCCGATGAGGATGGCTTTTCCGCCGTGCTTCTCGAACACCTCGCTCGACCTCTCCAGGTCCGCCACGAAGATTAGCTTGAACCGTTCGAAGCGCTTGATGACCCGGCGCAGGTTCTCCTCACCGATCCAGGCGCCCACCGCGTACAGTCCCAGCGAGGCGACCACCGCTCCCACCGTCGACGCTAGCAGCACCAGGGCGAAAGAGAAACGTCCCTGCCCGACCAAAAAGCCGGCGAGGCCCAGGACCAGCTGCGTGGGCACCGGCATCAGGTGCAGGTTGATCAGGCCTATCAGCACGGCCACGCCGATGTAGCCGAAGGAGTAGACGACGTCGACGGCCCACTGCGCGATGTTGCCGATCAGATCGCTCATCGAATTTCTTCCACCAACCACTCCTAAACAGCGAACAGGGCGATGCCACATTCACCCTACACAATACGTCTCGGGCCTGCCGCGCTCGCGAGGTGACGAGAGGAGCGGCAAGGACTGCCACACCTTCGACCCTCGAGCGGCGCTCGGAGGACTGCGCGTCCGGCCGATAGAGTAGCATACGGGCCAGCATAGAGAGGAGGCAAACTTGACGGTCGAGAAGATAGCCGTCGTCGGCGCAGGGGGTCATGGGAAGGGGCATCGCCCACGCGGGAGCCCTGGGCGGTTTCGACGTGAGGCTGCACGACGTCGACGAAGGGACGCTGAAAAACGCGACGAGCAGCATCGAGAAGGAGATGAAAAAGGCCGTCGAGAAGGGCAAGCTCGAGGAGGGGGAGATGCACGAAGCCCTGAACCGCATCTCCACCACCGAAGATCTGGAGGAGGCGGTCTCCGGGGCGGGGCTCGTCATAGAGGCGGTCCTGGAGAAGATGGACCTGAAGCTCGACCTCTTCAAACAGTTCGACAGGCTGTGCGAGCCGGAGACGGTTCTCGCGACAAATACCTCGACCATGAGCCCGACGGAGATAGCCGCCGCGACGGATCGTCCGGGGAGTTGCATCGCCATGCACTTCTTCAACCCGGCCCACCGCATGAAGCTGGTCGAGCTCGTCCGGGGCGTCGAGACGACCGATGAGACGGTGGAGGTAGCCCGGGGCGTGGCCGAGAGGATGGGCAAGGAGACCGTCGAAGTCAACGAGTTCCCCGGTTTCGTCACGAGCCGCATCAACTGCCTGGTGGGCAACGAGGCGATGAACATGCTCGTCGAGGGCGTGGCGAGCGCCTCGGACATAGACAAGGCCTTGAAGCTCGGCCTAGGCTACCCGATGGGCCCCCTGGAGCTCGCCGATCTCGTCGGGCTCGACACCCGCCTCAGGAACCTCGAATACCTGCACGAGACGCTCGGCGAGAAGTACCGTCCCTCGCCACTCCTGAGAAAGCGCGTCGCCGCCGGACACCTCGGCAAGAAGTCCGGTCGTGGCATCTACGAGTACACCGAAGACGGCGACGTGGTCCGCCCTTAAGCGTTCGCTAGAGAAGGAGGAACCTTGGCCGAGTACGAGACGATCTTGGCGGCGGTGGAAGAGGGGGTCGGCAGGATCACCATAAACCGCCCCGACGCCCGCAACGCCTTGAACACGCAGGTCTTGGGCGACGTCCGGCAGGCGCTCGCCGAGTTTCGGCACGACCGGGAGGTCGGCGTCGTGGTGTTCACGGGTGCGGGGGAGAGGGCGTTCGCGGCCGGGGCGGACATCGGCGAGCTGAGGGAGAGGACCGCGCTCGACGCGCTCGCTTCGGTGATGCAGGGCGTTTACGACGAGATAGAGGCCTACAAGAAGCCGACGATCGCCGCCGTCAACGGCCTCGCTTTGGGCGGTGGCTGCGAGCTCGCGATGGCTTGCGACGTACGCATCGCCTCCGGGAACGCCCAGTTCGGGCTGCCGGAGGTGACGCTCGCGATCATCCCCGGCGCCGGCGGCACGCAGCGTCTCAGCAGGCTCGTCGGCAAAGGCAGGGCTATAGAGATGATCCTGACCGGCCAGATAATAGACGCCGAAGAAGCCCTCCGCATCGGCCTCGTCACCCAGGTTGCCGAGGACGACGAAGCCTTGATGGACAAAGTGCGGGCGACGGCGGCGACCATACTCAGCCGGGGTCCGCTCGCCGTGCGTCTCGCCAAGCTCGCCGTACAGACCGGCTTCGAGACGGATCAGAAGACCGGGCTCGTCATCGAGAGGCTCGCCCAGGCCGTGCTCTTCGATACTGAGGACAAACGCGAGGGCACCACGGCCTTTCTGGAGAAGCGCGAGCCGCGTTTCCGGGGAGAGTAGCCCCGAGAGAGGGACCGGGAGCCTTACACGAGGTCTTTGTGGGAACATTAGGCAGGTAATCCACCAACGAGGAGGAATATGACGGATGGCGGCGCGGAGGCGTTGGATCGGGAGCAGCTCGACCGGCTGGCCTCGTACTTCGACGAGGAGGTCACGTTC
>Ga0136614_10001619_pt1 | contig 13392 bp, 12 predicted proteins | sample AntDrymUQ2792106_2_FD_106643 | JGI IMG/M metagenome (GOLD analysis project Ga0136614, IMG submission 106643) | Polar desert sand microbial communities from Dry Valleys, Antarctica - metaG UQ279 (21.06) | ecosystem: Environmental > Terrestrial > Soil > Desert | place: Antarctica: Dry Valley...
GATCAAGGCGGCGCCGACGAAGAGGCGCCCCGAGAGCTTCTCCCCGAGCACCAGCGCCCCGAGCAGCATCGCGATCACGGTGTCCACGAGCGGGATCGTCCCGATGACCGCCACGGGAACGCGCGGGATCAGCCAGAAGAGCAGCGCGAACGTCAGCGCCGTGCCGAGCACCGCGAGGTAGACGAGGGCGCCGATCGCCTTCGGCGTCCAGTGCGAGGGCGCGCCGCGCTCGAGCAGGAAAGAGACCGCGAAGAGGAACGAGGCGCCGACGAGGGTCTGCCCCCAGATGTTGAGGATCGGAGGGACCCTCGAGAGATGCTTCTTGACGAGCGTGTTCGAGTATCCCGACACGAGCGCGGACCCGAGCACGAGGGCCCCCCCGGCCGCGAGCCGCCCGAACCGCGCGTCGGCCAGCCGGGCGAGCGCGGGAGCCTGGATGACAGCGACCCCTCCGACACCCAAGAGCGCCGCGAAAGCGGTCCGGCGGGTGATCCGCTCCCCCGTGAGCATGAAGTGGGCGAACACGGCGACCCAGATCGGGAACGTGGCGAAGAGGAGGGCGGAGAGGCCCGAGTCGATCCACTGCGCGGCCGTGAAGACGAGCGCGTAGGAAAGACCGATCTGCAGCAGGCCGTTCCACGCGACCTGCGCGGCCTCGCGGCGGCGCACCTCCCGCGCCCTCTGGCGCAGCGCGAGGGGGACGAGGACGAGGCAGGCCAGCCCCATCCGATAGCCCGCCGATCGCAGGGGCGGAAGGTCCTCGACGGTGACCTTGATGAAGAGCCAGGTGGATCCCCACACGAGGACGAGGAGGAGATACACGGCCAGGTTTCGCCCGCGCAGCGCCGTCACGGCGCCGCATCGTACGCGACGGACCGAAGCGCGCGCAGTAGAATCCGCCGCGTGCACGCGGCCCCCGGCGAGTCGGCCGACCGCTCCGGAGAGCGCGATCTCGAGCGATCGCTCGAGGCGCTGATGGAGGGGGAGACGGACGCGCTCGCGAACCTCGCGAACGCCGCCGCGCTCCTCGCGCAGTCGCTGGACGGGATCAACTGGTGCGGCTTCTATCTCCTCCGGGGTGAGGACCTCGTCCTCGGGCCGTTCCAGGGGAAGCCCGCCTGCGTCCGGATCCCGATGGGGAAGGGGGTCTGCGGGACGGCGGCGGTGCGCCGCGAGACGGTCGTCGTCCCGGACGTCGAGCGCTTTCCGGGGCACATCGCCTGCGACCCCGCCTCCCGCTCCGAAATCGTCGTGCCGATCCTCACCTCCGGCGTCCTGCGCGGCGTCCTCGATGTCGACTCGCCCGAGCCCGAGAGGTTTACGGACGAAGACCGCGCGCTCCTGGAGCGGTTCGTCGAGACGCTGGCCCCGCGGGTCGACTGGGCGGCGCTCTGACGGCCGTGCGGAAGAAGGACTTCGGAGGCCGCGTCACCTGGCTCGGCCATGCGGCCTTCCTCATCGAGTCGCCCGGCGGCGTCCGCGTGGCGGTCGACCCGTGGATCGAGAAGAACCCCACTTTCCCCGCGGGCTTCGACTACGGCAAGGTCGACGTAATCGCCGCGACGCACGGCCACTTCGACCACTTCGGCGAGGACGGCATCCCCCTCGCGAAAAAGACGGGCGCGACCGTCGTCGCCATCTTCGAGATGGCGCTGCACTGCTCGGCGGAGGGAGTCGAGAAGGTCTCCGGCATGAACAAGGGGGGGAGCCAGCGGCTGTCGGGCGTCGAGTTCCGCATGGTGCACGCGGTCCACTCGGCGGGAACCTCAGGCGCCGGCAAGGAGTCCAACTTCCCCTCCGACCCGTGCGGTTACGTCATGCGGTTCGAGGACGACTTCCGCATCTACCACGCGGGCGACACCAACGTGTTCTCCGACATGGCGCTGATCGGGGAGCTCTACGAGCCGGACCTCGCGCTCCTGCCCATCGGGGACTTCTACACGATGGGACCCCGGGAGGCCGCGAAGGCGTGTGAGCTCCTCGAGGTGCCCCGCGTCCTCCCGATGCACTGGAAGAGCTTCGCCTCCTTGCCGGGGAAGCCGGACGCGCTGCGGGAGGAGCTCGCGAAGCGCCGACTCGACACCGAGGTGATCGAGCTCGAGCCGGGAGGCAGCTGGCCGGGCTGAGCCCGGGCTGGAAACGGACTTGGATCTCGCAACGCTCCGCCGCCTCTTCGCGTACGACGACTGGAGCAATCGCGAGACCCTCGCCTCCCTGCAGGCCGGCGGGGCGTCGGAGAAGGCCCTCGGGCTCTTCGCGCACGTGATCGCGGCGGAGTGGCTCTGGCTCGACAGGATTCGCGGGGCCCCCCAACGGTCTCCCGTCTGGCCCGAATGGACCCTCGCGGAGTGCGCGGGGGAGCTCCCCCGGCTCCGACAGGCCTGGGATGATTATTTCGAGCGCGTCGAGGCCGCGAATCTGCCCGACCGCATCGCGTACATCAACACAAAGGGGGAGACGTGGACGAGTCGCGTCGGCGACATCCTGATGCACGTGGTGCTGCACTCGGTTTATCACCGCGGCCAGGTCGCCACGCAGGTCCGTGGGGCGGGCGGGGAGCCGGCGTACACCGATTACATCGAGTCCGTTCGGCGCGGTTCGCTCCCCGAGTTTCCGTGACCGCCGCCCGGCGGTGACGGCCGCCGGTTACTGAAGCGGCAGCCGCCCGGAGAAGCCCTCCTCGTAGCCGTGGAAGTGGTCGAGCGACGGCTCGGGGTATTTCCAGCAGTAGTACCCGGCGCCGGAGTCGAAGTCCACGAGCCAGAGACCTTTGATCTCCGCCCCGAGAGAGAGCACCTCGCGCGCCCAGTCGCGCACCACGACCTGGCGCTCCTCCTCGCTCCCCTCCCCCTCGCCGAGACGCGCATAGCGGAACACGGCGTCCGACGTCAGCTCCTTGACCCGGGGGAGGACCGTGCGCGCCTCGTCGAGCGAGAAGACCTTCTTCTCCGTGGAGCGAACGAGCTCGGCGCCTCCGGACTGGTCTTTCACGACGGCGATGAGCTTGCCGACCGCCTCGACGTCCTCGCCGGAGGCCGAGGAAACGTACTCCTCGAGCGCGGCGAGCGCCTCCTGCGGACGCCCCGCCTTGAGCAGGACGAGCCCCCGCTCGCGCACGAACCCCTTCTCGTCGGGGTCGATTACGGCGGCGAGGTCCAGGGCAGCGAGCGAATCCTCGTAGCGATTGCGCCGCTCGTAGGACCGACGGAGGTTGAAGAGCACGCGCGTCAGGATCGACCGCGGCGCGTCGGGAAGGAAGGCCTCGTCCGGCAGCTCGACCGTGGCGCCGAATAGAGAGCTGACGCGGCGAGAGAGCGCGGCCGCGTCCGTGAGCGTCCCGCCATCGAAGGGATCGAGGAACTGGCCGGGTGGCAGGTCTGGCCCCCCCACGACGAAGTGGCCGGGGAGCCCGACCCCCATGAGGTGCAGCCCGGCGCGCCGCGCGATCTCCACCGTGACGATCGAGAGAGTGATCGGCAGCCCCCGACCCCTGTGCAGAACGCGGGCGACGGAGGAGTTGGTCGGCTCGTCATTGCCCTCCGCATCCCCGCGCATCCCCTCTTCCGAGAAGAGCACGGTCTGCAGCGCCTGGAGCGTGGAGATCTCCGAGGCGGCCAGCTCGCGCACGCGGCGCGCGAGGTTGTCCACGCGGCGCCGCGCCGCGTCGATGTCCTCGCCGGGGTCGATGAGCTCCGCGACGAGGAGGGCGCCCTCGAAGACGTCGAGCGCCCCGCCGCGCACGAATGCCCGGAATCGCTCGAGGAGCAGCGGGAACTCCGCCACGGTCAAGCCTCTCTCCGCGCGATCGCGACGCCGTCGCGCAGCGGGACGATGACGCTGTGAAACTCGCGCCGGGCGAAGAGGCGGCGGTTGAACTCGCGGATCCCTTCCGTCGCGGCGTCCCTCACGCCCGCGTCCACGACCTTTCCCGACCACAGCGCGTTGTCGGCCAGGAGGAAACCGCCTGGCCGGACGCGCGGCGCCGCCGCCTCGAGGGCGCGAGGGTAGTCGTGCTTGTCGATGTCGATGAAGATGACGTCGAAGTTCCCGCTCTCCTTCTCCAGGGCGCCGATCGCCTCCCCGACGTGCACGGCGACGCGGTCGGCCAGGCCCAGCCGCTCGAGATAGCCGGAGGCCTCGCGCGCGTTGGCGGCGCTCCCGTCCGTGTAGAAGACCCTGCCCGAGGGTCCGACGGCCCGCGCGAACGCGATCGTCGAGTAGCCGATGGCGCTCCCGAGCTCGAAGACGCGGCGCGCCCCGATGGACACGGCGAGGATCTCGAGCAGCGCGGAGACCGCGGGACCGACGATGGGGACATCGCGGCGCTCCGCCTCCCGCTCCATTTCCGCGCGCACGGCGTCGCGGGGCGGGAGCTGGTCGATGAGATACCGATCGAGCGCCGGAGCGATCAGGGGCACCATGCCGCTCAGTATTCTATGAACCCGGGGAGGTGAATCCACGGCGGGGCACCTCGTCGAGCGCGCGTTCTTATAATCCGGGCTCGTGTCTCCTCTCCCCCCGCAGACCCAGAGGCTCCTCGACGCCTTTCCGCCCGCCGAGCTCGGCCGGCTCGTGGAGACGCGCCGCGACCTCCATCGCAACCCCGAGCTCGCCTTCGAGGAGCGGCGGACCGCCGCGCTCGTGGCGCGCCGCCTCGCCGCTGCGGGCCTCGCGCCGCGTGAGGGGGTCGGCCGTACCGGCGTCGCCGCGGACAGCGGGCCGGGCGGGGACCGGATTCTCCTGCGCGCGGACATGGATGGTCTGCCCCTCCAGGAAGAAACCCGCGCCCCGTATGCATCCGCCAGCCCCGGCGTGATGCACGCGTGCGGCCATGATGGCCATGTCGCGATCGGGCTCGCGGCGGCCGAGCGCCTGGCCGCCGGCGGCGAGAGCATCCGCTACCTTTTTCAACCCGCCGAGGAGGGCGCCGGAGGAGCGGAGGTGTGCGTCCGCGACGGCGTGCTGGACGGCGTCGTAGCGGCGTTCGGACTCCACCTCTGGAACCAGATGCCGCTCGGAAAGGTGGGGGTCAATCGCGGCGCCCTCATGGCCGCCGTGGACGACTTCACGATCGAGGTGGAGGGCCGCGGAGGACACGGGGCGGCGCCGCACGAGACCGCCGACCCGATCGTCGCGGCAGCGCGGATCATCGAGGCGCTCCAATCCGTCGTGGCGCGCGAAATCTCCCCGCTGGACGCCGCGGTCGTCACCGTCGGCAGCATCCACGGCGGGACGGCGTTCAACATCATCCCCTCCACGGTGCGGCTGACGGGGACCGCGCGCTCCTTCACGGAGGCGGCGGGAAAGGCGCTCCCCGAGAAGATGGAGCGAATCGTCTCCGGCACGGCCGCTGCGGCGGGCGTTCGCGCGCGCCTGGATTACCGCCGCGTCAATCGAGCGACGATCAACGACCCCGAGATGGCGGAGATCGTCATCGCGACGTCCCGGCGGCTCCTGGGCGAAGAGAACGTCGAGACGGACACCCGGACGCTCGGTGGAGAGGATATGTCCGTGTACCTGGGGCGCGTTCCCGGCTGCTTCTTCTTCGTCGGCTCTGCGCCGGAGGGGGAGCACCGCCCGCACCACTCCCCCGTCTTCGACATCGACGAGCGCTCGCTCGCGATCGGAACGGTCCTTCTCGAGACGGTCGCGCGCGAGGCCGCGAAGGCTCTGAGCGGAAACCGTGAACCGTAATCCGTAAAGCGAAGACTCCGGCTCCAATCGAGTCCCACTCCTGCGAACGATGACCTCGCTCACCGCCGTCTTCCTCGCAGCCTACCTCGTCGCGGTGCTGGCCATCGGGTTCGCGTGGCGGCGCCGGGCCGGGCGCGACGAGGCGTCGTACTTCGCGGCCGACCGCTCGCTCACGACCTTCTGGGGATTCGTGGGGCTCGCGTCGCTGACGACCGGAGGCTCCACGACGATCGCGCTCGCGACGTTCGTGTACACGCACGGCCTCGCGGGGATCTGGCTCGACCTCGCGGGCGCGCTCGGCCTCCTCCTCCTCGGCCTGCTGCTCGCCGGACGGATCCGGCGCGAAGGCGCGATCACGCTGCCCGAGATCATCGGAAAGTACTACGGCGGCGGCGCCCGGCGCGCCGCAGCGATCCTCGTCCTCGCGTCGGAGATCACGTGGTTCGCGCTGCTCGTCAGCGCCACCCAGGTGGTCCTGACGTCCGTCTTCTCCGTTGCGGCAGTCCCCGCGATCGTCGGCGCCACCGCCGTCTTCGTCGCCTACACTGGGCTCGGGGGGCACTTCGCGGTCGTCCGGACCGACCTCCTCCAGTACGGGCTGATGGTCGTTGGCATCCTCGGGGTCGCCCTCGTGACCGCCCTGTCGGCCGCCGGAGGGCTCCGGGGCCTACCGGCGGACGCGTGGGCCTTCCCGACGTCCGCCACGCTCGGCCGCGGGGACGTCCTCGCCCTCCTCGTGCTCGTGGGCCTCCCGCACCTCGTCGGCAGCGACATCACCCTGAAGCTGCTCTCCTGCCGCGACGAGCGGACGGCCCGCCGCGCGGCGATCCTCGCGGCGGTGTCCAAGGTCCTCTTCGGCCTCGCCGTGGCGGCGGTGGCGCTCGCGGCACGCAAGGCGCTCCCACCGTTGGACGGAAGCCGGGTGCTCCCGGAGGCGATTCTCGCGTTCGCGCCTCCGGCGCTCGCGGCGCTGGTGGTGGTCTCTCTCGTCGCGACCATGCAGACCTCGGCAGACACGGTGCTTCTCTCCGCCGCCGCCGTGACCGTCCGCGACCTCGCTCCCCGCGCGCGCGATCCCCGGCGCGCGATCCGGGCGGCGCGGCTCCTCGCGCCCGCCTACGGCGCGCTCGGTCTCCTGCTGGCACTCGCGCTCGACCGCCGCGTGGTCGACGTCCTCAAGCTCGGGTACTCGATTTTCGCCGCGGGACTCATCCTTCCCGTCCTGATCGCTCTGCTCCCCGGGCGCCTGATCCCGCCCCCCGCCGGCGCGATTGCGGCGATGGCCGCGGGAGGCGGCGTGGCCGCGGCGGGCCGGTTCTTTCCCGCGATCACGTGGGGCGCCGACCCCGTCCTGGCCGGCACGGCGGTGAACTTCGCGCTTCTCCTCCTCTCCCTGCTCCTGCCGCGCCCGCCGCGACGCGAGGACGGCGGACGCGAGGCGGCGGCGTGACCGCGTCCGGGCCCCGGCGCGATACCTCCGTCACCCATCCCGAGCTTCTCAAGCCGGCCGGCCAGAGCCTCGGGGTTTCGCCGCCGCGCGGGGCGGAGGTGCCGCGGCCGGGGATGTTCGCCTCCCTGTCGCATCGCGGGTTCCGGCGGTACTGGATCGGGATGTTCCTCTCGAACGTCGGCAGCTGGATGCAGACGATCGCGCAGGGCTGGCTCGTGCTGCGGCTCTCCGACTCGCCGCTCGTCCTCGGAGCGATCGCGTTCGCCGGATCCGTGCCGAGCCTGATCATCGCGCCGCTGGCGGGCGTCGCGGCCGACCGCGGCGACCGCCGCCGCATCCTGATCCTCACCCACCTCGCCCTGATGTGCGGTGCGCTCACGCTCGCCGCCGCGACCGGCTTCGGGTTCGTGTCCGTCCCCCTCGTCGCGGCCGTCGCCGTCTCCAACGGCGTCGCCAACGCGATGACGACCCCCTCGCACCAGTCGATCTTCATGGACCTCGTCGGCCGGCGCGACCTGATGAACGCCATCGCGATCAACTCGATGCAGTTCAACCTCTCCCGCATCGTGGGACCGGCCATCGCCGGGTTCACGATCGCGTCGTTCGGCGAGACGGCCTGCTTCCTCGTCAACGGACTGTCCTACGTCGCGATCCTCGTCCCGATCGCCCTGCTCCCGAAGCTCACGGCACGGCACGCGCGCTCCCGCGGCGCCTGGCTCGAGTTGCGGGCGGGGCTCCGGTTCGCGAGGCGAGACCCCCTTCTGCCTTCCCTGATGGCCGTCTGCGCCGCCCTCGCGGTCTTCGGGACGCCCGCGGTCACGCTCGCCCCCGTCTTCGCGCGCGACCTCCTTCGCGTCGGGCCCGAGGGCCTCGGCGGCATGCTCTCCGCCGTGGGCGTCGGCGCCGTGGCGACCGCGCTCGTCCTCGCGTCCCGGGGTGACTTCCCGGGCAAGGGCCGCGCCGTCGTGGCGGCCGCGGCCGCGTTTGCCCTGTCGATCGCGGGGCTCGCGTTCTTCCGCCGCTACGCCCTGTCGCTCGCCGCGCTGGCCGTTCTCGGCGGAGCCATGATGTCGAGCTCCTCGCTGATCAACACGCTCATGCAGACGCGGGCGCCCGACCGGATGCGCGGGCGGATCATCTCGCTCTACGTGCTCGCGTGGCTCGGCCTCGTTCCGATCGGGAACCTCCTCGCCGGCGCGGTGGCGGAGCGCTACGGGCCCGCCGCGGCGCTCTGGATGGGAGCCGCGGGGATCAGCGTCACCCTCGGGATCATCCAGCTCGTGCGGCCGATTCCGGCGACGGCGAGCTGAGGACGCGGCCCTCCGGCCGGCGCCGCCGGGTCGCCTTGCTATGATTCCCGGTCCCCGATGAGCCGGCTCCTCGCCTGCGTCCTGCTCCTCCCCGCTCTGGCGCCGGAAGGGCTGCAGGCGGCGGAAGAGCCGTTCCGCCCGCGGGGTTTTCACAACGACTCCGTTCACCGCTACTTCCCCGACCTCAACTCCCGGCTCAACGCGGTCCGGTACGGCCGGTGGCGCGCGTTCGAGATTGCCTGGATCTCCGGCATCAACCCGGATCTCGACCGCGAGTTTTCCTCCTACCTGTTGAGCCTCTTGAGCGACCCGCCGCGGTATCCCCCCGAGCCGAACCTCGTCGCGCCCCGCTTCACGCGGGGGGCGCAGCCGGTCGCGCGAGCGCTCCGGTGGGGCCAGATGCTCGAGCAGCAGCTCTCAGATGCCCTGGCCTCCCCGGACGCGATGGCGGAAACGACGTCCGCGCGCCTCGACCGTGCGCTCGCCGCCTACCGCCGGGAGATCTACGCCGTGCGAAAGCCGGCCCCGGAGGACGGGGGCGCCGTTGCGGGCGCCGCGCAGGTCGTGTTCAGCGAGGCGGTGCGCGCCGCGCCGGTCTCCGCGAAGATACTCATCTCCGGGACCGCCCTCTTCATCCGGGCGGCGGAGGCCCTTGCGGGTCCGAACTTCGGGGAGCAGCGCTGGCTGGTTATGGACACCATCGGGCAGTTCGACCGGGCCTTCGCCGGGGACTTCGGCCAGGCCGTCCCCGCGCCCCCCGCCGGGGGCTCGGGAGAACCCGCGGGCCCCGAGGCCGGGGCGCTGCGCCCTCTCGGTTACGGCAGTACGGCGCCCACGGTCGTCGCGCTCTCGCCCCTGGTGACGGAGCAGCTCGACCTGCTCTCGCTGTTCCGGATTGAGGTCTTCGAGGCGCTGATCCCCGGCGGATGGAACGCGCAGGCCCGGCGCCAGCGCGATACGCGCCTGCGCGCCGTGGCCAGGCGATACGGCCTTCCCGAGGAGGGGATCGGTGGCGAGTGAGACGCGGGCCTTCCTGCGGAGGTCGCGTGCGCGGCGGAGCGCGGGGGCGGTCCTCCTCGCCGCCGCCGCCGCCGCGGCTCCCGCCGGCGGACAGGTCGTCTCCGACCTCGAGCCGGAGCGACCGATCGCCGTCGAGGACGCGCGGCCGATCGCGTACCGCGCGTTGGCGGTATCGGCCGACTGGTCATACAACGCGCGCGGGAGCGCGGACGACACGGGCCCCGGTTTCTCCGCCCTCTACGGCGCGACGCGAGGGCTCGAGCTGGGCGCCGCGCTGCGCTACGTCACCCGGCCGGGGCGCAACGCGCTGCGCGGCATCTCCTCGGGCGACCTGGAGGTCCATGCGCTCTACGGCGTCGTGAACGAGTCGGCGCGGGGGCCCGGGGTCGCTGTGCGCCTCGGGGTGCACCTGCCGACGGGTCTCGACTCGCGCGGGACGGACGTGCACTTCGCCGCGCTCGCGACGCGGTCCTTCGATTCGTTCCGTCTCCACGGCAACGCCCGGTGGACCCGGATCGGGGACACGCTCACGCCGGAGCGCGCCGACCGCCTCGAGGGGACGCTCGGTGTGGATTTCCTGCCGAGCCGCCGCGGCTCGACCGACACGCTCCTGATGGCGAGCGTCCAGGTCCGGAGCAGTCCCATCCTCGGCGGCGAGATGATCCTCGAGGCAGAGGTTGGCGGGCGCCGCCGCATCGGCGCCCAGTCCGTGTTCTTCGCGGGCGCGGGCTCCCAGCTGAGCGGCGAGGGGGATCGCGCCAAGGTGAGGATCCGCGCGGGGGTCGGCCATCTCTTTTAGTCCGGCGGCTTCGCTCCAAGTCACAGATCAACACTGACCCCTCTCGGGATCCAGGGCCTGGGGATCGCGGCGCAAGCAGTCTCCGCGAAGTAACCGAGCGGAGGAGGCTTGCGCCGCGGGAGGCGGAGCGCAGCGAGGCGTAGCCGAGCTAGTGAAGCCGACGGGTCAATGGACGAGCTGGACGGGCGGCTCCTCCAGGCACTCGTAGGGCATCTCGCGCCGGCTCCGGATGACCGCCATCTCCCACGGCGTCCGCTCGCCCTCCCACTCGCGCAGCGGCTGGTAGAGGACCGCGCGCGCCAGGCACCCAGGCCGGCGGAAGTACACGAGGGCGAGGCCGCGCTGCTTGGCGCCGACCCGGATATCGGTGGCGTCCGGATAGCGGCGGCGGACGATCTCTCCCGGGTCGGGAGGAGGTGCGGGATCCGAACCGCCGCGCCGGCTGCGCTCACGCAGCTTCTCGAGGTCCGCCGCAAACGAGGGTTGGTGGACGAGCCCCCAGTACGTCAGCTCGAGGTCGCCCCGATCGCTCCACTCCTCCTCGACCGTCTCCGAGTGGACGCGGAAGCGCCGCTCGCCGAATATGAAGGAGCTCGCGAGCGTGAAGCTGCGGTACCGGGCGGGCAGCTCGCGGTTGACGAACGTGTCGACCGCGACCCTCCGGCGGATCCCCGTCGGATCGACGGCGACTTCGACGGCGTCGCGCGGCAGTGCGGCCGTGAAGGTCGGCTCGAGAGCCGAGCCGTTGTGGCGATAGGTGATCGTCTCGTGGGTGCCGCCCTCGCCCGCGTGCTGGATCTGCACGACCACCTGGGGTCGGTCATCGAATCGAAAGCGCACGCTGCGGAAGCCCACGAGCTGGTCGCAGCGGGCCAGGTCGTCCGCCTGGCCGCAGCGCAGCGGCAGATGGCCGAGGAAGAGGACCGCCCAGTCGGCCCCCCGCCGCCCGAGCACCGTCAAGAGCTGACTCTCGAACGGGAGCCGGCTCGCAGACACGAGTCCCAGGGTCGGGGCGCCGGGAGGGACGCTGCGGACGGAGCCGATCGCCTCGACGAGCGCCTCGAATACGCCGTCGCGGTCGAGGTCCACCTCCTCCACCCGCTGGAGGCGCGTGAAGCTCACGCTGGGGTTCACGAACCGCGCGACGCGCTGCGTCGGAGGGCCCCCCTTCCGCGTCTGTGCGACGCGTTGCGGGGGCACGGGCGTCGGGCGCGGCGTGGGCGCCGGCGTCACGCGGCGGGTTGCCGCGGCAGTCGGCCCTGGGCGCGCCGCCGGAGTGACGCGCGGGGCCGCGCCGACGGCCGCGAGGAGCGGCAACACGAAGAGCACGATGGGCACACGTCCCTGCCGGGCGCCGGGTGACATGTCTTTTTTTTCAATGTACCAGATTCGCGGCGCGGGCGCCGCTGTCCGGACGGACAGCATGCGTGCGCTACGCTAAACGCGTGACCTCCTGGCGCGTGTTCGACTGCCACGTCCACGTCCCGCCCTGGTCCGACATGAGGCCGTCGATCCGGGAGACGTTCTCCCGGCACTGGAAGGACCCGGAGCGGATGCGGGAGGCTATGGCGGACCCGGAGGCCCTGCTGCGGCTCATGGACGGCGACGGGATCGAGCGCGCCGCCCTGATCAACTACCCGGCCCCGGAGGTCATGGGCTTCGCCCATTCCGTCAACGAATGGAGCGCAAGCTTCGCGGCGGGCCACCGGGACCGCCTCGTCCCCGTCGGCTCCGTGCACCCCCGGTGGGAGGGGGACGCGGGGGCTGAGACCCGCCGCCTCGTGGAGGTCCTCGGCATCGGCCTTCTCAAGATCCACCCGCCGCATCAGCTCGTGGCCGCGAACGCCTACCGGGACGGCGACGAGGCCCTTCGCGCAATCTACGCGGAGGCGGAGCGGCTCCGCGTCCCGGTCATGATCCACACGGGGACGTCCGTCTTCCCCGGCGCCCGCAACCGGTACGCGGATCCGATGCCCGCGGACGACGTCGCCGTCGACTTCCCGGCGCTCACCGTGATCCTCGCCCACGCGGGTCGGCCGCTGTACATGGAAACGGCCGTCTTCCTGGCGCGGCGACACCCCAACGTCCATCTCGACCTGTCGGGCATCCCGCCGCGCAAGCTGCTCGAGTACCTGCCCCGCCTCGAGGAGCTCTCTACGAAATGCCTGTGGGGGACCGACTTCCCGAGCCCCGGCGTGCTTTCGATGCGCAAGAACGTGGACGACTTCCTGACACTTCCGCTCTCGGACGAGGCGCGCCGGCGGATCCTGTTCGACAACGCGGCGGCGCTGATCCGGTAGCGGCTCTCGGATCGCCGATGCGGTCCTTGACATAATCCCGCGCCATGCCCGAGGAGACGGTCTTCGTCACCGGCGGCGGCACGATGGGGCGCGGCATCGCCGCTCTCTGCGCCCTCCGGGGCTACCGGGCCAAGGTGTACGACGCGGACGAGCGCGTGCGGGCGGGGCTCCGCGGCGCCATCGAAGAGTCCTGGAGCCGCGCCGTGTCCCGCGGCAAGCTCGAGGCGGCGGCTGCGGAGCGGGCCGCGGAGCGGCTGGACGTCGCGGAGAGTCTGGAGGAGGCAGCGGGCAGCGGGTTTGCCGTCGAGGCGATCCCGGAGCTCCTCGAGCTGAAGCGCCGCGTCTTCCGGGAGCTGGACCGTTTCTGCCCGCCTCCCGCGCTCCTCGCGTCGAACACCTCGTCGCTTTCCATCGCGCGCATCGCCGAGGGGCTCCGGAGCCCCGAGCGCGTCGTGGGGCTCCACTTCTTCAACCCCGTGGCCACGATGCCCCTTGTCGAGGTGGTCCGCGCGGCGCGCACCTCCCCGGAGGCGGAGCGGAGGGCCGTCGCGTTCGCGGAGGCGCTCGGGAAGCAAACGGTGCGCGTCCTCGACTCTCCCGGCTTCGCGACCTCCCGCCTGGGCGTCGCGCTCGGCCTGGAGGCCATGCGGATGGTGGAGGAAGGCGTGGCCGAGCCCGCCGACATCGATCGGGCCATGGAGCTCGGCTACGGGCATCGGATGGGGCCGCTCAAGACCACGGACCTCGTCGGTCTGGACGTGCGGCTCGCGATCGCCGAGACGCTCGCCGCGGAGCTCGATCCCCAGCGCTTCGCCCCGC